>ENA-OQTX01000266-OQTX01000266.1-marine-metagenome-genome-assembly--contig:-NODE-266-length-11923-cov-2.799510_pt1 | contig 11923 bp, 9 predicted proteins | sample MGYA00240992_ERZ505281 | MGnify/ENA primary metagenome ERZ505281 (study PRJEB26146, sample SAMN05422147) | marine metagenome | isolation source: South Atlantic Ocean | place: Atlantic Ocean:South Atlantic... | reverse complement strand
CTCTACTGGATCGGGCGTTACGTGGAGCGGGCAGACGACACTGCTCGCATCCTGGATGTGACCGTCCATCAACTGCTCGAAGACGCCACCGTGGACCCGGATCAGATTTCTCGAGTTCTGCTCAGGGTGCTGGGCTTCAAGCACGAGCCGGACGTCTCTCTCGATGTGTGGTCGCTGACCGAACTCGTCGCATTCAGTCGCGACGGAAGCGGATCGATCGTCGACTCACTGTCCAGCGCACGCGAAAACGCGCGCGGTGCACGTGAGGTCACCTCCAGTGAGATGTGGGAATGCCTCAACACCACCTACAACGGTCTCAACGAAAGCATCAGAGCGTCCAAACGCACCGGCCCGCACGAGTTCTTCAGCTATATCGAGGAACGCGCGGCCATGTTCGCCGGGCTTGCCGATTCGACGCTCAGCCACGACGACGGCTACCGCTTCCTCATTCTCGGTCGCTCGGTGGAGCGGATCGACATGACCGTGCGCCTGCTGCTGTCGCGCGCAGGCGACCGACCCTCCTCGCCGGCGTGGGTGACGGTGCTCCGTTCGGCCGGTGCGCACGATACGTACCTGCGCACGTATCGCGGGGCTCTCGACGCTCAGCGCGTGCTCGAGTTCATGTTGCTGGACAGGCTCTTTCCGCGGTCGGTGTTCTACGCGCTCAGTGAAGCGGAGCGATCCCTCGATCGACTGGACCATCAACCGAACAGTCGCGTCGGCGCGCGCGCGGAAGCGCAGCGCCTTTTGGGTCGCGCACGCAGCGAACTCGAATTCCTGCGCCCCGGAGCGTTGTTGGACGATCTGCAGGAACGACTGCTCTCGCTACAGGAGACGTGTCGCGACCTCGGTGAAGCGATTTCGAAGCAGTACTTCCACGCCGCGCCCTGGGTCGCGTGGACAGACGCCGGTTCCGGCGCATTCGAAGACCAACTGGAAGGTGAATTGTGAGCTGGCGTATGCGCGTTGTCCACACCACGGGCTATCAGTACGACGCGCCGGTGACGTCGTCGTACAACGAGGCCCGTCTCACCCCGCGCAGCGACAATCGTCAGAACGTCATTCTCAACCGCGTCGAAACCAATCCTGTGACCCGCAGTTACCGGTACACCGATTACTGGGGCACCGCTGTGACGGCCTTCGACCTGCACGCGCCGCACACGGAGTTGGAGGTGACGGGATCCTCCGTCGTCGAGACCGATCCGTTCTCGCCTCCGGAGGAGTCGGCATCGTGGGAGGAACTGGCGAGCGAACCTATCGTCGACCGCTTCAACGAGGTTCTCGACAACTCGGCGTACGTCCCGAAGAATCGACAGCTCGCCGCGGTGGCGAAAAAGCTGTCCAAGGGGTTGCCGCCACAGGAGTCCGTGGTTGAGATCGCCAACTGGGTGCACCAGGAGATGTCCTACGTGCCCGGCACCACGGGTGTGCACACCTCCGCCGTGGAAGCGTGGAGTGAGCAGAAGGGCGTCTGCCAGGACTACGCCCACCTGACGCTGCTGATGTTGCGGAGCATCGGCATCCCCGCGCGGTACGTGTCGGGCTATCTGCACCCGACGCGGGAAGCCGTGGTCGGCAGTTCGGTTGAGGGGCAGTCCCACGCGTGGGTCGAGGCGTGGACCGGCGCCTGGTGGGGGTACGACCCCACCAACGCGATAGCGGTCAACGAGCAGCACGTGTCGGTGGGCCTCGGTCGCGACTACGCAGACGTCCCGCCGCTCAAAGGCATCTTCTCCGGCGGTGGGTCGACAGCACTCGATGTTGTAGTAGAGATCACACGCCTGGCGTAACGTACTGCTCGGCAGGTTTCGTTCGAAGACCATCGAGCAGAGGCGGGCACATGTCGACAGCACAGGAGCACGTGGAACCGGAAGTCATCTCCGAAACGAAGAAGTACATTGCAGAAGCGATAGGAACGTTCGTTCTGGTGTTCGTCGCCGTCGGCACGGCGGTGTTCGCCGGAGACAAGGTCGGCAATCTCGGGGTGGCTCTGGCCTTCGGCTTGACGCTTCTGTTTCTGGTGTACGCGATCGGGCCGATTTCCGGATGCCACGTCAACCCGGCGGTGACCGTCGGGCAGGCTCTGCTCGGTAGGTTGTCCGCCGGGAAGGCCGGTCTCTACATCGTCGCCCAGGTGATCGGCGGTCTCGTTGCGGGCGCCGTTCTCTTCGCCGTGGCCAATTCGCTGCCGTCGTACGACCGCGCCGAGAACGGGCTCGGTGGCAATGGTTGGGGCCAGCACAGCCCGTCGGCTATCAAGGGTCCACTCGGCGGCGTGCTCGAGAACGGTTACGGGATCGGTGCCGCCATCGCGATCGAGGTGTTGCTCACCGCGTTGCTCGTGTTCGTGGTTCTCGCCTCCACCGACCAGATTTCCGATGTCCCGCTGGCCGGTGTCTCGATCGGATTCACTCTCGCGGCGATCCACCTCGTGTCGATCCCGATCGACAACACGTCCGTCAACCCGGCACGAAGCCTTGCCGTCGCCCCGTGGCAGCCGGGGGCGCTCGGCCAGGTGTGGTTGTTCATCGTCTTCCCGTTGATCGGTGGGGCGCTCGGTGCGCTGACCTACCGCGGGGTGTTCGGTCGGTACAACCGGATGGACTCCTAGGACCAGCTGTAGTCCGAACGTAGCCGTGACGCGACGGCGTCGAACTTGCCTCTGGCGAGGATGGCGCCTTCGCGACGGATTCCGTTCTCGGGCACGTCGAGAACGCGGTCGAGACGGATCCAGCTCGCGCGTCCTGCGCTGTCCCACGAACCCGAGCCGATCGAGACCCAGTTGGCCTCCCCGTCACGGTCGCTTTGGCTGGAGAGCATCAGACCCAGCAGCGTCTGCCCGTCACGCCCGACGACGAGTACCGGCCGATCCTTGCCCTGGGTTGGATCCTCCTCGTATGCCACCCACGTCCAGACGATTTCGCCCGGGTCGGCCTCACCGTCCAGGTCGGGGGAGTACTCGACGCGTCGAGCCCGCTGGGCAGTGGGCACGGTGTGTGAGGCGACCGGCCGACCGGCCGGAACGTCTGGCCCGGTCGAGGACTTGCCGGTGACTGCGTCCAGGCCCTTTTGCAGGGCACCGGACCTCTGCAGTTGGCGAAACAGTTTCGGTCCCTCACGCAGGGCGACCATGCCGAATTGCTTCCCGTACGTACTCCACTTGCCAGCCATGGACACGGAGTTTAGTCAGTGTTCATCCGCAACGCCGCTACGTCCTGGTGAGCCGGCGGGCGACCCGCGACCGGATGCGCTAAGTACGCCGGGTCGCAGACGTGGGACTATTGACATCGAGTCCGACAGCATTCTGCTATGACGCCAGCAAAGGATACGAGTGCCCAGCTTCGCCGACACAAGGTTGCGATAAGACACTCCTGATTCTGAGGCAGATCCCCACGCAGGAGAGGGCCAGGCATGTTCGCACACACCACCACCACCGAGAACGCAATCGAGTTCGAGCCGGTCGTCCACTTCGATGATTTCGACGTCTCGATCGAGTTCACGTCGACACTCGCGGTCAACTTGAGCCGTGAGGAGTTCGACCTACTGACTTTCGCGATCCGTACCGGGTACGCCGAACACCTCGAACGAACGGCCGAGCTCGACCGACAGCTCGACGCGAAGTTCGGGCGTGCCCTGACCCCCGCGGATCCCGAACCCATCGCGAACGGATCGATGGGTGGTCTCTCGGCGGTTGTATTCGGCGCGTAGCGCGTCCGAAGCTTTCGCGTTGCCCCGCGGCGTCGGGCACGATGTAACCAACACCGCGGGCTGCATCGACGCGATGTTTGAAGAACGGCCCAGCCCTTGATCTCCCGGTTGAGGCGGGGCCGTTCTGCGTGCGACGTGCAGGTTAGCGCAGACCCTATGGGGAGGTGACGCCAGCTTCGGCGCGACACGAGACGCAATGGGCGTGTCGCGCCGCGGGTCACTGCGCCCTTCTCCGTCCAATGTTGGTGCGTCGCATTGCCCTGTTGGTCGCGTCGCCGATCGTGGTTATGACCTCGTTCTTGCTCATACCGGTGTTGACCGTGCCGATGAGCGGTCCGGCGATGGCCGACAGTGCAGACTCGGCCATTCCGCCAGCGGCCGACGGGAGGTACTCTGCGAAGTTCTTGCCGATATTTGCCGCGGCTGCGGCGCTGGTGTTGGCCGCGTGGAGTGCGAACGCTTCGGGACCACCTGCAGCCGCCGCCATGGCACCGGTGATTCCGCCGGCAAGCTGCATGAGCGGCTCTTCCTTGCTCTGCAGCTTCGCGGCCTGATTGCCGAATCCGAAGGTGCCGGCGAGGGACATCGCCGTCTTCCCGGCTGGCGTCGTCGAGAACGCGACAGGCTTCTCGTAGCCAGTTCCCCTCGGGCCGACGTCGTAGAGCCCTCGCGTACTTGCTCCGGGTGCGGCGATGTACTCCCCGTTCGGCCCGACGGTGGCACCCTGCAACGGCTGTCCGTTGAGCGTGCCGGTGTCGGCGATCGTGACCGGAATCGGGTCGTTCTGACCCGGAGGCTTGAGGTTGGGCAGGATGAATTCAAGGAGCGGGATGAGCTTCTCGAACGACGCGGTCTGCGCGGGGGAGAGGACGCGCTCGGGCTCGACGGTGTACTTCGGCAGCAAGCCCATCGCGTTGGCGAGACCGCCCTGGTCGTAGCCGTGCCCCTGCCCGATCATGTTGAGTAGTTGGTCGCCGTACTTCTGCTCGCCATACCGGACCATGGCGTTCGTCATGGCCCACGGATCGCGACGGTTGTCCGGCAGCGCCGGGTCGCGATATGCCTGCCACGTCGTCGGGATCATCTGACCAAGACCGACGCCGGCTTCCTCACCGGTGCCGTTGATGTCGACGATCTGCTGCGCGATGTTCGGGTCGCCGTGAGACTCGGTGTCCGTCTGGCGTACCCATGCGTCGATCTTGGCCGGCAAGGGGTCGTAGCCCTGGTTCTTGTAAGCGTCGACGAACATCTGACGCCACTGCTCGGCACCGGCCGACGGCAGCCATGGTGCGTCCGCGCCGGCACCGCCGCCACTAGACCCGCTCACTGCGCCGAGCATGGCGGTCTTCATCGCGCCGAAGAAGTCCTTCGGGATCGATCCGAGCATCGAGCCGCCGAAATCGGGGATCGAGTTCTCGATACCGGACAGCGCCGTGTTGAGACCGCTTGCGGCGAGCGAGCGACCGGAACTGACTGCCCCGGAAATCGCGCCGCCGATCGTCGACAGCAGTCCGCCGCGCTCGTCGGAAACCATCTTGCCGTCGGAGGTGACCGGTACGTCCGATGCCCAGTGAACGTGGTCGAAGTGGCCGGCCAGGTCATCGCGGAAGTAGTTCTGCGCGTACGCCTGGTCGGTGTTGCCGGCAGCGATGAGCGGTCCCGGTCCCCAGATGAGCTGCGCCGAACTCGGGAACTTCTGGAAGATCCAGTCGGCGACCGACTGCATCGGGCCGCCGATGTCGATTGCGCCGCCGCGTCCGTGGTATCCGCTGTGACCGGGTCGGTATGCGGAGTTCAACGTGGCGTTCGGGAACGCTCCGGATACCGCGTCCCACAGCGACGAGTCGACGACGCCGCCGAAGGCGTAGTTCGCCATGCGATCCTTCACGGCGGCCATCCCGCCGCGTCTGGCAGCGACGTTCATGTCGTCGACCCACTCGGGGCCGACGGCCCGGGTGAACTCGGGACGCATGATAGCCTCGCCGCCGGACACTCCGATGGTGAACGGGTCGCGGCCCGGGGTGTACCCCGGCATGACGCCGGCCACGCCGCCGGTCCAGTAACCGGTTGCGCCGCCGTCGTTGCCTCGAGCATCCAGAACGGACCCGCCGCCGACGTTGTCGACGCCGTCCCATTCCTTGAGCCCGGGGATGACCTTTGCGACGGCGTTCCACGCGTTCTTGAGAGCGCCGTTGATGACGTTGTCGATGATCCAGTTGATCGGCTCGGCGGCTTTTTCCTTGAGCGTTGCCCAGGTCGTGCCGATTCCGGACGTCACCGATTCCCACCAGCCACGCATGTTCTCGAGCGCGGTGCTCAGCCAGGGGAACTTGTCGTTGATGATGTCGCCGAGAACATCGCCTACCTTGGTCCCGAGACCGCTGAACGAACCTCCCATGTTCCCGAGCGACTCGATCGCGCTGTCCTTGAGGTCGCCGAGCCAGTCCTTGACTTCGCCGAGCTTGTCGCCGATTGTGTCGCCGACCCCACCGACCTTGTCGCCAAGACCTCCGAACGTCTCGCCGAGTGAGGTGAGCCATCCGGACATGCTGTTCTCGCCGAGCACGGTGTCTTTGAGTCCGGAGACCTTCTCTCGAAAACGGTCCCAGCCGGACAGGTCCTTCGGAGCCTCGAGTTGGTTGGCCAACGTCTCGTAGTCGCGAGCACCGCGCGGTCCTTGGCCGACGCCTTGCCTCGGCGCACCATTGGTGCCATAGACGTTGTCCGGGACGTTGCTGTCCGAGCCTAGGAAGGTGTCGCTGAGCCAGCCTCGTAAAGGGCCTCGAATGAAGGGGTCGAGTTTGTCGCCAACCCACTGCCCACCGCTCGCGGTGAATCGTCCCAGCCCGGGAACCATTGATCCGAGTCGGCCGAACAGGGTTCCGGTTCCGGTTTCTCCTTCGACGTCAGCGCCACTGGCCTTCCTCAGGATGCGCCCTAGACCGTCCCCTCGCTCCTGCGCCGTGCTGTTGCCGCCAAAGGCGTTGGAGAGCATTCCCTGATTCGACGATGGCTTCGGATCCATGATGGCTGCGATCTTGTCGACCAGCTTGATTGCTGTGCCGATCATGTTCATGATGTCGGTGATCGCGACTCGTACCGCTTCCCAGAACTCTCCCATTCGGGCCTGGCCTTCGGCGGTCTCCATCCAATCGGCGAAGCTGTTCATACTGTCGGTGAGCGACTGCAGCATGGTCTCGCCGGCCTCGTCGGAGGTCGCGAAGATGCCTCCCAGCACGCGCTTGAAGGCTTTGAGGAACTCCCACACCTTGTCGAACGTGCGGATCGACTCCGCGATGTAGTCGCGGATCCTGTTCTGTCCGTCGTCCGATCCGGTCCAGGCTTTGAACTCGGCCATCGAGTTCGCGAAACTGTCGGCGATTCCGGGCAGGAATTCGGAGCCGACGGTCGCGATGTTTCCGAGCGCCCCCGCCAGATCGGTGAGTCCTTGGATCAGCGGACCGATCGAGATCCGCGTCATCTCCATGATCTTGTCGAGGTTCTCTCGTGCCCCGTCGGACATGAGCGAATCGAGCGCGTACTTGAGACCGCCGTTGATCTCGGTGGCGATCCCGGAGAGGCCCTCTTTCAGGCTCGGAAGGTACAGGTCCGCGAGCTCACGGATCTCGGTGTGTAGGCCGGAGAAGAGCGACTCCTGCACTGCCAGCCGGAGGTCTCGCCACTCCGCAGACATCCCGCGGACGGTCTCGACGAACAGACGCGCGCTCGGCGAGAGGTTCGCCAACGCCTCTTCCAGCTCGTCGATCGCAGCGACGCCGCTCTGTGTCGACTGGTTGAACGCTTCCTGCGCATCCAGCAACGACTCCTGTGCCGACAGGATGGCCTCTTGAGCGTCGAGGACCCCCTCCTTCGCGGCGACCACCTGTTCGTCACCCTCGACCCCGGCCTTGCTGGCGGCTTCGACGTCCGCTCGCAAGTCCTGGTTCTTCTTCATCATCTGGTCGAGGCCCTCTTCGGCCTGCCGGACGGCGTTCTGTCCTTTTCGGATGCCGAGAGTGTCGCCATCCATGTATGCCTGGTTGAGGTCGTTCTGCGCCTCGATGATCGCGATCCGCGCGTCTTCCTCGTTGAGGACCGCGGAGTCGAGCTCGTCGTTCATGTCGCGGAGTCGGCGTACCGCCATCTTGCGTTCGTCGTTGAGACGCTTCTGCGCGGAAACCCCAGAACGCTGAGCGCCGGCAAGGCTCCGCTCGGCTGCCGCCATGCTCCGAAGCGCCGAAGCCTGACGGTTCTGTGCGCCGGCAGTATCGGTGACCTTCGGTGCTTTCGCAGTGAAGGCCTTGCCGATCCCACTGAACCCGATGGCGAGCGCGGCCAGACCCGCGACGGCCGATGCGGCCATGGCCGGGATGAGGACGATCACGCCGAGCGCCTGCGTCAACTGTCCGATCAGGGGGATGAGCGACACGGCCGCGAGGGCCACGAACGAGTAGAGCAGTGGTCGCATCACTCGGGTGCCGTTGCGGCCCATGCGAGTGATGTTGTTGGTGGTGTTGTTGACTGTTGCAGACACCCCGTCGAGCGCTTCACGCAACGCGTCGATGGAATCCTGGTCGACGTCGACACGGATCCGCTGATTTCGAGTTCGGGTGAGCGCCGCAAGCTTGGCCTCGTAGCCATTCGTGTCGAGATTGACCTTGACGGTGACCGACAACTTCATCGACTCGAGGTGAGTCTTGAGTCGAGTCAGTTCCGGTGAGGCCGAGTCGAACTTCGGGGCTACCTTGACGGTGAGCCGGGTCGCGTCGAGTCGCGCCTGAGCCGACTGCTTGAAGCCGGTGGTGTCGGCGACGAGATGAACCTTGTGAGTGAGTTTTGGTCCGCGAGAGAGTCGCTCGCGCGCGTCGGCCCGAAACCCCTTTGCGTCGGCGACGAGATTTACACCCGTGCTGAGCTTCTGTGTCGCCAACTCGCGACGCGCAGTGTTGTGGAACTGGGCGCTGTGAGGAACCAAAACGACCGCTGCTTGGCCCGCGATGTAAGTCCGACCAGCCACCGGTCACCCTCCCTTGAAAAGACGAAAGGCACCCCCGGTTTCTCGGGGAGTGCCTTTGGAATCAGAGTAGGGCGATTGAGCAGGTCTTGTCGAATCTTACTGTTCGACTCATATTGCGCCGCAACAGTATCGAGACTTGATGCTTACACTTTCGGACGGAATCCGAAGGCGCGCGGGGGTGCCGTAGCGGCGCGGTGGTACCTCGACCCGATGGCAACGATGGCCGGTCGTTGCCGCTTGCTCGAGAGGTAGACATCGTGGTCTCGTTCGGCAAGCTCTGCCTCCGCGAGCTCGAAGCTGCCAGCGGTGTTGTCGAAAGTGTCCAGGTCGGGTCCGTCTGGCTCGGTAGTGCCTACGGCCAGCACTTCGACGCCGAACAGCCGCACGACGATCACGATGCGGCACCCATCAGAGCGCGGATGGACCGCAGGGATTCGTCGGCCTGCTCGCGCCGGATCTCCCGAGCTCGACGATCCTCGGCGTCCTGTTGCTCTCGTTCACGTCGAGCAACCTTTCGGCGTTCGTTCTCAGCGGCTGTGCGCTGCCGCTCGGCACGCTCTGCAGGTGTCGAGTCGGGGTCCGAGAACTGCCATCCCGATTGAAAGTCAACGGCGCTAGTAAATTTCGGCATCCGGGACCTGAAGACGCCTTCGAGCTGTCGCTTGTAGCTCTCGGGCTCGAGTAGCTCAGCTGGCACCGTTTGATTCGGGAATTGTGCCCGCCAGCAGGCAACTCGAACGCACACGACGCACTCCCAACCGACGGGTGTCAGGCCCGACCGTGACGCTGTGGCTCCGGTGTGCCTGACATAGACAGTCCGCGGTTCGAGGTGGTGGCCGATATGGCACCGGGCCGGCACTTGCAACGTCACGTTGATTCCTCCCACCGAGCGAGCGCAGTCGATGACCATCCGCGGACGGGGCGACCTGCGTCCGACAACAGATCGTGATCGTCGAGCCACCGCGTATAACCCTCGCTCTGTAGTTCGCCCGCCGCCATCTCGACCGCGCGCGACCGGTCTACTCCTCCGGCGAGCGCTTCTCTCAACTGGGCTTCGGTGACTCGTTCGGCCCAGTATCGCCATCCGGACGGGCGCAGTTCTTTTGGGACGTTGGCAAAGGAAAGCGGATTCGAGCGTCCGAGCGCATTCACTTCGTCGGGTGTCGCCAAGCGCGCCATCAGAGACCCCGACCCGCCCGGGGGCGCGCCACCCGGCCGACTCCGCGGCGAGAACCGCGCTCGCCGTTCCGTTCCTGGTTTTGGGAACCGTCGCCGGTGTAGATTCCGCGGACGCCAGTCTGCCCACCACCAGGAACGGTAGCCCCTGCTTTCGCGGCCAGGATCCGCGAGTCGATATGAGCTGCCAGCCGAGCTCGCGCGAGTCGATGTTGTCGAACGGCGGCTAGCGCCGGATGGCTCTTGATCGTGCCGGACTTCGACGTGATCATTCGCCCCTCCGCCGCGAGACACGCATCGAGCGCAGCGATGTCGTCGGTCGTGGCTTGCAGGTCTGAAATGAGCGCGAGATCGTCGGCCTCAAGCACAATTTTGGCCTCGGCTGCCTTCGACTCGTAGAAGCCGCGTATGGAGTCGCTTGATTCGGCCACTTCACGACTCCCTTTCGAGGTAGCGGCCTTGACCGCGGTTCAGTGCACGGTCCGCCGTCCGCGGGGGTGGCCTGTGCTCGCGAGCAGGGCTCGAGGCCAGGGTGCCGATAACCGACTGAACGCGTTCGACGTCGACCGTCCCGTCCGATCGGAGAAGCTTGGTGCGATCTACCGCATCGAGCAGGTCCGCGGTGTGCTCGCGCTTGATGCCGGACGCATCCAGTACGCGGTCGATTGCCGCATCGACAACCTGACTGCGGAGGCCGTCCAGGAGGTCGTCTCGGTCGAGCACGGTGGCGTTGAGCTCGTCGATTCGGTGGTCTCGCTCGGCGACGAGCCACTTCGCCATCTCCACGTCCGTGAACACGCGCTCAGCTCGGCCCAGCGAGGAATGAATGCAGTCCAGCAACCTCGCGCCAAAACACGCTATCGACGATATCGGTCACATTTGCGTGCTTGTACGCATTGGCGAGAGAGATCTTGGCCATCTCCAGATGCTGCTCCTGGGTGGCTGTCTCGACGGGGTATGCGGGCGTAATCGCTGCCATGGTGTGCCTCTTCCTGCTGGTGAACGATGAGAGGTCAATACTCGTACGCCATACGGCGATCTGTCTAATGTTGTCGACGACTGCCTCGTAATTCGTTGAGCGCAAGCCGCTTTGGACTAGGGGAACATGCATTCGATCTACTCCATGTCGAGTGCAGGGGTACGTCAAACCCCAGTTTGGGCGTGTTTGCGCTGCTCAAGCCCTCTCATGCGCCCCAAAATTGCCCGAAATTCGATACATTTCGCCCCGTACACAGCAGGAAAGGCAGTACCTGGCTGCCCCCGCTGCGCGAGGGTGGGAGGGGGCTCCCACCCCTACCCTCGGCGTGGCCGTAAGCGCAGCTCATCGTCGCGCTCCCGGCCTCGGACCGCCGATACGACGCAGGGGCCTCGCCAGCCGAAGCCGATGAGCCTGTGTCGATCTGAGTCACGGCTTACTCCCTGCCGGCGACACCTTGCGCGTAACCGAGCCATACCTCGAGCCGTCGGGTTGGGTATCGGGGTCCGTCGTGCGAGAGCGTCTTTCGCGCGCTGCACCCGTGCGGCCTCACGCTCTGAGTCGATCCGATCTCGTTCTGCGCGTTCGGCGTCAAGCTTCGCCTTGCGTGCTTCGGGGTCCCGAGCGAGGTGACGAAGCTCCTTCCCGTGTGCCGAGCTGACGTCGACCACGACCGATGCCGACCGTTCTCGCTCTTGAATGCGCTGTCGTTGCTGCTCTTGGTGTTCCTGCGACGCGTTCGCGGGTGGGGCGGTCAGGTACCGCGCCACCCCGACCTTGCCTACGTTTGCTCTCTGCCTGTCCATGGGCATTCCTTTCGTTCTGTACTTGAGCAGCTTTCGTTCTCTACGCGTTGTCTGCGTCTGCCAGGCCGAGTGCAGCGTGCATGTCGTCGAAAGTCTCGATGCACCACGCGAGCGCTGCTTCTGGGGTATCGCCGTCGATCCGACGGCCGGCAAACTGCGTCTGCCAGGTCTCCAGCTCGAGCGTGTCGGTTTCGACGCGTGAGCTGGAGACCTGGCAGACGCAGTTTAGATCGGAAGAGC
>ENA-OQTX01000256-OQTX01000256.1-marine-metagenome-genome-assembly--contig:-NODE-256-length-12351-cov-8.866792_pt1 | contig 12351 bp, 17 predicted proteins | sample MGYA00240992_ERZ505281 | MGnify/ENA primary metagenome ERZ505281 (study PRJEB26146, sample SAMN05422147) | marine metagenome | isolation source: South Atlantic Ocean | place: Atlantic Ocean:South Atlantic... | reverse complement strand
TAGGTGAGAGAATGCAAGGTCCCTTTTATTATGATGCCAGTGATAAACAACGATACCAGTGTCATCAAAATAAAACGCCCCTTACGACGGACGGACGGACGACGACGGACGGACGACGACGGACGGACGACGGACGGACGGACGACGACGGACGACGGACGACGACGGACGACGACGGACGGACGACGGTCTAAACGACGGACGGACGACGACGGACGGTTTCAGTATTTCAGCTGTTTACCCCTCAAAATTTGGTCGTACAGAAACGTTATTTTCTTTTCCGGAATCCTCTCGATGAGATCTATCTTCCCAGATGGTTTCCAAGCCTTTAGAAGCTTTATTTGAACGAGTTTTTAAGGTTTTACTTCAAAAAAACTAAAGGCTTTATGACATTTTCAAAAAAAAATGAAAATTTGCATGCGGCCTTGGATTGGGAGGTTATGTTTCTGACTGAATTCTCTACTTGGAAATTGACATTTCCAGAAAGAAACAAATATGAAGAAAAAAAACTTTGTATATTATATTATATTTAGTGTTATGTTATATTATAGTTAATTTTGTGTGTGTTTGTATTTTATATTAGATTTAACTTAATTTTATTTGTATGTTTATTTTATTTTATTGTATAATATATTTAATATAATCTTATTTTTTATAGAAATCAAAATACAATATGTAATACTAGTTAAAAAAATTAACCTTTATGTCTGTATACTATTCTTCCTTTAGTTAAATCATAAGGAGTCATTTCTACATCTACTTTATCTCCAACAAGAACTCTTATTCTATTTTTTCTTAACTTTCCAGCAGTATGGGCTAAAACTTCGTGATTATTTTCAAGTTTAACTCTAAACATAGCGTTAGGTAATAATTCGGTGACTTTACCTTTAAACTCTAAAAAATCCTGTTTGGCCAATACTACTCCTTTTTTTTATTAAGTTTTATTGAAAATTATAACATAATTCAACATTCAAATTTTATGTATAGGAATATGTTTTACATTCCATGGTTTGCCAAGATCATGCAAAGCTACTTCAATAACTTCTGAAATTATAGTAATTATACTGTTACCTGCAAAAAAAATCTTTATCTTGTAAGTTTCTTCAAAAATTGAACTACATTTAATTGCCAAACATTCTAAGGGTTTATTCTTATTTTTTTGATTAATATTTTTGGATTCAACTTTGATTACTTCTTCAAACTTTACTGCACACCTTATTCTTTTGTTCTGTCTAAAAACTCCTTTTTCAACATCCTCCCACATAAATCTATTTACTATCATAATAAAGGTCCTATTTTGTTTTAAAAATACTATATCCTTTACAATTAAGATGCTGTCCTGCAAATAAGCTGAAATAATTTTAAGATCTTCCTGATTTTTTCCTAATAACTTAAGATTAACTCTTTCATCCATGCTCATTTTAATCTTCTAATCTGAGCTCCGCAATTTGACAATTTTGTTTCAATATTCTCATAACCCCTATCCAAATGATAAATTCTATTTACAATTGTTTTGTTTGATGCAACAAGTCCAGCAAGCACTAAACATACTGAAGCTCTTAGATCAGTAGCCATTAGTTCAGCACCATTTAGTTTACTTTTTCCAATAATCTTGGCTTTGTTTCCTCTAATCTCAATATGTGCTCCCATCCTTCTCAACTCCGAAACGTGCATAAAACGATTTTCAAAGATAGTTTCTTTTATTGTTGAAATTCCCTCAGCTTTTGTCATTAGTACCATAATTTGTGCTTGCAAGTCAGTTGGTAAACCCGGGTATGGCTTCGTCATAGTATGAATGCTCTTAAGTTTTTTTGGACAACTTACAATTACGTAATTTTTCTTTCTGATTATTTTTACACCTATTTTATGTAATAAGTTAATTTCAGTAGACATAACTTTTGGATCGATATTCGTAATTTTTAAACGTCCGTTTGTTAACGCTGCGGCTATAATATAAGTTCCGGCCTCGATTCTATCAAAAATAACTCTGTAGGTTATTGGTTTTAATTTTTCTACACCAGTAACATCTATACTTCTTTTTCCAACTCTACTAATTTTACATCCCAGTTTTTTTAAAAAATTAATTAAATCTTGCACTTCAGGCTCTAAAGCACAATTTCTTAATTTGGTTTTTCCTTTTGCAAAGCAAGATGCTATTAATATATTTTCTGTAGCACCTACCGATATTTTGGGAAATTTTATAAAACATCCTTTTAACCCTTTTTTTGCTGAAGCGACAATATAGCCATTCTTTATTTTAATGTTAGCGCCCATTTTTTTTAATGCATCTAAATGAAGATTTATTGGTCTAGGGCCTATAGCACATCCTCCTGGCAAGGATACTTTAGCCATCCCATATTTTGCTAAGAGAGGGCCAAGCACTAAAACACCTGCACGCATTGTTTTTAGAAGATGGTAAGGTGCAAAAGTTTTTAATGTTTTTTGATTAAAAATTTCTATTTTTTTTTCTTTTTTGTTTAATTTAATTGTTGATCCAATTGTACTCAAGAGACCTACCATAGTCTCAACATCCCGTAATATTGGCGCATTTGTAATTATAATTTTTTTATTAGTTAATATTGTAGATGCCAGTATAGGAAGTGTAGCATTTTTAGAGCCAGAAATTACAATTGTTCCAGATATTTTTCTACCGCCTTTAATTTCCAGTTTTTGCATTTAATTTGAAATTATACTTTTGGTAAAGTGACGCCAGTCTGTTTCATATATTTGCCGTTTCTTTGTGCGTAGGTGATTTCTGGATCTTCGTTGCCCTTTAAAAAAATAAATTGAGCAGCACCCTCATTAGCATAAATTTTAGCTGGTAAAGGTGTAGTATTGGAAAATTCGAGCGTGACATGGCCTTCCCAACCGGGTTCTAGGGGTGTAACATTTACTATTATACCACATCGTGCATAAGTAGATTTACCCAAACAAATAACCAAAACATCTTTTGGAATTTTAAAATATTCCACTGTGCTTGCAAGCGCAAAAGAGTTTGGTGGTATTATACATTCTTTACCTGTTCTTGAAACGAAGCTATTTTTTTTAAAGTTTTTTGGATCAACAATAACTGAATCTACATCGGTGAAAATTTTGAACTCATTTGAAACTCTGGCATCATAACCATAGGATGATAGACCATAGGAAATGTTCTTGCTGCTTTTTTGCTCAGACACAAATGGTTTGATCATCTCTTTTTCAATAGCCATTTTTTTAATCCAGCGATCTGATAAAACGCTCATTTTTTTATTTTTTTAATTTCTTTATTGATTTTATTTTGAAATATTTTTCTTTTTTTAAGATTGGCTTTTAAAGCTCGTTCAATTCTTTGGAGCCTTAATTCTTTTTTTGAATTTAGCTGCATCCATTTTATTTCTGATTTGGATTCGTTAGGTCTTCCAAAGTTATCGTCTTCTTAATATCGTGTGTTCTAATTTCTTCTTTTTCTAATGGTCCTGAAGATTCTGATGACAATAGTTTTTTAGCTCTTTTTTGAGCTAATCTAGCTTTTCTTTTTGCTTCTTTTAACATCGCTCTTTCGCCACGTTTTGATTTATAATCGTAATGTATACCCATAAATTCACCATCATATGATATTAGCTTTTACTTTGTTATTTGCTATATTGTCAAGTTACTTCAATAATATGGCAATTTTTTGCTTACCTAAAAACTGCATATTTGATAATTCTAATTTTACGAGAGCCCATATAGCTCAGTTGGTAGAGCACTTCCATGGTAAGGAAGAGGCCGTGTGTTCGATTCACACTGTGGGCACCAGAAGCAGTTCACATACGACCAGCTTCTTCTTTTTCTGAAAAATGTAAAATTTGGTAATGTAAGAAAAAAATAATATTTTTTTTAATTATAAAATAAGGTACGATTTATAGGATAAAATTTAAATAATAAATTAAGGATAAATAATGATTAAAAAATTACTTTTAACATTTTCTTTTATAGTATTGGCAACAATCGCTTTCAACGGAACAACATACATGTCACAAGCAGGTGAAAAAATAACTGTTTCGGAGGAATTAGCTAACACTCTTAACATACTAAAAAATCTTTATAATGAAGGTGTTATAACAGAAGAAGAGTTCTCAAGTGCAAAATCAATGTTATTAGACCCTGTTTCAACCTCAGGTAAGAAAACAAAAAAAAATCTTACAGCAGCTGAAAGAAAGCAATTAAAAGAAGCAGAGGAGAATAAATTAAAAGCACAAAAGATGCTACTGAGAGAGGAGGCTAAAGCTGAAAGAGAAAAAATTAAACAAGCTAGTTTAGGAGAAAAAGAAAGAATTAAACAAGCTAGTTTAGAAGAACAAAAAAGAAATAAGGCAGAGAGAGCAGCAAAAAAAGCTGAAAAGAAAAGACTTAAAGCAGAATGGAAAAAAGCTTGTTCAGAGGATCCTGAAAGCAAAGCTTGTGAAGAAGGTAAACCAATTGCGGACAAAGCATCAAAAAAGGTTAAAAAATCATTGTTAAAAATTAAAAAAAAATTAGGTGAATTAAAAAATTGATTATGAGGATTAATCAATTCAGTAATTAACTATATTATTTCAAATACTTTCAATGATACTAATTTAAATAATAAGTTGAAGATAAATAATGATTAAAAAATTACTGCTAATATTTTCTTTTATAATATTGGCAACAATCGCTTTCAACGGAACAACATACGCGATACAGACAGGAGAAATAATAGTTATTACAGAGGAATTATATAAACTAAATAAACTCTATAAAGAAGGTTTTATAACAGAAGAAGAGTTCTCAAGTGCAAAATCAATTTTATTAAATCCTGATTCAGGTACAACGAAAGAGGAATTATCTAAACTAAATAAACTCTATAAAGAAGGTTTTATAACAGAAGAAGAGTTTTCAAAGGCAAAATCAATTTTATTAGATTCTGCTTCAGGTACAACGGAAAAAGAGGAAAAGAAATGGTGGCAGTGGCCAGACGAGGAAATGGAAGAAAAGAAAAAAGCGGTGATCTTGAAGAAACAAAAACTTACAGCTGTTGAAAGGAGAGATTTAGAAGAACTGGAGAAAGAAGAACTGAAAGCAGCGAAGAAAGCTGAAAGAGAAAGGAAATTAGACGAGGAAGTAGAGATAGAAAGAGCTTGTGAGGAAGATCCTCAAAGCAAAGAATGTAGATCAGCTGGTGGCAGCTTAAAAAGATTATTAACAAAAATAAAAATAAGAAGCTCTGCTACATCGATAAAAGAAAAAAAAGAGAGAGAACTAGAAAAACAAGCTAGTTTAGAAGAACAAAAAAGAAATAAGGCAGAGAAAGCAGCAGCAAAAAGAGCTGAAGTGGCAGCAAAAAAGGCTGAAAAGAAAAGACTTAAAGCAGAACGGAAAAAAGCTTGTTTAGAGGATCCTGAAAGCAAAGCTTGTAAAGAAGGCAAACGAAAAAAATTTTTAATCTTTTAAATTAACTAAGTAAAATTATAATCTGCTATTAGTATTTATGTTCGCCGTACACTTTCTCCTGCTTCAATCCAATTTAGTATCCCACCCGCTAGATGGTAAATATTGCTATTTTTTAATTTTTGTAAAGCAAGATAGGTTCTTTGCCCAGAATGACAATACAATACAAATTGATCTGTTGATTGAGATAATTCAATATTTTGAAAAAAATTTTCAATTTGTGTGTAGGGAACCTGAATAGACTTTTCTATCAATCCGTCCCTTTGAATTTCAAAATCCTCCCTGACATCGATTAGCTTGACTTTTTTTTGATTCATCATGGTTTTTAGTTGTTGAACATTGATTCCATTGGATCGCATTTGATTGTCTAGCGGAACACCATGTTTTTTATTTTTTGGCACAACAATATCCATTAATTTTGGATTTGGTAAGTTTAATGAGTTCATTAAATCCACATATTCCTGCTTGGATTTTACTTGTAATCTTGGATTGGTTTTTCTTTCAAAACCAATAGTGCTCACCGTTTCACCTTTATAATCGTGGGCGGGATAGACCAACACACTATCATCAAGTTTCAAGACAACATTAAATAACGAATTATATTGATCTTCTGCGTTACCATTTTGAAAGTCAGTTCTACCAGTACCTCCGATTAAAAGGGTATCGCCAGTGAATATTTTGTCATTCAATAAAAAACAGTAGGAATCATCTGTATGGCCAGGAGTAAACAAAGCACGTAATTCAAGATCACCTACTTTGAATTTTTCATTATCGCTTACCTCCATAGATACAATCTCTGATGCATTTTGTGATTTTCCCATGCAGGCAATACACTGTGTTTTATCTCTAAGCTTCGAAATCCCAGAAACATGATCAGCGTGAACATGGGTATCTATAACTTTTACCAATTTCAGGTCCAAATCTTTTATAGCTTTTAAATAATTTTCAATATGTTCCAAAACAGGATCAATGATACAGGCTTCCGCACCTTTTTTATTTGCAATAAGGTAAGTATAAGTTGAAGAGGTTGTGTCGAAAAATTGTCTGAAGAGCATAATTTAAGTATATAATTTTTTTATTTTAATTCGTACACATCCCAGTTTGTTTTTACTGAAACTCTATCATATAAAGATTTAGCTCTAGTATTATCATCTCGCGTAATCCATCTCACTAAATTCCAGCCTTTCGACTTGGATATTTCTTTTATTCTATTGATTAACTTTTCACCAATTTTTCGACCTCTATATTCTGGTGTAACAAACAAATCATCAAGAAATCCCATATCTTGACCTTTTAAGGGCCTGGGCATTCTTCTATAGTGAGCAAGTCCAACTACTTTGTTGTCAACTTCGTAAACAATCCCATTAACTTCATGATTTTTATCATGTAGCCAACTCCATACCGTTTGTAGGATTTTATCATTCATTTCCACCTTATAGAAATCAGCATATCCTTTATAAAGTTTTTCCCACTGGTTTTTGTCTTTTAGCTGAATTTCTCTTATGGCCTCTTTAACCATGTAAACTAACCTTAGTTTTTTTATTTATTATTATCTTTCTTGTTTAGGAGCTCTATTATTGTATCAAGTTTCTTATGTACAATCTTAATGTTTTTGTATGGAACAAAATAAACAAATAATCCCAAACCTACTAAAGCTAATATCCAAATTAGTATTGTATCCATTTATTTAAAAGTGGGAGCATTATAGTTTAAAAGTGGAAAAGCTTTAACTAAAACTATTATAAGTTTTTTCATAAATAATTATTTAATAATGTTAAAAGTATAGCTGATAAAACGGTGGGGTAAACTAGATTTTTTTTGCTTATGATAAATATAATTATGCTTATTATGATGACAATTAATCTAAGCCATAAATCAGCCTCTTCTAAAACTCCAGCGGGGAAAATAACAATTCTGGCAATAAGTGCAGCTAATATTGAATATGCAATACAATTAAACCATCTAAAAATTTTTGATTTTGCATCTATTTTTTCTGAACTAACTACTCCTAAAAATCTAGACAAATAAGTTGCAAATGAAGTAACTAAAATAACCAAAATAATATTACTAGACATTTCGCTCATTTAAATTCTCCAACAAAATAAGCTAAGGTGCCAGCTAAAACTCCACCATATAAAATCGACCACTCCGGGGAGACGAAAAAAAACAATGGGCCAAGGATTGCACCTAGAATTATTGACAAGTTTATTTGCAAACTTTTCATTGCTCCAACCATCATGCAGGCAAAATAAACTGGATTAACAATAGCTAGACCAATCATCATATCTTTATTTAAATAATCAGAAACCAGAAAACCGATGATAGTTGACACTATTGCTATGGACCATGTGCCTGTTCCAATGCCCATCCAAAAATCTATTCGATATTTTTTTTCAATGGATTGATAATTGCTTTTCATAATCAACCAGGCTGAAACAGCTATAAAATGGCAAGATAAATAATATTTCCATCTGGGTTGGCTTTTGTGTAACAAAAGCGGCATTAAAGAAACCGTCATTGGATATAAACGGGCATTCACCAACCAAACTGCTAAAAATATATTAATTAAGGAAGCTCCAACTAGAAATGATTCTGCCATTACCAGAGAACCGGGTAATGCATAAGTTAAAAAAGTTGAGAAAATACTTTGCTCTAGGTTGAAACCAATATCTTTTAATAAAGCTCCTATCGCTATGAAACTGGCACCCAATGCGATTGCTGGGCTATCAAAACTCTTTACGGATTTAAATCCTTGAAAAAAGTACTTTGAATTTATCATTACCCACCAAGGAATAATCTACCTACATCGGGATTGTTTAATAAATCATCTCCTTTTCCAGCAATAGCTGTTTGTCCTGAAACTAATACATATCCAATATCTGCAAATTCCAAACCTTTTTTTGCATTTTGCTCAACCAAAATAATTGTTTTCTTTTCATTTTGCTGAAGATCTCGCAAAATTTCAAAAACCATATCGATATATTTAGGCTCCAAACCAATGGAAGGTTCATCTACTAACAAAACATTCGGTTTCATAACTAAAGCTCTTGAAATTTCAAGCAATCTTCTTTCGCCACCCGATAAAACTTTTGCGGGTTGACTTCTTCTGTTTCTCAAACTTTCATATTTTTCTAATATTTTCTCTGCCTCTTGATAAGACTCTTCAGTCTGATCTTTAATGTAGCCTCCCATAAGTAAGTTTTCCTCAACGGTCATATCGGGAAAAACAGAATTATCTTGAAGGATATATGCTATCCCAACAGACTTAAGTTTTTGAGCAGGGGTCATTTTTGTAATTTCTTTTCCTTCAATTTCTATTTGTCCCGAGAAAATATTGGTAAATCCATAAATGGAGTGAAGAATAGTAGATTTACCTGCACCGTTAGGTCCAATTAAACACAAAGACTGTGCCCTACTTACAAACAAATCAAAGTCGTGCAGGATCTCCATCTTTCCATAGCCAGCACTAAGTTTTTTTATAGTTAAATACACATCATCTTGAGAAAGTTTTTTCAATTCATCAGACCCTGGTGCTTTACCCAAAACTGAATATTGATCTGTTGCCATTTATTGTGCTCCTAAATAAGCATCAATAACTCGCTTATCATTTTTAATTTGTTCTGGTAAACCTTCTGCTAGCAATTGACCATGTGCTAAACAAAATATTTTTTGTGCTAAATTCATTATGACTCTCATATTGTGTTCTATAACTAATAGAGTGATACCAAATTCTTTATTCACCTTTATTAACCGATCAATAATTCCATTAATTAAAGCTGGGTTTATTCCTGCTGTTGGTTCATCAAGAAGAAGCATTTTGGGCTCATTCATTAGAGCCATTGCTAATTCCAAAAGTTTTTGTTGACCAAATGATAAATCTCCAGCTCTAAGTTTTCTCTTTTGATACAATCCAACAAACTCTAATAATTTCTCTGCTTTTTCTGTTAGGTTTTCAGGAATTTTTGAAAATACAGTAAAAATATTATCCTTTTCAGGTTTGGAACTAATCAACATATTTTGAATACAGTTTAATTTTCCGTAAATTCTTGTTTGTTGAAAAGTTCTGAGTAACCCTAATTTAGCAACGACAGGTACAGGAAGTTTTGAAACTTCTCTATCTTCAAATTTTATAGTTCCTTGATCTATTGGGTGCGTTCCAACAATTGAATTAAATAAAGTAGTTTTTCCTGATCCGTTAGGTCCTATTAATCCAACAATGCTTCCTTGTTCAACGGTCAAAGAAATATTTTCGTTTGCTTTGACTCCTCCAAAATATTTATAAACTTTATCTACTTCTAATATGGTACTCATTATTTTAACTCCACTTGAGCTTTTCTATCGGCCTCATCAATAACCTCGCCAAATTTTTCAGGATATTTTTCTCTAAGCCATCCCATTATTCCTTCAGGAAAGAAAACAACAATAATTACAATAAGCATTCCAAGAGCAACGTACTGCCAACCTAAAAAGAATATCCAAAAGCCTTCTTTAAAAATATGAAAAATTATAGCTCCAATCACGGGTCCCCAAAGTGTTCCTTTTCCACCAAGAATAGCCATCAGAACCATAAACACTCCATAAGTAGCTCCAGCAAAAGCAATCTCCGTAGGTTCAATATATCCAACCATATTTCCCATTAAGCCCCCTGCAATACCAACAAAAAAAGCTGAAACAACCCAACCAATAATTTTATACCTCATAGTATGAATTCCCATTGCCTCCGCCTTGTCTTCATTATCTCTAATTGCATTCAGAACTAAACCAAATCTTGTTTGATAAGCCCACCGTAAAAATACGAATGTAGCGACCATTAATACAAAACATAGGTAGTAAAAAAATTCTGACCTTAATTCTGTATCACCTATTCCTTTTGGCCACGGAGGTGTGGTCATTCCCTGGCCAGCTCCTATTAATTCAATGCCGCCCGCTATTTCTCCAGCAGCGATACCTAAGCCTAATGTACAAATTGCAAAGTAATGACCTCTTAATCCCAAAATACCGTATCCAATCGTTGCGGCTACGACAGCAGGAACAATGCCAGCTAAAATCAAACCGATAAAAAATCCTTGAAAATACTGAGGAGGAGTATGTATGAAAGTTTTTTCGCCTCCACTGGAAGTCCATTCCGCAAGAGGAAAGAACATTCCTATTTGAACACCTGCGCAGATATACATTCCTATCCCAAAAAAAAGAATGTTGCCAAAACTATTGTAACCCATTTGCCCTCCCTGTACATCCCAGGTTAAGGCTAAGATTACTAGTATCCACATAAAGGAAATTTGAAGTTTAAATGCAGGAAATAAAAATGGGGCAGCCAAGCCAAAAACTAATAGAGCAGAATATAATATAATATTTTTTTTCATTATTTTAAATACTCTCTTTTTCTAGATAATTTAAATCTTCTATAAACAAGAATTAAAACCAATAATAAGAATACGGATCCTATTCGAAATTCTGTACCAAGAATATAATCCGCAAATTCTTCAAAAACACCTAAACCCATTCCAGATAAGGCAACACCTGGTAAATTTCCTAAGCCCGCTATAATTACAATCATGAAGGATCTTACGGTATAGGGTAAACCGACATAAGGATGAAGTGTAAAGGTTATAGAGATCAAAGCTCCAGCCACTCCACACAAAGCAGCATTAATTCCAAAAGTTGCTGCATATACTTTTTCGGTATCTACGCCTAAAATCTTTGCAGCTCTTGCGTTTTGTGCAGTTGCCCTAATAGCTCGCCCTAGCTTAGATTTTTTCATATACATTACTAAACCTATGGCAAAGATGATGCTTACGAACGCTGAAAAAATCTTTGAATTTGGCAAAGTAACCGAACCATCAAATAACATTGTGGTGCCGAAATTAGATTGAGCAACAACAACATCAGCTCCAAAAATAAAATTCATTAATTGTTGTGTCAAAATACTAATTCCAAATGTTGCCAAAATTGAAATAAATAAATCCCTATCAACTACTCTACAAATTACTAATTTATAAAGAATCCAACCAATAAAAAACATTATTATGGGCGAAACAATTACTCCAAAAGCAGGATGAATGCCCATCAAGTACATGGTGTAAGCAATGTACCCACCTAGAATAACCAATTCTCCCTGAGCAATGTTGATGATGTTCATTACTCCCCATTGCAATGCCATTCCGTAGGCAATTAAAGCAAAAAGAATACCCAACAATATGCCATCCATTAAAGCCTGAACCATCAGGATTGGCGCTTGAAAAATTAAAAGATCCATTTAGCGCTCAAAGAAAAATGCCCCCTAGAATTTAGGGGGCATTAAATTAATATTTTATCTTTCAGACCACTTAGGTACTGGGTGAACCAATTTAGCAGAAGCCCATTTAGTTGGCGCGACCACTTTATTTTCACACTTATCCCCATCGCATATTACTTGAAATAGTACCATTGGCTTAGCAGTGTTCTGACCTCCAGAACCAAATTTTATGTTTCCATAAAAAGTTTGCATGTCAGTTTTTGCTAAAGCATCTCGTACTTTTTCTGTGTCAGTAGAGTTGGCTCTTTCAAAAGCATCTTTCCATACTAGAAGTGCAGCTGATGATTCCGCAGCTTGATAAGGAGGCGTGTAACCATACTCTGCGTTGAAATCTTTGTCATACTTCATTCCATTACCAAAGTATTTATCTTTGTAACTTAAAGATTTATGCCACTGTGCTGCGCACAATGCGTACTCAGCTTTTTTACCATGCTGTTTAGCTAATTTTGAAGCATCACAATGCGTCATAGCTAACATTGGTATATCTACTTGCATTTCAGATATTTGTCTGATTGCAGTTAATGCTCCTTTAGAGTGACCAGATACGGTTAGTACATCAGGATTAGTTGCTTTAACTTTTGCCAGTGTTGCGGCCATATCATTTAACTCTTTTGGCAACTTATCAT
>ENA-OQTX01000250-OQTX01000250.1-marine-metagenome-genome-assembly--contig:-NODE-250-length-12609-cov-9.408395_pt1 | contig 12609 bp, 9 predicted proteins | sample MGYA00240992_ERZ505281 | MGnify/ENA primary metagenome ERZ505281 (study PRJEB26146, sample SAMN05422147) | marine metagenome | isolation source: South Atlantic Ocean | place: Atlantic Ocean:South Atlantic... | reverse complement strand
TTTATGGGTAGAGAACCTATAAAAGGTTTTGGTCCTTTTAAAACTTTTGATATTGAAAAAGCGAACAGTATAGCTGCGGAAAAAATGAAACAAATTGGAATTGATATAAGAGATGTCTCTCAAGCAGTTGGAACCATGTCAGGTGGTGAAAGACAATGTCTAGCCATATCAAGAGCTATCTATTTTGGTGCAAAAGTACTTATATTGGATGAACCAACATCTGCACTTGGGGTACATCAAGCGTCTGTCGTTCTTAAATATATTGTAAAAGCAGCGTCCCAAGGATTAGGTGTAATTTTAATTACTCACAATGTTCATCATGCTTATCCTGTGGGAAATAGCTTTACAATTTTGAGTAGAGGAAGAAGTATGGGCACATATTCCAAGCAAAAACTTTCTAGAGAAAAACTACTTAATATGATGGCAGGTGGTGAAGAATTGGATAAATTAGAAGTTGAGCTAAAAGAAATAGATAGAATTGGAAAAAAAAATAATTAATTTTTATTCTTTAAAATGCAAATAGGTATCGATTTAGGTGCAACTAAAATTGAATCGATTGTTTTAGATGATAAAGGAGAAGAGCTACATCGTGAGCGAGAAGAATCACCACATAATTATCAAGAAACTTTAAATTCAATCAATTTAATTGTTAACAAAATAGAAAAAAAATTTAATAAAAAACTTAATGTTGGAGTTTGTCATCCGGGCTCTTCATCTGCAGAGAATGGTTTTATTAAAAATGCCCACAATTCGCCATGGCTTAATGACAAAAATTTCAATTTAGATATCTCAAACAAATTAAATAAAAATGTTTTATGTGAAAATGATGCTAATTGTTTTGCTCTTTCCGAAGCATTTGATGGTTCAGCTCAACATTATAAAATAGTTTTTGGAATAATTTTAGGATCTGGTTGTGGAGGAGGATTGATTATTAACAAAAAAATAGTAGCTGGTCCAAATAACTTAGCTGGTGAATGGGGACATAATTTTTTGCCTTTTTCAGGAACTTTGAAAGATGAACAAGTTAATACTAATGATAAATATAAAATGACGATTGAAAATTATTTATCTGGCAAGGGTTTAGAGAGATTATTTTTAAAAACATATAATGTGAAAATATCAGCACAAGAAATATTTAAAAATGCAATTAGTAAAAAAGATAAAAGATGTGCAGAGTTTATTGAAAGATTTAAAGATAGACTATCAAGAAGTTTATCTTTGTTAATTAATACAATTGATCCTGACGCTATTGTTTTTGGTGGGGGCGTTTCCAATGAAATTATATTTTTAGATGAAATAAAAAAAGTTACAGAAAAGTGGTTAAATGAAAAAGAAATAAATACAGTTTTTCTCAAACCTAAGTATGGGGATGCCAGTGGGGTAAGAGGCGCAGCTTGGTTAGGTAGAAAGTTGTTATACTAATTAGCAACTTAACAATCCAGAGTATTTATTTTTTCCCAATCTGTTATTGGTTCTTTTTTTGAAAAAGTTTCTTTAGAATTAAAATCTTTTAATTCTTGCTCTTTTAATTTTAAATAACTTCTTAAAACTTTTTTTTCAAAAGCGGTTTCTAAAACTTCACTTTTGCTTAAATATTCTAGCGCTTGTTCCAAATCAGAAGGAAGTTTTTTAATATTAGGATAATTATCAGAGTCGGTGTACATATTGATAAATAGAGGTTCTCCAGGGTCACGTTTCTTTTCAATACCATCAATACCTGCAGCAATTATACCCGCTTGAAGTAAGTAAGGGTTAGCAGAACCATCCATTAATCGTAATTCAAATCGCCCCGAATCAGGCACTCTTATCATGTGAGTTCTATTATTTCCTGTATACGACACTCTACTTGGTGACCAAGTTGCTCCCGAAGCTGTGACAGGAGCATCAATTCTTCTATAACTATTAATTGAAGGATTAAAAAATGAACTTAAAGCTTCAGCAGAATGTAAGATACCTCCTAAAAAATTATAAGCTAATCTTGTAAGGCCCAACTTATCTCCTTTGTCTAAGAATAAATTTCTATTACCATTCCATAGAGATATGTGAGCATGACAACCGTTGCCGGTTAAGTTTTCAAAAGGTTTTGGCATAAAAGTTGCTCTTAAACCATGTTTTTCAGCAATAGCCTTTACCATAAATTTAAAAAATACATGTCGATCAGCAGTACCAAGACTGTCGGTATAATCCCAATTCATTTCAAATTGCCCATTAGCGTCCTCATGGTCGTTTTGGTAAGGGTTCCATCCTAAATTGATCATTGCATTACATATTTCTTTAATTAAATCATACTGGCGCATAAGTGCTGATTGGTCATAACAAGGTTTAGGTTGTATATCTCTGCTATCAGCAATTGCTGTTCCTTCAGGATTAATTAAAAAATATTCACATTCCACACCAGATTTTAAAACCATATTATTTTTAGCCAATCGTGCAATTTGCTTTTTCAACATCACTCGAGGTGAAGCTTCGACGGGTTTACCATTCATCCATAAATCGGAAGCTAACCAACCTACTTCTTTTTTCCAGGGAAGTTGAATTAAACTATCAGGATCTGGAATGGCAAACATATCCGGATCTGCTGGTGACATGTCCAGCCAAGCAGCAAAACCAGCAAAACCGGCTCCATTTTTTTGCATATCTTTAATGGCTTGAGTTGGGACCAGTTTTGATCTTAGTACTCCAAATAGATCAACGAAGCTGATTAAAAAGTATTTAATTTTTTTTTGTTTTGCTATTTTAGATAAATCTTTTGCCATAAAAAAAATTATTTAAAAAATTAAATCTCTATAAAATATTAATAAAACAACAACAATAATAATAATTGCCAAGTAAATTCCATACTTGGCACTTGGAAAGGCAAGTCTATTCATTCGATGTGGTATTTCAGGTTTTTTTTGATCTTCATCAGACATAATGATTTTTTAATCCTTAATATAAAAAAAGGGCGCTGACAAAAATCAGCGCCCCAATTTTTTAATATTTTATAATATTACCACTCAGTTATATTATTTTTATAATCGTTTGATCCGTGTTTTTTTCTAGCTAACTTTTGATGCTCTTCTGATTCTCCAACGGCTGTAGAAACATGCCACGCAAGCCAGAGAACTATTGCAATCGTCAACCACAACCATTCGGTTCCAACGAAAGGATAGATTTGACCTGCCACTTCATCAGCGGTCAGGTGTTCAACCCAATTTGTTACTGTAGGTTCCATATCTTTCCTCCTTTATCTATTAGATGAAGCAACTGCTCTTTCATCTTTTCGAGCTTGCTCCATAATGTTATAGTCTAGACCGGCTAACTCTACATCACGTGGGATACGTAATTTACCCGCAGCATGAAGTATTTTAGCAAGTATCCAGCCTGGTAAAAAGCCAAGAACACCGAACATAATAATTGCTCCGATAATCATTCCAATAGGATTGATTGCTGCATAACCATCATAACCTGAAGATGGGTAGCCCCATAGAACGAAACCGCAAATTACAAGTCCGACAACTCCGGCATAACCATGCACGGCAACTGCGCCAACGGCATCGTCAATCTTAAATTTACGCTCAACCCAGTAATGTAATTTGTATGCACACCACACACCTATAGCTGCAATAATCAGCGCTTGTAGTGGGTGATATAAATCATTACCAGCTGAAGAAGCAATAATACCGCCTAGTCCGCCTGAATAAGTCCAGAATGGATCGCCTTTAGAAACCCAATAACCCATTAATAACCCTCCTGATAAAGACATCAAGAAGTTCTGTGTAATACCACTTAGTGTCGTTGGTGTTATATAGATGTTAGTAGCAGTAAAGTAAGTCACGCCTTCCATTCCATACTCAGGTCCTAAATCAAATATTGGAATATTACACGCCGCGTAAAATCCCCAGAAGCCTGTATAAATTAAAAACAGTCCTATACAAACTAGCCAAGGGTTTCTCGGTCCAATATTTCTTGGTTCTCCACTAGATGAAAATTTTCCAATCCGTGGGCCTAAGACGGTAAGTATACCTAAGGCAAATCCACCGCAAATTGCGTGAATTACACCAGAAGCATAAGCGTCATGATAGCCTAAAAGTTTGACCATCCAACCATCGAAATGCCATCCCCAAGCCGCATCAATCGACCAGAACACAGAACCAATTGCGATGGCCATTATACCAAATGCAAAAGTTGTAATTCTTTCGATAACTGCTCCTGAAACTATGGAAGCTGCTGTCCAAGAAAATAGTAAGAACGCAGCCCAGAACACTCCCATGATATGATCATTTAGGTTAATTGCCATTAAAGCATTTGTTGGGTTAGCAAGATCATTAGCTCCAAACCCACCACCTAAAATCAAACCAGTACTCTCGGTCATTATAGACGGAGCGATACCTGGTCCAGTTGGAAATGCCCAATAAATCCACCAACCGAAGAAAAACCACGTAATCGTTACCAATGGTATTAGCAACGTGTTTTTCATCAATGTGTGTTGATGGTGTTTATAACGGGAAGCTCCAACTTCATACATACAGAAACCCACGTGAATTAAAAACATGAGTACCACTGTCATCCAGTAGTAAAATTCCGTAAATATGGTAGTAAGAGCAGTTAATTCATTATCCATATTTCCCTCCTTATTAATTATTGTAAATATTCTATTAAGCTGGACAAGCAGTACAACACTGTAGAATTGTTGTTTATCAGTGCTTTTAAATGTTAAGACAACCTACGATTGTAGGCTTTAACCTTTTTTATAAGCTTTCTTTAAATCCACTAATGGATGTCGTGGAGACATTTGAAACTTAATTAATAACTCTCGAGCAATCATATCTCTTGATTGTTGATCGTTTGGTAGTTTTATTTTTTTTGGAATCGTGACCCAACCATTTGCATTTCTATCAAAAACAGCAGGTCTTCCTTCTTCATATCCCATATGAACATCTTCTAACCAATTTAGATCGTCCCAGCCCATGTGTTCGACATATTTTTTAAGAAAGGGTGTAATTTTTTTATAATCGGGTAACAAATTGACGTCATATCGATAACCAATATGTTGGCCGATCATTTTAGCTCTTGCATTCTCTTTTGGTTTGGAATTTTTTTTTACTTTTTTATTTTTTTTCTTTGTCATAACTACCTAAATTTTATGATAATTATCCACTCCAACTGTATGGTTAGTTCCAGTTAAAGGAACTTTCGCCAAAGCCGATGCTTCCATGGTTAGTGCTGCTAAATCTTCTGGTTCCAAAGAGTGAACATTTGTTTTTCCGCACGCACGCGCTAAGAGTTGTAATTCTAATGTCATTGAATGAAGATAATTATAAACTCTTAATGCAGCATCATCTGGATTTAATCTTTTTCTTAATTTTGGATCTTGAGTAGCAACTCCGACGGGACAACGACCGGTATGACAATGATAGCAATGTCCAGCTTTTACTCCCATTTCTTTTTCAAAATTAGATTCTGGAATTTCTTTATTACAATTTAATGCAATCATGGCTCCAGTACCAATTGCAACTGCATCAGCTCCTAACGCTAAGGCTTTTGCAAGATCAGCGCCATCTCTTATTCCTCCTGCATAAATCAATGTTATATCTCCAGATTTACCAACATCATCTAAGCCCCTGCGTGCTTCACGAATGGCGGCAATTCCTGGAATACCGGTATTTGCAGCCGCGATATGTGGACCTGCACCTGTCGATCCTTCCATTCCATCTAAATAAATTGAATCGGGATCACATTTTGCAGCCATCCGGATATCATCATAAACTTTTGCTGCTCCTAATTTTAATTGTATTGGTACTTGATTATTCGTGAGTTCTCTCAATTCTTGAACTTTTAAAGCAAGGTCATCAGGACCGAGCCAATCGGGATGTCTTGCTGGTGATCGTTGGTCAATCCCTGATGGTAAAGAACGCATTTCGGCAACTTGGTCGGTTACTTTCTGTCCCATTAAATGACCACCCATTCCAACTTTTTGTCCTTGACCAATAAATACTTCAATACCATCCGCTAACTGAGCGTGATGTGGATTGAAACCATAACGTGATTGAATGCATTGATAGAACCATTTTTCAGAGTAACGTCGTTCATCTGGGATCATTCCTCCTTCACCTGAACAGGTTGCGCTTCCAGCCATGGTCGCACCTCTTGCCAAAGCTGTTTTTGCTTCATATGAAAGTGCACCAAAGCTCATACCGGTAATATAAACTGGTATCTCTAATTCAATTGGATTTTTGCATCTTGGACCGATGATTGTTTTTGTTTCACATTTTTCTCTATAACCTTCGATTACAAATCGAGTGAGTGTTCCGGGCAAAAATACTAAATCATCAAACGTAGGAATTTTCTTCATTAAGGCCATGCCTCGCATTCGGTAACGGCCTAGTTGAGCTTTTATATGAATGTCATTAATAACGTCAGGTGTAAAAATTGCATTCTGACCTAATATGCTTTTATCTTTTTCTTCAGTTTTACTATTATTTTTATTCTTTTTTTTAGCCATAAACTATATAGCTCCTTTTTTCTCAGTTGGTTCCAACTTATCGTAATTCCAAAGTTTTTTGCCAGAGACAATCTTTGTCATTTTTGAAACATCAAAATCTGAACCAATTTCCGCTACTTTAAGTTTTCGCTTTAACCAAGCAATATCTAGCGATGTTAGTTTTGATTCAACAGCATCACTACCTAAAGACTTTATTGTGCCACCAACGAAAATGGTGCCATCGTACATAGAGTCACCTAAATTTGGACCAGTATTTCCAAGTATAATAATTCTTCCTCTTTGCATCATGAAACCAGTAAAGATACCCGCATCACCGCCAATCATAATTGTACCGCCTTTCATGTCGATGCCAGTTCTTGCGCCTACACTACCTCTGCAAATTAAATCACCACCACGAATTGCTGCACCAAAACATGAGCCGGCGTTTTTTTCTACAACTACTTTTCCAGCCATCATGTTTTCTGCACAAGACCAACCAACTCTCCCAGTGATTCTCACAATTGGACCATCAATAGATCCAACGGCAAAATACCCAAGCGATCCTTCAAAGATCAAATTTAGTTTGTTCAAAATTCCTACTCCGAGACTGTGCTTTCCTTGAGGATTTTTGACAACAATTGTCCCATAACCTTCTTCTATCAAAGAATTCAATTTACCGTTAAGTTCTTTGCAACTTTTATCTGCTACATCCACTTCTGTTCTTTTATTAAAATCAACATCATATGCACCATAATAAAAGAAATTTTCTGCCTCTTCTGAATTAAAAAAAACTTGCTGTGTTCTTCCTGTTAAAACTTCTTTGTGAAGTCCCATTGAATGGGCTTTTGAGTCTTTTACTTGTTTTAAGTTTGCCATACTTTCACTTCTCCTTCATAAGGATCGTAGGTATCTATTTCTTGAGGCAACAATGTTCTTATTGCTATTTCCTCGGATCCCAAAGCTACCAAATCGTCAGATTCATATAAAACCATTGGTTTTGCAGCCATGACATCCTTTGCCATACCTAAAGAGTCTTTCGTTGCAACTAAATAAGTAAAGACACCATCTAATTCTTTAATAGAATCTTTCATGCCTTCCTCTAAGGCTATTCCTCTTCTCATTTTTTCAGCTAAATAAACTGCAATCAGTTCTGAGTCACATTCAGACATAAAACGCATTCCTTTACGTTCAAGAGCCCTTCGATTATTCCAATAACTTGTTAATTGTCCGTTATGTACTACAGACATATCACTAAAAGGGTAGCCCCAAAAAGGATGTGCAGAACGTATGTCTACCCCTGATTCTGTAGCCATTCTTGAATGTCCAATAGCATGCGTTCCTTTCATCTTATCTAATCCATACTGTTTTGAAACCGTGTTTGCATCACCTAAGTCTTTTACCAGCTCTAGACTTTTTCCTAGGGATAAAATCTCAGTCATTTCAACACTCTCAATCTTTTTTGAAAATTCCATTAAATCTTTGTCGTATTTAATAATATATCTAAAAGAATAGGGGGTTAATCGGTCTTCTTTAACTATTTGTGCTCCTAACTCCTTTAAATGACTGTCCACTTGTTTTTTTCTAGAGTCGTAAACAGATTTATCTTCGTTAACGGCTGAACTACCTTCTCCAACGTTTTCGCCAACTTTAAAACGCATGATATAATCACCGTTACTACCTTCTCCATATAAGGCATAACCAGTAGAATCCGGCCCCCTATGTTTGAGAGCTTGCAACATATCCCTAAGTTCTTTTCCGATATTTACAGTTTTACCTTTATGAATTAGACCCGCTATTCCACACATAACAATATTTCCTTATAGACCACTAGATTACGGTAAGCAATCCATGTAGGTGTCTATATCCCATTGCGTTGTGGCGCCTAAGAATTTCTCCCACTCATCATTTTTGTACCAATGAAACACTTTATACATTTCATCTGGAAGCGCCGATTTGATTATCTCATCATCTGCTAGACGATCTAATGCCTCTCCCAGACTTAATGGAAGTTTCTTAACTTTTTTACCTGCTTTTTGTGCTTCATAAATGTTTCTTGATTCAGGTTCTCCAGGATCTATGTTATTTGTTATCCCATCATCAAACGCTTTGAGTAATGCAGCTCCCATTAAATAAGGATTGTGCATTGAGTCCACTGAACGGTATTCAAATCTTCCTGGTGCAGAAACTCTAAGTCCACAAGTTCTATTTTGATATCCCCAGTCAGCGTATACGGGCGCCCAAAAACCTGTATCCCATAAACGTCTGTACGAATTTACCGTAGATGAACCAATAGCTGTCAAAGCAGGTAAATGTTTCATAACACCACCAATTGCTTTTAATCCAATTTTACCAGGTAACTGTCTGTCTTTTGTATCTGGCATAAAAGTATTTTCTCCACCAGATAAGTATGTAAAATTTCCTTCGTGACCAGCTAATTTCTTAAAACCTAATTTATTTAATTTATCTGATCCTCCTGTCCAAAGAGACATATTGGTATGACAACCATTTGCAGAAACTCCCATAAATGGTTTTGTCATAAAACATGCAATTAAGTTGTGCTCTCTAGCTACTTGTGCACAAATTTGTCTGTAAGTAGATAATCTATCTGCGTTTCTTAATACATCATCATAGGTCCAGTTTAATTCTAATTGTCCAGGTGCATCCTCATGGTCACCTTGAATCATATCCAAACCCATCGCAGTAGAATATTCAATAACTTTCATAAATACCGGTCTTAAAGATTCGAATTGATCTATATGATAACAGAAGGGTTTTGAAAAACCTTTGCCTGTTGGTGTACCATCATCATTTCTAGTTAACCACATCATTTCAGGTTCGGTTCCAATTCTTAAATGTAAACCTTTGTATTTTTTTTTAAATTCTTCGTGAATTATTCTTAAATTCCCTCGACAATCTGAAGTTAAATGTCCAGCCGGATTGTTTCTTTCTTCTCTGTTTCTAAAGCAAGTACAGTAAACTCTTCCTACTCTTTTATCCCAAGGTATTTGAGCAAATGTTTCTGGATCAGGAATACCTACTAGCTCATGAGCTTCAGGACCATAACCAATATAGTTTTTGTGACGGTCAACAAACAAATTAGCTGTAGATCCGTAAACTAACTGAAATCCTTTTTCTGCTGTTCTTTCCCAGTGTGCAGCTGGAATTCCTTTACCAACAATACGTCCAGTAACTGATATAAATTGAAAATAAATATATGTAATTCCTAATTCGTCAATTTTTTCTCTAACTTGTTTGACAAGTTTATCACGTCCAGGTTTACTTACGTGTTTTTCCAGATCTGTCATAAGACTAATCCTCCCTCAAAGATTAATATTTTGAATTTACTTCTCTTAGTTTGAAATATTTTAGCTGAAAAATAAATACTCGTCTAGATTTAGCTCCAAGGAAATGGGCTACTAGATACTGGGTGTAATTCACCTTTCGCGTATCGATTGAATCTAAAGGGTTTAAGAAGTGAATTTTCTTTTCCTAAAATTTCGTCTGAAACCAAGTCGCCAACCCCTATCATTTTGTAACCATGGTTAGAGTCTGCAATGATATAAACATTTTCACAGAAGCGATCGAAAATAGGAAAAGAGTCTGGGGTAAAACATCCTATTCCACCCGAGGGACCTTTTTGATAAACTTTATGTTTTCCCTCAAATCTTTTTTGACAATGAGCCAAAGCAGAACACCACATGTGTGCAAACTCATCACCTGATTGATGATCTTTTGAATCTACTCCATAAGGATCCACTTTTACGTCACCCGCAGGTTTGTTAATTTTATAAGGGGGAGCTCCCCCTTGAACTCCCTTGAAATTAAAATCTGGTTTGTAGTATATGCCCCACATTTTATCTGTTATTAAAGAACCATCAACATCCGAAAATAAATGCGCATCACTATCCACATGAATCACCGGCGGCATTTTACCATCATCTGTTTTTTGAAAATTAGGATCAACTCCAAGAACACCCTCTGTTAACATCCAATAAATCCACATTGGGTACTCTTTATGGGTTTCTCCTTTTTCATCTTTAATCGAGATTTTTTTTGGTAGCTCAAGCATATTCCAAAAGTTTCTAATCCATGGACCAACTCCTACAATAACTTGTTCACAATCAATTGTACCTTTAGATGTCACCACTCCAGTTACAGCCTTACTATTGCTACCTCTCTTAAATCCTGTAACTTTGGTACCTGTTAAAATTCTTACACCAAAACTTTCTGCCTTATTAGCCAAACCATAAATCGAAGCGGTATTATTAGCGTATCCTCCTCTTTTTTCATGCAAAACTGAAGTGATTGCTTTAGCCTGCCAATCATGAAATATATTTTTCATGTATTTCATAGAATCTTCTTTTCCTTCAATAAATTCAGACTCGTAACCTATGACTTTTTGCTGTTCATAGATGCTTGAAATATCTTTTCTCATGCTTTCGGGACTTATTTGCATATAGCCAACTGGATGATAACTAAAATTTTTTGGATCACTTTCCCAAACCTTTACACTATGCATCATGAGTTCTCTCATGGCGGGCTGGAAGTAATTGTTTCGCACCACTCCACAAGCGATACCACTTGCACCTGACGCAATTCCTCCCTTATCGATAACTACGATATCGTTGTTAGTAGCATTTCCATTTTTTTTCTTAAGTTTTTCAGCTAAATGCCATGCGGTACTCAAACCATGAATTCCGGCTCCGATAACTACATATTTTGCTTTTTTTGGAAATGCCATTTTATGATTTCACTCTTAATTTTTCAGGATCATAAAAAGGAAATTTAACAACTTTTGCTCCAATTCTTTTTTGATGACCATCTATTTTACCCACCTCAACATCTGTACCAATATCCGAATATATTACATCCATTCTGCAAAGTGCAATGTTCTTATTTAGTTTAGGAGATATCATTCCACTAGTTATTACACCAACAGCGGCTCTCCCAACGTGTACGCCATCTCCATTACTAGCTTGTTCTTTTCCTATTAATTCTAAGCCAACAAGTTTTTTTTGCGGAGATTCCTTTCTCTTTATTAAAGCATCTTTTCCGACGAAATCATCTTCTTTGGTTTTCAGTGCGACAGAAAATCCAATTCCAGCTTCAAAAGGGTCGGTTTGATCATTAAATTCGTATCCAAAAAATATAAGTCCAGCTTCAATTCTTACCATATCCAAACCTTCTAAACCCATAGGAGTGATGCCTAAATCTTTTCCTGAATCCCAAACTTTATCCCAAACTTTAGAAGCATCATTAGGATGACACCAAATTTCAAAACCTAATTCACCGGTATATCCTGTTCTAGATACAATAATTGGAGTACCTAAATGATCATCAATTCTGGCAATAGAAAATCTAAACCATTGAAGTTCATTTATTTTTGGTTGAGCAGGTGCAGTCCAAACAAATTTCTCTAAAATTTTTCTACTATTTGGTCCCTGAACTGAAATATTATGAATTTGATCGGTTGAAGATTTTACCCAAACTTTATATTTTTTTTTCTTAGCTAATTCTCTAAGCCAAGTACCGCCATATTCTTGGCCACCCACCCATCGGAAATTATCTTTACCTAGACGAAAAATTGTTCCATCATCGATCATACAGCCGTTTTCATAACACATAGCTGAATAACTAACTTGTCCTATTGAAAGTTTTTTTACATTTCTTGTAAGTGCATACTGCATTAAATTTTCAGAGTCTGGACCCATAATTTCAAATTTTCTTAATGGAGATAAATCAATTGCGATAGCTTTTTCTCTACAAGCTGTGTATTCGTTAATCGTTCCATAATTTGTATAGTTATTGGCTAACCAATAGCCATTATAATCAATAAAATTTCTAGTAAGTTTGGATGTTTTTTTGTGAAATCCAGTTTCTTTTGTCAACTTTGGTTCTGAATCTTCTTTCATTCTAAATGCTATAGCTTTCGAGTATTTTTGTTCTTTAGGATAAGTTCTAACAAATATATCAGTTGGATTCCATCCATTTGCAGGATCGATATCACATGGGCAAGCAGAAGAAGCGCATATTAAATCTTTTGATGCTCTAAATAATACATAATCTCCTGGTCTCGACCACGGCTCATCAAAAGATGCAACGTTTAACTGATTAATATTTGTATTAAAAAAAAGATTAATGGCAGT
>ENA-OQTX01000249-OQTX01000249.1-marine-metagenome-genome-assembly--contig:-NODE-249-length-12628-cov-2.939925_pt1 | contig 12628 bp, 8 predicted proteins | sample MGYA00240992_ERZ505281 | MGnify/ENA primary metagenome ERZ505281 (study PRJEB26146, sample SAMN05422147) | marine metagenome | isolation source: South Atlantic Ocean | place: Atlantic Ocean:South Atlantic... | reverse complement strand
ATGCGCATAGTTGATGGCGACATCAGCGCCATGCTGCGCAGCGCCGATGGCGGCGGCGCGGCCGATGCCGGTCGATGCGCCGGTGATGATCGCAAGGGGCTTCATGTCCCGCCTCACGCCGAGGGCATGCTGGCGAGATGGTCGATATGCTCCTGCACCACTTCGGCAATCGCGCCGGCGGTCTGCTTGAGCGCAGGGGTGTCGCCGTCGCGGGCATAGCCCTGGTGCAGGGCAAGCGCCGCTTCATGCGCGGTCCGCTGATGCCGGAGATAGACGCTGTCGATGCTGGCGGCATCGGCCGCCTTGATCTCGTCGAGCATCTGCTGCTGATTGGGCATCAGCTTGGGCGGCGGCACGGTGAGGCCCGCCTTCTGCGCGGCGGCCTTGACGTCGGCAGTGGATTTCTGATGCTGGTCGATCATCATCTGGGCGAAGTCGCGCACCGCCTTGGTCTGGCTCTTTTCGAGCGCCACCTTGGAGGATTCGATTTCGAACAGGTCGCCGGCGCCAGCCTGGGCGATATAGCCGGCGGCATCGGTGGGCGCGGCAGCCGGAGCGGCCGGCGCCATCGCGCTGGCATTGTTGCCGGCCATCATCATGTCGTTGCCGCCCATCATCGCGGCATTGTCGGCGGCGGCTTCGGCGGCGACCTGGACCTGGCGGGCGATATCGCCGCGCAGATCGGTGCGGCGCTGAGTGCGGCGCTCGCCGTCGGCGGTCAGATCGGCGCCGAGCTCGGTGCCGCCTTCGGCGCGGCACTCGAAGCGATCATCGGAGCAGGCGGATCCATCGACCTCGGTGGCGCCGCCGATCTGAGCGGCGCACTTGCCGGTGTCATCGGCGGCGGGATCGACCTCGGCGCGGACCTGACCGCAGGACTCACCGCCGCGCTCGACGCCGCTCTCAGCGCGGTCGGTGGCCTGGACCTCGGTGTACTCGCCGGCGTCGACGGCGCACTGACGGGAGCTCTCGAAACCGTCTTCGGCATCGGCGGCGCAGTGGGAGCCGACCTCGGCGCAGCCCTCGGCGGCGTGCTGGGCGCCGTCCTCGACGCAGACCTGGTCGGCAATCTCGCCGGGGACTTGGCGGGCGGGCTGGGTGCCGCGCTCACTGCCGGACTCGACCTCGGCGCTGGCGTCGCTGCCGGCCTGGCCACCGAGATCGCAGCCGGACTCGGCGGCGCGCTCGACGCTGCGATCGGCGCGGGCGCCGGTCTTGCCGGCGGCCTGGCAGGAGGCCTCGAAGGCATCTTCGCACTGCAGAGCGGCCTAGCAGCAGCCCTCGGATCCTCGCTCGGCGCCGTGCTCGACGCCGGTGCGCTGGCTGATCTGGACCTCGCCGGGCTCGCTGGCATCGACCTCGGTGGCATCATCGGCGGTGCCCTCGGCACGGCCCTCGACCTCGACGCCGGGATCGTCGGCGACTTGACGGCCTCGCTCGGCGCCGCACTCGACGGTGTCATCGGTGCCGACGGCGCACTCGGTCTGGGCGGTGCCGCAGACCTCGAAGGCCTCCTGGGCGCAGCGTTCGGCATCGGCGGCGAAGCAGGCGCAGGACTCGGCGCCGCATTCGACGCCATCCTCGGTGCAGGTGGGGCCCTCGGTGGCGCTCTGGATCTCGGCGCAGCGCTCGGTGCAGGCGGAGCACTGGCCGGTGCGCTCGACGGCACCCTCGCAGCAGCGCTCGGCGCCGCAGGCGATCTGGCCGGGGGCGTGGACCTCGATCTCGGATCGGGACTGGAGGGAATCCTCGGAGCCGAAGGCGCCCTGGCGTCGACCATCGGTTCCTCGCTCGGCGCGGTACTCGACGCCGGTGCACTCGCCGATCTCGACCTGAGCGGCCTTGCTGCCGGTGACATCGCCGGCGCGGTGAGCGGTGCACTCGGATCCGCGTTGGATCTGGACACCAGCGCCATCGGCAGCCTGACTGCCGCACTCGGCACCGCCATCGACGTCTCGGCTGCGGGCGAGCTCGCCGCCGCGACCGATCTCGAAGGCGTCCTCGGAGCTGCATTCGGTGTGGGCGGCGAGGCGGGTGCCGGACTCGGCGGCGCACTCGACTCCGTTCTCGACACCAGCGGCGCCCTCGACCTCGGCGCCGCACTCGGTGGCGGAGCGGAACTCGGCGGCGCGCTGACCGGGGCACTCGATGCCGCGCTCGGTGCGACAGGCGGAGCAGCGGGCAGCGGTGACATCGATGCAGGACTCGGTGCCGTGGGCGGCCTCGCCGGTGGACTTGCCGGTGGCCTGGGCGGCGGACTTGCCGGTGGCCTGGGCGGCGGACTTGCCGGTGGCCTCGGCGGCGGCGTCGAGACAGGGCTGGGAGCTGTTGCCGAGGCCGGCGCCGGCCTCGAGGCCGGTGTGGGCGGTGCCGTCGACGGCGCGGTCGGTGCCGTCGGAGGTGTCGGTGGCGCGCTCGACGGTGCAGCCGGTGCGGGCGGCTCGGCAGTCGGTGAACTGGGTGCGGGCCTGAACGCGGGTCTCGGTGCCGGTCTCGGCGCTGGCCTCGATGCCGGTGCGTCGGCCGGGGCCGACCTGGCAGGCGGCCTCGCCGGTGGTGCGGCCGCAGGAACGGACCTCGCAGGAGACGTCGCGGGTGGTCTTGCCGGTGGCGTCGAGGGTGGCCTTGCGGGCGGCGTCGAGACGGGTGCTGACGTTGCCGGCGGATTCGCAGGCGGCCTGGACAGTGGCTTCGATACCGGCGCGGACCTGATCGGGGGAGCCGCAGGAGGCCTTTCCGGTGGCGTGGAGAGCGCCGCGGATGCGTCCGGATCGCTCACCAGCGGATTCGACTCGAACGCCTGGTCCTCGGTGGACTCGAACATCTTCGGGCAGGCGCAGGGTGAATCCTCCTTGGGCGGGGAGTCCAGCCTGCACGGCGACATCGACAGCTCGGCAGACTCCGTCGCCGAGGTCGCCACCGTCGACCACAGTGCGGATCTGCTGAATCCCTGATGCGGTAGCAGGAACGAATATCTGATGCGGTAGCACGAACGGATGAGGAGGCCCCGGGCGGTTCGGTACGCCCGGGGCCTCTTTCCTCGTTACAGTTCGATGCAGCAGCACATCACGCACCAGATCCGAAAGAAGGCTATGGACGGGCAAGCGAAGCAGCTGGCCGACCTGCTCGACCGAACTGCGGCAGTGGCCCAGACGGTCGGACGGTCCGATCTCGTGGAAAGGATGACGCTCGCCAAGGAGCGGGTGCTCGATCCGCGTCGTCGCATCGTTGTCGTCGGACCGCTGAAACAGGGAAAAAGCCAGTTCGTCAACTCGCTGCTCAACCTCGAGGTGTGCTCCGTCGGCGACGACGAGACGACGGCCATCCCGACCGTCGTCCAGAACTCGGATCGCTCCCATGCCGAACTGCTACTGGCTGATCCCGGCAACGACGTTCTGCGCGTTGATGTTCCGTTGGCCGAACTGCAGAGCATCACCCCGGCCAGCCCTCTTGCCCAGGGTCGTGAAGTGTTGCGACTCGAAGTCAACGTGCCGAGTCCGTTGCTCGCGGACGGCCTGGTGCTGGTCGACACACCGGGCGTCGGTGGTCACGGAAACCCGCATGCGGCCGGCACCTTGGGTCTCGTACCCTCGGCCGACGCCGTGCTGGTGGTCTCCGATGCCAGCCGCGAGTTCACCGAACCCGAAATCTCGTTCCTCCGCCAGGTTTTGGGGCTCTGCCCGTCCGTGGCAGTGCTGATCACCAAGACCGACCTCTATCCGCACTGGCGTCAGATCGTCGAGGCCAACCGAGGGCATCTGCAGCGTGAAGGACTCGATGTCCCGATGATCCCGCTGTCCTCGCTGCTCCGGTCGCATGCGCTGCGACTCGACGACGAGGAGCTGAACGTCGAATCCGGATTCCCGGCCCTCTACACGTTCTTGCGCGAGGAGGTCGTCCTGCGCGCCGACACCACGACCCGCGCCGCCGTCTCCCTCGATATACGTTCGGTCACCGAACATCTCACGTTGGCCATGGCCAGCGAGCTTGCGGCGCTGCGTGACCCGGAACGCGCCGCAGCGGCCGTGGCGGGCTTGCAGCGCGCAAAGTCCGCGGCCGAGGACCTGCACAAGAAGACGTCCCAGTGGCAACAGACCCTCTCCGACGGAATCGCGGATCTGGCGTCGGACATCGACCACGACCTGCGGGATCGGCTGCGCCGCGTCACGCGCGAGGCCGAACAGACCGTCGACGAAGGAGATCCGGCGTCCGACTGGGCCGAACTCGGCGACTGGCTCGAAGAGCAGATCGCTGCCTCGGTCGGTGACAACTTCGTCTGGGCGCACGAGCGGGCGCTGTGGCTGGCCGAGCTGGTCGCGGAGCATTTCGCGGCCGCCGGTGCCGTCTCGCTGCCCGACCTCGACCTCGGTGATCTCGAGAACGTGCTCGATCCTGTTGCCTCACTTGCCGACCTCGAGACCGGCGCTCTCGGCATCACACAGAAGGTGCTCGTCGGCATGCGGGGTTCGTACGGCGGTGTGCTGATGTTCGGTTTGATCACCACATTCGTCGGTCTGAGTTTGCTCAACCCCATCTCGATCGGTGCCGGCGTGTTGTTGGGCACCAAGGCGTACAAGGAGGACAAGGAGAATCGAGTTCGGGCACGTCGATCCGAGGCGAAGGTTGCTATCCGACGCTTCACCGACGACGTCAGCTTTCAGGTCGGCAAGGAATCGAAGGATCGGCTTCGGCTCATTCAGCGTGTCCTTCGCGACCACTTCACCTCCATCGCCGAGCAGACTCTGCGCTCACTCAACGATTCGCTGCAGGCCGCTCGGGAGGCCGCGAACGTCGAGACCAACGAACGTGCCACACGCACAGCACAACTGGATCGCGAGATGAAGGTGGTCGCCGAACTCAACGAGCGCGCGGCAGCCCTCGTACCCGCCGGCGCTCCCGCACCCGACGCAGCAGCGAAGTGACCGCGCTGGCCGAGGCTCGTGCGCTGATCTCTGCCGCGCGCGAGGCATACTCCATCGACTATCAGGCCGCGGCGACGCTGACCGAATGCCTCGAGCGGCTCGACCAACCGTTGCGCGTGGCCCTGGCTGGATCACTCAAAGCCGGTAAGTCCACCCTGCTCAATGCGCTTGTGGGACAGGACATAGCCCCCACCGATGCCACCGAGTGCACCAAGGTGGTCACCTGGTATCGCAGCGGATCGACCCCCAGTGTCACTGCCTGGTACGACGGTGATCGCTCCGCGCACGTGCCCGTGCAACGCCGGGGCGGGCGGTTGACCTTCGACCTCGGCGAGCTGACGGCGGCGCACGTGGACCGGCTCGATGTCGAGTGGCCCGCCCGCACACTGACGCAGACGACCATCATCGACACCCCGGGCACATCCTCGCTGTCACGGGATGTCTCCGCACGGACGCTGTCGATGCTGACGCCGGAGAACGCGTCCTCGGGGGCGGATGCCGTCGTCTATCTGCTGCGGACGCTCAACGCCACCGATGTGTCCTTCCTCGGACAGATCTCGTCCCACGTGGGCGGAGAAGCGGGGCCGCTCGGCGTCATCGGTGTCGTCTCGCGTGCCGACGAGGTCGGAGCGGGCCGCATGGACGCGATGATGTCCGCCAAGGAGGTAGCCGCGAGGTTCGCCGCAGAACTCGAGGCAACCGGATTGTGCCAGGCGGTGGTACCCGTCGCCGGACTGCTCGCGCTCGGTGCCGAGACACTGCGGCAGTCGGAGTTCGCGGCATTCGAAATGCTCGCGCAGGTGCCCGATGCGGATCTGCAGTTGGCCATGCTGTCGGCGGACCGCTTCTCGCGGCCCGGTTTGCTGCCGATCGACCCCGAGCTGCGCGCGTCGATCGTCGATCGCTTCGGGTTGTTCGGTATCCGGATGGCAGTGACTCTGATCAAGCTGGGCGTGCACGATTCGCCGACGCTCGCGGCGGAACTGGTAGAACGCAGCGGGCTGAGCGAACTGCGGTCGGTGATCGACGTCCAGTTCGGTCAGCGAGCAGACCAGCTCAAACTCCATTCCGCGCTGGTGACATTGCAGCGCACCCTCGAGTGGCGGCCCATCTCGGAGTCGGCTGCCCTCCGCGCCGAAGCCGGTCGCATGATGGCCGACGTGCACGGATTCCAGGAGCTTCGGCTACTGGGGCGGATGCGGTCCACGGCGCCGAAGCTACCCGAGCCCCAGCTCGCCGAACTGCACCGATTGATCGGTGGCTACGGCATCGACCCGTCCACCCGACTCGGTCTCGACCCCGACAGCGCGCCCGCGCAGCGGCACACCGCTGCGCTCGACGCGGTCCAGAAGTGGCGTCGGATGTCCGAACACCCGCTACTCGACCAATTCACCGCGCGAGCCTGCGAGGTCGCAGCCCGCAGCGCCGAGGGCGTTGCAGTACTGCGCTGATCGGCGCCTGGCGACGGGCTGATTGGGGCGCCTAGCGTCGGATTGCGAAGCCGGTCACCGCAGCCACCACGGCGAGACCGGCTGCGAGGAGCGGCCCCCACTGCAGGGCCCCAGCTGCGATCGACCCGGCCTCGGACATGAACGACCAGAAGAGCAGGGACGCACCGATTGCCGCCAGTGCAGCGAAGACCAGCACGAGGGCCCCGCCGCGCTTTCGCCCCGCAGCCAACATCGATCCGACCCCCGCGAGCACCAGGATCACGGCCGCGACCCCGGCACTACCCAGCAACGTCACCGTCACCGTATCGGTGACCTCGGCGGAGCTCGCCCCGGAGTCCTGCTCCTGAACAGAGGTTTCCAGCGCCGACCGTACTGCGTCGTATTCGAGCGCGAGCACACCAGCGATCGCCAGGAAGACAACCGTCACAGCCACCCACGAAGCGACGTTCAACCGGTACGCAAGTGAGGGCCGCGGCGCTTCCTCCCGGGTCCGCAGTGGCTCGACCGTGAACTCCGGGCGCTGCGGTTGCGGGCGTGGTTCGGCCTCGGGACGACGATGATTTCCCTGCTCACTCACAAGCATCGAGCCTTTTCGGTTGTGACGGGGGAGCTCATCATCGGAGAATCACCGGAACTCCTTGGTAGGGGCCGAGCGTCATCGGGAAGCTGTTCAACTCGTCGACGACGCCGATGTCGGTGTCGTCGAACATCTCGTGAACGGCCGCCCCCGGCGTCAGGTACTTGGACTGAATGGTCGCGGCGACATCCTCGGAGGAAAAGTTGATGACCGTCGCCTGGATGTTGCCCTGCCCGAGGTCGTGCACCAACACCAGTAGTCCTTTGTGCGAGACCGTCGGAACATCCAACTGTTGGGCTGTCGCGATGCCGTACCTGTTGCGTAGCTCGATGATTCGCGCCAGCCGCCGGGCGAAGGAGTGGGGATCCTTCAACTGCTCCGGCAACGATCCGTACAGGCTCCGGCCGCGGGGGATGCCGGATTCCGAACGCACAGCCTCGGGATAGCTGTCCATGAGGTCGTGCGCTCCGCGGTTGATCCAGCGGGTGTCGCCCTCGCGGATCAGCTCGGCGACATCCTCGGCTCCGATGGGCAGGATGCCGAGCAGGTCCCAACCCGAGAGCGCGAAGACGCCCGGTTGCAGGGCGTTGTACATCGCCAGCATCAGGTGCGCGGTCTTGACCGTTTCGATATCGGTCTCGTCCATGCGGTCCAGATCCCGGATGCCGAGCGAGGCGGTGATCACACTTGCTGTGGTGCAGGCGATTCCGTTGGTGGTGAACAGTCGGTTGTAGGGCGCCCACCGGCCGGTGAGGCGATCGGTGAGCTCGGACCGAATCTGGTTGCCGAGATCGGCACCCTTGACCACCTCGTTGCAGTAGGTGAACTCGTCCTCGGCGTGCAGCGTGGCGAAGTGGATCAACTCGAAGGTGAGCTCGTCGTGATTCTGCAATGCGTGCACCAGAGATGCCGGGTCGACGCCGTGGTCACGCGACAAAGACATTGTGAGCCTGAGGAATTCGGTGTTCCCCATGACAAGTGCGTGGTGGTAGGCGGGCCGGTTGATGAAATCGTAGGACAGGTCGGCGCCATTGGCACCCATCGCCTTGATGTCGTCGATGGTCAGATTCAACTCCTGGAAGGTGAACCCGCCCATCTTGCGGACGACGCTGGCGATGAGGTGGTTCGCGGCCTCGGACAGGGGATGGCCCTCGGACCAACCCGGACCCTCCGCCCGCCGCTCGACGCCGAGGAAGCCGTTGGCGTCGAGGCGAAGAGCGCCGGCACCGAGGTCGGCGATCGAGTGGCAGGCGTCGCCGATGACCAGGCGCATGCCGGCGAACGAGGGGTCGAGCCAGTTGATCGACGGCTGACCTGCCTTGAAGTAGTGCAGGTACACCCAGCGTCGTTCGACGCCGTCGATTCCCACCACCGGAGCCGTTGCGCTCCAATTGGTTTCCTTGACACCGAGTTCGTAGAAGATGACGCGCTGCAGTTGCCCGATGATGTAACCCGCGCGGGCGAGATTGGCTTCGGCTTCGGCGTCGATGTTCTGCGAATCAGTTCCGGCGCGGACCCGGGGGAGCAGATGCCAATCCTGCGGCTCGATCTCCACCATGTGATAGATGCCGGGATAGTCCGCCACGGCCATCTCGGCCAATCGGAAGTCGGCGCCCTTGCCGGTGTGACCCGGAACGATGTCATCGATGACGATGCCCTCGTAGGCGGCGGCCACGACGCACAGGCGTCGGAACTCCTCCTCGGAACCGAACGCAGGGTCGATCTGCATGCCGATGCGGTCGAAATGCCCGTCGACGGACGGTGTCGGACGCCAGCCGTGGATGCCGCCGGCGACCTTGACCGGTCCGGTGTGGACAGCGGTGATGCCGATCTCGGAGAACGCCTGCCACAGTGCTTCGTCGCCCAGGGTGCTGAGGAAACTCGTGCGGGGCGCGTTGATGACCGAGATTGGATAAGCGGTGAACCACACGGGCGCGCGCTCGACGGCCGCGCGTGGGTCGGGATCGGCGTAGGGGTTCTGCCACATGCTGCCCTTGCCGGAGAGTTGTTCGGCGATGAGCTTGGCGTCGTGCAGCATGGATTTTTCGGTGAGCCAGTCCACGTATTCGGGGTTGGCTGCCGAGGGATCTCCTTCGACGGGGGCTGCCCTGTTTCGATCGGCCCGCCTTACGGAGGGGCGTAGTGGGCGCGGTCTGGCGGGATAGAACTTCTCGTCGTAGGTGATCTCGCTCGGTTCGTGCTGCACTTCGGGATCCATGTGCCTCTTTCCGCCCTCGCTTTGTTTCAACCCTACGTAGGGAAGGCATGCTCTGCAGTGTTGTTACATCCCCGTGCGGAGGCCCAGCGAAACCTTCGGGTCGATGAATTGCACGGGTGTGATTCGAGATGTGGCCTTACTGGACCGTCACCGAATCGAGACTGCGTGGTCTGGAAAGTTCGGCTCGAGTGGGCGATAGTTGAATCGCACCAATAACCCCTTCAGTCACAGGAGTAACACATGCGTCGCACCGTCCGCACCATCGTCCTGGCCTCGACGGCCGCAATTGCCGCCGCCGTCGGCGCGGTAGCCATGGCGCCCATCGCATCGGCGCAGGAAGACGAGCCGGCTCCGATGCCCTTCGGATCCTCCGAGCTGCAGTCCCCCGACCTGGTGGTCTCGATCGACGCGGTCTGTGTGCCGCGGGCTGACGAAGACGACCGTGAGGGAGAGCTCGCGGCCCTCGAGATCACCCTGAACAACGTCGGCGCGGACGCCGCCTCGCTGATCTCCACCAACTACGGCATCGCCCCCGACCTGACCGGTGTGCTGCCGGAGGATGTCATCGAGCCCGGTGAAGGCATCGTCTACACCGTGCCCACTCCGATGAGCGAGTGGAACAACGTGCTGGCCGGCGCGGCAACGTTCTCGCCGCAGCTCGACGCGAACTACCCGGACAACTTCGCAGTCGGGATGCTCAGCATCGACTGCTCTTAGGCGCTTCGCACATGTGCGCGGAAATGCATGACGGGTTCAATCGGTGGTCGCAACGAGCGTCCTGTTGTGTTCCTCGACGAAGTTACCGAACTTCGTGAGAGGAGTATTCCATCCCAGCGTTTTGCGGGGACGGTTGTTCAGTAACGCAGCGACCTCATCGAGGCGTTCGATGCTGTGCTCGGACAGATCGGTGCCCTTGGGGAAATACTGACGGAGCAGTCCGTTGGTGTTCTCGTTCGTGCCTCGTTGCCACGGGGAGTGCGGGTCACAGAAGTAGACCTGCACTCCCGTATCGACGGTGAACCTCGCATGCTCGGACATCTCACGTCCCTGATCCCAGGTAATCGAACGCCTAAGCGTCGCAGGAAGTTCCAAAATTTTCGCTGCCATCGCATCTGCGACGGTCGGCGCCTTGTGATCGGTGGGCAGGTGCAGCAGTAGCACCAACCTGGAGGTGCGTTCGACCAACGTTCCGATCGCCGACTTTCCGTTCTTCCCGATGATCAGATCGCCTTCCCAATGACCGGGGACCTTCCGGTCGGCGACCTCACCGGGACGTTCGGAAATATTGACCATCCCCGGGATCCGCGATCGCCGTTCCTCAGTGCGTTTGTGTCCACGCCTACGCGAGCGCCCGGTCCGCAGGTGCGTGGTCAGTTCCCTGGTCAGGCCACCTTTGGTCTGCACGAACAGTGTCTGATAGATCGTTTCGTGCGACACACGCATCTCCGGGTCGTCAGGGAAGTCGACCACGAGTGTATTGGCGATTTGCTCGGGCGAATGATCGAGGTCCAGACGTCTGAGGACCTCGGCCCGCAGTCTGGGATTGGTTTCGAGCTTCGACTTCTTCGGTCGCTTCGCCGATTCCGCTGCATCACGGTGCGCCGAGAACGGGTTGTACCGACCACGAAAGAGACGGTGACGCTTGACTTCCCGGCTCACGGTCGACACCGCTCGACGAAGCGCAGCGGCGATCCGAGTCAACGTCCACCCGTCACGGATGTAGTCGGCGATGAACTCCCGCTCGGTGATCGACAAGTACCGACCCGAGGGCGGCGGTGTCGCCCGAGGACGCACACCGCCACGCTCGTCCACCCAATGCCACCCGGTGCCCTCACTGATCCCGACCGCCGCCGCAGCAGCCTTCACCGTCAGACCAGAGCTCCGCAACGACCAGAACGTCATCCGCACGTCATGGGTGTACAACCGATAAACCACCGCAACCATCCCTCAATGATCAGGCACGTTGCGACGACCGCTCGAATCCGCCCATAGCAGGGCATGTATTTCCACTCACCTGGGTAGCCTCGGTCCATGCACGCAATCACCCTGACAGAGTTCGGTTCACCCGACGTCATGCAGTGGACCGAGGTACCGGACCCACGTCCGCAACGCGGGCAGGTCATCGTCGACGTCGCCGCCACCGCCGTCAATCGCGCCGATCTGATGCAGCGGCAGGGCATGTATCCACCCCCTCCGGGAGCCAGCGAGATCCTCGGCCTCGAATGCTCCGGTGTCATTTCCGAGCTCGGCGAGGGCGTGCACGGCTGGAAGGTCGGCGACAGGGTGTGCGCGCTGCTCGCCGGTGGTGGCTACGCCGAACAGGTCGCTGTGCCGTCGACACAGCTGCTCCCCATCCCGGGAGCCCTCGATCTGCACGCGGCAGCGGCACTTCCTGAGGTCGCGGCGACGGTGTGGTCGAACCTCGTAATGTACGGCGGCCTGCGATCCGGCCAGGTGGTGCTGTTGCACGGCGGTGGCAGCGGCATCGGCACGCACGGCATCCAGGTGGCCAAGGCGTTCGGCGCCACCGTCGCTGTCACGGCCGGCTCGCAGTCCAAGCTCGACTTCTGCGCGTCTCTGGGCGCGGACATCCTGATCGACTACAAGAACCAGGACTTCGTCGAGGTGCTGAAGGACAGGACGGGCGGTCACGGCGCCGACCTCATCCTGGACAACATGGGCGCGAAGTACCTTCAGCCGAACATCGACGCACTGGCGATGGACGGGACGCTCATCACCATCGGCATGCAGGGCGGCGTCACGGGAGAACTGAACTTCGGCGCGCTACTCGGCAAGCGCGGGACCGTGCATGCGGCGGGACTGCGCGGGCGACCCGAAACAGGTAGGTCCAGCAAAGCGGACATCGTCGCCGACATGATCGCTCGTCTGTGGCCCCTGATCGAGGAGGGCACTGTCAGCCCCATCGTTCATGCCGAGCTTCCGATCACCGACGCACCGGAGGGCCACCGGATGCTCGACGCCGATGCCATCGGAAAGGTCATCCTGCGCGTCCAGTAGGCACCAACCTATGTGCGTGGAAATACATAGCGGGCTATGTATTTCCACGCACATGCGGCGAAGCCGCCTTCAGAGTTTGCCGAGCGCCTTGACCAGCTGGTCGATCTCGTACCGCGTGGTGTACGGGGCCAGTCCGATGGTGACTGCGCCGCCCTCGTCGTTGACGCCCAGGGCGTCGAGAAGTCGGCTTCCGCTGTGGACGCCGCTGACGGTTCCGATGCGGTTCTGTGCGAGATGCTCCGAGACCTTCTCTGCCGAGGTGTCCGCGACGGTGAAGCTCAGGGTGGGGATACGGCTGGGTGCGTCGCCGAGCACCATCACGTGGTCCAGCTTCTCCAGCGAGCGCATCAGGTAGTCGAACAACCGGTCGTGGTAGTCCTGCAGCGACCCGATGGACAGGTCGAGGCGTTCACGTCGGGTTCCCGTGGCAGCGTCGTCGAGG
>ENA-OQTX01000248-OQTX01000248.1-marine-metagenome-genome-assembly--contig:-NODE-248-length-12634-cov-7.884845_pt1 | contig 12634 bp, 15 predicted proteins | sample MGYA00240992_ERZ505281 | MGnify/ENA primary metagenome ERZ505281 (study PRJEB26146, sample SAMN05422147) | marine metagenome | isolation source: South Atlantic Ocean | place: Atlantic Ocean:South Atlantic... | reverse complement strand
CTAAAATTGATAAATGAGGAAATAAATTGAATTGTTGGAAAACCATACCAACTTCAGCTCTTACTTGTTCAATGTTTTTTGTATTTTCAGAAAGCTCAATTCCATCAACTACAATTTTTCCTTTCTGATGCTCTTCCAATCTATTAATGCATCTAATTAATGTAGATTTACCTGATCCTGATGGCCCGCAAACAACAATCTTTTCTTTTAAAGAAACTTCAAGATTTACATCTTTCAAAGCTTGAAAATCTCCAAACCATTTACTCACATTTTCCACTTGTATAATTTTATCCGACATAACTTTTCTATCTATCCGTTTTGTATTTTCTTTCTAAATTTTGACTATATCTACTCATAGAGAAACAAAAAATCCAATAAACTGCACCAGCGAACACATATCCTTCGATCGCGAAACCAAGCCAATATGGATTCGCTTTTGCCATATCTATCATACCTATTAATTCAAGCAAACCCACAACTAAGATTAATGGAGTATCTTTAAACAAAGCTATAAACGTATTCGCTAAACCAGGAATCGTTATTTTTAAAGCTTGGGGAAGAATAATAAGTAAATGCATTGTCCAATAACCCATACCTAAAGATTTGCTCGCATCATATTGACCTTTTGGTAATGCCTGAAGCCCTCCACGTATAACTTCTGCCATATAAGCTGCTTCGAAAAGTGTTATAGCAATAATGACTCTAACAAGTTTATCCATGAATACTTCGTCCGGTAAAAACATAGGAAACATTACAGAGGCCATAAATAGAACTGTAATTAATGGTACACCTCTCCAAAATTCGATAAATCCAATTGAGGCATATTTTACTACTGGATACGAAGATCTTCTTCCCAAAGCAAGAAACATTCCAACTGGAAAACAAAAAAGCATCGCAAAAATTGATACAATAAAAGTTAGCGATAAACCGCCCCAAGCACCAGTTTCAACCCACACCAACCCAAAGTTACCTCCGGAAATTAAATTAATAGCTATAAAGGGAAAAATAAATAATAGAAAAATAATAATATATTTTTTAATTTTTGGACCAACAAAAAATGCGGTAATTACAGTTCCTATAAGCATTAAAAAAGCAGCGTTAATTCTCCATATTTCTGCATCAGGATATAGTCCATACATAAATCGCGTAATCCAAAATCTGATAAAAAGCCAACATGCTCCATCTCCGGTGCATTCCTCTTTAGTAGTTCCTATAAAGTTGGCATCAAAAAATAACCAATTTAAAAGACCTGGAATAGTTTTAATTAATATAAAAATAACCAATAAAGATAAAATCGCATTAAACCAATTTGAATTTATATTTTTATTTAATTGGTCTAACTTTGTTATGCCAGAAAATTCAATTCTTATATAATGAAGTCCAATAAAACTAAAAAGTAACGGTGTGAAGTAATTTAACCATCGTGGTAAAAAAGAAGTTATATTTATTTCAAACAGAGAATTGAGAACAGTGTCAAGTATACCTAATCCAAAAAGGACAATACCCGCTAAAATAAATAAATTTAAGTTTTCCCTACTTGGATTTAAAAATGTTAATTTTTTCATCATTTTTCTTTAATCGCTATTTTTTTGTTATACCAATTCATAAAAATTGAGATTGTAATACTTAATGATAAATACGAAAGCATGGTGATAGAAATTATTTCAATAGCTCTGCCTGTTTGCATTAAAGCCGTTCCTGCAAATACTAAGACAAGATCTGGATAAGCAATCGCAGCTGCAAGGGATGAATTTTTCGTTAAGTTTAAATATTGGTTAGTTGTTGGTGGTATGATTATTCTTAAAGCTTGAGGCATTACGACTAATTTAAGAGTTTGACCTGGTGTTAAACCGATGGATGCAGCAGCCTCCTTTTGCCCTCTGCTAATTCCTTCTATTCCCGCCCTAACATTTTCAGCAATAAAAGTAGCAGTGTACAATGAAAGAGCTAAGGCTAAGGCCATTAATTCAGGAATAATACTTATCCCTCCTTTAAAATTGTAAATGGTCTTAGACAATTGTTTTAGTTCAGGATACTCAAAATCTAAAGAAACGCCTCCAATCAAAAAAGTTAGAAATGGAAGAACTGTAATTATCGTTAGTGAAATTAAAAATTTTGGATATTGCTTACCAGTTTGTTCTTGTTCTTTTTTAAAAAATTTCAAAAGAAAAAAAATTACAATTATTGATGCAATAATTGAAGTAAGAAATAATTGACCATTAGTCCAAATAAATCTGGGAACATACAGCCCTTTAATGGACAAGAATGAAATATCATAAAAATTAACTGCATCCTTAGGAAGTGGCAATGTCCTTAAAACCGCAAAATACCAAAAAAATAATTGAAGCAACAATGGGACGTTTCTAAATATTTCTATATATATTTCAGACATTTTTGCTATCAAATAATTTGGTGAAAGTCTGGAAATGCCAATGACAACCCCTAATATTGTGGCAAAGAATATTCCGATTAAAGCTACAATAATTGTATTTATTAAACCAACTAGATAAGCCGTGGCATACGATTTGGTTCCATCATATTCCACAAAAGGAGTAAATTGAATATCAAATGATGACTCCTCTCCTAAAAAGCGTAAACCAAAGTCAATCCCTCTATTGTCCATATTGACTTGTGCGTTGTATGAAAAATAACCGAAAATAAATACAATGAAAAAAATTGTTAGTGCTTGAGGTAAATAATATTTAAGCTTTGGTCTTGCGTAAAAAAAATCAGAAATACTAGAAGTTGTACTTTTTAAATTCATTATAGTTTGAGGATAAAAAAAAGGGCCAGAAAAATCCAGCCCTTTTTTAATAACCGTTTAAATATAACTATCTAGCAGGTGGAACGTAAAGGAGACCGCCTTTTGTCCAAAGTTCATTAGGACCTCTTGTCGGCAAGATTCCCGTATCTGCTATATTACGTTTATAGCTTTCACCATAATTACCAACTTGTTTGATAATTCTTAAGCTCCAATCGTTATCTAATCCTAAAGCAGCGCCTAACTCACCTTCAGCTCCAACAAGTCTTTTAATTTGTGGATTTTTTGAAGTTTTCATAGAGTCAGCATTTGAAGAATTAATACCATATTCTTCTGCTTCGATCATAACGTTAAGAGACCAACGAACAATATCTTCCCAAACTGCATCACCTTGACGAACAACTGGTCCAAGTGGTTCTTTGGAAATTGTTTCTGGTAATACAATGTGATCATCTGGATTTGACAGCTTGGTTCTTTGAGCTGCTAAACCAGATTTATCTGTTGTATAGGTATCGCATCTTCCTGAATCATAAGCTGCAACAACTTCATCCGCTTTTTCAAAAACAACTGGTTCATATGTAATACCGTTTGCAGTGAAAAAGTCTCTCATATTCAACTCAGTCGTTGTTCCTATATTAACACAGGCAGAAAGGCCGCTTTTAAATTGGCTAGTGGAAGTAATTCCAGAAGCTTTTCTAACCATAAAACCTTGGCCATCGTAAAAGTTCACACCAACAAATGTTAAACCAATGTCAGCATCACGAGATAATGTCCATGTTGTATTTCTTGATAAGATGTCAATTTCGCCGGCTGTTAAAGCTGTAAATCTTTCTTTAGCGCTTAATGGAGTAAATTTAACTTTACCAGCATCTCCAAGCACTGCAGCTGCAACAGCTCTACATACGTCTACGTCAACACCAGTCCAGTTTCCAGATGCATCAGCATTAGAAAAACCTGGAAGACCCTGAGATACACCACATCTTACAAATCCTTTTTTGATAGTGTTTTTCAGAGTTTTTGATTTCTTTGCTGCCATAGATTCGGTGCCCAAAGCAAGCATCACTACAGCAAAAATAGCAAAGAAAGAAAACAAATGTTTAAACATTTTTTTCATTATTATTTCCTTTTTATTGTTAACAATATTAAGTTTAAAAAAATTGAAATTTTTTTAACTTAAAGTTCAATTAATATGGTTCATTAAAGTACTTTGATCAAACTTTAAACATATAAAATTGACACCTATATTTAGTGTAAATCGAAAAATTACTAACAAAATAAAGATTATTACAACCAGCAATATGAACAACCTGAAAGATATAGAGTCAGCTAAAATTTTAATTTTTATTGAATTAATTTATTAACTTTTTTTATTAATCCAATTATACAGCCAAGCAAAAATTGCACCAGCAATTCCAAAATCAACAAAACCATAAGCGGCACCAATAACGCTACCAAGCGGTGTATAGCTATAGCCTATATATATTCTTTCAAACAAAGTGGTTGGACCTTCTGCATTACCGGTTAATATTAACCACCAGGCTAGCATAAACATAGTACCTGCTCCAAAAATCGCCATGGTAAGCGCCACTGAACGAACAGACATTATCACTCCTCCTTAGTTATTTGTTAATATTATATATAGTTATATACATTATGACAGATCTAAAATCATGGTACCTTCATTAGGAAATTTTGCACTCTGGCTATCTTTGTGTTTTGCTATTTTACAATTTATAATTTCTCATAAAAGAATCAGTCATTTTAGATCAAAGCTTAACAGCGTGGCCGTTAACGGTTTACTATTGTGCGTTTTGATATCATTTTTTTCTCTGATGTATAGCTATGTTGTTTCAGATTTTAGTGTAATGAATGTTTTTCAAAATTCACACACAACAAAACCTTTGATGTATAAAGTTTCCGCTGTTTGGGGCAATCACGAAGGATCCATGTTGTTGTGGATGCTTGTTTTAACTATTTTTAATTATTTTATATTTAAATTATATAACCAAATAAATTCTACATTTATATCAAAAGCTTTAGAAACTCAGGCTTTTATCATCATTGGCTTTTTATTATTTACATTACTTACTTCAAATCCCTTTGAAAGAATTTTACCAGCACAACCAAATGGATTGGGTTTTAATCCAATTTTACAAGATCCAGCTTTGGCGATCCACCCACCGTTATTATATATCGGGTATGTAGGTTTTTCGGCTGCATTTTCCCTTAGCATCGCGACTTTAAGCTTAAGAAATAATGAAAAAATTCCTTGGTATATTTATATGAAACCTTTTGTAATAGCCTCTTGGACTTTTTTAACAATTGGAATTGCCTTTGGTTCTGTGTGGGCTTATTACGAATTAGGCTGGGGAGGTTGGTGGTTTTGGGATCCAGTTGAAAATGCATCTTTTATGCCATGGTTACTTGGCACCGCTTTATTACACTCACTTATTATTGTAGAGAAAAAAAAATCACTTCAATCATGGGTATTGTTATTATCAATACTTGCTTTTCTCTTAAGTGTAGTGGGAACATTTCTTGTAAGATCTGGCATACTAACTAGTGTTCACACATTTGCTTTGGACCCATCTAGAGGAATATATATTCTTGCTTTTACCGCTTTACTGGGAGGTTATTCACTAATTTTATTTGGATTGAAATCAAAAAAATATATAAAAAATAACTATTTCTCTTTTTTCAGCAAAGAAGGTTCGATCCTTGTAAATAATATTCTTATGGTGATTGTGTGTGCCACAGTATTTTTAGGAACGATCTATCCACTTTTAATAGAAGCTTTTACTAATAATAAAATCTCTGTTGGGGAACCCTATTATAACTCAACAGTTGTTCCAATAATGATTCCAGCAATTCTTATTATGGGTATAGGGCCAATGTTATCGTGGGGAAGAGAAGATAAATCAAAAATTTTTAAAAAAATATTTCCTAGTATCTTGCTTACGATAATAATAACTGTATTTATTTTCTTATTTTATCAATCATATAACCTTATTGGAATTGTGGGAATTATATTAGCTTTTTGGATAATTTCTAATAACTTCATCATTTTGTTTCAAAAAATACCAAATCGCTCAAGTGGTATGATAATCGCTCACCTAGGTATTGGTTTATTAATATTGGGAATAACAGGATCGAGTGTCTGGCAAGAAGAAAAAATTGCCAGAATGAAAATTAATAGCGAAATTAAGATTAAAAAATACAATATTGTTTTTAAAGAAATTAATGAAATTAGAGGACCAAATTACGTTGCTTTAAAAGGAAATTTTTTAGTTTATGACGAGAAAAAAACTATTATTACAAAATTAAAACCTGAAAATAGATTTTATCCAATAACTAACAATTTCACTACAGAAGTATCCATACATACTAATTTGCTTAGAGATTTGTATATTGTTTTAGGAGAAGGAAACATAAATGACGGTTGGGTAGTGAGAATATATTATAATCCACTTGTAATTTGGATATGGATTGGTGCTCTAACCATATTTCTGGGTGGAATCGTCTCGATGACTAGTAATTTAGAAAAATTAAGACGTTTATCAATATGAAAAAGCAATTATTAATCCTTCCTTCCTTATTCTTCTTATTCTTCTTAATAATTTTTTTTTATTTATTAATAATTGATAGGAATCCATCTGAACTTCCTTCAGCTTTATTAGATAAAAATGTTCCAAAATTTGAAACTGAGTCTCTATTAAAAGATGAAAAGTTTATTTCATCTAAAGAATTTGGAAATGAAATACTATTAGTAAATTTCTTCGCTACATGGTGCAAGCCTTGTCGGGACGAACATATTTATATTAAACGTTTTTCAAATGAAAAAGAAATAAAAGTAATAGGAATAAATTATAAAGACAATCCTAAAAAGGCGATCCAATGGCTTAAAGAGTTGGGTAATCCATATACGGATGTAGCTGTAGATAAAAGTGGAAGAATAGCAATAGATTGGGGGGTGTATGGAATTCCAGAAACATTCATTGTGAATTCAAAAGGAATTATTAAATATCGCCATGTGGGTCCTGTAACAAAAAAAATATATAAAAAAATTAATTTAATAATTAATGAAAGCGAATAATGTTAACTAAAGATTTTATATTAACAAAAATTTTTATAATAATTGTAACTATTTGTTTAACACAATTTTTTTCTAAGAATTGTTTTGCAGTAGAACCTGATGAAATCTTACAAGATCAAAAACAAGAATTACGAGCTCGAGATATTTCAAAAAATATAAGATGTATGATTTGCCAAAACCAATCAATTGATGAATCAAATGCTCCCCTTGCTAGGGATTTACGTATTTTAATCAGAAATAAAATAAAAGAAGGAAATAACAATGAAGAAATATATATATTTTTAACAGATAGATATGGAGATTTTATTCTTCTCAAGCCTCCTTTTAAATTAAGTACATTAGCACTTTGGTTTTTACCGTTTATTTTTTTTATAGTTGGTGTTTTTATCGTCTTTTGGCACAATAAAAAATCTAAGAAAATTTTAAAAGATATTTAATTATTTATTATTTTTTTTCCTATCCAATTTAAATTTCATTACTTCTGTTTTGTATCTCATTAAAAAAATGATCAATGAATAAATTATCATTCCCAAAAGCATAATAATCAAAGGAATAAGCATTGTATAATGAATTGTTGGTGCGGAAGTAAGTGTTATGCTTGATGGTTGATGAAGAGTATTCCACCAATCAACCGAATATTTAATAACTGGCAAATTAAATAAACCAATAGTTCCAATTACTGAAGATATTTTATTTGCTTTTTCAAAATTATTTACAAATTTCCAAGTGAAAATATAAGCAAGGTAAAATAAAAGTAAGATTACCATAGATGTTAGTCTCGCGTCCCATACCCACCAAATTCCCCAAGTAGGTTTTCCCCACAGTGAGCCTGTCACAATTGAAACTAATGAAAAAATACATCCGACGGGTGCTAAACTTTTAGCCATCAATGACATAAATTTAATCTTAAAAATTAAATTTAAAATCGAAGCAATTCCAATAAATCCAAAACATCCAAGTGCTATAAAAGATGCAGGAACATGTACATACATAATTCTAACTGAATCTCCCTGAATGTAGTCGGGTGGAGATATAAATAATGCATATATTAACCCCACAAGAATAACTAAAATCATTGCAGTCAATAAACTGCTAATTAAATTATTATTTAGTGAAAGGATTTTGTTTGGAAAAAAGTTTTTAAACATTGAAATATACTACATTCAAAATTAAATAATTAAAGTATTCTTGTAATAAATGCCTAATTATTGGATTTCTCTAAAGCTTTACTGACTTCGGGCGGCATATAATTTTCATCATGTTTTGCTAAAATCTCATCAGCGACAAAATATTTTTTATCTTTTAATTCACCTTCGGCAATAACTCCTTTCCCTTCAGAAAATAAATTGGGAACAGCTCCACTATAAGAAACAATAATTTCTTTTTTTAAATCAGTAATAATAAACTTTATAGAGGTTTGATCTTTAATTATTGAATCCTCTTTGACCAAGCCACCTATTCGAATTTTTTCATTAAGAGAAATATTAGGTTTGTCATAAATTTCACTTGGAGAAAAAAAATAAACTATATTTTCTTCTAAGGATTTGAAAATAAAAAAAATAACCACTGTTGCCAATAACAGCAAAAGAACCAAGAATAAAATTCTTGATTTAACTTTTTTACTTAACATACGATTTTTTGTAGTGATTTAATGTGTTTAAAAAATTGGGCTGCCAGACAAAGCTTCTTTTTCTTTAACAGTTTCAATTTTTTCAGTTTGCATTTGTTTAAACTCTTTTAAAAAAATTTTTTCTTGTTTTTGAAATTCTTTTTTAGTTTTTACGTAAAGAGAAAAACAGCTTACAAAAGTAAAAATAAATGCAGGCCAAACAAATTGTCCATATCCACCTAAAATTAAAAGCTCTAAATTCATGAAAATTCACTATCCTAAAGATTCTAGAAAAAAACAAGAGTTAAATTGCCTCAACATTGCTTGATATAAATCAATAAAACCAATTGGTATAAATAATAAATTCGAATCTAGAGGTTGTCGACAAACGCTAATGTAAGCGTTTTTTGTTGTTCTGCTCTGTTGAAATTCTATCCTTTTTTAGTTTTCTTGATTTTACAAATTTTACATTCAACTGTTTGAACTGATCCGCCTGAACCAAAGCCGAAAGAAACATCAATTATTTTATAACGATGTATGCCCAACCAACACAATAGTAAACTTAATTTCATAATTAGTAAAATATATTATTTTCTATTAACAGAAAATCAATTACAATATTTTAAAGTTTGCGTCTAAAGCATCTTTATAAAAAGTTTTTACAGTATCTTTTGTTAATGCTTTAAATGATTTTCCAAATTTAGAAATTTTCTCAATAATTTTAGGTGGCATAGTTATAATCGCACAATTGCAATTATTTGCCTGCATATAATTATATGCCTCTCTAGTACTCGCCCATAATATTTTAATTTTTTTCATTTTTCTTGTAATATTTACACTTTTTTGAATTATAGGAATTGGATCTTTCCCAACATCTGCCATTCTTCCAGAAAAGATTGATATGATTGTATATGAATTTTTATTTACGCATTTGATTATTTTTATAACTTGTTCTGCGGTATATACTGCCGTTATGTTAAGTTTTATACCTTTATCACTTAATCGTTTTATAACTTTACCAGAAAAATTGCCTTTTGTATTAGTAACTGGAATTTTTACATAAACATTTTTACCCCAAGAATTGATTTCATAGGCCTGTTTTTCCATTCCTTTTGATTCATCGGCAAACACCTCAAAAGAAATAGGTTTTTTTTTACATATTTTAAGCAATTTTTGAGCATAATTTTTATAATTTTTCGCTCCAGAAAATCTCATCAAACTAGGATTGGTGGTAAACCCACTGACTAAGGGATTTTTGTTCATTTGTTTTATTACTTTAATGTTCGCGCTGTCACAAAATATTTTTGTTTTTAAACCTTTTTGTTTTTTCATTGTATATTTTTTCTATCTTGAAGCTTTTCTATTATATGAACTGAGTTGAGCAAGGAGTCTGTCGTAAAATTAGTATTTTTTGGTTTTGCTTCTTTATAATTACAATCTATGAAGATTGTTTTACACCCTGCACTTTTTCCAGCCTCAATGTCCTTCCATCGATCACCGATTATATAACTTTTTTTCAGATTTATATCCCATTTTTTACTAGCTTCCAATAACAAACCAGGTTTAGGTTTTCGGCATTTGCAGTTATCATGGTCATCATGGTAACAAACAAAAAAATCATCTAATTTTATTTCATCTTTTAAGTAATTATTCATTTCAATTACTGTTTTTTTTTCAATTTTTCCTCTCGAAACATCTGGTTGATTAGTAACAACTAGGCAAAGAAAATTTAGTTTTTTCAGTCTCAATATTGATTCTTTTACACCTGGTAAGATTTTTAACTGGTCAAAAGAAGACGGTGAAAATGGTAAGCCATTTTTTATAAAAATTTTATTTATTACTCCATCTCGATCTAAAAATATTGCCTTTCTCATATATTCATTTTTAATAATATTAAAAAAGATCAAGTTTGTTTTTCAAACTCCATAATCTACGACAAACTTCTACGTTCGTTACAACTGCCAGTATAACTAAAGTAATATATGGAATATTCATTATAGCTCCTACCAGTATAATAAATATCGTTATGTCTCTTCCCATACGAAAATTGTTGTGTTTAGAAATTACTGAGTCGTAAACATACGCAGTGTAACTTAAAATAATTTTTCCACCCACAGCAATAAAACCAATAATGAAAACAGCTAAAGTTTCATGAAGAAGATAGGTGTGAAATGTTAATCCTGTGATGATAAACAAATCACTATAGCGATCTAAAACTTGATCAAACCAACCACCGTACTTACTACTTAAAAGTTTTAGTCTTGCAACTTCACCATCACAACCATCTAAAATAGAGGATAATTGTGCCAACAAGGCACCCAATACTAGAAAAAAATAGCCTTGTTTTACAATGATTAAACTTGCAATGACTGATATGAGAAATGCTACAACCGAAATTTGGTTAGGTGTTATGGGATAATCAACTATCTTTGAGGTAATCCAATTTGATATTCGTCGATTAAGATATGTAGAAATTAGACCATCATTAGTTTTTGAACTTGAAAAATTTAACAAAAAATCTTTTGCATTAGAAAAATCTTTTTTTGTGTCTATGTCTAACCAACTCTCGGCTGCGACTTCAATAAAATATAATTTTTGTTCTTGAATCAATTCTTGCATAACATCACTTAGGGAAAGGGATTTTTTCTCAGATAAATTTTTAACGTCATTAAAGGTTTCAGAACGTAATACAAAAAAACCTGTATCAAATCCATCCACCTCGCTTATAGATTTACCAATGTTGGTAATTTTATTTTCGGAAATTTTAACTCTGGTAGCATCATTATAATCATGCTTCGATGATAAAGACTTAGAGATTGCCAAATAACACTTAGTATTATTAATTTTCGATTTAGAAATAGTTGAATAAAATTCATCGTTGAAAATATGGTCTACCATTAACAAATAAAATTGTTTTTGTTTGATAGAATTTAAAACAGATAAAAAACTAGCACCATTGCCTTTTTCCCATTCTTTTGCAAAAATTATTTCCAAATCAACGGTCAGCTTTTTTTTTAATTTATCTAAATGTATTTTTAATTTATCATGTTTGAATCCGGTAATTACGTATATTTTATTTACATTGAGCTTGTCGGATAATTTTTTTATTGATCTTTCAATTAAGCTAAGATTGTATAATTTAATTAAAGGTTTAGAGCTATACTCTTCACCACCAGTGATTCTTTCTCCACGTCCTGCTGCTAGAATAACTGCGGTATTAATACTGTTATTTAATGATGAACTTGACTGTCCAATAAATTGCTGGAGCATTGATATGAATTATATTAATTAATTAAACTTTGTAAATAAGCGAACTCTTTCCTTAATTTTTTTAAATTCAACTTTCTCAGTTTTTCTTCTTTTAGCTCTGTAAGAATAAATTAGTAAAAAAATTAGTAAACATAACGAGATCACAATACTGCGGGCAATAATAATGAGTGTAGTCATTGACTAGTAATATACAAAGCAATTAAATGAACGACAATTTCTAATTCTACAGTATCCGAACAATAATTTTGAGTCATATTTTTCATCTAGCATCAAACACATGATAAAATCAGTGGGTAATTTTCAAGGGTAAATCTGGATGAATTTCAAAGGTTTCTTGTCTGGTAATATCTTCGGCTTGTTGTAATTTTTTTACTAGGGCCCATGATTGATAAAGTTCACAAAATCGAAAAACAACTTGATATCGTTCAACCATGTTTTTTGTAGACAATTCTTTTATAATTGTATCTTTTTCTTTTTTAAGTTGTTCTACATCTTCATGAGTTAATTGTTCTCTAGAATCTGAATGATAATATCCAGTTCCATCTTCGCAGGGAGTTTCTCTGATTTCGCTGATCAGTTTTTGAAATAGTTGGCCACTCATAAGTTCTTCTTTATATTCTTTGCGTTTAACAAACTTATAAATTGCAGTTTTTAAGGGAGGTTTGTCCATTTTGGACCAAAGCATGACTAATCCCACATAGATTATTTCGTAGAGTCTAATTGGAATCGTTTTTCCTCTAACTGTCTTCCTCCAAGCCAGATAACGCCTTATTTCTATATCATGTTTGGCCACGAGACAATCCACCCCCTATCCTCAAGTTTGCCTCTGGTTTCGAGTGCTTTATTAATTGTAAAATATATAGAGCTAGTTTTTTCATTTTTCTTGTTATTTCTTTTTGCT
>ENA-OQTX01000235-OQTX01000235.1-marine-metagenome-genome-assembly--contig:-NODE-235-length-13365-cov-3.487583_pt1 | contig 13365 bp, 9 predicted proteins | sample MGYA00240992_ERZ505281 | MGnify/ENA primary metagenome ERZ505281 (study PRJEB26146, sample SAMN05422147) | marine metagenome | isolation source: South Atlantic Ocean | place: Atlantic Ocean:South Atlantic... | reverse complement strand
GAAAGCGGTTGTGTCGATTTGATGATAGGCCGTGGAGCGGTGGCAGACCCGTGGCTGGTCAGTGCCTTGCGGGATGGTCGCGCCACGCGCTGGGAGGATATCCCGCCGGTGCTGAGCCGGTTCCTGGCCGATGTGATCGGCACCGGGACCGATGCCCAGGTGGCGGGGCGGGGCAAGCAGTGGCTGAGCTACCTGCGTCGGCAGTGGCCCCAGGCCGGGGCGTTGCTGGAGCAGATCAAGCGGGAATCCGACCCCCTGGCTATGGCCCCGTTTCTGTCGGCGGCGCAGCAGGCGGTGTCAGCGTAAACGGCTGGAACGGCGGCAGCAGGAAAAAATCACCGTCGTGACGATCCGCCATGGCACGGAACGATGCATCCAGGTTGTCCATGGCCCAGGGCAGTGGTGCCACATCGTCACGCAGTTCCGCGAAAAAATCATCCCAGTGCACGGGGATCACCGTGTGGGCTCCCACCGCCTGAGCGGTTTCTTCCATAAATGCCTGTTGATAGGCCTCACTCTGTTTGCCCAGGCTGGCGCTGGCCAATAGCGCATAGTCGGCCTGGTAGCGATCCAGTTCCCCGGGCTGCATGCCTGCACTTCCCTGAATCAGCAGGGTTCCCGCCGGATGGCTGACGACCAGTCCGTAGCTGGTGCCTTCTTCCCAGGCCCCCAGGGGGGCTGGCGGGATCACCGGTTCGGTGACCTCTCCCTTGCCGGTCCAGTTTTCAATGGCTTGTGGCAAGGGCACGTGGCCGGCAGGAACGAAGTAGAGTGTGAAGTCCCCGAATCGATAGGGGTGGTGAGTCTGCACCGTGGTGATGCGCGCTTCCGGTAAGCCGCCACCGCGCCCCACCATGGCGGTGGACGCGGATCCCAACAGCTGGGCGCCGGTCCGTTGCGCCACCAGGGGGGAATCCATGGCATGGTCGAAATGGGTGTGCAGTACCGGGATGGCATCCAGTTTACGGATACCTGCCTGTTTGAGTGCGTTGTCGATACGTTCCGGGTTCGGCTCGATCAGACCAAAAAGCTGGGGGATGCTGACCCGGGAAAAGTAGCCATCGGTGAGCAGGTGGGTGGTGCCGTCGCTGATCAGTACGGTGCTGGTACCAAGGAAGGTCAGGGTCACGTCACCGGGTTGGGCCGGGGGATGCGGCTCGGCAACAGGCCAGTGATCCCGGGAGGGGGATAGCTGGAAAGACACAATGATAGCTATCGCTGCTACCAGAAGGGCGCCGATCATCCATCGCGCAATTTTCATGGGACATCCACTGTTGTTCTGTTGAAAGGCCGTTCCGGACCAGGGGCGCATTTTAACGCATAAGTACCATTCTGACAGGGAAACCGCCGCGATAGATGGCGGTCTGTCGCAAAGTCCCGGTCGTGCCCACGGATTTTCCCGTCAGCCTTGTCTCCTCCCCATCCCCTCTGTCTTTCCGGGCTTCGACTAAAGTCATACTGTGCCGCCGATGCCCTTTGGCTAGTCTTGATAGCGAGCCTATCCCGATATTGCGGATAGCCCGCTACAACGAGGACGCAGAGGGACGAGTAATGAAAGAAGAAAATGCCCGCGCCTATTGGGCTGCCAACCTGCGATTGATTTTGACCTACCTGGCTGTCTGGTTCGCCGTCTCCTATGGCTGCGGAATCCTGCTGGTGGATGAACTCAATCAGATACAGTTTTTCGGATTCAAGCTGGGTTTCTGGTTTGCGCAGCAGGGAGCCATCTATGTGTTCCTGGTGCTGATCATCATGTATGCGCGATCCATGAACAAGCTGGATCGTAAATTCGACGTCCACGAAGACTGAGAGGGGTAAGATTATGGATGTTCAAACACTCACCTATCTCTTTGTGGGCGGTTCCTTTGCGCTTTACATCGGGATTGCGATCTGGTCGCGAGCCGGATCAACCAAAGACTTTTATGTGGCCGGTGGTGGGGTGTCTCCCATTGCCAACGGCGCAGCAACGGCAGCGGACTGGATGTCCGCCGCCTCGTTTATTTCCATGGCGGGGATCATTGCCTACGCGGGTTACGATGCGTCGGTCTACCTGATGGGGTGGACTGGCGGTTATGTATTGCTGGCCATGTTGCTGGCGCCCTATCTGCGAAAATTCGGCAAATTTACGGTGCCGGATTTTATCGGTGACCGCTACTACTCCAATGTGGCGCGAACCGTGGCAGTGATCTGCGTGATCTTCGTTTCTTTCACCTACGTGGCCGGGCAGATGCGTGGTACCGGTATCGTGTTTGCCCGTTTCCTGGAAGTGAATGTCAATACCGGTGTGGTGATCGGTATGGCCATCGTTTTCTTCTACGCGGTGCTGGGCGGCATGAAAGGGATTACCTACACCCAGGTGGCCCAGTATTGCGTGTTGATCTTTGCTTTCCTGGTGCCGGCGGTCTTCCTGTCCATCATGATGACTGGCCATGTGCTGCCGCAGACAGGTTTCGGTGCCACCGTGCTGGACGCGGCCGGTAACGATTCCGGTGTCTATCTTCTTCACAAGCTGGATCAGGTGGTCACCGATCTGGGCTTTACGGCCTACACCGATGGTTCCAAATCCACGGTTGACGTGTTCTTTATCGCGGCTGCACTGATGTGTGGTACCGCCGGTTTGCCCCACGTGATCGTGCGCTTCTTTACCGTGCCTCGGGTAAAGGATGCCCGTATCAGTGCCGGTTGGGCGCTGTTCTTCATCGCCCTGCTGTACACCTCGGCTCCGGCGGTGGGTGCCTTTGCCCGGCTTAACCTGATTGATACGGTTCACCAGACCCAGTATGAGGAACTGCCGGAATGGTTCTATAACTGGGAAAACTCCGGGCTGATCGGCTGGATGGACAAGAACGGCGATGGCGCAGTGCAGATGAGTGCCGGCGCAGCCTTTGAAGGCAAGCCCACTTTCGCCGGCAGCCGTGCCGAAGTAACCGGTGCCTATGGCGAGCGTGTACTCACCAATGCTCCCAGCGATAACGATGCGGAAGTGTATATCGATCGCGATATTATCGTGTTGGCAAACCCGGAAATCGGCAATTTGCCAGCCTGGGTCATCGCCCTGGTGGCGGCCGGTGGGGTGGCTGCGGCGCTATCCACTGCGGCAGGTCTGTTGCTGGTAATTTCCAGTGCCATTTCCCATGACTTGCTGAAGAAAACCCTGAAGCCGGATATTACCGAGAAGCAGGAATTGTTGGCGGCCCGTGGCGCAGCGGTGGTGGCGATTTGTATCGCCGGCTACTTCGGCATCAATCCGCCGGGCTTTGTGGCCCAGGTGGTGGCCTTCGCCTTCGGGCTGGCAGCGGCGAGCTTCTTCCCGGTCATCCTGATGGGTATCTTCTACAAGCGCATGAACAAGGAAGGGGCCATTGCCGGCATGCTTACCGGGCTTGCCTTTACCTTCTCCTATATCGTCTATTTCAAGTTCGTGTCCCCGGAGCTGAACAGCGCCGAGCACTGGCTGCTGGGTGTCTCTCCGGAGGGTATTGGTACCGTCGGCATGCTGCTGAACTTTGCCGTGGCCTTTGCTGTTTCCCGGGTGACGGCACCGCCGCCGGAGCATATCCAGCATATCGTGGAGGACATCCGTGTTCCGCGTGGTGCCGGTGAAGCTGTGGCGCACTAAAGATAGACGTTGAGCCAAGCCGGTGTGGAAGCAGTCAGTCCGCACCGGTTTTGCGCTTTCTGAAAGAAGAGAGGAGAGTGAAAAGTTGAAAGTTTAAAGTTGAAACGCGGGCAGAGCATTTCTGTTCCTGTCGCGCCATCTCCGCGCTTTTACGCTTTGAACTTTCACCTTTTCACTAACCGGTCCGCCGCCATGATTGAACAGGAACTCGACCAGTATCCGTTCAGCCTGCTGGGAACAGCAGGCCGACATCGCCTGCATCAGGGCACGGATCTGTCCTATTACGAGCCCGGTGACATTATTCTCGAGGCGGCCAGTCCCAGTGACTATGTCTATGTGGTCCACAAGGGCAGTGTGGCAGAGCTGGATGTGAAGGCTCCGGATGGGCGCAGCCAGGTGGGGGTGTATGCTGCCGGGGATCTGTTCGGTGCCATCAGTGTGCTCAATGGCAAAAGCCGTTACCGTTTTCGCGCAGAGCAACAGACCCTGTGCCATCTGATTCCCGCAGCCCTGTTTCTGGAGTTATGCGACAGTGAGCCGGAGTTCGGCCGCTTCTTTCGCCAGAGCCTGGCGGAAAAAAGCCAGCGCCTGGCGGAGCGACGGGAAGGTGGTGTCACCCTGGCCGGGTTCATGCTGGCGCGGGTGGATCAGTGCATGCGCGAGCCGCTGGTCATGGCCGCCGACGGTACCCTGCGGGATGCGGTGACGGCGCTCAAGCAACATGGTGTGGACAGCGTACTGATCCACAATGATGACGGCTTTGCCATTGTCACCAAAACCGATCTGCTGACCGCCCTGGTGCTCAACGAGCAAAGTGCCGATACCCCGCTGGACGCGGCGGCAGAGCGGCAACTTGTCACCGTTCGCCCGGACGATTATCTGTTCACCGCGCTGACAAGCATGACCCGCCACAAGGTGGCACGGGTGGTAGTGATGGCGGGCGAGCAGGCGGTGGGGGTGGTGGAGCTCACCGATGTGCTCAGTTTCTTTTCCAGCCGCTCCTATGTGGTGGGTCTGGAAATCGAGAAGGCGGAATCCCTGGACGAGTTACGGCTTGCCAGTGAACGGTTGCCGGAACTGGTGGAAGCGCTGATGGCCCAGGGCGTGAAAATGCGCTTTGCCATGGAGCTGCTGGCTGCCCTTAACGGGCGCATCATGGCCAAGGCGTTTGCCATGGTGGTGCCGCCTGAACAGCACCAGGCCTGCCTGATCATCATGGGCAGTGAAGGGCGCGGGGAGCAGATCCTGAAAACCGACCAGGACAATGGTCTGATCCTGGCGGATGATCAACACTGGCCCCGCTGCGAAACCGATGCCCGGCGTTTTTCTGAAACCCTGCTGACCCTGGGCTATCCCCCCTGTCCAGGCAAGGTGATGGTGTCCAACCCGGAGTGGGTGGGTAGCCTGAGTCAGTGGCAGCGACGCATCCATGGCTGGGCGGCGGATGTGGGTGGCGAGGGACTGATCCGCATTACCACCCTTGTGGACGCCCATTGCGTGGCCGGGGATAACCGCTTGCTGGATAGCGTGCGCACGGCACTGTTCGACCGTTGCAGCGACGATGATCTTTTCATGGCCCACTTTGCCCGGCCGATCCTGCAATTCGCCACGCCATTGAACCTGTTCGGTTCCCTGAAAAAGCCCCAGCACGGTATCGATATCAAGAAAGGGGCATTGTTTCCGGTGGTTCATGGTGTGCGTGCCCTGGCCTTGCAGCACCGCATCTCAGAAACCTCCACTCTGGCCCGGCTGGAAAAGCTGGTGGCGATGAAAGTGTTGGAGCCCGGCTTTGCCGAGGACCTGGGGGAAGCCATAGAGCTGTTCAGTGAACTGCGCCTGAATCATCAGCTCGAACATCTGCATGGTGATGCCATGAACATACCCGACAACCATATCGTGGTGCAGCGGTTGTCATCCCTGGAGCGAGACCTGCTCCGGGATGCCCTGCATCTGGTCAGTGATTTTAAACAGCGCCTGTCCCGTCGTTTCCATCTGGAGTACTGAGAATAGCCATGGGTGCAGGCAGGAGGATAAAAGGCATGCTGAGGCACTGGCGACGTTATACCGATCGACATCGTCACGGGCAGGGGCCCTTTGCCCATCTTTTTATGCCCTATCAGGGCGATGAGGTGATGGCCATCGACTGTGAAACCACCGGGCTGGACAGCCGCCATGCGGAGCTGGTTTCCATCGCGGCGGTGCCGGTGAAGCAGGGGCGGGTGCTGAGTAGCCAGGCGCTGGATATCAAACTGCAAGCGCCGGAAAGTCTGGAAGGCAGTTCCATTCGTATTCATCGTTTGCGGCCGGTCGATCTGGAGGAGGGCGAGTCCGTGGTCGCGGCGCTGGAGCAGCTGCTGGACGTGATCGGCAATCGCCCCCTGGTGGGCTGGTGCGTGGATTTCGACGTGGCCATGATCAACCGTTACCTGCGCCCTCTGTTGGGCTTCGATCTGCCCAATGCCACTATCGAGCTGTCCAGCCTGTATCAGAAAAAAATGCGTCACTGGAAACCGGAACTGGAGCCGGACCTGCACTTCGATGCCATGGCCGACGCCTTGCAGGTACCGGTCATGGAGCGGCACACCGCCCGCGGCGATGCGGTGACGGCGGCGTTGATGTACCTGCAGCTGCAGAGACCCGTGATGAATTAAGTTGGCGCTTTGCCAGGAAGGCGCCAACCGGTTGCGGAAGAGATAATGGAGAGGAATATGCTCTACGCCGAAAAAGTGGCCTTGATCGCCGGTCTCTGCATCGTGCTGTATGCCTACCTGCGTTACTGGCAACGGACCCGGGACACCCGCGGCCTGCTGATGTTCTGGCGACGGGAAATGACACTCACTGCGAGCGAATTCAAGTGGCAACGGGCCGGCGTCGCCCTGTTGCTGGTCGCGGTGGTGCTACGCTTCGTCCAGGCGTTGCTATAAGCTGAAATCTGTATCCGTTTAACCGGGAGCGGCGGTGTTTTCATTGTGGCAGTTGAGCGGCCTGGCACTGGGGTATGTGCTGGTGCTGTTCGTGATCGCCTGGTGGGGTGACCGGGCGGCTCGACAGGGGCGTAAAACCTTCCAGAATGCCTGGGTCTACAGCCTGGGACTGGGCGTATATTGTACTTCCTGGACCTTCTATGGTGCGGTGGGCGAAGCCGCCCAGAATGGCTGGAATTACCTGCCTATCTATCTCGGTCCCATCCTTACCGTGCTGCTCGGTGGTGCCCTGATCTACAAGATGGTCACGGTGGCCCAGCAGCATCACATTACCTCCATCGCGGATTTCCTGGCGGCCCGTTACGGCAAGTCCCGCCGCCTGGCCGTTCTGGTTACCCTGGTGGCAATCATTGGTGTGCTGCCGTATATCGCCCTGCAGCTGAAAGCAGTCACCCTGTCATTCGATTACGTGCTCAAGGACTCCGCGCAATACGATATGGATACCGCGCTGCTGGTGGCGGTACTGATGGCGGTGTTTACCCTGTTGTTCGGAACCCGCCATATCGATACCACGGAGCACCAGTCCGGTTTGATGCTGGCTGTCAGCTTCGAGTCCTTTATCAAAGTGGTGGCCTTCGTGTTGCTGGGGCTTTACTGCCTGTACTTTATTTTCGACGGCCCCCTGGATATGTGGCAGCAAGTGGCGCTGCAGGATGACGTTTTCCAGATTTTCGAGCCCACCCTGTTTTCCCAGAGTTTTGTCACCGCCTTGCTGTTGTCCATGGTGGCGATCCTGTGTTTGCCGCGTCAGTTTCATGCCGGGGTCGTGGAAAACAACGATCTTCGGCATTTACGCACCACCCGCTGGCTTTTTCCGCTGTATCTGCTGATGTTTGCGGTCTTTGTGCTGCCCATCGTGGTGGCCGGCGTGATCACCCAGCCTTACCTGATAGGTCAGGCGGACACCTACATGCTGTCGCTGCCCATGGCCCAGGACAATTCGACCATGCTGATGGTGTCGTTTATCGGCGGCATCGCGGCGGCAACCGGTATGGTGATCGTGTCCACGGTGTCGCTGGCCATCATGCTGACCAACGAAGTGTTGCTGCCGCTGTGGTTGCAGTCGCGGCTTCATGAGCGGGACCAGCTGGCCGGGCTGAGCCGTCAGCTCCGGTTTCTGCGTCGCGCCAGTATTCTGGTCTTGCTGGGCCTGGCCTTTGCCTTTCATACCCTGATTGATCGCTTCGATGGCCTGGCCAGTATTGGCCTGTTGTCCTTTGCCGCTGTGGCGCAATTCGCGCCGTCGCTGGTGGGGGCCTTGTACTGGCGCACCGGGCACAAGCAGGGGGCTTTTGCCGGGTTGGGTTTCGGGTTTCTGCTGTGGTTCTACTGCCTGTTGATGCCGGTCATTCTGCCGGTGGAGTGGGTGCAGACCCTGAACGAGCGGGGCCTGTTGGGGCTGGGACTGCTGCGTCCCCACGCCATGTTCGGCATTGAGGGGCTGGAACCGTTGACCCATGGGGTGTTCTGGTCCCTGTCGGTGAATCTGGCGGCGTTTATTTACTTCTCCCGCCGCGCCCATCATGACGCCCTGGATGAGGCCCAGGCAGCCCGGTTTGTGGAGATGCCCATGGACTGGTGGCGCGAAGGTATTGGTCACCCGTCCATCACAACCGCGGAACTGCTGGAAGTATGCAAGCGTGGGCTGGGCCATCCCCGGGCCGAGCCTTTGTTCTTCGACTATATGCGCCGTCGCAACGTATCCGAGCAGCTGGCGTTGCCGGCGCCGTTGCACCTGGTTCGCTATGTGGAGCGGTTACTGGCGGGCACCATGGGCGCCTCCACCGCACGGATCGTGATGAGTACTTTGCTGCGCAAGCAGAATAGTCGCCATGACGACGTGGTGCGAATGATGGATGAGGCTTCCGAACTCATTCAGTTCAACCACCAGTTGCTGCGCACCACCATCGAAACCATCAGCCAGGGTATCTGCGTGGTGGATCGGCAGATGCAGGTCGTGGCCTGGAACCAGGCCTACGTGAAACTGTTCGATTATCCGGACGGGCTGATCCGGTTGGGTCGCCCCATCGAGGATGTGTATCGCTATAACGCGGAGCGTGGCTATTACGAGGGCGGGAATCTGGAAGACGATGTGAGCAAGCGGGTACAGCTGTTGCGCGAGGGTCACTCTCACCAGTTCGAACGTGAGTTGCCCAACGGCATCGTTGTGGAGGTGCGCGGTACGCCCATGATGGGGGGCGGTTTTGTCAGTACCTACATGGATATTACCGAGCGCAAGCGTGACGAACAGGCGCTTCGCCAGATCAACGAAAGTCTGGAAAACCGGGTTGCCGAACGTACCCGCAAACTTACCGAAGTGAATGAGAAACTGGCCCGGGCCAATGATGGCAAGACCCGGTTTCTGGCCGCCGCCGGCCATGACCTGATGCAGCCCCTCAATGCCGCCCAGCTGTTTACCTCGTCGTTACGCCAGCAGCTGGTGAAACGTGACGGTGAAAGTTTTTCCCGTGAAGTGGATGTGCTTGGTCATATCGATACCTCCTTGCAAGCCGCCGAACAGATCATTTCGGCGCTGATGGAAATCAGCAAGCTGGATACCGGCACCATGCCCACGCATGTGCATCCGTTGCGTCTGGGCAGTTTGATGGCCCCGCTCAACCAGGAATTTTCTGCCCTGGCCGCCGCCAATGGGTTACGTCTGCGATCGGTGATCTGCGAGGCGGTGGTGGAGACGGATGAGGGGCTGTTGCGGCGAGTCCTGCAGAACCTGCTGTCCAATGCCATTCGTTATACCGAACACGGGCGCATCCTGTTCGGCTGCCGTCGCCAGCACAATGCCATACGCATTGAGGTGTGGGACACCGGCCCGGGGATTCCCGATGATCAGCACGAACAGATTTTTCGGGAGTTCCAGCGCCTGCCGCAACAAAGCCGAAAGCCGGTTAAAGGGCTGGGCTTGGGGCTGGCCATCGCGGACCGGATCTGTCGATTGCTGGGGCACCGGTTAACGGTCCGTTCATGGCCCGGTAAAGGTACGGTGTTCAGTGTCACTGTGCCGCTGGCCAGCGGCGAATTGCCGCCGTTACTGCAAGAAGCGGAAACGGCCAGCAAGGGCATTGAGGGTTTGCGGGTGTTCTGCGTGGATAACGACCCGGCATTGCTGGCCAGTCTGGTGGCGGCCCTGGAGATGCTCGATTGCGACGTGGTAGCGGCCAGCGGTCTGGATGACGCCCTGCAAAAAGCAGTCAACAACCCGGCCCCGGATGTGCTGCTGGTGGACTATCAGCTGGATAATGAAGACGGCTTTGCGGTGATCGAAGGGCTGGACAGCTGCTGGGAAGACGTGGTCCCCGCCATCCTCATGACCGCCGACCGCAACCCCCAGGTCCGAGAGCGCGCGGAAGAGCAAGGGGTTGGTTTCCTGCAGAAGCCGTTGACGGAGGCGATGCTCAGGAGAGCGCTGGAGCAAATTAATAGTTAATAATGAATAATTAATAACGCGCGATCAGAAACTCTCGCTTTCTAAAATGCATGAGGCCGCGCCCAGTCTTTGAGCGCGGCCTCATGCGGTCCGGCTGTGACTACCTTTCGCGCGCAACTATTAATTATTCATTATTAACTATTAATTGCCATCCACCCCCTGCGGTTCAATCGCCAGGTCCTTCAATGCCAGCACCGCCTGGGTGCGGTTGCGCACTCCCAGTTTGCGGAAGATGGCGGTCATGTGGGCCTTGATGGTAGCTTCCGAGACATCCAGTTCATAGGCAATTACCTTGTTCTGCATGCCTTCCATCAACATGCCCATGACCCGGAATTGTTGTGGTGTCAGGCTGGCGATGCGCTCGCTCATGCCAGAGTGATCGGGCAGGGTAGGGGGCATGGCCCGGCGGGCGTGTTCGGGAAGCCAGCGTTCACCAGCCATGATCTTGCCCATGGCGTCGGTCATGGTTTCGATGGAAGCGGATTTGGGGATAAAGCCGTCGGCGCCAAAATGAATGGCCCGTTGAATCACATCAACACTTTCCGTTGCGGAAATCACCACCAGCGGCACCTTGCGATACTGTTCGCGCAGGTAGACCAGCCCGGAAAAGCCATGGGTGCCCGGCATATGCAAATCGAGCAGAATCACATCGAAGGGAATGGCCTGTTGCCCCAGCGTCTCCAGAGTCGCCAGAGAGTCGGCTTCATGGATGGTGGCATCGACAAAGCTGGCGGCTACCGCCTGTTTCAGGGCAGCGCGGAAAAGGGGATGGTCATCGGCTATCAGTATTGTTGTCATGGCCCCGATTTAAGCATGAAAGAAAAAAAGATGCTGCCCTTTGGAAGACCCGCAGGGCAGCGTGGGAAAAACAGGAAACAACGAGTTCCCTTCAGCATAAATCTCTGGCCGAGGTGCATGGGTGCTGAGTGCGCGCAGGTCAGTTTCAGCGCCCCGGCGCACCTCTCACTCACCGATTGACCCGGGTTTCCACCAGGCTTGCCACCACCGCCGGATCCGCCAGGGTGGAGATGTCGCCCAGGCTGTCATGTTCGTTGGCGGCCACTTTTCTGAGGATGCGACGCATGATCTTGCCGGAGCGGGTTTTCGGGAGCCCGCCAGTGAAATGGATCAGATCCGGGGTGGCGATGGGGCCAATCTCCCGGCGTACCCACTGGCGCAATTCCTGGAGCAGTGCATCGCTGGCCACTTCCCCGTCATTGAGGGTCACATAGACATAGATGCCTTGCCCCTTGATGTCGTGGGGGTATCCCACCACCGCTGCCTCACACACCCTCGGGTGGGCGACCAGGGCGCTTTCCACTTCGGCAGTGCCCATGCGGTGACCGGACACGTTGAGCACATCATCCACCCGGCCGGTAATCCAGTAGTATCCGTCTTCGTCGCGGCGGGCACCGTCGCCAGTGGTGTAGTACCCGGGGAAGCTGCTGAAGTAGGTCTGTACGAAACGTTCGTGATCGCCCCACAGGGTGCGGGCCTGCCCAGGCCAGCTGTCGGCAATGACCAGGTTGCCTTCGGCAGGGCCGTCCAGCAGGTTGCCGTCGTTGTCCACCAGAGCCGGCTGGATGCCGAAAAAGGGCAAGGTGGCGGCGCCGGGTTTGGCTTCGGTGGCCGCCGGGAGCGGACAGATCATGATGCCGCCGGTTTCGGTCTGCCACCAGGTGTCCACCACGGCCGCCTGGCCTTTGCCGACCACATCGTGGAACCATTGCCAGGCCGCTGGATTGATGGGCTCACCGGCGGTGGCCAGGATCCGTAATGTATCGCGCTTGCTGCTCTGGCAGCAGTGATCGCCGCCGGCCATCAGAGCGCGGATGGCGGTGGGGGCGGTGTAGAGAATTTCCACCCCGTAGCGATCGATGATGTCGCCCACCCGCTGATCATTGGGATAGTTGGGCACGCCTTCAAACATCACACAGGTGGCACCGTTGGCCAGCGGACCATAGACCAGATAGGTATGCCCGGTGATCCAGCCCACATCGGCGGTACACCAATAGACCTGGCCGGGGTGGTAATCGAAGGCCAGCTGATGGGTCAGTGATGCATAGACCATGTAACCACCGGTGGTATGCAGCACCCCCTTGGGTTTGCCGGTGGAGCCGGAGGTGTAAAGAATGAACAGGGGGTCTTCCGCATTCATGGCTTCAGCCGGGCAGTGGCTGTCGCTTTGTGCCTGCTCTTCCGCATAGTCCAGATCCCGGCCCGGTTGCCAGTGGACGTCATTGCCCACGTGGCGGACCACCAGAACCTTTTCCACTACACCAGTGCCATCCTGTCGCAGGGCCTCATCCACGTTGTCCTTGAGGGGCACCGGTTTGCCGCCACGCCGTCCGGCATCGGCGGTGATCACCATTTTGGCGCCACAGTCGGCAATGCGACCGGCCAGGGCATCCGGAGAGAAACCGGCAAACACCACGGAATGAATAGCGCCAATGCGGGCGCAGGCAAGCATGGCGAAAACGGCCTCCGGGATCATCGGCAGATAGATGGTGACACGGTCGCCCTTGGTGACGCCCGCGCCCTTGAGCACATTGGCGAAGCGGCAGACCTGCGCATGCAGATCATTGTAGCTGTAGCGGCGCGGCGAGGCGTCGGGGGAATCGGGTTCCCAGATGATCGCCGTCTGCTCGCCCCGCTCGGCCAGATGCCGGTCGATGCAATTGACCGCGGCGTTGAGGGGGCCGTCCGCATACCAGCGGATGCGGGCATCGTCGGCGAAATCCACGTCCTTGACGGATTTATAGGGCTTGATCCAGTCGATGCGCAGGCCCTGCTCGCGCCAGAACCCTTCGTTGTCCTCGACCGATTGTTTGTACATTTCAAGGTACTGGTCGTTGTTGATGTGGGCTCTAGCGGCGAACGCGGCGGGCACCGGAAAAACTCGGTCATCACTCATAAAAAAAACCTCCCCGTTAACATTGGCCCCCTTACTTTTCCATCCCCAGTCTAGAATCGGGGGCCGGAAGCGGGTTTTTATTTTCGATTGCTGGAATTATCGCAAATATTACAAAAGGTACAAGTGGCCTCTCCGAATTTCTGTTTTGACCGGTCTCAGCTTGTCGCCCTGACACGGCCCGGAAATGCAAACGCCGTCCTCAATCCTGAACTTGGCACCGTGGGTGGAACAATGAATTAGGGTCCCATCTTTGGTCAAAAACCGGCCGGGTTTGAAGTCCAGCGGCATACCGGTGTGCGGGCAGGCGTTCTTGTAGACGAAGGCTTTCTCGCCTCGCCGGATGACCATATAGAGAAGCCGCCCGTCCGGTGTTTCGGTAAAGAATCCGTCAGATCCGCCGTCCGGG
>ENA-OQTX01000218-OQTX01000218.1-marine-metagenome-genome-assembly--contig:-NODE-218-length-14081-cov-1.865181_pt1 | contig 14081 bp, 10 predicted proteins | sample MGYA00240992_ERZ505281 | MGnify/ENA primary metagenome ERZ505281 (study PRJEB26146, sample SAMN05422147) | marine metagenome | isolation source: South Atlantic Ocean | place: Atlantic Ocean:South Atlantic... | reverse complement strand
ATCAGATGCGGTTCTTTTAGGAGCAGTTGGAGGTCCTAAATGGGATAATTTACCATTTAACCAAAGGCCAGAACAAGGTTTATTAAAACTTAGAAGTAATTTACAATTATTTGCTAATTTAAGACCAGCTATATCTTTTGATCCTCTTATTCATGCATCTAGTCTAAAATCTGAAATTATAAAAGGACTAGATATATTAATTGTGAGAGAATTAACGGGAGGAATTTATTTCGGAGAGCCAAGAGGTATAGAAGATTTAGGTAATGGAAAAAGAAGAGGTATAAATACTCAGGTATACACAACAGATGAGATTACAAGAGTTGCTAAAGTTGCATTTGAATTAGCAAAAAAAAGAAAAAAAATTTTAACTTCAGTTGAAAAATCAAATGTTATGGAAAGTGGCAAGCTATGGAGAGAGGAAGTAGAAAAATTAGGAAAGGCAGAATATTCTGAAATAGATTTAAGCCATATGTATGCAGATAATTGTGCAATGCAACTAATTCGTAATCCAAAACAATTTGATGTAATTGTAACAGATAATTTATTTGGAGATTTATTATCTGATGCTGCTGCAATGTTAACTGGCTCGCTTGGCATGCTACCATCTGCATCTTTAGGTGGAATAAAAAACGGAAATTATTTATCTGGCCTTTACGAGCCTGTTCATGGAAGTGCTCCTGACATAGCTGGAAAAAATATAGCAAACCCAATTGCTACAATATTGAGTTTTTCTATGATGCTTTTTTATTCTTTTAATAATCAAAAACTATCTCAAATTATTGATAATTCAGTTAAAACAGTTTTAGATAAAGGTTTTAGAACTATGGATATAATGGATGAAAAATCTAAAAAAGTTGGAACAAAGCAAATGGGTGATTTAATTATTGAGGAAATTATAAATAATATTTAAAAAAAATGGGAATTAAAGTTTCAATAGTAGGTGCAACTGGAAATGTAGGAAGAGAGTTTCTATCAATTATCGAAGAAAGAAAATTTCCAGTTGAGGAATTATTTTTGCTTGCTTCCTCTAAATCGGAAGGAAAAAAACTATCCTTTGGTAAAAAAGAAATAAGTGTTTTGGATTTAAACAAATTTGATTTTAAAAAATGTGATTTAGTTTTTTTTTCCGCTGGTTCAAAAATTGCATCACAATTTGCACCTAAGGCTACTGATTCTGGATGTATTATTATTGATAATTCATCTTATTTTAGAATGGATCCAGATGTGCCGCTTATTGTACCAGAAGTAAATTCTAAAGATTTAAAAAATTATAAAAAAAAAAATATTATTGCTAATGCTAACTGTTCAGTAATACCATTAGTTGTTGCATTAAAACCTTTGCATGATTTATATGCAATCAAAAGAATTGTGGCTTCAACTTATCAATCTGTTTCTGGTGCGGGCAAAGCGTCTATGGATGAATTATTATCTCAAACAAAAGATTTTTTTGAAGGTAAAGAATTAAATTCTAAACATTTTACAAAACAAATTGCTTTTAATGCTATTCCTCATATCGACAGTTTTTTAGAAGATGGATATACAAAAGAAGAGCAAAAAATGCATGATGAAGTAAAAAAAATTTTAGATTCAAAAATTAAAGTAACATCCACATCCGTTAGAATACAAGTTTTAGTTTCACATGCAGTAAGTGTTAATATTGAATTTAATAAAAAATATAAATTAAATGAAATTCGAGATGTATTAAATACTTCACCAGGTTGCAAAGTTGTAGATGAACATAAAGATGGAGGTTATATTACACCTGCAGAGGCAGAAAATAAATTTGAAACATTTATTTCTAGAATTAGAGAAGATAATTCTCAAGATAATACAATTAATTTATGGATTGTTTCAGACAATCTTCTTAAAGGTGCGGCTTTGAATGCTGTGGAAATTGCTGAAGCATTAATTAAAATTAAATAAATGGAAAATAAAAACCCTTTATCACCTCATATTCAAATTTATAGTTGGAATATTTCTTTGTTAATTTCTATTTCACACAGAATTATAGGTGTAATAAATATAGTAGCATTAACTTTAGTATGCTTATGGATAGCTTTATTGTTACTGGGAGAAACAAATTATGAATATATAAAATCTTTTCTTCAATCTTTTTTAGGTAAGTTTTTAATATTATGTTTGACTTGGTCATTTAGCTTTCAGATATTAAGTGAAATCAGACATTTATTTTGGGATTTTGGATATGGTTTTGAACTAATCACTTCAAAAATTACAGGTCTGATTGTTATTTTTGGGTCTTTTGTCTTAACAATACTAATTTATTTAATTGGAAAACAAATTATTTAATATGGTTAATGCAACAAAAAAATGGATATTTCTTAAAGTTAGTTCAATAATTCTTATTCCATTAATGGTGTGGTTTATTATTAATTTAGTATCAATTTATGAAAAAGATTATGTTGATATTGTAAGTTTTTTTTCTACACAACCGTCAAAATTTTTAACATCGCTTTTAATGATTGTGGCTTTCTTTTATTCTTCATTAAGTATTAGTGAAATTTTTGAAGATTATATTCATGATAAAAAAATAAAAAATATAGCAAATAAAGCTTTGTATACATTTTCTATAATCGTCCCTTTAATTATAATTATGGTGTTATTTAATTTAAATATATGAGTTCTTATAAAATTATTGATCATGAATATGATGTAGTAGTTTTAGGAGCTGGTGGTTCTGGTTTAAGAGCGGCTGTAGGTCTGAGCGAAGCTGGATTAAAGACTGCCTGTATTTCTAAAGTTTTTCCAACAAGAAGTCATACTTCTGCAGCGCAAGGTGGAATATCAGCTGCTTTAGGCAATATGGGAGAAGATGATTGGCGCTGGCATATGTATGATACTGTTAAAGGAGCAGATTGGCTCGGAGATCAAGACTGTATTGAGTATTTATGCAAAGAGGCTCCAAGAGCAGTTATTGAGTTAGAAAGATATGGAGTTCCATTTAGTAGAACAGAAGATGGAAAAATTTATCAAAGACCTTTTGGTGGAATGACTAAAAATTATGGCAGTGGGATAGCTCAAAGAACTTGTGCTGTTGCTGATAGAACGGGTCATGCGATATTGCACACTCTTTATGGACAAGCTTTAAAACATAATACTGAATTTTTTATAGAATATTTCGCATTAGATTTATTAATGAAAGATGGTGAATGCAAAGGTCTTATTGCATGGAATTTAGATGATGGAACTATTCATAGATTTAGATCTCATATTACAATAATTGCAACTGGCGGATATGGAAAAATTTATTATACATCAACTTCCGCACTTACTTGTACTGGAGATGGAAACGCAATGATATTAAGAGCTGGACTGCCACTACAAGATATGGAGTTTGTTCAGTTTCATCCCACGGGAATTTATGGTCATGGTACATTAATTACAGAAGGCGTTAGAGGAGAAGGTGGTTATTTAGTCAATTCAAAAGGTGAAAGATTTATGGAACGCTATGCGCCTAAAACAAAAGATTTAGCCTCAAGAGACGTAGTAAGCAGATCTATTGCAATTGAAATAAATGAGGGAAGAGGTATTGGAAAAGAACAAGACCACGTTCATCTACATTTAAGTCATTTAGATCCAAAAGTAATTGAAGAAAGATTACCTGGAATCTCTGAGTCATCAAAATTATTTGCTAATGTTGATGTAACAAAAGAACCAATCCCTGTAGTGCCAACTGTTCATTATAATATGGGTGGTATTCCAACAAATTATAAAGCTGAAGTTATGACTGTTAACGGATCAGAAAAAACAGTTCCAGGATTAATGGCAATTGGTGAAGCAGCATGTGTTTCAGTTCATGGAGCAAATAGACTTGGATCTAATTCACTAATTGATTTAGTGGTATTTGGAAGAGCAGCAGCAAAAAGAGCAGCAGAACTAGTAAAACTAGGAACTCCACATGAAGAAATTTCAGAGTCCGAAACAGAAAAATGTTTGGAAAGATTTGATAAATTTCGAAATGCTAATGGAGAAAATAAAACTGCAGATTTAAGGTTAGCAATGCAAAAAACAATGCAGCTAAAATGTGCGGTCTTTAGAACAGATAAAACTCTTAAAGAAGGTGTAAAAGAGATAAGAAAACCATTTGATGGCATGGAATCAATATTTGTTAAAGATAAATCTCTCATATACAATACTGATCTAGTTGAAACCTTAGAATTTGATAATTTAATAGGACAAGCAATTACAACAATGGAATCCGCGTATCATAGAAAAGAAAGTAGAGGAGCTCATGCAAGAGATGATTTTCCTAAAAGAGACGACGAAAAATTTATGCAACATACACTTTCATGGTGTAATGGAAAAGAAACTAAGTTTGATTACAGACCTGTTCATAAATCAACATTAACTTCTGACGTGCAGTATTTTCCACCTCAAGAAAGAATTTATTAATGGTTCAAATAAATTTACCTAAAAATTCAAAAGTTCAAAAAGGCAAATATTATAAAGACACTACTGGTTCAAAAAATATCAGAAGAGTAAATATTTACAGATGGGATCCTTCATCAGGAGAAAATCCAAGAATAGATACATATGAAGTAGACATGGATAACTGCCCTTCAAAAGTATTAGATCTTTTAAATAAAATAAAAAATGAAATTGATTCATCGTTAGCTTATCGTAGATCTTGTTCGCATGGAGTATGTGGTTCGTGTGCAATGAATATGGATGGAAAAAATGGTTTAGCATGTACAAAACCTCATGCAGAAATTAATGGAGACATAAATATTTATCCTTTACCTCACTTAAAAGTTAAAAAAGATTTAATTGGTGATTTAAGCATTTTATACAAACAATATGAGTCAATAGAACCATGGCTAAAAACAAATACAAAAATTGAAAATAAAGAAATTTTTCAATCGAGAGAAGATAGATCAAAGTTAGATGGCGCATATGAATGCATAATGTGTGCCTGTTGTTCAACTGCATGCCCAAGTTATTGGTGGAACGGTGACAAGTTTCTTGGTCCAGCAGTATTACTGCAAGCTTATAGATGGATCATTGACAGTAGAGATGATGAAAGAAATGAGAGATTAAAAAAAGTAGCAGACGAACTTAAATTGTATGGTTGCCATACTATTATGAATTGTACAAATGCTTGTCCAAAAGGATTAAATCCAGCAAAGGCTATTGCAGAAATAAAAAAAATGCTTGCAACAAGCTAATTACTTATATTAAATAATTTTACCAATGAATTTAATTCAACATTTTGTAAACGGTCAGGTTACCAGTGGAAAATCTGATAGAACGGGAAAAGTATTTAATCCAGCAACTGGAAATCAAGAGTCAGAAGTAAAACTTGGTTCAAAAGCAGATTTAGATGCTGCGGTAAGCGTTGCAAAAAAAGCTTTTGAAACTTGGTCATTGAAACCTCCAATTCAAAGAGCAAGAATAATATTTAAATTTAAAGAACTAATAGAAAAAAATTCTGATGAATTAACGAAGATAATCGTTTCTGAACACGGAAAAGTTTATGACGATGCCAAAGGTTCACTGTTAAGAGGCTTAGAAGTAGTTGAGTTTGCATGTGGAATTCCTCAAGTTTTAAAAGGAGAATTTTCAGAAAACGTTGGTACAAATATTGATAGTTGGTCAATGAGACAGCCTTTAGGTGTTTGTGCTGGAATAACTCCGTTTAACTTTCCAGCAATGGTTCCTATGTGGATGTTCCCCATGGCAATAGCTTGTGGAAATACTTTTGTACTAAAACCTTCCGAAAAAGATCCTTCATGCTCAATTCGTCTAGCGGAATTATTTAAAGAATCTGGATTACCAGATGGAGTTTTTAATGTTGTAAATGGAGACAAAGAAGCAGTAGATGCAATATTAACAAACAAAGATATTCAAGCAGTCAGCTTTGTGGGGTCTACACCTATAGCAAAATATATATATGAAAATGCCGCTAAGAATGAAAAAAGAGTGCAAGCACTTGGAGGAGCAAAAAATCATTGTGTAGTTATGCCAGACTGTGATTTAGACCATGCAGTAAATGGTCTTATGGGAGCAGCTTATGGCTCAGCAGGAGAAAGATGTATGGCACAGTCAGTTGCCGTTGCTGTAGATAACATTGGAGATCAGTTAGTTGATAAATTAGCAAAAAAAGTTGATGTACTTAAAATTGGTCCAGGCACAGATAAAACATCAGAAATGGGTCCTTTAGTTACAAAAGAACATTTAGAAAAAGTTAGAGGTTATGTTGATTTAGGTGTAAAGGAGGGTGCAAAATTAGTTGTTGATGGAAGGAATATTAAATTACAGGGTTACGAAAATGGTTTTTATATAGGAGGGTGTTTATTTGATCATGTTAAAAAAGATATGCGTATTTATAAAGAAGAAATTTTTGGCCCAGTTCTTTCAGTAGTTAGAGTAAAAGATTTTGATAAAGCAACTCAATTAGTTAATGATCATGAATATGGAAATGGAACAAGTATCTACACTCGTGATGGAGATGTGGGAAGAACATTTGCCAGTAAAATAAAAGTTGGAATGGTTGGCATAAATATCCCGATCCCTGTTCCAGTTGCATTTCATAGTTTTGGTGGTTGGAAAAGATCATTATTTGGGGATCAACATATGTATGGACCTGAAGGAGTAAGATTTTACACAAAATTAAAAACTATAACTTCAAGATGGCCTTCGGGAATTAGATCAAATCCTGAGTTTGTAATGCCAACAATGAAATAATTATGACAAAAATATCTTTGATTGGGGCCGGCCAAATTGGCGGAACTCTAGCACACCTTATTGGTTTAAAAGAATTAGTTGATGAAGTTGTGTTATTTGATGTAGCTAGTGGAGTTGCTAAAGGCAAAGCTTTAGATATTGTTCAATCATCGACCATTGAATCTTTTAACGCAAGTATTAGAGGATCCTCAAATTATAAAGATATAAAAATTTCACATAGAATAGGAAGTAAATGTATTGAATTGCATACAGGAAGGATTTCAGAGCTCATTAAATCTAAAAAAAAATATTTATTTGAATTACAAAAAATTAAAAAATGTGCCAATTATGCTAAATCACTAGGTCTTGAAGTTCATGCTGGACATGGAATGGACTATAAAACAGCCTCAATCTTATCTAATATAAAACATATAAAAGAATTTAATAAAAAATGGGATTATTTTAAAGGTATGTCGGATCAAGAAGTATGTAAGTTTTTAAAATCTGACATGACATGGCATAAACCAACACAAAGTTTTAGCTCTCCAGGTAATTTTTTTAATATATTATGGAAAAATACCCTTAATGGAGGAGAAGGTATTTTAAGTAATGGGTATGGAAAAAAAATTATAACTAAAACATATTTCTCAGGCAAAGATAGGGAAGCATTTAAAATTATTGAGTTAGAAGTTGGCACAAAATGGGATAAAATCCAAAACCAATTTAAAAAACTTGTGAAAAAATATCATCCTGATATGAATGCGGGAAATAAAAAATTTGAGGAAAAGCTTAAAATAGTTACTCTAGCCTATACTCAACTAAAGTTAGCTTATAAAGATAAAGTAGATGACACCGAATTTAGATATTAAACCAGATATTAAAATTTCAGTTAATCAATCTTTTGGCATAGACACAGATATGCTGGTTGATGGCTTTTCAAAAAAAAATGAATATGTTCCTGAAATTGATAAAGATTATAAGTTTGATAGAGATACCACGCTTGCTATCTTATACGGCTTTGCATTTAATAAAAGAGTCTTAATACAAGGATACCACGGTACAGGAAAATCCACTCATATTGAACAAGTGGCTGCAAGATTAAATTGGCCGTGTATAAGAGTAAATTTAGACAGTCATATTAGTAGAATTGATTTAATTGGAAAAGACGCAATTGAAATAAAAGATAACAAGCAAGTTACAGAATTTAAAGAAGGTATGCTTCCTTGGTCAATACAAAATCCTGTTGCTCTAGTTTTTGATGAATACGATGCAGGAAGACCAGATGTAATGTTTGTAATTCAAAGAGTTTTAGAATCTGATGGAACCTTTACATTATTAGATAAAAACAAAGTACTTAGACAAAATAAATTTTTTAGACTCTTTGCAACTACTAATACTGTAGGGCTCGGTGATACAAGCGGTCTATATCCTGGCACTCAACAAATTAATCAAGGCCAAATGGATAGATGGAATATTGTTACAACTTTAAACTATTTAGATTTCGATAAAGAATTAGAGATTGTTTTGGCAAAAAATAAGAATTTAAATAACATCAAAGGCAAAGAAAAAGTCTCTAATATGATTAAGGTAGCAAGTTTAACAAGAAAAGGTTTCATGGCAGGAGATATTTCTAGTGTCATGAGCCCAAGAACTATAATTCATTGGGCGGAAAATTCAGAAATTTTTAAAGATACGGGATATGCTTTTAGAGTAACATTTTTGAATAAATGTGACGACTTAGAAAAGACTATTATCGCCGAATACTATCAAAGATGTTTTGGTGAAGATCTTCCAGAGTCTACAGTAAATATAAAAATATAAATGAACAAAGAGGAAGCGCTAAAAGAAAAATTCAAAATTGCCTTAACCTCCACCATAAAAGTAATTTCGGAAAAAGATAAAGTTGAAGTTAATTTTGAAAATAAAAATTTAAGCTCTAAGAATTTACGTTTTTTTGATTTAGATAACTTAAAGAGTATTGATGACTATACCAAAATTAGAGCTGAAACTGATTCTGAAGCTTTAAAATTAAGATATTCAAACAAGAAAATTTATCAGAAAAATTTACCAAAAACTTCTACTGCAAAATCTCTATATAATTTAACAGAGAAAATTAGATATGAAAAAATAGGTTCTGATAATCTTAAAGGTATTAAACAAAATCTTTTGAAAAATTACGAGTTTAGACAAAAGTACAAAAGAAAAGATCAACTAAATACTAAAGAAGATGTGAGTGCCAAAGAAGCTTTTGAATTATATTTATTGAAACATTTCCATAACGTTAAGCTTACAAAATTATCTAAGGAAATTTTAGGTTTTTGGGAAAAAATGTTTGATCATAAATTAAATAGTAAAATAGATTTTTTTAAACAAAACATTCATAACCAAGAAATTTTCAATTCTACTTTTTCCGAAATAATTGAAAGTATGGATATTGGAGAAAATTCTGAAGAAAAAGATCAAGAAAATGAGAGTGAAACGAATAATAATGAAAATCAAAATGATAACGAAAATGAGCAAAATAATGACGAAAAAGAAAAAAACAAACTAGAGATGGATCAAAATAGTTTTGAAGCCGAATTCGATCTTAATGAAATTAAAATGGATGAAAGCTTAGTAGATCCAAGTTCAGAATCTGATAATAATCCAAAAATAATAGAAAAGCAAAACTATCGGACTAATAAAAATCTTTATAAAATCTACACCGAAGAATTTGATGAAATCGCTAAAGCTGAAAAACTGGAAACAAATGAAGAAATAATCAGATTAAGAAAAAATCTTGATCAACAACTAACAGGTTTTCAGAGCGTAATAGCAAAATTGGCAAACAAACTACAAAGACAATTGTTGGCAAAACAAAATAGATCCTGGCAATTTGATCTTGAAGAAGGACTATTAGATAGTTCTAAGTTAACAAGAGTCATAATTGATCCATTTAATTCACTTTCATTTAAGAAAGAAAAAAATACAGAATTTAAAGATACGGTAGTTACTTTACTTATTGACAATTCTGGTTCAATGCGTGGTAGGCCAATCACTATTGCTGCTATTTGTGCCGATATATTATCCAGAACATTGGAACGTTGTGCGGTTAAAGTCGAAATTTTAGGATTTACTACAAAAAATTGGAAGGGTGGACAAAGTAGAGAAAAATGGAATTTGAATAATAAACCGACCAATCCAGGTAGGCTTAATGATTTAAGACATATAATTTATAAATCTGCAGACTCGCCCTGGAGGCAATCAAAAAAAAATATTGGTCTCATGCTAAAAGAAGGTCTTTTAAAAGAGAATATCGATGGGGAAGCAATTAAGTGGGCCCTCAATAGAATTAAGAAAAGAAAAGAAGAAAGAAAAATTATTATGGTTATTTCTGACGGAGCTCCAGTTGATGACTCGACTCTATCCACAAATCCAGGAGATTATTTGGAAAAAAATTTGAAAAAAACGGTCAAATTTATCGAAGACAAATCTAATATAGAAATTTTAGCTATCGGAATTGGTCACGATGTCTCCAGATATTATAGTAAAGCAATTAAAATTGCCGATGTTCAAGAGCTAGGCGATGTAATGATTGACCAACTAAGCAATCTGTTTAGTAATAAAAAAACCTTAAGATCTTTAAATTAAATTCTTTTTAAATCAGCATTGAGCCAACTTATATTAACAAGTGCACCGTTCATTTTTGAAGTATTTTTAAAATTTATTTTTCCATAATTTTTTTCTAATAACGTTTTACCAATAAACGTTCCTAATCCTAAACCTATTTTTGACTTAATGTCTTGAGAAGAAGATATAATATAAGGTTCTCCTAGTTTATCAATTATATCATTAGGAAAGCCAGGCCCATCATCGGATATTTGTATTTCAGTGTTTTTTTCATCACTCAATAGCTTAATTTCTATCTTTTGTTTTGAAAATTTATTTGCATTACCAATAAAGTTCCTTAAACCGTAATTTATTTCAACAGATCGTCTAAAACTAATTGAATTTTTATTTTTTTCAGTATCTAATAAAAATTTCTTTTCACTTATTTCTTGAAATGATCGAATAATTTCACTTAAATAATCTTGGAAAGTAGCTTCGGAACTAATAAATTCATCCTCCACATGTGGATTCATAGATAATTTTTTTAATATCTTATTGCATCGATCACTTTGGCTGATTAAGAGATCAATGTCTTTTTCCAATTTTTTGTTACCTTTTAGTTCATCTTTGAGTTCATTTACAACTAAAGATATTGTAGATAATGGTGTTCCTAATGAATGAGCTGCTGCTGCAGCCTGTCCACCCAGAGATAACAATTCATGTTCTTTTGCAATTACATTTTGAATATTGTCTAAGGCTTCTTTTCTTTTTCTAGATTCTTTTCCAAATTTTAAACCAAAATAAACCAGAAATATTAAGCCTACAATTATAGCCAATGGAACAGCATACAAATAATAATCGGGAACATGGAAATGTAAATTTTTTGGACTTGGTAAATCAAAATGAAAAAAAGTTAAAAAAATTAAGACAAATATAGTTATAATGACCAAATTAATGGTACTGATTAATTTTAAATAGGTTGAAGAAAACACCGAAGGTATAATCAGTAAAAATATGAATGGATTAGTTATCCCTCCTGTAAGATAGATTAAGATTCCCAATTGAATAATATCGTAGGCTAAATAAATTGTAGAAAGGTTATTGTTTAGCTGATTTTGCTTTATTTTAAATTGAAGAAGTAAATTAGTTAGAACGCCAATACCTACAATAAAATTACAAAGTAAAAAGAAAAAATCAAATTGAAAAATTAATTTTACAACATTAATTGTAGCTAATTGACCTATTAGCGCTATCCATCTCAGGTTTACAAAAGTGCTTTTATCAAGTTGAAAATCTTTAGAAGATTTAAACAACTTGCTTAAATTCATTAAATTAAATATCTAGGTTTGAGACATCCAAAGCTCGACTAATAATAAAATCTTTTCTAGGGGCTACATCATTACCCATTAAAATTTGTATTAATTTTTGATCATCTTTAGATTTTATCTTTGTTTGTTTTGAATATTCAACTTTCAACAAAGTTCTAGTTTCTGGATTGAGAGTAGTGCTCCATAATTCTTCTGGGTTCATTTCACCAAGACCTTTGAATCTTTGAATATTAATTTTTAACTTTTCTTCTTTAATTAAAGCTTGATATTTTTTTGAGTCTTTTTTGATTTTTTTAAAATTTTTGGATGATTTTACAATAAAATTTTCTAATTCCTTATCATTTTTAATATAAAAACTCTTGGTTCCTTTTGAAATTTTATAGAGCGGTGGCTGAGCAAGATAAATATGGCCCTTCTCAATAAGCTCATAAAAAGGATAATTGTTAAAAAAAGTTAACAATAAAGTTCTAATATGTGAACCATCAACATCAGCATCAGTCATAATAATGATTTTGTTATATCTCAAATTTTTAATATTAAAGTCCTTCGAGCCTGTGCCCATTGCATTTATTAAAGTTACAATTTCATTGGATGACATCATTTTTGAAAGAACTTTGGTTTGGTTATCTTGATCTGATCGATTTTTTTTTGATGAACCATTAGTTTCGACATGAGTATTTAAAATTTTTCCTCTTAGCGGTAGGACAGCTTGAAATTTCCTATTTCTACCTTGTTTTGCTGAGCCACCCGCTGAATCTCCCTCAACAATAAATAATTCAGTATCTTCAGCCTTTCCAATTTGGCAATCAGCAAGTTTTCCAGGAAGTCCTGTGAATTCTAATATTCCTTTACGTCTAACGTTCTCTCGAGCTTTTCTAGCAACATCTCTTGCTACAGCAGCATGAATTACTTTTGCCAAAACAACTTTGACAATAGAAGGGTTTTGATCAAACCAGGTGGACAATTTTTCATTAACGATTGATTCGATTATTAATCTAATTTCTGATGAAACTAATTTATCTTTTGTTTGAGATGAAAATTTTGGATCAAACATTTTGATCGATAAAACTGCTGTTAATCCTTCCCTAATATCATCACCTGATAAGGTAATTTTATTTTTTTTCAAAAGGCTGTTTTCATTTGCATATCTATTGATTACCCTAGTTAATGCGCTTCTAAATCCTAGTAAATGCGTTCCACCATCTTTTTGAAAAATGTTATTGGTAAAGGCAAGCACATCTTCTGAATAACCAGCATTCCACCTAATAGAACTTTCCACTATCACCTCTCCTTTTTTACCAGTAATTGAGATAGGTTTCCTGAACAGTTCATTTTCATTTTTATTAAGAAGTTTTTCTTTTTTGTTATCTAAAAATTCTACAAATTCATCAATTCCACCATCGTATTTATTTATAAACTCCTTAGGTTTGGATCCAGTTTTATCAATAATAGATATCCTTATACCTCTATTTAAATAGGCTAATTCTCTCACTCTTTTTTGAATGATTGATGAACTAAATGTTGTAGAAGAAAAAATTTCTTTCGAAGGTAAAAAATTTATCAAAGTGCCAGTTTTATTAGTTTTGCCAATAACTTTTAATGGAGATACTGTCTTTCCATCTTTAAATTCTATATAATGCTCTTTTTTGTCTCTATAAATTGTTAACTTTAATTTCTGAGATAAAGCATTAACTACTGAAACACCTACCCCATGTAATCCACCTGATACTTTATATGAATTGTGGTCAAATTTTCCTCCTGCGTGTAATTGAGTCATAATTACTTCTGCAGCAGATTTTTTTTCACCTTTATGGATATCTACTGGAATACCTCTACCATCATCCAATACACTTAAAGTTCCATCTTTGTTAATTTCAATTTTTATATTTTTACAATAACCGGCCAAAGCTTCGTCAATGGAATTATCTACTACCTCATAAACCATGTGATGCAAACCAGTACCATCATCGGTATCACCGATATACATCCCGGGTCTCTTCTTAACTGCATCTAAGCCTTTGAGAACTTTTATTGAATCTGCTTTATAATTTCCCTTTTCTGTTTTTGATAACATTTTTATTTTTTTTTGGAAAAGAATAAATTACCACTTTTTTGAATCTAAATAAAATGATCTAATTTTTTACACTCAAAATAAGCTTGATAATCCTAGCCAATTTAAACTTTTTATAAATTTATTTCTTGTTTATTAATTTATTGAAAAAAGGTCGTTTTTGGACATGAAAATGCGATATTCGAATCCACTCTATGATAGAGATAATTTTTTTATTTAAAACTTACTGACACCACAGCAACGCCAAAACATAATCTTAACATCATTATTCCATTTTGGATTGTTTAAAAACTTCTTATTATCTGTGGAGAGAGCAGGACTAGTCCCCACGATACGGTTACCCGTATACACTCTCTCCACACGTGTGCCTTAAAATTTTAGTCTATAAATAATTTAAATTATACCAGTAAATT
>ENA-OQTX01000194-OQTX01000194.1-marine-metagenome-genome-assembly--contig:-NODE-194-length-15124-cov-2.761215_pt1 | contig 15124 bp, 12 predicted proteins | sample MGYA00240992_ERZ505281 | MGnify/ENA primary metagenome ERZ505281 (study PRJEB26146, sample SAMN05422147) | marine metagenome | isolation source: South Atlantic Ocean | place: Atlantic Ocean:South Atlantic... | reverse complement strand
TGGCAATAAGCCAAGGATCTTTAAGAAGAGGTTCGGCAGCCTGTTATTTACCAATCGACCATCCAGAAATTGAAGAATTTATTGAGATGAGAAGACCAACTGGCGGTGATCCAAATAGAAAATCACTAAATTTACATCATGGAATTTTGGTGAGTGATGCTTTTATGCGTGCAGTTGAAACTAACGATCAGTGGACTTTAAAGAGTCCAAAAAATGGAACTGTCCAATCAACTGTTTCTGCAAGAAATTTATGGATAAGATTGTTAACAGCTAGAGTTGAAACTGGTGAACCATATATTATTTTTATAGATACAGTTAACAGATTGATTCCACAACACCACAAACTAGCTGGGTTAAATATAAAAACTTCTAATCTATGTAGTGAAATTACTTTACCAACTGGAATTGATAAAGATGGAAAAGATAGAACAGCAGTTTGTTGTTTATCTTCGCTCAATTTAGAAAAATATGATGAGTGGAAAGATGACAAAAATTTTATTAACGATGTGATGAGATTTCTAGATAACGTTCTGACAGACTTTATTGAAAAAGCACCTGCTTCATTTAAAGATGCCAAGTATTCAGCTATGAGAGAACGAAGTGTAGGTCTTGGAGTAATGGGTTTGCATTCCTATTTTCAGAAAAATATGATTCCATTGGAGTCTGTAATGAGCAAAGTTTGGAACAATAAAATATTTAAAAATATCCAGGAAAAAGTTGATGATGCATCAAAAATTCTTGCTGAAGAAAAAGGCCCTTGCCCAGATGCAGCAGAATATGGTTTTAATGAGAGATTTTCTAACAAAACAGCGATTGCACCCACTGCATCAATTTCAATAATTTGTGGAGGAGCATCACCAGGAGTTGAGCCTATTGCCGCAAACAGTTATACGCATAAAACTCTTTCGGGTTCTTACAATGTAAGAAATAGATATTTAGAAAAAATACTAGAAAAACATAACAAAAATAACGAAGAAATTTGGTCTAGTATTACTACCAACCAAGGATCAGTATCACATTTAGATTTTTTAACCGATCTTGAGAAAAAAGTATTCAAAACAGCGTTCGAATTGGATCAGAAATGGGTTATTGAGTTAGGAGCTGATCGTACGCCTTACATTTCTCAAGCACAATCAATTAATATTTTTTTGCCTGCTGACGTTCACAAAAAAGAACTTCATCAAATACATTTTCAAGCATGGAAAAAAGGATTGAAAAGCCTTTATTATTGTAGATCAAAATCTATTCAAAGAGCAGAAAATGTTAATGGTGAATTATCCGCAGATACAACAAAAAATGTTTATTCACAAAATACATTAGATGAAGAAACAGATGATAATGAGTGTTTATCATGTCAGTAGCAAAATTATCAAAAGAAACAATAATACCTAATAAAAAAGGACTACTTGTTGGAAATCCTGTTTATAAACCATTTAGGTATCCATGGTGTTATGATGCTTGGTTAACTCAACAACGTATTCACTGGTTACCAGAAGAGGTCCCTTTGGGTGATGACGTTCGAGATTGGCAAAAAAACTTAAATCAATCTGAGAAGAATTTATTAACACAAATTTTTAGATTTTTTACCCAAGCAGATGTGGAGGTTAATAATTGCTATATCAGGCATTACATGAATGTTTTTAAACCTACAGAAGTTCTAATGATGATGTCTGCTTTTGCATCCATGGAGACTGTTCATATAGCTGCTTATTCACATTTATTAGATACCATAGGGATGCCGGAATCTGAGTATTCTGCATTTTTAAAATATAAAGAAATGAAAGATAAATATGATTATATGCAGGGCTTTGATGTTAAGTCGAATCACAACATTGCAAAAACAATTGCTGTATTTAGTGCATTTACCGAAGGCTTACAATTATTTGCAAGCTTTGCAATCTTACTTAACTTTCCAAGGCAAAATAAAATGAAAGGTATGGGTCAAATTGTTACTTGGTCAGTAAGAGATGAAACTTTGCATTGTACCTCAATGATAAGATTGTTTAATGAATTTGTTAAAGAAAACCCAGAAATTTGGAATGATAAATTAAAAAAAGAAATCTATGAAGCTTGTCGTACAATTATATCTCATGAAGATGCATTTATTGATTTAGCTTTTGAGATGGGACCAATAAATGGACTTACATCCGAAGAAATCAAAAAATATATTAGATGGATTGGAAATAGAAGGTTAGTACAATTAGGATTAAAACCAATCTATGATATAGATAAAAATCCTCTCACATGGCTTGATACAATGCTTAATGCAGTTGAACACATGAATTTTTTTGAGGGAAGAGCTACCGAGTATTCAAAAGCATCTACAAAAGGTTCTTGGGCCGAAGCTTTTTCTTAATTTACAAATTATCTTTGATTTAAAAGCATTACTTTTCTGTGCTTGCTTCCTTTATATTTAGAAAGTGGTCTAATCAATTTGTTGGAGATATGTTGTTCCATAATATGTGCTGACCATCCAGTAATTCTTGCAATAACAAATATAGGCGTAAAGAAATCTGTATCAAAACCCATTAAATGATAAGTTGGTCCAGTTGGAAAATCTAAATTAGGGTGAATATTTTTTCTTTTGAGCATTTCTTTTTCTATAATTTCACCAATTTTATGCAAATTTTCATCTTTTTTAAGTTTAGAAACTTTCAAAAAATATTTTTTCATAGTTGGAACTCTAGAGTCTCCACTTTTATAAACTCTGTGACCAAAACCCATTACTACTTGTTTTTTATTTAAATTATCAATTAACCAACTTTTTGCTTTGTCTGGTGTCTTAATTTTTTTCATCATATGCATTACTTCTTCATTGGCTCCACCATGCAAGGGGCCCTTTAAACTAGCAATTGCTCCTGTTATTGCGCCATAAATATCAGATAAACTGCTAGTGATTGTTCTTGCCGTAAATGTAGAAACGTTAAAACTATGTTCAGCATATAAAATTAGAGAGATGTCAAAAGCTTTTACAATCTCTTTTTGCGGAACTTTACCAAAACACATATAAAAAAAGTTTTCAGAAAACGACAAGTCTTTTTTAGGTTTTATTATCTTTTTACCTTTTCTGACTCTAAAAAAAGCTGCTATAGCAGTTGGAGTTTTAGCAAAAATTCTCATTGCTTTTCTCATATTTGCCTCTGGAGAATTATCAGATGTTTCCTTATCTTCTAAACCCATAACACTAACAAATGTTCTAGCAACATCCATTGGATGAGCTTTTTTTGGCATGTGCTTTATTATTTCTCTGAGATTTATTGTGATATTTCTATTTGCTTTTTCTTCTTTCTTGAATTTATTGAGTTGAATACTGTTTGGTAGATCTCCATTAAGTATCAGATAAGCAACTTCTTCAAAACTACACACTTCACATAAATCTTGGACAGCATAACCCCTGTAAGTAAGAGAATTAATTTCGGGCATTACTTGTGAAATTGTTGTTTCATCAACAACAATTCCAAGCAAACCTTTTTTAATTTCATCAGTCATGATTTATTCATGTCCCTCAGTACTAAAATTATAAATCTTTTCATCCAAAGCGTTATATTTTTTGTACTCGACTAGTTCATATAATCTTTTTCTTGTTTGCATTTTATCAATAATATTATTTTGATGTCCATGCTTAAAAATATTTTTCAAACCATCCTCAACACTTTTCATTGCAAGTCTTTGTGTGGTTATTGGATAGATAACAATATTATATCCAAAATTTTCTAATTGTTTGTAAGAGAGAATTTTTGTTTTTCCAAATTCAGTCATATTTGCTAGTAAATATATGTTTAAATTTTTCCTTACTTTTTCAAATTCTTTTTCGTCTCTTAAAGCTTCAGGAAAGATAATATCAGCACCAGCATCTTGATAAGATTTCGCTCTTTCAATCGTTTTGTCAATACCTTCAACACTATTTGCATCTGTTCTAGCGATTATTTTGAAATTTTTATCTTTTCTTGATTTAACTGATAATTTAATTTTTTTTACCATTTTTTCTTTTGATATCAATTCTTTATTATCCAAATGGCCACATCTTTTTTGGCTAATCTGATCTTCAATATGAAGTCCTGATAATCCTAATTTTTCTAAAGTGCTAACTGTCTCTTCACAAGATTTAAACCCAGTATTTGCGTCAACAATAGTCGGCAAATTAGTTACCCTAGCTATTTGATTAGCTCTGTAACTTACATCTTTTAGTTTAGTCAATCCAATATCTGGGTAGCCAAGGTCATTTGACATGACACCTCCAGAAACATAAACCCCGTCATATCCAATTTCTTCAATTAATTTTGCTGTTAAAGGATTATAAGCTCCAGGAATTCTAAGAATTTTTTTGCTTGATAATTTTTTATCAAAATTTTCTCTTTTTTCCTTTACTGTATTTTTAACAAAATGCATTAGAAGATACCTTTTGTGTTATTTTTTTTTAATTTTCTCTCATCAACTTCAATGTTTAGTTTATGCAACCTGCCAGATTTAATTTTTTTTAAATTTTGAACATCTTTCAAAAATCTATTACTTTCACTAATTCTAATAATTCCGTCAGTTAAGGTCAAAAATTTTTCAATATAATTTACCCTTTTAAATGGATGTGATCCATAGGTATGTGCGTTTGCCCTCTCTAAAGATTCAATTATTTTTTTTCCATCTTTCATTTTTAAAATTACTTTTGCCCCAAATGATTTTTTTTTGGGATCAGGATGATGATATTTTTTTGTCCAAACTTTATTTTCGTGAGTTTTTATTTTATGCCATAAGTCAACCGTGGATTTTTGGTGAGATCTTTTTTTATTATAAGATTTTATATGGTGCCATTTTCCATCTTCTAAAGCTACGGCAAATATATACATGATCGAGTGATCAAGTGTTTCTCTACTAGCATCGGGATCATATTTTTGAGGATCATTTGCCCCAGTTCCAATTACATTATGGGTATGATGGCTTGTGTAGATATCTATTTTTTTTATTTTTGAAAAATCGTCAATTTTTTTATTTAGTTTAATTGCTATATCTATTAAAGCTTGTGCTTGATATTCAGCAGAGTGTTCTTTTGTGTAAGTTTCTAAAATTGCTTTCTTTTGCTCATTTTTATTTGGCAGTGGAATTAAGTATCTAGCTTTTTCTCCATCCAATATTTGAGCCATAACACTATCTTCTCCTTCATAAATAGGGCTTGGAGCATCTTCACCTCTCATTACTCTATCTATAGCTTCGATCGCAAGTTTTCCAGCATGTGCTGGCGCAAATGCTTTCCAACTTGATATCGCCCCTTTTCTTGACTGTCTTGTTGATATCGTTGTGTGTAAAGCTTGTTGTATACCTTGATATATAATTTCAGTATTTAACTTTAATAATGAGCCCAATCCAGCAGCAATGCTTGGTCCCAAATGTGCAATATGATCAATTTTATGTTTATGTAAACATATACCTTTTACTAAATTAACTTGAGTTTCATAAGCTGTAATTATTCCTCTTAAAAGATCGAAACCATTTAAACTTTTTTGTTGAGCAACAGCTAATATAGAGGGAATATTATCACCGGGATGACTATAGTCAGCAGCTAAAAAAGTATCATGAAAATCTAATTCTCTAACCGCAGTTCCATTAGCCCATGCTGACCATTCACAATTAAACTTTTTTTTTGAAGATATTCCAAAAATAGAAGCGCCATTTTTTCTTGGATGTTTCGTAGCCATTTGCCTAGCTGTAATAACAGGCTTTCTGTTTAAAGATGCAATAGCAACCGAGGCATTATCAATTAATCTATTAATAACCATTTCTATTGCTGACTCATTTAATGGAGCTTTATCAGATGCGACTTGAGCTAATTTCCATGCTAATTGATTTTGCTTTTTTAACTTAATCTTTGATGGATATACTTTTGCAATAAATTTTTTCAATTTTTTTTTCCAACTAATTAAAGAGTATAATTATAGCCGTAATAACTAGTAAAACAGCCAAAAAATATTCTATGATTTTTTTTATTTTGGCATTTTTTATAAGTATTTTTATTGAAGAGCCAAATAAAGCCCATAAACAAATTGAGGGAAAACATATAAATGGGGCTGTTAAAGCAACAAAAAATGTTGCCAAATAAAAGTTTTCATTTACTGGGAAAAAAGCTGTTGCAGCAGTTAATGCTACGACCCAAGCTTTGGGATTGATAAATTGAAAAAATGCAGCCTCATATAGTTTTAGAGGTCTTCCCGATTCTTTATTATTTTCAGAAAAAGAACCTATGATTTTCCAACCAAGATAAAGCAAGTAAATAAAACATAACCATTTTAAATAATCTTGAATCGATGGGTATTTTTGAAATAAATTTCCAAGACCAAAGCATACAAGTGTGATTTGAATAGTATGACCAAAAGGAATACCAATTAAATGTGGAATTGTTTTTTTAAAACCAAATTTAATTCCCGAAGCGGTAAGCATTGCATTGTTAGGGCCTGGAGTTACAAACATTACAAAATAATAACTTATTAAAGCAAAAAATAGTTTTAACTCAATCATTAATATATTTTTGAATTATTTCTTCCAATCCAACAAAATTTTTAATCAAATGATCATAATTAATTTGATCAGGATTTTTTTCTGTGTAACCATTTTTAATTAGTATAAAAGGAATTTTAGCTGCTTTTGCAGCATTAGAATCTGTTTCACTGTCTCCAATCATAACACTTTTTTTTAAATTTCCACTCATAAGCTCGATAGTATTTATTAAATGCCTAGGATCAGGCTTATTATAATTAAATGTATTTCCACCAGCGACATATTCAAAAAAATCATAAAGCTTAATTTTTTTTAAAAGATTTATTGATAAATGTTCCTGTTTATTTGTGCATACAGCCATTGAGATAGAATTTTTTTTGCACCAAGTTAAAAAATCCAATACCCCAACTCTTGGTTTGCTTTCGTTACAAATATTCTGACTATAATAATTTATAAATTCTTTTGTCATTTCTTCAGTTTCATTTTCATTTGTTTTTTTTATTTTCCCAGTTTTTTCAGCTATTTCATGTATTGATTTTTTAATCATTACTTTTGATCCTCGACCTGCTAATTTTTTAATGTCGTTTAATTCTCTTTCTACATAACCAAATTTTTTCATTACGTGATTATGAGCATTCATTAAATCAGGAGCGGTATCGATTAATGTACCATCTAGATCGAATAAAATTGTTAGTTTTTGACTCATTTTAAAAAGTATTAATAAGAAATATTTTGTGAGTTATTATAATTAAATTAGTAATGTAAAGATAATTTTTTATGAATTCAAAAAATAAAAAAAATTTTGCGTTACAAGAAAAACAAAAGCAAGAAAAAATTCGTAATAAATTTATGACAAATGGAGTAACATTAATTGCTCCAGAGACAATTTTTTTATCTGCAAATACAAAAATTGGAACAAATGTCGTAATCAATCCTTACGTTGTAATTGGTTCAAACGTAAAAATTGGAAATAATGTGGAAATTTTATCATTCACACATATTGAAAGTGCAAAAATTGAAAATAACGTAAAAGTAGGACCCTTTTCTAGAATTAGACCTGGAACAGTTTTATCCAAAGGATCAAGAGTCGGCAATTTTGTAGAAATTAAGAATAGCAAAGTTGGGGCCGGAACAAAGATAAACCATTTGTCTTATGTTGGTGATGCAACAATAGGTAAGTCTGCAAACATAGGAGCTGGAACAATAACTTGTAATTATGATGGTAAAAGAAAATACAGAACAAAAATTCATAATGAAGCTTTTATCGGTTCCAATTCTTCATTGGTGGCACCTGTGACAATTGGAAAACAATCTGTTGTAGGAGCTGGTTCTGTGATAACAAAGAATGTTAGGAAAAGATCCTTAGCCTTAACAAGAGCTAAACAAATTGAGAAAAAAAATTATAAAAAAAATTAATTTATGTGTGGAATAATTGGAATTGCTAGTACTAAACCTGTATTTGGAAATATAATTGAAGCATTAAAAAAACTTGAATACAGAGGATACGACTCTGCAGGTCTATCAACTATAGATAATGGTGAAATAAATGAAAAAAAATGTTCTGGACGAGTTAATAATCTTGAAAAAATTTTATTTGAAAACCCATCAAAAGGAAATTTGGGTATTGGCCATGTTAGATGGGCAACACACGGCATTCCTAATGAAATCAATGCCCATCCACACTCATCAGAGGTTGTATCTGTTGTGCATAATGGAATAATTGAAAATTCAAATTCAATAAAAAATGAACTAATAAAAAAAAATTACTTATTTAAATCACAAACAGATACCGAAGTAATAACTTTGCTTCTAACAAATTATTTAAAAAATTATGACATACTAGACTCAGTGCATAAAACTCTAGAAAGACTCGAAGGAAGTTTTGCTCTTGGAATTATTTTTAAAAATTTTAAAGATATTGTTGTAGGTGCTAGGAGAGGAAGTCCTCTAGCAGTTGGATATGGTCATGAAGAAAACTATATTGGTTCTGACTCATATGCTCTTAAATCAATGACAAATAAAATTTCTTATTTAGAGGATGGAGAAATTTGTATTTTAACTAAAGACAAAGTTGAGTTTTATAATTCAGAAAAAAATAAAATTAATAAAGAAATATTAACTTTATCAAATGATGAAAATAAAACTACCAAGGGTGATTTTAAAGATTTTATGTCTAAAGAAATTAATGAGCAATCAGTAACATCAAAAGCTTGCTTAAAAGAATATATAGATCATTTAAGAAAAGATATCAATTTTTATAATTTTCCTATTAATCCAAATGAAGTAAATAAAATTACGTTTATAGGATGTGGTACAGCTTATCATTCATGTTTAATAGCAAAATATTTATTTGAAGATCTTACTTCAATTACAGTCGAGACTGATATTGCATCTGAATTTAGATATAGAAAAATTAAATTTAAAAAAAATAATCTTTATGTTTTTGTTTCACAATCAGGAGAAACAGCAGATACTTTTGCGGCCTTAGACTTATGTAAAAAAAATAATGCAAACACATGTGCAATAGTGAATGTTGTAGAAAGCTCGATTGCCAGAACTGCTAATTTTGTTCTTCCAATTCATGCTGGTCCAGAAATTGGAGTTGCATCAACAAAAGCTTTTATTGGTCAAATGTTGGTTTTGTATTTGTTATCTTTGAAAATCTCTAAAGTTAGAAATGAAATAACAGATCAAAATTATACAAAAAGTATAAATGATCTCAATAATTTACCATCATTAATTGAAGAAGTTTTAGCAAAAAGAGATGAAATACAAATCATAGCAAAAGATTTTGTTGACTCAAAAGGAACCATGTTTTTAGGGCGAGGTCTTTCTTATCCAATTGCTTTGGAAGGTGCTTTGAAATTAAAGGAACTTTCATATATTCATGCCGAAGGTTATCCAGCAGGAGAAATGAAACATGGGCCGTTAGCATTAATTGAAGATGGTTTACCAGTTGTGGTTTTGGCTCCAAAAGATAAATATTTTGAAAAAACAATTTCAAATATGCAAGAGGTTATTGCTAGAGGTGGAAAAGTGTTTTTGTTTACTGATGATGATAGTGAAATTATTAGCGAAAATATTAGATATAAATTTAATATTCCGAACAGTAATGACTATATAAAACCATTTCTTTTGACTTTGCCTTTACAAATGTTGGCTTATTATGTTGCATCGTTTAAAAACTGTGACATAGATAAACCTAGAAACCTAGCAAAATCAGTTACAGTTGAATAAATTTCAGAAGATCGACTAATCTTGGTTTTTTTACTAAATTGCCTTATATATCTCTAAGGTTGAAAATGAAAAAATGGAAAACAAATAGTTGGAAAAACTATCCCGTAAAACACATACCAGAATACGAGGATAAAAAAGAGTTAGATATGGTTTTAGGAAAATTAAAAAATTTTCCACCACTTGTCTTTGCTGGAGAAACTAGGTCATTAACAAAACAATTAGCAGAAGTTGTTGATGGAAAGGCTTTCTTGTTACAAGGGGGTGATTGTGCTGAAAGTTTTGCCGAATTTCATCCAGACAATATTAGAGATACATTTAAATTAATTTTACAAATGGCTTTAATATTAACTTCATCCGCTTCATTACCAGTAGTAAAAGTTGGAAGAATTGCTGGGCAATTTTCTAAACCAAGAAGTTCACCAATTGAAATTAAAGATGGTAAAGAATTACCAACTTATTTAGGTGACAACATAAACGGAATTGAATTTAATGCAAAAGCAAGAAAACCAGATGCAAAGAGAATGTTTAGAGCTTACTCACAAGCAGCATCAACATTGAATTTATTAAGAGCTTTTTCACAAGGTGGCTTTGCAGATCTTAGAAAGGTTCATCTTTGGAATTTAGGTTTTGTAAACAAAAGCCAACAAGGAAAAATGTTCAAGGAATTAGAGGACAAAGTTAGTTACGCTTTATCATTTATGGAGGCCTGTGGAATTACTCCAGAAAGCAATAGAAGGTTAAGGACAGTAAACTTTTTTACATCACACGAAGCTTTACTCTTACCTTTTGAAGAATCTATGACCAGAGTTGATTCTACTACTGGTGAATATCATGATACTTCAGCTCATTTTGTTTGGATTGGTGATAGAACAAGGCAACCTGATGGTGGACATGTGGAATTTTGTAAAGGAATAAAAAATCCAATTGGAATAAAGTGTGGTCCATCATTAAAAGTTACGGAATTAGTTCAACTATGTACTATTTTAAATCCTGAGAATGAAAAAGGAAGAATTACTTTAATTTCAAGATTTGGTTATGACAATGTTGAAAAATTTCTACCAAAATTAATTAGAACTATTAAAAAAGAAGGTCTAAATGTTGTTTGGTCATGCGATCCAATGCATGGTAACACAATTAAATCGGCTGCTGGATACAAAACTAGACCTTTTAATAACGTTGTTAAAGAAGTAAAAAATGTTTTTTCTGTTCATCAAGCTGAAGGAAGTTTTGCCGGAGGCCTTCATGTAGAGATGACTGGTCAAGATGTTACTGAATGTACGGGCGGAGCTCAAAAAATATCTGAACAAGATTTGTCCCATAGATATCATACACATTGTGATCCTAGATTAAATGCAAGCCAAGCACTTGAATTAGCATTTTTAATTTCAGATGAAATTAAAAAAAATTCTCAATATTCTACAAATATTGCTCGAGCAGCATCTTAATTACTGCATTTAAATTTTTAAGATTAGAAAATGAAAGAACTCAAAATATTTAATTCTTTAACAAAAAGAAAAGAAAATTTTGTTCCAATCAGCAAAGATAAAATAGGAATGTATATATGTGGACCTACAGTTTATGACTATCCACATATCGGTAATGCTAGGCCATTGGTAGTATTTGATGTTTTATACCGTTTACTAAAAAAAATTTATGGAAATAACAACGTTACTTATGTGCGCAATATAACAGATATTGATGATAAAATTATCGAGTCTTCAAAAAAAAATAATAAAAGTATTAGAGAGCTAACTAAAACTATTACGACTAGCTTTCATGAAGACTGCAAATATTTAAATTGTTTGGAACCCAGTTTTGAACCTAAAGCAACTGAGCATATTAAAGAAATGATAAGCATGGTTACGAATTTAATAAAAAACAAACATGCTTACGAAAATGAAAAGCATGTTTATTTTTCTGTCTCTTCTTTCAAAGAATATGGAAAATTGTCAAATAAAAATTCAGAACAGTTGATTGCAGGATCAAGAGTTGAAGTTTCTAAATATAAAAAAGATCCACTTGATTTTGTTCTTTGGAAACCTTCAGAGACAGATGATCCTGGTTGGGACTCTCCATGGGGTAGAGGTCGACCTGGTTGGCATTTAGAATGTTCTGTTATGAGCGAAAAATTTTTGGGTAAAAAATTTGACATTCATGGTGGAGGTCTAGATCTCATTTTTCCTCACCACGAAAATGAAATTGCGCAATCACGTTGTGCCAACAAGACAGATAATTTTGCAAATTATTGGGTACACAATGGTTTCGTTACCTTTGATAAAGAAAAGATGTCAAAATCCATTGGAAATATCGTTATGATTCATAAGCTGAGAGCAAATATAAATGGTCAAGTTGTAAGGTTGGCACTTTTAAGTTCACATTACAAACAACCATTAGATTGGAACGAAAAATTAATAAAAGAAAGCCAAAACACATTAAATAAATGGTATAGCCAATTTGAAAAAACAGATTCAGTAGAATTTCAAGAAGATGTATTACATCCACTACTAGAAGATCTAAATACACCAGAATATATATCAAAACTGCATTTGCTTTATGATGAATCATCTAAAGGAAATAAATCTTCAAAAGTTAAATTTTTATCTGCTTGTAAGTTAATTGGTTTACTTGAAGAAGATAAAGAGTCCTGGGAAAGTTTTAAAAAATCTAAAGCTCATGTTGATGAAAACTTTATTAATCAAAAAATTAAAGATAGAAATAAAGCTAGAAAAGAAGGAAATTATAAATTAGCAGATACCATAAGAAAAGAATTAGAAAATAATGGAGTGATAATTGAAGATCAGCAAGACCAAACAAATTGGAAATATAAATGAGCAAAGAAAAAATATATATTTTTGATACTACACTTAGAGATGGTGCACAAACCGAGGGTGTAAACTTTTCTATTGATGACAAAATTAAGATTGCTAAAGCATTATCAGATCTAGGTGTTGATTATTTAGAAGGTGGGTGGCCAGGAGCAAACACTTTGGATACAACCTTTTTTAATAATCCACCCAAATTAACAAATACAATTTTAACTGCTTTTGGTATGACAAAAAAATCTGGAAGAAGTGCGGCAAATGATCCTGGACTTTCTGCTTTGTTAAATTCAAAAGCTCCCGCAATTTGTTTGGTGGGAAAGTCTTGGGATTTTCATGTTGATGTAGCTTTAGGCATAACTAATGAAGAAAATTTAGAAAACATTAAAGAATCAGCAAAATTATTCGTAAAAAATAAAAAAGAATTTATGTTTGATGCGGAACATTTTTTTGATGGATACAAACATGATAAAGAGTATGCGTTATCATGTATTAAAACAGCCTATGATGAGGGAGCAAGATGGATTGTTCTTTGTGATACTAATGGTGGAACGCTACCACATGAATTAGGTGAAATTGTTTCAAAAGTGAGTAAAGAAATTCCAGGAAAAAATCTTGGAATACATGCCCATAATGATACTGAAAATGCTGTTGCAAATTCTTTGACAGCAGTTTTGGCTGGTGTACGTCAAGTTCAAGGCACAATTAATGGACTTGGAGAGAGATGTGGAAATGCAAATTTAATATCTTTAATTCCAACTATAGTTTTGAAAAAAACCTTTTCTGATCATTTTGAAATAAAAATAAATAAAAATAAAATTAAAACTTTGACAGAATGTTCAAGAATGTTGGATGAAATATTAAATAGAAAATCTAATAGAAGAGCTGCTTACGTAGGACCTTCTGCTTTTGCTCATAAAGGAGGACTTCATGTTTCTGCTGTTTCTAAAGATCCCAAGACATATGAGCACATAGATCCCAGTTTAGTTGGAAATGTAAGAAATATTATTATTTCTGATCAAGCTGGCAGATCAAATATAATGTCAAGATTAAGCAAATATGGAATTAAAATTGATAAAAATGATCCTAAAGTTCAAAATTTACTTAATGAAGTTAAGGATAGAGAATTTATTGGTTATTCATACGATGGTGCTGATGCTTCATTTGAATTATTAGCAAGGAGACTTTTAGGAGAAATACCAAAATATTTAACAATTTCAAAATATGATGTATCAGTTAAAAAAGAATCGAAAGACAAAATAAATTCTTTTGCAAAAGCTCACATTTTAGTTGATGGTAAAGAAGTTGTTTGTGAAGGATCAGGAAATGGTCCAGTTAATGCGCTAGATAATGCAATAAGAGCAAATGTCGATAAAGTTGGAAAATATTCTAAATATTTAAAAGATTTGAAATTAGTAGATTACAAAGTAAGAATTTTAAATACTGGAACTAACGCAATTACGAGGGTTTCTATAGAAAGCACGGATTCAACAGGTAAAAGTTGGTTTACGATAGGAGTATCACCAAATATTATTGAAGCCTCGTTTAAAGCATTAATCGATAGCTTAGATTATAAATTATATAAAGAAAAAGCTCCCGCTAATCTCTGATGAGTTTTTCAAATGTTCATTTTATATTATTTAAACCACAATTAGCTGAAAATATAGGAGCTTGTGCAAGAGCATTAAAAAATTTCAATTTTACTAAATTAAAACTGGTTTCTCCAAAAATAAGCTTTCCAAATGAAAAAGTTTTTGCAACCAGTGTTGGGGCCAAAGATATAATTAATGCAAGTAAAGTATACAGTAATTTTGAAGACGCTATAAAAAATATAAATTGTGTAATTGCAACGTCATCTAGGATAAGAAAAAAAAACTATAAACATCTTTCATTAAATGAATTAAGAAAAATTAATTTCAAACAGAAAATAGCAATTGTCTTTGGTCCCGAAGCATCAGGATTAACAAATAATGAGCTAAGCTATGCAAATTATGTGATTAAATTACCAACTAATAATAAATTTCAGTCACTAAATCTGTCTCATTGTGTAATTTTGCTTTGTTATGAGATATTTAAAATCCTGAATAAAAAAAACAAGAAATTTGACTCAAAATATAAAAACAAACTGGTCAACAAAAAAGATCTAAACAAGTTTGTTAATTTCTTAATTAGTTCATTAGATCAGATTGGATTTTTACAACCAAATCATAAGCGCAAAAGTATGATACAAAACTTGCGAACAATTTTTCATAAAATGAATTTATCAGACAAAGAAATGCGAATTTTATTAGGAATATTTGGTTCTCTAAAAGATAAAAAGGTTGATTGACAAACAAGAGGTAGTGACTATAAATCTTCAATTTAAAAATGACAAAAAGACTTAAATCAAAACATAAAGTTGATAGAAGATTAAAAGTCAATTTATGGGGAAGACCAAAAAGTCCATTCAATTCAAGAAATACTCCCCCAGGTCAACATGGAAATAAAAGACATTCTAGGCCATCAGATTATGGAATTCAACTTCAAGCAAAGCAAAAATTAAAATCCTATTATGGAAACATGAACGAAAGACAATTTAGGAACGT
>ENA-OQTX01000186-OQTX01000186.1-marine-metagenome-genome-assembly--contig:-NODE-186-length-15630-cov-3.725969_pt1 | contig 15630 bp, 15 predicted proteins | sample MGYA00240992_ERZ505281 | MGnify/ENA primary metagenome ERZ505281 (study PRJEB26146, sample SAMN05422147) | marine metagenome | isolation source: South Atlantic Ocean | place: Atlantic Ocean:South Atlantic... | reverse complement strand
GCAAGAAAAGTTGCTAAACTTAGTAAGACCCCCATAGAAAAATAATTAAAAAAGTAACCAAGATGCTTATCAGGTTCTCTAAAGTTTTCTCCAATAATTCTTGCAATTGAATAAAAGATTAAAAAAAGACCCGAAACGTATCCAACTTTTAATAATAATTGTTTTTTTAAGGCAAAAAAATTTATTAAAATGAAAAGAACAATTCCCTCTAAAATGGCTTCATAAATTTGCGAAGGATGTCTTGAGATATTGCCGCCGTTAGGAAAAATTACTGCCCAAGGAAGGGTAGAAATTTTTCCAAAAAGCTCTCCATTTATAAAATTTGCGATTCTTCCGAGAAAAAGACCAATGGGGGCAACACAGGCAACAATATCAGAAAATTTAAAAAAGTTAGTTTTTGTATTTTTAGAAAATATGAAGATTGCAATTATTATTCCTAATAACCCTCCATGAAAAGACATTCCTCCTTGCCAAAGTTTAAAAATTTCTAAAATATTTTGGCTGTAATATCCAAAATTATAAAACATTACATATCCAAGTCGACCACCAAGGATAATTCCTAGCACTAAATAAACTATAATGTCATCAAATTGAGACGTTGTAATTGATGTAAAATTATATTTATTTTTTGCTGTTTTTTTAATTATTTTTTTTGCATATATCCATCCTAAGATTATTCCTAGAATATATGCCATAGAATACCATCTGATTTGGAACAATCCCAAGTCTACCAATATCGGATTAAAATTATGGACAATCATTTTTAAAAAAAAGATTTATTTAGTAACTGAATTAAAATAACCTAAAGATATTTAAAAATATATGGAAAAATATAATAAGCTATTAAGGGATATAACAGAATTGATTGAAAAAGGTTTATTCACTTCAATGGATTTAAAGAAATACGTCGAAGATTCCATAAAATTAAAAATGGAAACAATTGCAAATAAATTAAATCTTGTTTCAAGGGAAGAATTTGAAATACAAAAAAAAATGGTTGAAAAATTACAAAAGGATCTAAATAAATTTAAGATTCAAAGGCGAAAAGGTAAATCAAATAAAAAAACTACAAAGGCAAAGAAATTTTAACCCTAAGTCCATTTAGAGGGCTTTTTTCCAATGAAATATTTCCTCCATGCGAGCGAATTATGTCGTTAGCAATTGATAATCCTAATCCGACACCCGATTTATTTTGTCCTCTGCTTTTATCAATTCTATAAAATGGTTTCATGACATTTTGGTATTCTTTTTCAGAAATTCCAGGACCATTGTCATCAATAAAAATTATTATATTGTTCACTGTTTTTTTTGCAAAAATTTCTATTTTTTTTCCATAAGATAACCCATTATCTATTAAGTTAATTAGACATCTTTTAAATGAATTTAAGCGCATATTAATTTTTAAATTTTCTTCAAGATTAATATTGATTTCTTTACCTTCGTATTTTTCTACTATTTTTTTTATTACCTCATTAACATTTGCCATTTCTGTTTCTTCATTTTTTTGATATCTGGAAAACTCTAAATATTCATTCAGCATTCTCTCCATTTCTTCTATATCGCCACTCATTTTTTTTGCTAAATCTTGCTGTTTTAAAAATGATAATTGTAATTTTAATCTTGTTAAAGGAGTTCTTAAATCATGGCTTATTCCCGATAGCATTTCTGATCTTTGGTGTAATTGAATTGTAATTCTTTTTCTCATTCTATCAAATTCATAGGCAGCTTGTCTTATCTCTTTAGCACCAGAAGGTCTAAATTCTTTTATAAATTCTCCTTTGCCAAAACTTTCAGCTGCTTTTGCTAAATTTACAATTGGACGAGTTTGGTTTTTTAAAAATATTATAGCGATCATAATTAAAAGCAGTCCTGGTAAAGTTATCCATAAAGCAAAAATACGAGCAGACGAAGGAGCAATTTTGTGCCTCGGAAAAAATATTTGAAGAACTCCACTCTTATATATGATTCTTAAATCCACCAATTCTTTGTACGAAGTTGTATCAAACCAATAAAAGTCAAACACGGGTTTCAATTCACGCCTTAAGCTTCTATCAATAGGACTAAACCATCTTTCAGTTTTCTTTGCAGGCAAAAGTTCATTTTCTTTTAATGAAATAACAAAATCGAAATTTTTATTATACAAACTTATAATTTTTTGTTGTTCATCTTCATTACCTTTTTTGTAGATATCAAACATAGTTTGAATCTCTCCAACTAAAGATCGGGTCATTCCCTTATTCGCCTTTATCCACAAGCTATCAAAAAAAACTACCGTAATAACTATTTGCAATAAAATTATCGGAGTCACCACGATTAGTATTGATCTATAAAATAATCCTTTCGGTAAAATTTTTTTAATAATATTATTCAATCCATAATACATAGCCTGAACCCCTGATTGTTTGTAAATATTTTGGATTTTTTGAATTGAACTCAATTTTTTGTCTAAGTCTTGTAATCATAACATCTATAGTTCTTTCTTTTGAAATATTAATAATTTTTCCGATATTATCCCTTGAAAAAATTTTTCCAGGAGATTCAAGCATTTTCTCCAAAACTTTTTTTTCTTGTGGGTTAATTTTTTTTATTTTGTTATTTATTTTAATTTCTAATTTTTTTAGATTGACCATTGTATTCCCTATATAAATTTCATCCGCTAAAATTGGTTTTTGAATTTTATATAATATATTTTTTATTCTTAACAAAAGCTCTTTAGGCTCGAAAGGTTTTCCAAGATAGTCATCTGCTCCTAGCTCCAATCCCTTAATTCTATCCTGTGTTTCGCCTTTTGCGGTTAAAAGTATTATTGGTGTTGAACCTTTTTTTTTTACTTCCTTTGTTAAAGATAATCCACTTTCTCCGGGCATCATAATGTCTAATATTAGTATATCAAATTTTACTATTTCTAATTTTTTTCTTGCATCTAATGCATCTTTTGCTGATGTAACTAGAAAATTATTTTCTTCAAGATATTGTTTTACCAATTCTCTTATTCTGTCATCGTCATCAACCACTAGTATATGAAAGATATTTTTATTCATTAATAATTTTTTTTAAAACATCTTTAAATTTAATTACAGAGTCTGAATCTGAATTTTTTAGAGCATTATAAATTCTTTTCTTTTGTTCTAAAAATATTTCTTCAAAAATTTTTTTGCCTTTTTCATTTAAAAATATTAATCTTTGTCTAGAGTCTGACTCTCCTCTTTTTAATAAAATAGTTTTATTTTTTATTAAATCTCTTAGAACTCTATTTAAACTTTGTTTTGTAATTTTTAATTTATTTAATAGATCTGAAACGGTAAGACCTTCATGTCTTTCAATTAAGTGTATTGCTCTATGGTGTGCTGTTCCAAATGAGTACTTCTTTAGGATTTTCTTTGGATCTGAATAGGTTTCTCTATAGGCATAAAATATTTGTTCAATAAAATCCTTAATCTGATCATCTTTTAAATACAATAACTCTCTCATAATTTGTTTTGGGTCAGTTATATTGACATATCTATCTAAGATAGATACTTTTTTGAACCAAATAAATCAATTAAGATTAGTAAATTTTTTTATGGAATCCATACCTTATGATAAAAGATCGGGAAGAATTTGGTTTGACGGTGTACCAATAAACTGGTCTGAAGTAAAAATACATGTTTTAACTCACGGACTACACTATGCCAGCTGTGTTTTCGAAGGTGAAAGAGTTTACGATGGAGAAATATTTAAACTCGAAGAGCATACCGAAAGATTGTTTTACTCAGCCTCTAGACTAGGTTTTAAAATTCCGTACACACCAGAATTATTAAACAAAGCTTGTAAAGAAATCATTGCAATTCAGAAAGTTAAAAATGGATATGTAAGGCCGATAGCTTGGAGAGGAAGTGAAATGATGGCAATTTCAGCGCAGCAAACAACAATTCATGTAGCAATTGCAGCTTGGGAGTGGGGCTCTTATTTTGATCCTAATCTTAAATTAAAGGGAATTAGATTGGATATTTCTAAATGGAAAAGGCCAGCTCCAGATACAATTCCTTGGGACACCAAAGCTTCAGGTTTGTATATGATTTGTACACTCGCTAAACATGAGGCGGAAAAAAAGGGATTTACCGATTCATTAATGCTTGATTACCAAGGCAATATAGCTGAATCAACTGGATCAAATGTTTTTTTTAAAAATAAATCTGGAGAATTACATACTCCGATTCCAGATTCTTTTTTAAATGGCATAACCAGAAGATGTGTCATTGATATTGCAAAATCAAAAGGTATCAAAATTATTGAAAGAAAAATTATGCCAGAAGAAATGACAAATTTTGTAGGATGTTTCTTAACAGGAACTGCAGCAGAAGTAACTCCTGTTTCACAAATTGATAAATATAAGTTTACAGTTTGTAATCTAATTAAAGATTTGTCGGAAAATTATCAAGCTTTGGTAAGAAAAAAGACAGCTGCTTAGCATTTCTTATTTTAATCAATAGCGTGGTCTATTCCTTTTTTTACATAATCATATCCAGTGTAAAGCGTAAGGAAAGCAGCTATCCATAATAAGACAATTCCAATTGAGTGTGCGTTATAGTCTCCAAAATTAATAAGTTTATTTCCACTTTCTCCAGTCAACAAAGTCGCAATTGCAAACATTTGTGTAAATGTTTTAAATTTTGCTAAACTATTAACAGGCATAGTTACCTGAACTTTTGCCAAAAATTCTCTTAATCCTGAAATTAATATTTCTCTAATTAAAATAACTATCGCTGCAATAACTTCATAATTTATTATTGTTTCGTTCATTACCAAAAGGACGAGAGCACTGGCTACAATAATTTTATCAGCAATTGGATCTAAAAGTTCGCCGAGCTTCGATTCTTCCTTATAAAGTCTAGCCAGCAAACCATCTAAAAAATCTGTAAAACTTGCTAATAAAAATATAAAAAATGGTATCCAATCACCTAAAGCTCCAGGTAAATAAAAAGTTAATATAAATATTGGTGCTAAAATGATTCTGCCAATAGTTAAAATATTTGGTATTTTAAGCTTCATATTTTTTATTAGTCATGAAAAAAATCATGTATTTTTTTTGCCACCGAAGTTTCAATCCCATCAACATTTTTTAAATCATCAAAGCTAGCTGATTCAACTGCTCTAGCAGACCCAAAGTAATTTAATAGTGCTCTTTTTCTTGTTCTGCCAATGCCATTTATTTCATCTAATAATGATTTTGACAAACTCTTTTTTCTTTTTATTCTATGACTGCTGACTGCAAATCTATGAGCTTCATCTCTTAATCTTTGAAGAAAAAACAGCAGAGGCTCTCTTTTATTTAATTTAATATTATTTGTCTTATGAATAAAAGTTTCATCGCCTTGATTTCTGATTTTACCTTTAGCAATAGCTATTATTGGAATATCGTGGAAACCATAATCGTCTAATACTTTTCTGCTTATTGAATATTGTCCTTTTCCACCATCAACAAGTATTAAATCTGGTATTATAACATCTGGTAGATTTTTGTTTTGTATGATTTTTGAAAATCTTCTTTCCAGCACTTCTTTTAGCATGCCATAGTCATCTCCACTGTTAAGATTAGCATTTTTAATATTAAACTTTCTATATCTTTTTTTAATAAATCCTTCAGCGCCAAAAGAAATTAAGGCACCCACTGAGTGTGATCCTTGGATATGGCTATTGTCATAAACCTCAACTACTCTTGGCAAGATATTTAATTTAAATTTTTCAGCAATTTGATCAAGTAGTTTGGTATTTGTTTCAGATTCAAAAATTCTTCTCGTTAAAGCTTCCTTCGCATTTTTCTCTGCCATTTTAGATAGTTTTAAGGCATTTCCTTTAGTGGCTACTTTAATTAATATTAATTTTTTCTCTTTTTTTTCAAGAGCAGATTTAATTAAATTTAAATCATTAATTTTTTTATTAATTAATATTTCAGCTGGGGCATTTTTATTTTCATAAAACTGAGCAATAAAAGAGCTTAATACTTCCTCTTCAGTATGAGATTCATCATGTATAGGAAAAAAAGATTGATTTCCCCAATTTTGTTTAGATCTGTAAAAAAAAACTTGAATGCAACTTTTTGTAGCTTCTTGTGAAATAGATATAACGTCTGCATTATTCAAGTTAGTTGAGCTTATGTTTTGTGAAGATTGAATTTGTGTTAAAGCTTTTATTCTATCTCTAATAATAGCAGCTTTTTCATAATCCATTTTTTTACTACTTTTTTCCATTTCCAAAGATAGTTTTTTTTGGATAATTTTTGATTTTCCAGAGAGGAATGCTACCGCGTCATTAACAAGTTTAGCATAGTCATTTTTGCTAACATAATCTACACAAGGAGCGGCGCATCTTTTAATTTGAAATAGAATACAGGCTCGATCTCTGTTTTTAAAAGCAGAATCATTACAAACTCTTAATAAAAAAACCTTTTGTAAAATTTTAATTGTCCAGTTAGCTGATCCAACAGAAGCAAATGGTCCAAAATAGTAACCATTTTTATTTTTTGCACCCCTATGTTTTGATAATTGTGGCCAATCACAATCTTTTTCAATGAATATGTAAGGAAAAGATTTGTCATCCTTTAAAAGAATATTAAATTTGGGTTTAAATTTTTTAATTAAATTTGCTTCAAGAAGCAGAGCTTCAGCTTCACTGCTAGTTGTAACTATTTCTAAATTATGTGTCAAAGCTAACATCCTATTAGTTCTTATTGTAAGATTTTTGCCCATAGCATAATCTTTAAGACGCTTTGGTAGATTTTTTGCTTTACCAACATAGAGCACTTGGTTTTTTTTACCAAGCATTCTGTATACTCCTGGACTATTTGAAACTAATGGAATTTTTTTTTTTATTAGTTCTTTTCCAAAATCAAGATCCCTCATAATCACTTCTGTTTTTAAAAACCTCCACCCCAACAGATTTGGCGTTTGTTATAGCATCAGGTTTTTCAATTTTTATTTTTATTGAATTAATTCTCTTATCTTCAAAAATTTCTTTAAAAGAATCCTCCGCCAAGCTTTCTAAAAAATTATAATTTTTATATTTAGTTAAATTTTCTAATTTATTTGTAATTTTTTCATAATCCACAATACTTGATATATTATTTTCATTTGGGAGTGTATTTTTATTAACATCAATAACTATATTAAAAATTATTTTTTGTTTATTAATCTTTTCATGTTTATGAATTCCAATTATTTCATTAATAATAAAATCTTTAATTAATACAGATCTTTTAATCGTATTTTTATTTTTTGGTGATTTAAGTTCTAAAACTTTAAAATTATTCTTTTTCATTTTTAATATTCCAATTTAAATTTTGACCACTATCAACAGCTATAACTTGTCCCGTAATAGAATTATTATTAATAAAGAAATCTACGGTATCACAAATATCTTCTGGGTCTGCAGCTTTTTTAAGCAATGTAGATTTTGCCTGCCTATTAAACTGTTTACTGGTCTGCCTTTTGCTTTTTATTGTTGGACCGGGAGCTATACCATTTACTTTTATATTTGGACTTAATCTCATAGCCATAGTTTTTGTTAAAGTATGAAGGGCACTTTTGCTTAAAGTATAAGACATAAAAATAGGAGTAAGTTTAAAAACTCTTTGATCAATAATATTTATTATGTTTGATATAGTTTTTTTTGAAGCTTGCTTAGCAAATTGTTTGGTTAAAATTGTTGGAGCTAGAAGGTTTATATTTAAATGGTCATTCCAGCTTTTGGTTGTAAAATTTAAAATATCATCTTTTTCAAATAAAGCTGCGTTGTTAATTAAACAATTAATTGTTCCTAATTTTTTTTTAGCAAGGGGAATAATCTTTTCTACTTGTTTTATATTTTTTAAATCGGCTTTAATTAAAGCTGCTTTTACTGAGTTTTCTTCTATAATTTTCTTTAAATTTTTTGCTTTAAAAGATGATTTGAAATAATGAATAGCGATATTCCATCCTTTTTTTGAAAAATGAAGTGCTATTTCTTTTCCAATTCTTGTAGCGCCACCAGTAATTAATAAATTTTTATTTTTCATTTTGTATTCATCTTTTTCTTTTTGGTCTTGTGCCAGGCTTACCTTGAGTTGATCTTCCCTCTGGATAAACTCTATTATTTAGTTTTGATTTATTTAATTTAGGATTTATACCAATCTCTAGTTCAGAGGCTTCTAATTTTCTAATCTCATCTCTTGTTTTGGCAGCTTCTTCAAATTCTAAATTTTCCGCAGATTCTTTCATTCTTTTTTTAAGAGCTTTTAAATGTTTTTTAAGATTATGCCCTAACTCAATATTTAGATTACTTTTTGCATAATCCTTTTCATAAACACTTTCTAAAATATCAACTATGCCTTTTTTAATAGATGTTGCGGTAATATTATTTTTTTTATTATACTTTTCCTGTATTTTTCTTCTTCGTTCTGTTTCTCGTATTGCATTTTCTATACTTTTAGTTTTTTTATCTGCATACAGTATTGCTTTTCCTTCTATATTTCTTGCAGCTCTTCCAATTGTTTGAATTAACGACCTTTCAGATCTTAAAAAACCCTCTTTGTCTGCATCTAAAATTGCAACTAAACCACATTCAGGAATATCCAAACCTTCTCTTAATAAATTTATTCCAACCAATACATCAAACACTCCCATTCTTAGATCTCTCATAATTTCAATTCTTTCTAGTGTATCTATATCTGAGTGCATGTATCTAACTCTGACACCATTTTCATGAAGATATTCAGTTAAGTCTTCAGCCATTCTTTTTGTTAATGTTGTAACTAAAGATCTATAATTTTTTTTAGCAACTTCCTTACATTCAGCCAAAAGGTCATCCACTTGATTCTTTGCGGGCCTAATTTGAATTTCGGGGTCACATAGACCAGTTGGTCTAATTACTTGTTCAGTAAACTTTCCAGAAGTTTGTTCAAGTTCCCAAGGTCCAGGGGTTGCGGAAACAAAAATTGTTTGTGTGCGCATAGTATTCCATTCTTCAAATTTTAATGGTCGATTATCCATACAAGATGGCAATCTAAAACCATACTCTGACAAAGTTTTTTTTCTTGTGTAATCTCCTTTATACATCCCATTTAATTGAGGAACAGTTACATGACTTTCGTCTACAAAAATTAAAGTATTGTCTGGAAAATATTCAAATAATGTAGGTGGTGGCTCCCCAGGATTTCTCCCCGTTAGAAATCTTGAATAGTTTTCTATACCCGCGCAAGTTCCGGTAGCTTCTAACATTTCTAAATCAAAGCGAGTTCTTTCATCTAACCTTTGAGCTTCTAGAAGTTTATTTTCTGATTTATGTTTTTTTAAAGTTGATTCTAATTCTTTTTTTATTTCTCTAATTGCTTGGTCAAGGGTAGGTCTGGGTGTAATATAATGGCTATTAGCATAGATCTTTATAAAGTCTAAATTTTTTATTTTATTACCAGTTAGAGGATCGAATTCTACTATATTGTCTATTTTATCTTTAAAAATAGAAATTCTCCAAGCCCTATCTTCTAAATGAGATGGAAAAATTTCTAAATTATCTCCTCTTACTCTAAATGTTCCTCTATAAAAGTTTTGGTCATTTCGTTTGTATTGAAGATCAACAAAAGTTTTAATAATTTTTTCACGGTTATATTCATTATTTTTTTTAATACCTATAGTCATTTTGCTATAGGATTCAACGGATCCCAAACCATAAATGCATGATACACTTGCAACAATTATTACATCGTCTCTTTCAAGCAATGATCTTGTTGCTGAATGACGCATTCGATCAATTTGCTCATTAATCGAAGCCTCCTTTTCAATATAAGTATCAGATCTTGGAACATATGCTTCTGGTGTGTAATAATCGTAATAAGAAACAAAATATTCCACTGCATTATTAGGAAAAAAACTTTTCATCTCACCATATAATTGAGCTGCAAGAGTTTTATTAGGTGCGAGTATTAAACTGGGTCTATTTAATTCTTCTATTATTTTTGCCATTGTAAAAGTTTTTCCTGAACCAGTAACGCCTAATAAAACTTGTTCATTGCTTTTATTTTTTATTCCTGAAATTAGTTTTTTTATGGCTTCTGGTTGATCCCCCGCAGGCTTAAAATCAGTAACTGTAGAAAGCTTAATTCCACCTTCTAGCTTTTTTCCTAGTATAAAGTCCTGATACATTGGATAAGATTGTTTTTCTTGATATGTATTTTGCATTATAATTAATAATAATTTAATAATTTTAAAACATAATAAAATTAATGAGCATAGTTTCCAACTCTTTAAAAAGAATTAAACCATCAGCTACATTAGCAGTGAGCCAAAAAGCTAGGGAATTAAAGGCCGCAGGTAAAGATGTAATAGGGCTAGGAGCGGGAGAACCAGATTTTGACACACCCGAAAATATTAAAAAAGCTGCCATCGATGCCATTAACAAAGGTGAAACAAAATATACAGCTGTTGATGGAACTCCAGTTTTAAAAAAAGCAATAGTGGATAAATTTAAAAGGGAAAATAATTTAGATTATTTACCAGAACAAATTAGCGTAGGTACTGGGGGAAAACAAATAATCTTCAATGCTATTTTAGCAACAGTAAATCCCGGAGATGAAGTTATTATTCCAGCTCCTTATTGGGTGTCTTATCCGGACATAGTTCTTTTGGCAGGAGGAACGCCTAAGATAGTTAAATGTTCTGAAAAAAATAACTTTAAAATTACTCCTGAAGAACTAAAAAAAAATATTACAAATAAAACAAAATGGATAATAATAAACTCACCCTCAAATCCAACTGGATCTAGTTATACACAAAAAGAACTTGAAGCTTTAGGAGAAGTGTTAAAGAAAAATAAGAATGTATTTATTTTAAGTGACGATATTTACGAGCATCTAACATATGATAATTTCAAATTTTTTACTATTGCGCAAATTAAAGATTTAAAAGATAGAACTTTAACAATGAATGGTGTTAGCAAATCATATGCTATGACGGGTTGGAGAATAGGTTATGGCGCAGCTACAAAAGAAATAATTAAAGCAATGGCAAAATTACAATCTCAATCAACAACAAATCCATCATCTATCAGCCAGGCTGCTGCTGTAGAAGCTCTGAATGGTAATCAAGATTTTATGTTAAAAAGAAATCAAACTTTTAAGGAAAGAAGAGATTTTGTAGTAGAAACACTTAATAAAATTGTGGGTATTTCTTGTTTAAAACCCAATGGTGCTTTTTACGTATTTCCCAATTGTTTGAAATTTTTAAACAAAAAAGACAAAACAGGAAAAATAATTAAAAATGATTCAGATTTTGTTAATTCTCTTCTAGAAAATTATCAGGTTGCTGTTGTACAAGGTTCGGCATTTGGTTTAGAGGGTTATTTTAGAATATCCTATGCAACTTCAATGGATAATCTTAAAAAGGCTCTAGATAGAATTTCTAACTTTTGCAAAAGTTTAAACTAATTTTATTTTGAAAGAAATTTTTCTACTTCGAGGGCTGACATACATCCCATGCCTGCTGCTGTTACAGCTTGTCTAAAAACTTTATCTTTAACATCTCCAGCAGCAAATACCCCGGGAATGTTTGTTGCAGTAGAATCTGGCTTGGTAATTATATATCCTTCTTTATCCATATCTAATTGTCCTTTAAATAAAGATGTTGCGGGGTCGTGGCCAATTGCAATAAATAAGCCATGAATATTTATTTCGGCAATTTTATTCGTCTTTACGTTTTTAATTTTAATTCCTGTTACACCTTTTGGATCTTTATCTCCCATAACTTCTTCTAGAACTGAGTCCCATATAATTTCAATTTTTTTATTTTCCGTTAATTTTTTTTGTAACATTTTTTCTGCGCGCAACTTATCTCTTCTGTGAATTAATTTTACCTTTGTTGCAAATTTAGTAAGGAAAATTGCTTCTTCAACAGCGGCATTTCCTCCACCAATAACCGCAACCTCTTTATCTTTGAAAAAGAAGCCATCACACGTAGCGCATCCTGAAACACCAAACCCCCTATATTCTTGTTCAGATTTTAAATTTAACCACCTTGCTTGAGCGCCAGTCGAAATTATAATTGAATCACCAGTATACTCTTGTCCGCTATCGCCTGTGGCCTTAAATGGTTTTTTATTTAGATCAACTTTTTTAATATGATCTTGAATCATATCTGTTCCTACAGTTTTTGCTTGACCTTTCATTTGTTCCATTAGCCAAGGACCTTGAATAACATCTGTGTATCCAGGATAATTTTGTACGTCTGTTGTGGTTGTCATTTGTCCACCAGGTTCGGAGCCGTGGACTAAAATCGGTTTAAGCATTGCTCTTGCTGTATAAATTGCAGCGGTATATCCGGCTGGACCAGATCCCATAATTAATACTTTCGAATGTTTTTTAGAATTATTTTTCATATTTGAGGCACATATAGGTACTTTTAATTAAATTTAAAGCTTTTAACTTATTTTCAATTTTATTCAAAAGTATCGTTGAATTGTTGGTTAACTCTGACAAAAGTTGTGCACTTGCTTAATTGCTTAAGAGATGGAGCTCCTACATAAGTACAACTACTTCTAAGACCTCCCAGTATGTTTAAAACGGTGTCTTTAATTTTACCACGATATTTTAATTGAACTTTTTTTCCTTCGCTGCTTCTATAATCAGCTTGACCACCATAGTACTTTTTAATTGCTGTATCAGAGCTAGATCCATAAAATTCAATAAATTGTGAACCATTTTTTTTTATTTTTTTTCCGCCACCTTCTTCATGGCCAGCAAGCATACCGCCTAACATTACAAAATCTCCTCCACCACCAAATCCTTTTGCTATATCACCTGGACAGGTACAACCTCCATCAGCGATGATATGAGCGCCTAATCCATGCGCTGCATCTGCGCATTCAATAACCGCGCTTAGCTGAGGGTAACCAACTCCTGTTTGAATACGCGTTGTGCATACACTTCCTGGACCTATACCTACTTTAACTACATCAGCTCCATTCATAACTAATTCTTGGGTCATATCAGCTGTAACCACGTTTCCCGCAATTATAGTTTTGGTGGGATATTTCTCTCTTACAGAACAAACAAACTTACTAAAATGATCAGAATATCCATTTGCAATATCAATGCATATAAATTCAAAAAAGCTAAATTCTTTTAAAATTGCATTAAGCCTTTCATAATCTTCATTGCTTGTGCCTGTACTCAGAATCAAATGAGGATAAATTTCTTTTATTACTGAATTACGTTTAATTGTTTTGACATCATGTTGTTTGGTTAAACATGTCATAATTTCGAATTTTGCTAAATTTTTTGCGACCTCTACTTCTCCAACACTATCCATATTGGCGGCCATAATAGGAATGCCTGACCATTGATGATTGCTGTATTTAAATTTAAAGGTACGTTTAAGTTCTACGTCTTTGCGACTTGATAGTGTACTACGCTTAGGCCGAAAAAGTACATCGGCATAATCCAGCTTGATATCTTCTTCAATACGCATATTTCCATAGAGGATGTATAAAGGTTTATGATTTTAAATAAAAGCTATTTATTATATGTGGATAAATAAAATATGGAAATATATAAGTATTTATGGGAAAGCTAAAAGCCTTACTTTTAACTCAAGGAATGCATGGAATGATTAGTCAAGTAGAGGGAATGGCTAAAGCTTTAAACGCTGATTACAGCCATAAAATTGTAAGATTAAGTTTCCCATGGAATCTAATACCTCCTAAATTTACCCCAATTTCAGATATAATTTTAAAAGATAAAACTTATTTAACTGAAGGTGAAACGCCAGGTTTAATTATTTCTTGCGGGAGAAAAAGTGTGATTCCATCTATTCTTCTTAAGAAAAAAAATCCAAAAATATTTACGATTCACATACAAGATCCAAAGGTAAGCTTTAAAAATTTTGATGCAATTATTGCTCCGGAGCATGATAATTTGAATGGAGATAACGTGTATAGTTCTAAAGGAGCAATTCATTATATTACTGAGTCGGAAATAAAAAATGCTAAACCTTATTTAACTAATAAAATTAAAAGTCAAAAATTAGTTTCGTTAATATTAGGAGGGCCAAATAAGTATTATAGTTTTGATAAAGATCAATTAAATAAAATATTTAATGAGATAAGATCAAATTTTATATCAAAAGGTTATGCAGTAATTGTGATTCCGTCAATGCGAACTCCCAAAATAATTATTGATTTGGCAATCAAAGAATTTGGTGCAGATGGTTATGTAGTAAATTCTGTAGATAAGCAAGCTTATTTGTCTGCGTTTGCTTTAGCAACCAATATAGTTGTTACATGCGATTCTACTTCTATGATTTCAGAAGCAGCTACTTCGGGGAAGCCTATATTTGTCGCTCACATGAAAGCAAAAAAAAATAATTATAGATTTAAAAAGTTCTTTCAGCTATTTAAAGAAATGGGAATTACTAAGGAATTGGAGGAAAAAATTGATAATTGGACATACAATAGACTTAACGAAGCAGATCGAATTGCAACTTTGATACATAAAAAATTAACAAATTGAAAATATGGAATTTTTAAATTCTTTAAAAAAGCGATCAAAATTTTATGACTCACCTTTTGATCACTGGGAATTAAATCAGCCACTAACAAAAGAAGCAATCAAAGAGATATGCAATGCTGAAATTGTTGATCTAAGGAAAATAAAACTAAATTATGATGGGACTAGAGCTATCGATGGTGGTGAAGGCAAATTTAGAGACGGAATATCTAGTGGTGGTAAAGCACTTAAGTTTAGGTGCTTTATTGAAAAAGATAATTCAAAAGATTTTCCAAATTTGGTAGATCTAATAAACGAACTTAGATCCAAAGATATCTACGGATATATAGGTGAACTAATTAAAAAAAAACTTTCTAATTCATACGTCAGAGTCGAAGTTATATGTGATCGTCAAGGATTTTGGTTGAAACCACATTGCGATATTAAAGAAAAACTCATGTCCTGCCTTTTATTTGCTAATCCATTTAATGAGTCAGAAGATTTAGGAACAGATTTTTATGATGAAAAATTAAATAAGGTAAAAACTGTTCCTTACAAAGATAATTATGGATATCTTTTTACAAGTGGTCCGAATACATGGCATGGAATGGAAAAAAAGGAGATCAAGAAAGAAAGAAGATGTTTGCAAATCAACTATGTTGATGGATTTGAAACAGATTGGAAAGTCGAATCCTAAAGCTCTTGTATAGCTTTTACTTTCATTTTTTTATTCTTTAAAGAGTCAATAGCTTGTATGCAGGCATCAGCTGCAGCGACTGTAGTGCAATATGGAATTTTATTTACTAGTGCTGCCCTTCTTAAAGAATATGAATCGCTGATTGATTTTGTACCTTCAGTAGTATTGATAACTAATTCTATCTTTTTTGCATTTAGACTTTCGACAATGTGAGGAGAACCTTCTCTTACTTTGTTAATTTTTTTACAATTTATTCCATTACTATTCAGATATTTGGCTGTACCCGAAGTTGCGCATAATTTAAAATTTAGTTCTTTGAGTTTTTTTGCAAAATTTAGAGCATTTTTTTTGTCTTTATTTTTAACAGAAATAAAAGCGGTTCCAGATATTGGAAGTTCATTACCGCAAGCCATCTGGCTTTTCGCAAAGGCTAAACCAAAATCTT
>ENA-OQTX01000161-OQTX01000161.1-marine-metagenome-genome-assembly--contig:-NODE-161-length-16879-cov-6.380312_pt1 | contig 16879 bp, 14 predicted proteins | sample MGYA00240992_ERZ505281 | MGnify/ENA primary metagenome ERZ505281 (study PRJEB26146, sample SAMN05422147) | marine metagenome | isolation source: South Atlantic Ocean | place: Atlantic Ocean:South Atlantic... | reverse complement strand
AGTAACCCAATTATAAGGTTCAAAACCAATATATTTTGCATCTTGATGAAAGCTTACAAAACCTTTTTGATCAGGATCTTTAATAAATAAAGTTGTACCACCAACTAAAATATTTGTTCCAATAACATCTTCAACGGCATCTAAAATTTTTGAATTATGAACAACTTTGTCAAATATTGGTGAAATATAATGAACATTATTTCTACCTAGCCCTTCTAATTCTTTAGGCCATTTTTTTTCAATAAACTCTATTTCATCTTTAACTTCGTTTGCTTCATCTTGAGATAAAGCTTCAATTGGTGCAACAAAACCTTTGTCTTGATATTGTTTGATTTGAGTAGATGAAAGACTTTTCATTTTAACTCTAGTTAACCAAAGGCTTTCCTGTGGCTAATGTATGTTTAATTCTTTCTTGTGTTTTAGTAGTCTCAATTAATCTCATAAATGAATCTAGCTCAAGTTTAAAAAGATCATCTTCTGACAAAGTTTTGTCTAGTGAAGTTTCTCCACCACTTAGAATATTTGCTAATTCTTTTCCAACTTCCATTCCATGATCTAAAATTATTTTTTCATTATAAAGTTTTTCTAACACTTGAATCATTTTTTCTTTAACCACTTTCCCTGAAAGATTAAACTTACATTCTATTGGTGATTTAAAATTTTTATTTTCTTCCAAAATTTTTCTAGAAATAGGAAGTAAGCTATTTCTATTCATTATTTTTTTATCTTCTGGCTTTAAGTATTTTAATGGCTCTGCTTCAACAGGAGATGTTACTGTTTTAGCATAACCAATAATATCAAAAACTTTTAATGGAGCGAAATTAGGATCTTTTTTAGCCTCATCTGTTTGTGACCATCGCCACAACATTTCTTTACATCCACCTCCTGCTGGTACTAATCCAACAATTGTTTCTACTAATCCCATTACTATATTTGTGTGAGTAACAACGAAATTACTTTGTACTAAAACTTCAAATCCTCCACCTAAAGTCAAACCAGATGGCGCTGATACAACTGGATTTTTACAATACTTAAGATGCTTACAAGTTTCTTGAAAGTATTTAATAAACTTTTCAATTGATTTAAAATCTTTTTGTTTCGCAAAATCCATAACGTAATTCAAATTAACCCCTGCAGAAAATTGCATACTTTCGTTAATAATGATTAAAGGTTTATCAGTTGCTTTTTTTAAACAATCCATTGAGTCATAATCTAAAGCATTAGCTTTAGTAGTGAATTCAACAATATTGAAATCTTTAAACCTAAATATTTCGGCTGAATCATTTTTATCAATTTTAATTGCTTTCCTCTTAATTTTTCCAAGAGTTTCTATATTGGTATATTTTTGTCTTTCTCCATAAAAATTTTCATTTTTACTTTTTGAAAGCTTTTCTAAAAATTCATTATTTTCAAAACTGTCAACTTTTTCAAAAAAATTTTTAACTCCAATTTCTTCTAACATTTCAAAAGGACCTTTGGCCCAGTTAAAACCTAATCTCATTGCTTCATCGATATTATTAAATTCTTTAGTTACATTTGGTATTAAAGAAGACGCATACTTAATTATTTCAGAAATAACTGACCAAGCATAATTACCATATTTATCTTTACGGTTAATTAAATTTTTTAAATCAACTTTATCAGATTTAATATTTATTTTTTTAGATGAAGCATACTCCCCGGTTTCTAAATTTAATGCCTCAAGAACTTTTTTTCCACTTTCTTTATTAACTCTATAAAATCCACCTTTTCCTTTTCGCCCTGTATATCCTGTTTCAATTAATTTAGTTACTAATGGAACTTCTTTTGCAACTTTATGGAATTTATCAATTTCTGGAAGTTCTTTTATAAAACTTTTTAAAACATCTGCCATTAAATCAATTCCAATTAAATCGTATAAACCAAATATTCCCGTTTTTGGAATACCCATTGGCCTTCCAAAAACAGCATCCGCTTCTTCAACAGATAGTTTCATTTTAAAAGCCTCGGTCATAGCAACTTGCATTGCATAAACTCCAACTCTGTTACCAAGAAAACCTGGAGTATCATTACAAACAATAACGCCTTTGCCCAATAATGTTTCACAAAAATCTTTTAAAAAATTTATTTTTTCTAAATCATTATTTTCATTTTTAACAATTTCTAAAAGCCCCATATATCTAACTGGGTTAAAAAAGTGAGTAATGCAAAAGTCTTTTTTATCTTCCTCTGATAAATTTTCAGATAATACTTTTATAGGTATAGAAGATGTATTTGATGAAACTATTGAACCAGCTTTACGAGTTTTAAAGATTTTTTCATATAAATTGTGTTTGATGTCAATTTTCTCAACAACTGCTTCAACCACCCAATCTACATCTTTTACAACACCAAAATTATCATTAATATTTCCTATATTAATATTATTTATTTTTAATTTATCTAATAGTAAAGGTGGTCTCGAACTGTAAATACGTTCTCTAGCTTTTTCGCTAATTTCGGTTTTAAGATCTAATAATGTGACTGGAATATTTGCATTACATAAATGTGCAGCAATACCACTGCCCATTGTTCCAGATCCAATTACTACAACTCTTTTTATTTCCATGATTTTTAATTACAAAGTTATAATAAGTGTAATTTAAATAAGCAAATTTATCGAAGTTTAATTCCTCTTAATCTTTCAGACCTTCTTCTTAACATTTCAACCGATGTCAACAAAGCGATAGATAAAGCAACTAAGCAGGTCGCCATACATAAAATTACAGGGCTTGTTTCTTGTCGTATACCTGCCCACATCTGTTTAGGTATAGTTATTTGTTCAACACTTCCTATAAACATAACAACTACCACCTCATCAAAAGAAGTAATGAATGCAAATAATCCCCCAGAAATAACACCAGGAAGAATTAAGGGCATGATAATTTTAAAAAATGTTCGTATTGTATCTGCGCCTAAGCTTTGCGATGCTCGAATTAAATTTGTATCAAAACCGGTTAAAGTTGCTGTTACTGTGATTACAACAAATGGTGTTCCAAGAGCAGTATGTGCAAGAATTAATCCTAGATAAGTATGGGTTAATCCAATTTTTGAATAAAAGAAAAACATTCCTGCTGATGTAATAATTAACGGAACAATCATAGGTGAAATTAATATTGCCATAAGAGTGCCTTTAAATGGCATACTCGGTCTACTTAAACCTAAGGCAGCAACGGTACCCAGCGAGGTTGCAAGAAGTGTAGCACAGATTCCGATAAAAAAACTATTTCTAGTTCCTAACATCCACTTATTAGTAACAACCGTTGTATCTCCTATACTACTAATACCAACCATTTGCTTGTACCATCTAAGTGAATAAGCCTCTGGCTCGAAGCGCATGAATTCTTTTGTAAATTCAAAAAATGGCGATGCACTGAATGATAATGGAAGAATTATGAAGATGGGCGCTATTAAAAAGAAAAAGACAAAACCACAATAGGTTAGAAAAGAGTAATACCCTACTCTTTGTCCCGCTGTTGTATATGAAGGTAAAGCCATAATTATCCTAATTTAATATTTTCTATTCCAACTACTTTATTGTAAGCCCAATACAAAACTGTCATCACTGCTAAAAGTATAGCTCCCAGTGAAGCACAAAGCCCCCAATTCAAAGTTGTTTTCAAATGATAAGCAATCCAGTTTCCTACCATTTGTCCATCCTTACCACCTACTAATTCAGGTGTGATGTAATATCCAATTGCTATTATAAATACGAGCATACAGCCTGCACTGATTCCTGGAACTGAATTTGGCATATAGACTTTCCAAAAAGCATGTAAAGGCGAAGCTCCAAGATTTAAAGCTGCGCGCATATAAGTTGGTGGAATTGTTTTCATCACACTATACATAGGCAAAACCATAAAAGGTAATAAAATTTGTGTCATTACTATTATAACTGCTGTTTGATTGTACATAAGTTGCCAGCGGTTATCATCAGCTATCAGATGGGACATCACCAATAAATTATTAAGAACACCTTTTTGTTGTAACATAACCATCCAGGCAACGGTTCTAACCAGTAATGATGTCCAAAAAGGTAACAGCACACATATCATTAAAAGATTGCTATATCTTAATGGTAACGTTGCAAGTAAGTAAGCAATTGGATATCCCAAGATCAAACAAAAAAACATAACTAAAACACTTACCTTAAATGTTTTATACCATATATGATTATAAATTCGTCTGTTTTCTGGTTGTTGAATTATCTCTTTATTAGAATCAAATTTTAAATCAACTGCATTCAAATAATATCCCACAGTTGTGGGATCAACCATTACCCCTAAAGCTTTCCAATATTCAATATCCCCCCATCTTTTTTCAGCTGCAATCATTTGCTCTTTGTAAGGACCTTCTTCAATTTTTTTAAATTTTCTTTTAGATTTTTTTAATAAACTTTTCCAACCAGATTTAGAATAGTTCATTCTTGTGCTTGCTTTACCTATCTGAAAACCTTCGCTATTTTTTACTTCAAAAAACATTGTTTTATAAAGTTCTTCGGAAGGTAAATCTTGTCTATCCCATTTTTTATAAACCTCAAAAGTTTTTGGGAAAACTGTATTAATTTGTCTATCATCAATACTTCGAGCAAGCATATCGCCAATAGGGATTAAAAATGTAACCAGTATAAAAACTAGAAGTGGAGCAACTAAAAGAAATGCTCTTATTTTATTTTTTCGCTCAGATTTTTTGAGACTAACTTTTAATGGTATTCCATCAGTCGTTAATATTGGGCCTGACTCTGTTTGAGCTTGATTCATAAAACTATTATACAATAAAATTATTATACAATAAAAAAAAAGGCGAGATAAAAATCTCGCCTTTTTTTTAAATTATATTACGAATTATTAGCCACCTTTCCAAGCACCAAATCTTTCGTTAACTTCAGCTCCATTGTCAGCCCACCAAAACGGGTCAGCAATAATAGATTTCTTAAGTCTTTTTGGAGTAGTTGGCATATGAGGCATAATATTTACACCAGTATGAAAATAAGGCTCGCCTTTTTTGATGATACCAATACTAGATTTTCTCATAGGACCATAAGGAATGTACTTAGCTTGAAGAGCTAAAGATTCTGCAGTTGAAGCATGAGCTACAAACTCTTTTGCTTCAGCAATATTTTTACCACCTTTAATTACTACAAGGTATTCTTGCTCTAGTACTTGTGCATCCCAAATATATTCGAAGTTTTTTCCTTCTGAAAGGATAGCAGCTCCAACACGACCGTTGTATGCCAATGACATAACAACTTCGCCGCTTGATACTAATTCAAGTGGTTTAGAACCTGCAGACCAGAATACAACATGATCTTTAATTGTATCTAGTTTTGCAAATGCTCTGTCAATTCCTTCAGGAGTGTTCATTACATCGTATACTTTGCTTGCTTTAACACCGTCAGCAACAAGTGCCATTTCGATTAAAGCGTTCGCCCATGTATGAATACCTCTTTTTCCAGGAAACTTTTTAACATTAAAGAAATCTTTAATATTTTTTGGTTTCTTACCTGGAAAAGCCGATGGATCATAAAATGCTACATATGACCAGAAAATTTGTGGAGCAATACACTCTGATACAGGCGGTACTACTGCATCATCTATCCATGAGCTTTGGTCTAATTTTTCAAATAAACCTTCGTCGCAACCAGTAATCGCTTGGTCAGGAAGTACGTCTACTACATCCCAAGTTACATTTCCTGCTTCTACTTGTGCTTTAATTTCTCCAAGACCACCGTTGTAATTTTCAACAGTAACTCCTGAACCTTTGCTCCAAGTATCAATGTAGGCTTTTTGTTGTGACATTGTATAAGCCCCGCCCCAAGATACGAAAGTAATATCTGCAAATGCCGATGAGACAAATGCCAATGATATCAATCCGAGGAAAGAAGCTTTTATCAATTTAAACATATATACCCTCTTTTTTATTGATTAATTATACGTATAAGTCGCCAATATAAACATATTGGGAAAGTGGTGTAAAATAAAAAAAGGATTAATTTATCTTAAGTCTAGTGCTCTGGAATCGCTAGCTTTCCAAGAAAGTTTAACGGATGCTCCTTCTTTTAGGTTTGCTCCCTTATAAGAATTAGGAACTTTTACAATAAATTGGTCGTTACCACAAACTTCTACTCGAGTTCGAATGTGATCTCCCAAATAAATTAATTCTTTAACCTTAGCATCAAATATGTTTTCAAAATTTTTCTCAGATGAATTAATTTCAACTCGTTCCGGACGCAATGATACTGTTGATGCATCCCCTACGGCATTAACATTTATTTTGATAGCTTTAATCTCATCTCCTCGATCGGTTGTGATAACACACATATTGCCATTAATCGATTTAACCTTTCCTTTGATTTGATTATTTTCTCCAATAAACTGCGCAACAAATGCATTCTCTGGTTTTTCATATAAAATATCTGGCGTTGAAAGTTGTTGAATTATTCCATCATTAAAAACTGCAATACGGTTTGACATTGTTAATGCTTCGCCTTGGTCATGTGTAACATAGACAACTGTAATTCCAATTTGTTCATGAATGTGCTTAATTTCATATTGCATTTGTTCACGAAGTTTTTTATCCAGGGCACCTAAGGGCTCATCCATTAAAACGAGTCTCGGCTCAAAAACTAGCGCTCTTGCTAATGCAACACGTTGTTGTTGACCACCAGATAATTGTAACGGCATACGATTACCAAAATCTCCAAGCTCAACCATTGACAGAGCTTTTGCAACTTTATCTTTAATATCAGACTTATTTAATTTTCTAACTTCGAGAGGAAACGCAAGATTTTCATTTACCGTCATGTGTGGAAACAAAGCATAATTTTGAAAAACCATTCCAATTCCTCTTTTGTATGGCGGAATGTTACTAATAGCTTCTCCATCCAAATATATTTCTCCACTCGTTGGTGTTTCGAAGCCAGCAATCATCATTAAGGTTGTTGTTTTTCCTGAACCAGAAGGTCCAAGCATGGTAAGAAATTCACCTTTTGGAATATTTAAATTAAGATCGGTAACGACTAAAACCTCACCGTCGTAACTTTTGTCTACTTTTTCAAATTTTACGAAACTTTCCAATGTCGACATATGAATAATAATTTAAAACATACTTGAAATTTTTTTCAAGGTAATTATCCTTTTATATGTAATTCTCTAGATAAATGGCAGAATAATTCAGATCCTTGTTCTGTAACTCTTACTGATTCGCTCGCTTCAACACCCCAGTCTCCAAATTGCATAACCGCTATCATGTGGAAAGTAACGTTCGATTGTAAAACAGTTTTATCGCCCTTTAATATATTTAAAGTTTGTTCACCCCAATCTGGAGGGTAACCAATACCTATAGAATATCCTGTTCGTGAATCTTTTTTTATTCCATGTTTATCCAGAACTTGCCAAAATTTTTGAGCAACATCATCTGCAGTATTACCAGGTTTAGTTGCTGAGATTCCAGCATCTAGTGCTTCATTAGTTGCTTTCATGGTGTCGATTTTTTTTTGGTTTTTTTTACCCAACAATACTGTTCTTGCCATAGGGCAATGATATCTCCTATAAACCCCTGCTATTTCAATAATTGTTGCCTCTCCTGAAACAAATTTATCTTCAGTCGCTGTCAAATGTGATGCGGAAGTTCCTTTTCCTGTCGGCAATAAAGTTCCAATGCTAGGATAATCACCACCAAATTCTGGTGTACCATTAAACAAAGCTTTTTGAATATCTGCAACAGCATCACATTGTCTTACGCCTGGATTAATACTTTTAAAAGCTGTCTTCATTGCACTTTCGGTTATTCGAGCAGCTGATTGCATTAATTTAATCTCAGCATTTGATTTAACAACTCTTACCCAATTTACTAAACGTTCTGCATCTTTAATTTTTGCATTTGGCAAACCTGTTTTTATTGTTTCATAACAAAGTGCTGTAAAATAATGGCTATCCATTTCAAGGCCAATGTTCGATCTTTCCCATTTTCTTTGTTTTATTATTTCAACTAAATATTGGTAAGGATGTAATGGCCAAGTATGAATATACTTTTCATCATACTTAATAATATTTTTATCTTTTAAGTAAGTTTTTATATATGCCCCTCCTACATCTTGAGCTCTTAGAAAACAAATTGGCTCATCTTCGTTAACGTGAACCAGAACACATTGGGCATAATAAAAAGACCAAGCGTCGTATCCAGTTAGGTAATTCATATTGGCTGGATCGTGAGAAACTAGCAAATCAATACCTTTGCTCAGCATTGTGACTTTAACTTTTGCTAACCGTTCTTTATATTCTTTTTTTTCAAAAAGCATTTAATTCCTAAATAATTCTCCATATCCCTCAACTGGGTTCTTATAACCAACAGATCTAATTGAATCCCAAATTAAAGTTTGATTACTAGAAAGAACTGTTTTTTTTATTTTAGTTTCTACTTGGTCGAGAATTTCCAAAGCTGGCAAAGCTGTGCAAGAAATAAAAAGTGCATCTGAAGAACCAGTATCCATTTTTGTTAAAACCTCTGATAAATAATTAGGATCAACTTTTCCAATTTCTGAGTCAGAATCTAAATTAAAACTTGAAAAAGATAATACTTCAATGTTTTCTTTAGAAAAATATTCAAAGACAGTCTTGTTCACAGATTCTGGGTAAGGTGTAAATATAGCAATTTTTTTTATCTTCATTTTATTAATCGCTTTAATAGCTGAAGTAATAGGTGTAGTTACGTAGCAACCCGGTTTAGCTAACTGTATTTTTTCTTTTATTTTATCTTTGCCTATAGCAATAGTTCCTGACGTACATCCATAAGCAACAGTATTGATTTTTTCATCTGGTAAAATGTCTTTGGTAACTGCCTCGAGTTGATCGTACATTTTTAGGAGATTTTCTTTAGTCAATGGATTATAATTTTTAATTCGATTAACAAAAACATCGAGAGGCAAATCTTTACTTATGGAATAGAAATCATTTTCCATTGTCAGATCAGTGGATAATGTAATTAAACCTATTTTGGGATTAAATTCTTTTTTAAATTGTGGTGTAACGTATTTTGAATTTATTGACATATAGTTTATTTGATTATGTTATTTTCTGGACCAAATGGAAACTTGGTTATATCTTCAGCTCCGTTTTCATTTACTACAAGAATATCATGTTCACGATATCCTCCTGCTCCCGGTTCACCTTCAGGAATGAAAATCATTGGCTCCATAGAAACAACCATGCCTGGTTTTAAAACTGTTTCTACATCTTCGCGAAATTCTAGTTTGCCTTCTCGGCCATAGTAGGGACTTAAAAGACCAAATGAATGACCATAACCAAATGTACGACGATGAAGATATCCTAGTTCTGAAAATAAATTGTTAAGTTCTGACGTTACTTCTGAACATTTAACTCCTGGTTTAATAAGTTCAAGGCCACGACGATGAACTTTAACATTTGCTTCCCAAGCCTTTAGGGAAGCGTCATCAACTTCACCAACAAAAAGTGTTCTCTCTAAAGCAGTGTAATATCCGGAAATCATAGGGAAAGTATTGAGTGAAAGAATATCGCCTCTTTTAAGTTTTCTTGTAGTCACTGGATTATGAGCTCCGTCAGTATTAATTCCGGATTGGAACCATACCCAGGTATCTCTAAGTTCTGAATTTGGATGATATTTAGCTATAGCTTTCTCCATTGCATCACGGCCAACCATAGCTATATCGATTTCAGAAGCCCCTACTTTAATTGCTTTTACAAGTGCTTCTCCTCCTATATCAGCTATTTTTGCGCCACTTCTTATTAGGGTAATTTCTTCCTCAGATTTAATCATTCTTTGGGACATAGTTGCTGGCGATATGTCAATTATTTCTGGATTACTAAGAGAATCTTTTAATTTTTTATATCTTTCTATTGTTAAATGATCCTGTTCAATACCAATTCTTTTTACTTTTTTTATAAGAGAAATAATTGCGTTCAAATAGTTATCTCTTTGCCAATCTGTATAAATAAGATTTTCTCCATAACACCTACGTCCTGGTTGTCCCGCGTCAAGATTTGGTGAAATTACTATGCTACTTTTAGAAGTAACGACGCAACCAAATGGTCTTCCAAATGAGCAGTAAAGAAAGCCAGAGTAGTATGCGATGTTTTGCATAGAAGTTAATATCACTGCATCGAGATCTTTTTCAGCCATTATTTTTCTTAAACTTTTTAGTCGATTTTCATATTCCTTGTTGCTAAAGGGTAAAGGAACTTTGAGTCCATTTGTAAATTGAAAAAAATTTGGCCTTTTCATTATTATTTCCTAAACAACAAGATAAACGTTAAAAAACTAGCATAATCAGCCAGGTAAATAAAAGAAATTTTCCCATTGAAAAATAAGTCTTAAAAGTAAATACTGTTATCTATTAATAATATTATTAAGAGGGAAAATATGAAAAAACTATTTATTGCTGCAATTATGTCTTTGTCTCTTTTGTCGACAAGTGCATTTGCAGAAATTAAAGTAGGTATCATTTTAGGATTTACTGGACCTATCGAGTCCTTAACTCCTGCAATGAGAGATTCTGCTAAACTTGCTTTTCAAGAAGCTTCTGATTCTGGAGCACTTCTAGGAGGAGAAACAATTACTGTTTTAGTAGGCGATTCAACTTGTATTGATTCAGCTGCAGCACAATCTGTTGCAGAAGGTCAAGTTTCTCAAGGGGTTGCTGCTATTATGGGAGCAGATTGTTCAGGCGTTACTGGAGCAATTGCAAGTAATGTAGCGGTGCCAAACGGTGTAGTAATGATATCACCTTCCGCAACATCACCAGGTCTAACGACTTTGGATGATAAAGGTTTGTTCTTCCGTACAGCTCCATCAGATGCTCGTGGTGGACAAATTCTCGCGGACATTACTAAAGATAGAGGAATTAAAAGTGTTGCAATCACGTACACTAACAATGACTATGGCAAAGGTTTAGCTGATGTTTATGAAGCCGCGGTTAAAGCTCATGGAATTTCAGTTACAGTAGTAGCAGCTCACGAAGATGGTAAAGCTGATTATAGTGCTGAAGTTGGTGTATTAGCTTCTGCAGGAGGCGATGCGGTTGCAGTGATTGGATATCTTGACCAAGGCGGTAAAGGAATTATTCAAGGATCTATAGATTCTGGTGCCTTTGATACATTTATATTATCAGATGGTATGATTGGAAATTCTCTTACAGATGCTTTTGGTAAAAGTTTAAATAAATCATTTGGTTCTTTGCCAGGTTCTACAGGTAAAGGAGCGGGAATATTTACAAAAGTTGCGTCAGCAGCTGGAATAGACTCTTCTGGTCCATACACTGGAGAATCTTACGACGCAGCAGCATTAATCGTGCTTGCGATACAAGCAGGAGGTTCTGCTGACCGTGCTTCAATTGCTAAAAATGTAATGGCTGTAGCTAACGGTCCAGGAAAAAAAATCTATCCTGGTCAGTTAAAAAAAGGTCTAGATCTTTTAGCTAAAGGCAAAGCGATTGATTACGAAGGAGCAACAGGAGTTACTTTTACAGACGTTGGAGAAGCTGTTGGATCTTTCTTAGAAAAAGAAATCAAATACGGTAAATTTAAAACTAAAAAACAAAGATAATAACTAATTTTCTAAACCTCAGCGGCGAAAGCTGCTGAGGTTTTTTTTATTTAACCATTACTTTTTCTAAAATAAAAGCTTTGCATTGTGCCGATACGTGTTCTGCACCTTTTTCAGATATATAATCCGACTTAGTTTGAGCCATACAATTGTTGTAACTCAGTCGATCGCTAGCAAAAAAAATGAGATTATGATCAATAATAATATTACGGCTGTATAGATCAAGTACCTCATAGTTCGCTTCTTTACATCATATATAGCCAATTTTAGTATGAATTTAACATAAATTAGGTCTTTTCATTTCTCCCTAATTTTAATAGGGTTTCCCAATCGAGGGGGATTAATGGTTAGAGCACGAAGAAGAAAACCAGTAATAGGTGGCAGTGGAGTAAACAAAAAGCTTCCATTGAGAAAATCTATACCTTTAGGTATTCAACATGTGCTAGCCATGTTTGCTGGTAATATTACTGTCCCAATAATTGTAGCTGGTGTTTTCGGTTCAACTACCGCAGAAAAGATCTTTTTAATTCAAATGGCTTTATTTGTTGCTGGCGTAGCAACAATCATACAAACTGTAGGTATCGGAAAAGTTGGAGCAAGACTTCCAATCATTCAAGGAACAAGTTTTGCTTTTATTCCAATAATGCTACCTTTTAAGGCTGTAGGTCTGGGAGCAGTCTTTACTGCTGCGTTTATAGGAGGAATTTTTCAAATGTATATTGGAAAAATAATAAAACCTATCCGACATATGTTTCCTCCATTAGTAACTGGAATTGTTGTACTAATGATTGGAATAAGTCTTCTTAAAGTTGGGTTTATGTACGCAGGTGGCGGTGGATGGTTATTGAACAACAAGCCTGAAATGTTCGGAAATGCTAGTCATTTGTTTATAGCATTTACAGTTTTAATAGTTGCGCTTGTAGCACATCAAAAAGGTAAAGGGATGGTATCTTCAGCTTCTATCCTAATCGGAATGATCGCTGGCTACGTAGTAGCAATGCTATTAGGGATGGTTGACTATGGAAAAATTACATCGGCTGATTGGTTTGCGTTACCAATGCCTTTGCAATATGGAGTAGATTTTGTTTGGGGTGCTATCATATTGATGTTGTTTATGTCCATCGTAACAACAATCGAAACTATTGGTGATATAAGTGCTACTACAATGGGAGGAGCAGACCGAGAAGCTACTGATAAGGAATTGTCTGGAGGTATAATGGCTGACGGACTTGGCACAGCTTTCGGATCAATTTTCAATGCAATGCCTAATACTTCTTATTCACAAAACGCGGGTCTTGTTGCTTTTACAGGAGTAATCAGCAGACATGTAGGAACAGTTGCTGGTGTTATTCTTGTATTATTAGGTTTGTTTCCAAAACTTGGTGGAATCATTGCAGCTATGCCAGAATCTGTAATAGGTGGAGCAGCAATTATCATGTTCGGACTAATTACAGCAGCAGGTATTAAATTAATTGCTCAGTCTGAAATGAGTCAGAAAAATTTATTGATATTAGCTCTATCGCTTTCCTTTGGTATAGGCCTGTCTTTACTACCACAATTTGTTGCCCATATACCAGATTTCGGAATTCAATTTAAATTATTGTTAACAACTGGATTAATTCCTGCAGGATTGTTAGCATTCATTTTAAACGCTACATTACCAAAAAAATACTATTCAAAATTTATTTGCACAATCGCGGCAACATTAGGGGGTGCTATCGAAACTCACTTTTGTTAGTTTGTTATCCTTAATGCTTTGACAAGAGGTAGTTAATAAAATTGTTTAGATCTCTATTATAATTATAAACTTAAAAGCAAAAAAAATACTAGGACTACAGAGATCGACCCAGAAAAAATTAATAGATTCAATTTTTTACTTTTCTTTTCTTCGTCCTTAATTCTTCTTAAAAGATTATTTACATTCAATCTCTTGTCCGTAGTTATTAATGACGGTTTATAACCATAATGATCATCATCGGATTTTACCTGACTTGCTTTACCTCTCATAGGTTGAGTTTAACTAATTTTTTTAAATATGTCTAATCTTTTCGGGAAGAATACCTTTGGGTCTATATCTCATAATTAATAGTAACCCTAATCCCATCACTAAATATCGAAAATATGGAACACTATTAACTAGATGATTTTTAAATTGATTTGTCTCCTCTAGTCCACTGGTAAAAGTATTAATCAAGTACAACGATATAGGCGCTGCTTCAATCCATACAAACCAAACTGCAAAGCCTCCCAAAATTGCACCAAAATTATTTCCACTGCCTCCGACAATAACCATTACCCATATTAAAAATGTAAATCTCATTGGCTGATAACTTCCAGGAGTGAATAAACCATCATAAGTCGTCAGCATAGCTCCAGCAATTCCAACCACTGCAGATCCTAAAACAAAAATATAAAGATGTTGTTTAACAACATTTTTTCCCATTGCATTAGCTGCCTCCTCATTATCTCTAATTGCTCTCATCATTCTGCCCCAAGGAGAGTAAAGTGCTTTTTGCGTCAGTATTAGTAAAATTATTACTACGATCGAAAAAAGACCTGCATAACAAAGTTTTACAAATATAGTCGATCCTTCAATAACTAATTGTCGAAGGGTTTCTTGTTTTTCTAGAGTGTCAGTAATTAAGTTTAAAGTTCCCTTATTTAATCTTTCAATTAAACGAATAAACCAATCTGTAGTTTGAAGATTAACTTCATAAGGAACGGGTCTTTTTAAACCAATGACATTTTTTACTCCTCTTGCAAGCCAATCCTCATGTTTTAAAACTGCAATCACAATTTCAGAGATAAGAAGGGTTGCTATTGCTAAATAATCTGCTCTAAGACCCAAAGCAATTTTTCCTATCACATATGCTATTGATGCTGCAAATAACGCACCTACGATCCAAGAAAAAATTATTGGTAGGCCTAGTCCACCAAGAAAGCCCGTTGTAGCTGGACTAACAGCTTCAATAGATTCGATTGCGGGACCAGAGATTAATCTTAAAAATATTATTCCTATGATAATGGTTAATGCTATGCCGAGATTCCTTTTATTTGATTTCTTAAAATTTTTTAGAATGTAACGAATAGCAAATATAATTAGTACAATTAAAAATAAAGATAAAATCATATTCAATCCACCAACTTGCCAAGCTTCTCTAACTGGCGGTACTGAAACTAATACAGCAGCAAGGCCTCCTAGAGCAGTGTAACCCATTATGCCAAAATTTATTAATCCCGCATATCCCCACTGAATATTTGCTCCCATCGTCATGACAGCTGATATTAAACAAAGATTTAATATTGCTAGTGCTACTCCCCAGGACTGAAGTATTCCAACAAGTATAATTAATAGCCCCATGATGATATAGGCAGTAAAAACATCCAAATATTGCCTCATGAAACCCTTCCTTTAAAAATTCCCGATGGTCTAAACAATAAGACAATAACTAAAATTGAAAATGAGACTGCAAATTTATAGTCGGTTGATAATAATTGAATTAAGCTATTTGGTTCTAAACTTTCTGGAAGAAGATAGAAAAAAAATTTCTTATATGCATAAGTTATAACTATTTCAGAAAAAGCAATTACATATCCTCCTAGAAAAGCTCCTAAAGGATTTCCAATTCCTCCTACTATCGCTGCTGCAAAAATAGGCAGAAGATTATTAAAATATGTAAACGGTTTAAAACTTTTATCTAAACCATACAAAGTTCCTGCAACTGTTGCTAAAATAGCTGCTATAATCCAGGTAATCATTACTACTCTTTCTGGACTAATCCCTGACAATAAAGCTAGATCTTCATTATCCGAATACGCTCTCATGCTTTTTCCCGTTTTGGTCTTGTTTAAAAACCAAAACAGTATTGAAGCAACTATGATCGTTACAACTAAAGTTAAAACTTGTGTTGATTTAATTGCCAAGCCTTCATTTAGTCCTGTCATCTCTTTAAATTCATTAGCTTTCATGATGAATTTTTGTCCATCAAAAAATATTCGATCGAAGGGTCCTATAATAATTCTAACAACTGCATTGATTACAAACATCACTCCAATACTCACCATCGCAAGAGTAACGGGAGGACTTTTTTTAATTCTGTAATAACTAAAAACAAATTTATCAATCAGTAGGCTAAATAAAATTGCAATAATTATTGCAAAAGGTATGGCTAACAATGCCGTTGGTAAAACTCCAAGACTAATTCCAATAGATTGAAAGAACCACGTAAACAAAATTGCAAACATGGTTCCAAAAGCCATTAAGTCTCCATAAGCAAAATTAGCAAATCTTAATATTCCATAGACTAGAGTTACTCCAATTGCACCAAGAGCTAGTTGAGAACCATAAGAAAGAGCTGGTACAATTACAAAATTTGAGAACAATACTAAAGCGTTTACAAAATCCATATTATCCGCCTAAAAATGATCTTCTTACTTCTGGATCGTTTAATAGTTCTTTGCCTGTACCAGAAAATTTGTTTTCACCTGTAACCAATACGTATCCTCGATCTGCTATAGTTAAGGCTTGTCTAGCATTTTGCTCGACCATTAAAATGGCTACACCAGTTTCTCGAACTTTAATGATGTGATTAAACAATTCGTCCATCACAATGGGAGCTACTCCCGCAGTTGGTTCATCAAGCATTAATACAGAGGGTTTAATCATCAATGCTCTTCCTAGAGCAACCTGTTGCCTTTGACCTCCGGATAGTTGACCTGCAAATTGATTTCTTTTTTCCTTTAAAATTGGAAATAATCTATAAATTTCATTGAGCGTATCTTGAAAATTTTCATCTCTTAAATAAGCACCCATTTCCAAGTTTTCTTGGACAGTCATGCCTGTAAATACATTTCTGGTTTGGGGGACAAAGGAAATGCCTTCTTTAACTCGATCTTGTGGACTCAAATTTGAAATATCTTTTTCATTAATCGTGATTTTCCCTTCACGAAGATTTAACATTCCTAAAAGAGCCTTCATCGCAGTAGATTTTCCTGCCCCATTAGGTCCTAAAATTGTAACAATTTCACCTTTGTTTACACTGATTGTACATGAAGTAATAATATCAGGACCTCCATAACCACCTGTCATTTTTTCTCCAGAAAAATAATTCATATCAATTTTTTTCTTTCTCAAGGATTGTTCTGCGTCCTAAATAACTTTCAATTACTTGTTCATTATTTTTAACTTCATCTGCGGTCCCCTGAAATAATACAGATCCTTCTGACATCACAATTACAGGATCACACATTCGACTGATGAAATCCATGTCGTGTTCGATCA
>ENA-OQTX01000156-OQTX01000156.1-marine-metagenome-genome-assembly--contig:-NODE-156-length-17158-cov-3.608805_pt1 | contig 17158 bp, 14 predicted proteins | sample MGYA00240992_ERZ505281 | MGnify/ENA primary metagenome ERZ505281 (study PRJEB26146, sample SAMN05422147) | marine metagenome | isolation source: South Atlantic Ocean | place: Atlantic Ocean:South Atlantic... | reverse complement strand
TGTTGGAGAACATTTTCTTCTCGATCACGTCGCGAAGTTTCTGGTAGCTGAGCCAGCTGGGGTTCTTGCCATTGTTGTTGGCGCGGGCGCGGAGGACGAAGTTGACCACTTCGTTGCGGAAATCCTTCGGGTTGGAGATGCCCGCGGGCTTTTCGATTTTCTCCAGATCCTCGTTGAGAGCCTGACGGTCGAAAATCTCACCGGTGTCCGGGTCGCGGAATTCCTGATCCTGAATCCAGAAGTCAGCGTAGGTGACATAGCGGTCGAAGATGTTCTGGCCATACTCGGAATAGGACTCCAGGTAGGCGGTCTGGATTTCCTTGCCGATAAATTCCACGTAGCGGGGTACCAGGTATTCCTTGATGAATCTCCGGTATTGCTCCTGGCGGTCCTGGGGGAATTGCTCCTGATCGATGCGCTGTTCCAGCACATGGATCAGGTGTACCGGGTTGGCGGCCACCTCGGAGTGATCGTAGTTGAATACCTTGGACAGAATCTTGAACGCGAAGCGGGTGGATAGGCCGTTCATGCCTTCATCCACACCGGCCATGTCGTGGTATTCCTGAATCGACTTGGCGTGGGGATCCACATCCTTCAGGTTCTCACCATCATAGACCCGCATCTTGGAGTAGATGCTGGAATTCTCCGGTTCCTTGAGGCGAGTCAGGGTCGAGAACTGGGCCAGCATGTGCAGGGTATCCGGTGCGCAATGGGCGTCGCGCAGGCTGGAATTGCGCAGCAGCTTTTCGTAAATCTGCATTTCTTCGGTGACACGCAGGCAGTAAGGCACCTTGACGATATAGACCCGATCGATAAAGGCCTCGTTGTTCTTGTTGTTCTTGAAGGTATGCCACTCTGCTTCATTGGAGTGGGCCAGCACGATCCCGTCGAAGGGAATCGCGCCCATGTGTTCCGTGCCGTTGTAATTGCCTTCCTGAGTTGCTGTCAGCAATGGATGCAGCACCTTGATCGGTGCCTTGAACATCTCCACGAATTCCAGAATACCCTGATTGGCCCGGCACAGCCCGCCGGAGAAGGAGTAGGCATCCGGATCATCCTGGGAGAAGTCTTCCAGCTTGCGGATGTCCACCTTGCCCACCAGGGCCGAAATATCCTGGTTGTTCTCGTCGCCCGGCTCGGTCTTGGCCACGCCCACCTGATCCAGAATCGAAGGATACCGTTTGACCACCCGGAACTGGCTGATATCGCCGCCGAATTCATGTAACCGTTTTACCGCCCAGGGAGACATGATGGTGCGGATATAGCGGCGTGGGATGCCGTATTCCTCTTCCAGGATGGGAGCATCTTCCTCCGGATCAAACAGGGACAGGGGAGAGTCGTTCACCGGGGAGCCCTTGATGGCGTAGAAGGGCACTTTCTGCATCAGCGCCTTGAGCTTTTCCGCCAGGGAAGATTTGCCGCCCCCCACCGGGCCCAGCAGATACAGAATCTGTTTCTTTTCTTCCAGCCCCTGGGCCGCATGGCGGAAGTAGCTGACGATATTCTCGATGACCTCTTCCAGGCCGTAGAACTCGTCGAAGGCAGGGTAACGACGGATGACCTTGTTGGAGAAGATGCGTGACAGGCGGGGGTCCTTGGCAGTGTCGACCATCTCCGGCTCGCCGATGGCCATGAGCATGCGTTCGGGGGCGGTGGCGTAGGCGCTGGGATCGCGCTTGCACAGCTCCAGGTATTCTTCCAGCGACATCTCTTCCTGCTGGGTGCTCTCAAACCGGGCCTGGTAGTGGCTGATAATGCTCATGCCTGCTTCCTCCTGGCGGAACCAACAATGGTCACAACAAAACTACATGGGGTACGTGTCCTTGGTAGATGCCTTGATCACTTTTCTCATTAATAAAAAAAGTCGTGTAAATAAAAAATGAAAATGGGGATTCGTGTGCGCAGGGCTGACCGTGCAGTCACGTCTTTAGCATGTAGCCAAACGGCCGATGAAGTCAAAGCGGAAGGAAATTTTTTTTTGCAGAAAAAGGACGAAGTGTGGCGAATGTCTGACAGGCCGGGAGGCGGTCGGTCACAAGGGGGAAACGGAAGGACGGAATGCAGCCGGCAGGGCCTTGCCTGCCGGTGCCGGGGATCAGCAGTGACAGGCGAAGCGGGTCAGGTCGTCCAGGCGCAAGGCGGTGAGGCTGCCACCCCAGACACAGCCGGTATCCAGGGCGTCGACGCCGGCCACGTGGGTATTGCCTTCCAGTGCCGCCCAGTGGCCAAACAGGATACGGGTATCCGTCACCTGACGATCCGGGTGCTGGAACCAGGGCATAAAGCCCGCTGGGGGGGCATCGGCTTCCCCCTTGGTGGCCAGATCCAGTTCGCCGGCCAGGTTCACAAAACGCATGCGGGTAAAGTGATTGGTGATGACGCGCCAGCGCTCCGGGCCTTGCAGCGCGTCGTCCCAGCCGGCCGGCTGGTTGCCGTACATGTGGGCAAAATATTCGCCTACCTGTGGGCCACGCAGTACCTGCTCCACTTCCCGGGCCCGCTCCCGGGCTTGCGACAGTGTCCACAGTGGCGGAATGCCCGCATGGGTCATCACTGCCTGGTGTTCCGGGATATCAATCAGTAACGGACAATCCTGCAGCCAGCCCAGCAGGGCGTTGCGGTCAGGGGCCTCGAGGATATCCGTGAGAGTGTCCTTGCGACGGCTGTCGGTGCTCCCCTGGGCCACGGCCAGCAGATGCAGGTCGTGATTGCCCAATACGGTATGCACATTATCGCGTAGCGCGTAAACACGGCGCAGGGTCCCCAGGGAGTCCGGCCCCCGATTGACCAGATCGCCGGCCAGGAACAGCCGGTCACGATCGGCATTAAACCCGATCCGCTCCAGCAGGCAGTCGAACGGCGCCAGGCAGCCCTGCAGATCGCCGATAGCGTAATCGCTCAAGAGTTGCCTCCGCCTTGGATGCCGGGGTTAATGCAGTGCATGGGGCACCGCCAGGGTGAACATGGGGATTTCTGCATCGAAGTGAGTGCCATCTTCTCCAATCATCTGGTAACTGCCGCGCATGCTGCCAACCTCGGTTTCCAGGATGGCGCCGCTGGTATAGGAAAATGTCTGGCCCGGCGCGATATGGGGCTGTTCGCCGATAACGCCTTCGCCGTGGACTTCCTGGACACGGTCCTCGCCGTCGGTGATCACCCAGTGGCGGGTGAGCAGGCGGGCACTGACTGTGCCTTCGTTGCGAATGGTGATGTGATAGGCAAACACCCAGCGCTGGCTGTCCGGATCGCTCTGATCGGCAAGGAATTCGGTTTCCACCGAGACCTGAATATTGTGGCGCGGGCTCATGATTGCTCCGTTGATGTGATTCTCGCTGAAGGGTGATGCCACCCGATGCCGGTTACCCGGCGGGCGCTGACGTGACAGAGTAGCCCGTTAGGCGTTGCCTGCCCCGGGGCAGGTGAGATTGGCCAGGGTCACATAGTCCGCCACGGTGAGCTGGTCCGGGCGCAGACCGGCGTCGATGCCTGCCTGTTCGAACTGCTCCAGCGTTACCTGGGATTTTAGACTATTGCGGATGGCCTTGCGTCGTTGAGTGAAGGCCTGGGCCACCAGTCGGCGCAGGTGCTCTTCATCGTTTGCCGGATGGGGCGGGCTGGCGTGGGGAATCAGGCGCACCACGGCGGAATCCACCTTGGGCGGCGGGCTGAAGGCGCCCGGTGGCACAAAGAACAGATAGTCCGCCTGACAATGGTACTGGACCATGATCGACAGGCGCCCCCAGTCCCGGGTGCCGGGGCTGGCGGTGAGCCGGTCCACCACTTCCTTCTGCAACATGAAGGTCATGTCGCTGATGGCGTCCGCCTGGCTGAGCAGGTGGAAGATCAGCGGGGTGGAAATGTTGTAGGGCAGGTTACCGATGACCCGCAGCGGCTTGTCCGCCGGTTTCAGGGTGCGGAAGTCGAAGCGCAGGGCATCGCTTTCATGGATGGTCAGGCGTTCCGGGCTGTTTTCCTGGCGCAGCAGGGCAATCAGGTCCCGGTCCAGTTCCACCACGTGCAGGTGAGGTATCTCTTCCAGCAGCGGGTAGGTAAGTGCGCCACGGCCGGGGCCAATTTCCACCAGGGTGTCGTCCTGCTGCAGCCCCAGGGTGCGCACCATGCGGTCCACCAGGTTGCGGTCATGCAGGAAGTGCTGGCCGAAACGTTTGCGGGTGCGATGTTCTGTCATGTGGCGGCAAGCTCCAGAGCGAGTCGGGTGGCGGCGATCAGGCTGCCGGCCTTGGCCGTGCCGGTGCCAGCCAGGTCGAAAGCGGTGCCATGATCCACCGAGGTGCGGATAAAGGGCAGCCCCAGGGTAATGTTGATGGCTTCGCCAAAGCCGGCGTACTTGAGGACGGGCAAACCCTGATCGTGGTACATGGCCAGCACCGCATCATGTTTTGCCAGCAGGTCCGGCTGGAAGGCGGTATCCGCCGGCAGTGGGCCGGTGAGGGCCATGCCCTGGCCGCGCAGGGCTTCCAGGGTGGGAATGATCACGTCCAGTTCCTCGCGGCCCAGGTGACCCCCTTCGCCGGCATGGGGGTTGAGCCCGAGCACCAGAATACGGGGTTCATCAATGCGGTACTTGCCGATCAGGTCGTTGCGCAGAATGGTCAACGTGCGGGTCAGGCTGTCTGCGGTGATTGCCCGGGGCACCTGACTGAGTGGCAGATGGGTGGTGACCAGGGCCACGCGCAATTCGCGGGCGGTGAGCATCATGACTACCTGGTCCACCCCGGCCTGCTCGGCGAGAAACTCGGTATGACCGGTGAAGGCCGGGTCGGCCCCTTCGCAAATCACGTTCTTGGCCACCGGGGCGGTCACCATGGCCGCAAAGGTGTTGTCCAGGCAGCCCTGGGCGGCGCGGGTCAGCAGGGCGAGCGTGCCGCTGGCGGTGGCCGGGTCCGGCTGGCCGGCAGTGACCGGCGCCCCAGCCGGGGTGTGCCATACCGGCAGGGTGCCGGGCGCCAATGGTTGCCCGGGTTGCCAGTCGGAAAGGGTGACCGTCAGGCCGAGCCGGGAGGCTCGGTCTTTCAGGACGTCACGGTCACCGATGGCAACCAGCGGGGCATCCGGGAAGGAGGCCGGCAGGGTCAGCACCAGGTCGGGGCCGATGCCTGCCGGGTCTCCGCAGGTGATGGCGATGGGACGCTCTGGCGTCAGACGTCCGGCGTCAGACGCCAGACTCATAAGCGGATATCCACGTAGGACTCGCTGCGCTGCTCCTGCAGCCAGGTTTCCAGCTCTTCTTCGAAGCGTCGTTTCTGCAGGGCCTGGGTGGCCTGCATACGGCGGAATTCCTCGCTCATGTCCGCATCGCGGGTGGCGTCCACGCGCAGGAAGTGCCAGCCGAACTGGCTTTCAAAGACCGGTGACAGTTCCCCCATCGGGGTATTGAGCATCATGTCCTCGAATTCCGGCACCATCTCGCCCTGGGTGATCCAGCCCAGTTCGCCGCCGTTGCGGGCGCTGCCCGGATCATCGGAATGTTCTGCGGCCACCGTGGCAAAGTCCTGCTTGCCCTCGGCAATGCTGTCATGCAGGCGAATGGCCTTGTCGCGGGCCTCCTCGGCACTGATCAGGGCGTCGGGTTTGATCAGAATGTGGCGAACCTGATACTGGGTGACTACTTTCTCGACACCGCCCTTGCGGTCCATCAGCTTGAGAATGTGGAAGCCGGCGCCGGAGCGCAGGGGCGGGGAAATCTCGCCCTTGTCCATGTCGATGGCGGTTTCCGCAAACAGGCTGGGCCACTGGGCCGCCGGGCGCCAGCCCAGGTCGCCCCCTTCCAGCGCCTTGGGGCCATCGGATTCAGCGGTGGCCAGCTGCTGGAAATCGCTACCCTTGTTCAGCCGTTCCACAATGCCTTCGGCCTTCTGGCGGGCGGCCTGCACCACCTCCGGGCTGGCACCGGCAGGGACGCGTACCAGGATGTGCCCCAGACGAAAATCGGCTTCGAACATTTGCTTGCCCATTTCCGAGCTCAGGAAACGGTCCACTTCCCGGTCGGTAATGCGGATGCGTGATGCCACGCTGCGCTGTTGCAGGCGGGAAATCAGCATGTCCTCACGGATCTGTTCACGGAACTGGGCCCAGTTGTAGCCATCCTGGCGCAGGGCGCCGGCGAAATCTTCCAGGGTCATGCCGTTCTGGCGGGCAATGCCGGCCAGGGCCTGGTTGAGGGTGGCGTCATCCACCTTGATACCGGCCCGGTCGGCGAGCTGGAGTTGCAGGCGCTCCAGGATCATGCGGTCGAGGACCTGCTCGCGCATCACCGCCGGGGGCGGCAGTGGCTGGCCCTTCTCCTGGAACTGCAGGGCAATGGTGTTAATGCGTTCATCCAGCTCACTGGCCATGATGGCGCCGTCGTTGACCACGGCCACAATGCGATCGAGCATCTGCACCTTGGCATGGGACCAGACCGGCACCATCAGCGCGACCATGGTCAGCAGGCCAAGCAGAGTGTGTCTGGCGTGCAGGGTTGTCTTAATCATACTGTCTCCTGTATCCCGGAATACTGCGCTCCAGCAGGGCATCCACCTGGCCGCCGAAGCCACCCAGGCCGACCATCTGGATCTGTAACCAGATGGTGCTGTCCGCCTCCAGATCGCCGTCGCCGTCATCGTCCACCAGCTCCCGCTGACTCAGCAGGCGCAGTTTCCAGCAGCAATTGCGGTATTCGGCCCCGGCGATGGTTTCCAGAGTGCGCTTGTTTTCCAGGTCGTACATCCAGCGGCCCACCATGCGCCAGTGGCGATGTATTGGCAGGATGCCGCTGATTTCCGATTCGCGGATGTCGTCTTCGGGGCGGTCGTGATAACCCAGATTGACCACCCGGCGTTCCCGGTCGTTGTAACCGATCTGGAAGCTGGAGCGTTCCCGCTCGTTTTCTTCCAGATCCCATTGGGCTTCAGTGTAGAGGTACCAGTCGCGGGCAAAGTTCCATCGGGCGTCGCCCACCAGTGGTGTCTGGTCATCGGTGGGGTCTTCCACGGTCTGTTCGGTGGTTACCTTGCGATCTTCGAAGTAGAACCCCTGGGCCACCCGCAGCCGCAGCTGTTCCCGGCCGGTGGCATCATGGAGGAAACGGCTGGTCAGGCCCAGCGCCAGTTTTTCCTCATCGCCGATGCGGTCATAGCCGATAAAGCGGTTTTCCCGGAACAGGGAGTTGTAGGAAAAGGTGAGCTCGCGGCTGTCAAAGTTGGGCAGGAAGTCCTGATTCTTGTAGGCCACCTTGTTGACGAACAGACGCGGTTCCAGGGTCTGGGTGTAATCCTCGCCGAGCCAGCGGCTGGGGCGCTCGAAGAACAGACCGGAGTCCAGGCTGGCGCCCCAGGTAGTGATATCCGGATTGTCCTCGGCATTGGCGTCCACGCTGTCCAGCTCATAACGGGTGTGATACAGCCGGGCGCGGGGTTCCAGATAGCCCCAGGGCTTCTGCAGCCGCAGGTTCAGGGCCGGGGCCGCGTGGGCGCGCAGGCCGGTGGCCTTGCCGCTGTCATCGGAACCGCTGCGCTCAAAGGAGGTGATGTCCGACAGCCACAGCCCCTTGAGAGGGCCATACAGGGTGGGGTCGCCGGTGAGCTGCAGCTGGGGCAGACGACGGTAGGGCAGGTCCTGATCCTCCAGGGTCGGGTCGATGGTCTGCCAGGACTGCATGCGCCCCAGTACCTGCCAGGTGCGGCCGTAATAGCGGGCTTCCGCCAGCCGGGGCAGGTGCGTCTGGGAGCTGATCTCCAGACCGGTATCCAGATCCTTGAAGTAGAAGTCGTCCGACACATAGTTGAAGTCGGTCTTCAGGTTCCAGCGATTGATACTGCCCCGGTGGCTCCAGCGGGCCACCTGGCGGTCTTCATCATCAAACTTGCGGTCGTTGAACAGCACCCCGTAGCTGATGTCGCCTTCGCCCCAGGGCGTCAGATAGCGGAATTCGGAGTCCACCCCTTCGCCGCGGCCATCAATAAAGCGGGGCCCGATGGTGGCATCCAGCTGTGGGTGGATGTTCACGTAGATCGGTTGGGTAATATCCAGGCCGCCGCTGCTGTCGCCGATGGCGATGGTGGGGAACAGCAGGCCGGTCTTGCGCCGGTCATCAATGGGGAAGGTCAGCCAGGGCAGCCAGAAGATCGGCATGCTTTTGACTTTCAGCACCACATTGTTGGCTTCGCCCCAGCCCTTTTCCCGGTCCAGGAAAATCCGCTCCCCTTCCAGTGACCAGCCATTGGAGCCCGGCGCACAGGTGGTATAGGAGCCACGGGTAATGGTGGTGGTGGTCTCATTGAGGAAGATGTAGTCGGCGCTGCCCCGGGCGGCGGTGTTGAACAGGGAATAGCGCACCCCCAGCAGGCTGCCTTCCTTGCGGCGGGTCTGGCCGCTCATGCTGGAGGCAATAAAGGTGGCCTGGTCGCTTTCCAGACGCATGCCGTTTTCCAGCTGGAACTTGCCCGTGGCCTGGTCCAGTTGGGCGCTGTCGGTGGTAATGCGGCTGCCGGGCTGTTCGATCAGCACGTCGCCGTCCAGCTCGATCAGGCCATTCTGCGACATGGTGGAGTGGTCAGCGGTGACCACGGTGTCGCTGCCTTCCACAGGAATGCCCACGGCGGGGTTATAGTAGATGCCGCCACACCATTCCGGAATGCTGCGCTGTTGCACGGCGGGGAACGTGGCCATTTCTTCGCGGTCAACCCAGTTGAGGTCGTTGTCCGCGGTACTGGTGCCTGCCAGAAGCAGCAGGCCAGGGATCAGAATTCGTTGTACGGGCAGTGGCATCGGCTGCTCAGAACAGGTAAAAAGGCCGTTTTGCACCGCGCGGATAACTGGCGCGGTAAAAGCGGCAGTGTAATGGAACAAGGAAGGCAATGCAGCCTGATAAAAGTAATTCTCACGTAGATCTGCGTAAGCAGGCTCTCGATCAGTGGGTAAGCGCTCACATTGGCGCTGAGCTGGCGGGTGTGCCGGCCTCTGCGGACGCCAGCTTTCGCCGCTATTTCCGTTATCAGCACGATGGCCGCAGCCTGATCGCCATGGATGCGCCACCGGCCCAGGAAGATTGCCGCCCCTTTATTGATGTGGCCCGGCGTCTTCAGCGTGCCGGCCTGCATGTGCCGGAAATCGTTCATCAGGATCTGCAGCAGGGCTTCCTGCTGCTCACCGACATGGGCAATGAGACCTGGCTCACCGCCCTCAATGAGGGCAATGCGGATGCCTGGTACAGTGCCGCCATCGACACCCTGATTGCCCAGCAATTGCATGCCGATATGTCCGGCTTGCCGGTCTACGATGAGGCCCTGCTGCAGCGGGAACTGGAGCTGTTTCCCCAGTGGTACCTGTTTCGCCACAGGGAAAAGGTGGTCACCGGCGAGCTGCGCCAGCGTCTGGACCGGGTGTTTACCGTGCTGATCGAATCGGCCCTGGCCCAGCCGCAGGTGTTCGTGCACCGGGACTACATGCCCCGCAACCTGATGGTGTCCGACCCCAACCCCGGGGTGCTGGACTTCCAGGACGCGGTGGCCGGGCCCATTAGTTATGACGTGATCAGCCTGTTCAAGGATGCCTTTATCAGCTGGCCGGAAGCGCGGGTGCTGGGCTGGCTGCGGGAGTATTTCGACAAGGCCACCGCCGCAGGCCTGCCGGTGCCGGCGGAGTTCGATACCTTCCTGCGCGATTGCGACCTGATGGGTGCCCAGCGCCACCTCAAGGTGATCGGCATCTTTGCGCGCATCTGCCACCGGGACGGCAAACCCAAATACCTGGGCGATGTGGCCCGATTCTTCGCCTACCTGCGCACCGTCATCGCCCGCCGTCCGGAGCTGGCGGACCTGGAATGGATCCTGGATCAGCTCGAGGACAACGAGTGAAGGCGATGATCCTGGCCGCCGGTTACGGCAAGCGCATGCGGCCCCTCACCGATCACACCCCCAAGCCCCTGCTGCAGGCGGGGGGCAAGGCGCTGATCGAATACCACATCGAGAAACTGCGCGATGGGGGCATCGATTCCCTGGTGATCAACACCGGCTGGCTGGGCGACCGGCTGGCGGCCACCCTGGGCGATGGTCGGCGCTTTGGCATTCCCATCGTCTATTCCCATGAAGGTGCCCCGCTGGAAACCGCCGGCGGCATTCGCCGGGCGCTGCCCTTGCTGGGGGATGCCCCCTTTGTGCTGGTCAACGGCGATATCTGGACCGACTTTGACCTGTCCCGGTTGGTGACCGAGCGGCCCGACCCGGTGCATCTGGTGCTGGTGGATAACCCGGACCACCACCCGGGTGGGGATTTTCATCTGACAGAAAGGGGCCGGGTGCGCGATAATGGCGAACCCAGGCTGACCTATGCGGGCATGGGGCGCTTCGATCCGGCCCTGTTCCGGGATCTGCCCGATGGCGAAGCGAAACTGGCGCCGCTGCTGCGCGCCGCCATGGCCGACGATGCCGTCAGCGGTGAGCACCACCCGGGCCAATGGTGGGATATCGGCACCCCGGAGCGCCTGGACGAACTGGACCGGTTACTCAAGAGCCCCTGATCCAGCGCCGAAAATGGTTTTGTAGGAGCGTCGCTGGCGGCGCGATCACTGGGTTTCGAGTTGCGAGCAACGAGTGCCGAAATGCCAAACCGGCGCTTTTGATTTTGCTTTTCGTCACTCGAAACTCGTTACTCGCAACTGTCTTTACTGAGGAATCTTCATGCCCAAGCAGGATTATCTGATCGCCCCCTCCATTCTCGCGGCCAACTTCGCCCGTCTCGGGGAAGAATGCGATAACGTGCTGGCCGCCGGGGCGGACGTGATCCACTTCGACGTGATGGACAACCACTACGTGCCCAACCTGACCATCGGCCCCATGGTCTGCAAGGCCCTGCGCGACCACGGCATCACCGCTCCCATCGACGTGCACCTGATGGTCAGCCCGGTGGACGACCTGATCGGCATGTTCGCCGAGGCCGGCGCCAGCTACATCACCTTTCACCCGGAAGCCAGCCAGCACGTGGACCGTTCCCTGCAACTGATCAAAAGCCACGGCTGCAAAGCCGGCCTGGTGCTCAACCCGGCCACCCGTCCTGAATGCCTGGAATACGTCATGGACAAGCTGGACATGATCCTGCTCATGAGCGTGAACCCGGGCTTCGGTGGCCAGAAGTTCATCCCCTCCACTCTGGACAAGACCCGCGCCGTGCGCCAGATGATCGATGCCAGCGGCTACGACATCCGCCTGGAAGTGGATGGCGGCGTCTCTGAAAAGAATATCCGTGACGTGGCCGCCGCCGGCGCCGACACCTTTGTGGCGGGCTCCGCCATCTTCGGCAAGGACGACTACGCCGCCGTCATCCAGCAAATGCGCGAGGAGCTGGCGCAGGCCTGAGGGCCTACACCGCTCAGGAGGGAACCGAATGGCCCTGCCGCTGCCTTATCCCTCCATGCGCTACGCGACCCTGCTATTCACCTGTCTGATGCTCCTGCTGGCCGGCTGTGCCAGCAGGTCGCCCGTTGCCCCGGAATCCATGACCGAGGCTCCGGCGGCAATCCGTGCCAAGCAGAAAGCCAGCTCAGGCAATAGCGCCCCGGATTTGCAGGCCCAGCAGGAAATGGATGCACTGGTGGCAGACGTGATGGCCGAAGTGCCACCCCTGCGCGTGTCCCTGGAGGCCCAGCACGAAGACTGGAAAGGCGTCCCCTACCGCTACGGCGGCTTGAGTCCTCGCGGCGTGGACTGCTCCGGCTTCGTCTATCTCACCTTCCTGTCCCGCCTGGGCATGGAAGTGCCGCGCACCACCACCGAGCTGCTGCAAAGCGGCGAAAAGGTCAAACGTGACGAGATTCAGGTGGGCGACCTGGTGTTCTTCCGCACCGGCCCCGGTAACCGCCATGTAGGCATCTACATGGGTAACGGTGATTTTCTCCATGCGTCCACCAGCCAGGGCGTGATGACGTCCTCCCTGAGTAATCCTTACTGGCATCGGCGGTACTGGCAGGCTCGGCGGTTGGCAGGCCTGTAATGCACCGCATCTCGTGTGGCACTTTTTGTTCCATCTAGCGTTACTGCTCCTAACCCTCTGCCGAACGAGTAGGGTGCACTGAGCCTAAGGCGAACTGCACCATTTTCCGCCCAAGCGCTGCAGTTCGCCTCAGGCTCAGTGCACCCTACGCAAACCGCAATTCATCCGTTTTAACCGAAGCGCCCCGCTTATTGTCGACCTGGTATTTGGTGATTTCGCCGCCCGTTTTTCACCCGCGCGGAAATTGGATTTGTAGGATATGGCTTACATATTTTTGTAAGTTGTTGAGTTAGGGTTGGTTTTCAAGCGGGGCCGGGTTTCTCATTAGGGATGCAGTTAGCAATACTTGATTTCAGTCTCTCATTGTCGAGTTGTTAGTGGGGATCAGTTTTAAAAGGAAGGGTTATGAAATTGGTTATAAAAACAGCCATCATCGCGTTATCAATGTCATTTTTTGGCGGTTGCACTATCGCCACGCCGGTTGTGTCCAGCGGGAAATATGAGGGGCTGGCAAATGATGACCCTGCCATGAGCAAAATCTATGTATACAGAGAGCAGGCGTTCACTGGTGGTGCCAATCAATATGATGTGATGGTAAATAGTGTCCTGTCCGGGTCATTGCCTAACGGTTCATTTTTCGAGACTGACGTTGAGCCCGGTGATACCAAAGTGGAGCCAAGAACTTTGACCTCCTTTGGGTTTGGTAAAGGTGTTTTCAGCATGACCGAACCCGGTGGCCTTTATTGTTTTAAGCTAACCTTGAACTTCTGTCTCCAGTGTAAAAGCGCTGATATAAATTCAGTTGATACTAAGCAATGCGAAAAAGAGATACAGAATCTTAAGAAGGTTGAGCTGAAGTGAATAGGAAGGCTGAGGGGTAAATAGTTTAAGGTCTTACATTGTGCATCAAAGTGTATGATGCAAAACCTGACCCCAATCCTCGCTAGTTTTTGAGTTTTAATTACTTAGGTGGGAAAGGATGTCCGATTGGCAAGTATTGGTTTTGGTTATTGTTGCGCCCCTTGTGCTTTCACTATTTTCATGTGCCCTAATTGGAAGACAGTCTGGTAGGGAAAAGTTGTCTGGGTATGGCCTTCCCTCTCTTTCCCAGTATCTTGTCAATTTATTTAGAGTTGATGCAAGAGCATTGCATAGTCAACCCTTGCTTTGGGGGGGCGCTATTAACACCTTTATTTTATTCGGTTGCCATTACTCTTCCGTTTATTGCGGAAAGAGAGCTTGATATGTCGCCGGAAGGCATAGCTGTTTTCTTTGAGCTAGCGAAGATTGGTATCTACATATTGAGTGTGTCACTGCCTCTTGGTCTGTTGGTTGCAAGGATGCACTCAACTGTCCAAGTGGAGGGGCAAATTAAAGCCAATCATTCAAATGCTACGTTTGGTAATTATTTTACCCACCGCAAGCTGGTCAGGAAAGAGGTTGAAGAAATATGTTTACGTCGAAAAATGGAGCTCGCCGCTGGGCCTGACTTCTATAAAGTATTGTTTCCAAATAATTCGCCATTTCGTTTTTTAGAAACTGAGTTCCCTGCGCGTGTTGTTCGATTGATTGAGAATGCACGGGCCAGGTCGCAAAATTTCTTCAATGTTTTTGATGTTGAAATGCCCAATGGGAATGTGTTGACGAAAGAGATCTCAGAATCCTTTGTGGATGAAGTGCTAAATATCTACTCCGACTCATGGTTTCGTCCCGTTGAATTGAAAGATGTTATGAAAAGCCCCCGCTGGGACAGAATGTCTCCAGGCGAAAAAAAACTGCATGGCTTACACGCTTTAAGCCTATTGGCGGTTGCTTATTATGAGATTGAGTCGATTGGGATTACACAGGAGGCTTAACAAAATAATAACTAATCGTGGAAGGTTATAATAAAAGAAAAGCTAAAGGGGCTATTGTAAACGAAATGATAATGGATGAAGGCTGGGTCTTGTTAACTCTCTTAATCGCTCTTTGTGCGGAGTGTGGAGAAGCCCTGTCACCAATGAGTGAAGGCGTTACTTTGATAGTGTCAGTAGAAGCGGTCTACGGCGGCGGCTTTGTGGTCCAGGGACTCACAGATCTACCTCCCGACACGCAAGAGAGCAATGGGGTCAGGCCTCCCAATTCCCATTAACCCTACAGCCATGGGGAATGGGAGATCTGAGCCTCTAAATGTTCCGTATGCGTGTCCGCGAGGAATCCTTTCTGGTTATGCTGTATCGCTACTCGGGGAGTAATTTTGATGACTTTATTTTTAATAATTTCTTGTGCTCTAATTTTAGGTTTATTTGGATTTCTTGGGTTTTGAGGCGGTCTGGTTGGTCTGAAAATTGGGTGTGGGTAGTCGTATTTTTTCTTATATATTTTTTGGTAGGGTTTTGATTTTTACATTTAAAAGTGAATTTATTAGTCAGGAAGTTTTGAATACTTTTGTTGTGTATGGTGTGGTTTTTTATCTTGGTTTTGACTTGTCTATAATTAAAAAGAATTTAAAGCTGGAAACTAGGAATCCATAACTTAGCAAATGCACTGCTAGCGGTAATGCGGTCAGGTCTTGCTTCGTGCCTTAAATTTTGAATTCAAATCGCGCCGCCAGCGACGCTCCTACGGAGGGGGCGCGATTTATCCCGCTTCCTCCAGCGGCTTCCCATCTTCATCCACAAAACGCACATCCCGCACGGTGAGGGTCTGGCCTTGCTGGTTCTGGACGGTGACCGGCGCCAGCGGCTCGCCGGTCTGGCGGTCCACCAGCTGCATGGTGTCCTTTTCCCCGTTCCAGCGTTCGCTCCACTGGCGCAGGGCGGTGACTACCGTAAACAGGTCGCGGCCCTTGTCGGTGAGGCGGTATTCGTAGCGCTTGCCGTGCTCGCCCACGTCCACACGCACCATTACCCCGTTGTCCACCAGCCGGGTCAGGCGGTTGCAGAGGATGTTCTTGGCGATGCCCAGGTTGTGCTGGAAATCCACAAAGCGGCGGGTGCCCAGCATGGCCTGCTTGACCACCAGCAGGGACCACCAGTCACCGACCTCATTGAGGGCGCAGGCCACCGAACAGCCCATTTCATCGAAGCGTTTGCGTGTCATGGGTGGGATTGTACGCCAGAAAGGTTGCATAACGAAACCAAATAAGGTTTTATTACGCAACCAAATTGAGGGCCGCCGATTGGTGGCCTCGCTGATTCTGTTGTTTTTTATCGCGCTCGCTTGAGCGCCAGAGTGAAACAAAATTCGGGAGAGTAACAATGAGTGGTTCCCTGGACAGTCTGCTGCGCCCTTTTGCGCACAAATCCCTGAATCTGCGTAACCGGGTGGCCATGGCCCCCATGACCCGCACCTTCTCGCCGGGCTATGTGCCCAATGACGAGGTGGTGGGTTACTACCGCCGTCGTGCCGAGGGTGAGGTGGGCCTGATCATCACCGAAGGCACCTTTGTGGGCCACAAGGCCGCCAACGGCTATGAGCGGGTACCGGCCATTTATGGCGATGCCGCCATGGCGGGCTGGAAGAAGGTGGTGGATGCGGTTCACGAGGCCGGTGGCCAGATCATCCCGCAGCTCTGGCATGTGGGCTCGGTGCGCAAGCCCGGGATTGGTCCGGACAAGGACGTGCCCGGGCATTCGCCGTCCGGCCTGTTCAAGCCGGGCAAGGAAAATGGCCACGCCATGACCCAGGAGGATATCCAGGACGTGGTGCGCGCCTTTGCGGATTCCGCCCGGGCCGCCAAAGCGGTGGGCTTTGACGGGGTAGAGATTCATGGTGCCCACGGCTATCTGCTGGACCAGTTCTTCTGGGAAGGCACCAACCAGCGCGATGACGAGTACGGTGGCTCCATCGAGAACCGGGCCCGGTTCGGCGTGGAGATCGTCAAGGCGGTGCGTGAAGCGGTGGGTGAGGAGTTCGCCATTGTGCTGCGCTTCTCGCAATGGAAGCAGCAGGATTACGACGCCAAGCTGGCCGAGAACCCGGAAGAGCTGGAGCGCTTCCTGATGCCGTTCGTGGACGCCGGGGTGGATATCTTCCATGCCTCCACGCGTCGTTTCTGGCTGCCGGAGTTCGAGGGTTCCGACCTGAACCTGGCCGGCTGGACCAAGAAAATCACCGGCAAGCCCACCATTTCCGTGGGCAGCGTGGGCCTGGATGGGGATTTCCTGAACAGCCCGGAAGGCATGGGCGGTACCGCCAACCCGGCGGCGCTGGATGAGCTGACCCGACGCATGGATAACGACGAGTTCGACATGATCGCCGTGGGCCGGGCGCTGCTGCAGGACCCGAACTGGCTGCTGAAGGTGAAGGAAGGGCGTGAGGAAGAGATCGCGCCGTTTACCAAGAAGGCGTTGGGAAGTTTGAGTTAAGAGCTACAAGCTCCAAGCTGCAAGCTACAACGCGGATCCGGGTTTGCCGGATCCGATAGGAAAGAGGTCGCGTCCAGAGTCTGGGTGCGGCCTTTTTTGTTTTGAGGGCATTTCCGTAGGAGCGTCGCTGGCGGCGCGATAACCAACCCAGGAAGCGAATGATGAGTTTCGAGTTACGAAGACCTGGCTTCTGGATGGTTCAAGGTTTTGCCTTTCGAGCCTCGCTTCTCGTAACTCGCCACTGTTTTGATCGCGCCGCCAGCGACGCTCCTACGGAAGGTGTGGTTATAAAGAGAGAGGCCGCGCCTGGGTTTCCGGGCGCGGCCTCTGAGGTTCAGCCAGCTTGGGCCTCAAACCGCGTTGCAGCTTGAGGCTTGTAGCTTGCAGCTCACTCCTCGTTCTGATCCACCAGGGTCTGGTTCACCGCCAACGCCAGCAGGGTGCAGATGACGCCGGAGAGCAGGTAGACGGTGACCGACAGCAGGCCGAATTTGGCGGACAGGCCCAGGGCCACCAGCGGAGCGAAGGCGGCGCCGAACAGCCAGGCGAAGTCGGAGGTGAGGGCGGCGCCGGTGTAGCGGAAGCGGCGTTCGAAGTTGGCAGTAACGGTGCCGGAGGCCTGGCCGTAGGACACACCCAGCAGGGCGAAACCGAGCAGGATGAAGGTATCCTGCATGGCCGGGCTGCCGCCCATCAACAGCGGGGTGAGCAGGCTGAATACGCCGATGATCGCCGCCAGGGCGCCCACGGTGGTGCGCTTGCCGATGCGGGCGGCAATCCAGCCGGAGCCGATGGTGGCCATGATGCCCACGAAGCCCCCC
>ENA-OQTX01000152-OQTX01000152.1-marine-metagenome-genome-assembly--contig:-NODE-152-length-17285-cov-10.517550_pt1 | contig 17285 bp, 19 predicted proteins | sample MGYA00240992_ERZ505281 | MGnify/ENA primary metagenome ERZ505281 (study PRJEB26146, sample SAMN05422147) | marine metagenome | isolation source: South Atlantic Ocean | place: Atlantic Ocean:South... | reverse complement strand
TATACTGAAGACCACCTCCACGTATCCAAGAAGGTCCTGGCCCAGAAATTTTTGTTGCCAATATAATTTTTCCACGATTGTTTCGTTCTTTAAACCAATTTCCAATAATTGTTTCAGTAGCTCCAAAAGTTTTTTCTGAAGGTGGAATAGCATACATCTCTGCTGTATCAAAAAAATTTATACCTTGATCCAAAGCATAATCCATTTGCTCGAAAGCTTCTTCTTGAGTATTTTGTCCACCCCAAGTCATTGTACCGAGACAAATTAAACTAACTTTCAATTCGGTATTTCCAAGTTTTTTAAATTTCATAAAAAAATTATTTAAATCTTTATTTTATTATTTTTCTTGAATTGAATATTTCTTAAATAATGAAATTCCATTCTTACCTTTGTGCTCGTAAGATTCTTTAAAACTCTCCAATTGCCAACCTGACATTCTTTTAGTAATTTCGTTAAGACTGTTTTTTTTCCATTCTTCGGTTGTTTGTTGATCTTTCCAAATCTTTTTTTCTTCATTAGTTCTAGCACATCCATAACAATAGCCCGTTACGGGATCTGTTTTACAAATGCTTAAACAGGGCAAAATAATCATAATAAAAAAATTAATTTAGAATAGATTAAGATATTTTTAAACCCTTAAAATCTATATATAATATTTGACGGACTGTTAGCTCAGTTGGTTAGAGCAATCGCCTCTTAAGCGATAGGTCCTGGGTTCGAATCCCAGACAGTCCACCATATTTAGCTAATTATATAGCCACATTTCAACTTGACATATATGGTTTAAATCTATTAAAGAAGCTTTATTGTAGAGTTATCTACAGTAAATTAATAATAACTAAGGAACGTTAAATGAGTCTTAAAGGTAAAGTAAAGTGGTTCAATGGAAAAAAAGGTTATGGTTTCATTGAGCGTGAAGATAAGGAAAAAGATGTTTTCGTTCATCATACTGCAGTTAGAGATGCTGGTCTTAAGTTTCTTAACGAAGGTGACGAACTGACATTTGAAGTTGAGAACGGCGAAAAAGGTCCTTCCGCAGTAAATCTGCAAAAAGCTTAATCGTATTTCAATAAATTTCAAAAAACTTGGGGCAGAATTAATTGAATATTCAGTTGTGCTGCCCCATTAAAATTTGTTGTTAGATTGGCTAACAATAAAGTTAAACTAAAAAGAAAGAAGATAAAATGAGTATAAAAGGAAAAGTTAAGTGGTTTAATGGAGCAAAAGGATATGGTTTCATTGAACGAGAAGATAAGGAAAAAGATGTTTTTGTTCATTCTTCTGCAGCTCAAGCAGCAAGCTTGGAGTTAAACGAAGGTGATGCGTTAACATTTGAAGTTGAGAACGGCGAAAAAGGTCCTTCCGCAGTTAATCTGCAAAAAGCTTAATCGTATTTCAATAAATTTCAAAGCCATTTGGGGTAGAACTTAAAAAAGTTTATAATATTTAATTTCTGCCCCACTGAGCTAGGTTTTTTGAACTTTTAACAAATTAAAAATGTTGATAGATTCTCGTTAAAAGAAGATAGTTCTGGGGTACCTGGCAACAGAACGCCCCTACTAATCTAATCAAGATGTCGATCAATTCCCTTACATCATTCAGCCCGGTAATGTGTTCTTCATGCACATGATATTTATGGATTCAGACAGTAAATTAGGCATGAATTTAGGTGATACATACTTTGTTACTGAAAATGCTAATGAAAGATTGTATTAAAAAAACAAACTCTACAAATAATATATTGAAGTATATTGCTTAAATGCAAAACCCTTCAATAAAATATATTTTAAAATTATCTATCCCTATTTTTTTTGCAAACTTAGCAATTCCATTAGTTGGAATTATAGACACTGGTTTAATGGGTAATCTTGGTAATTTATCTTATCTATCAGCAACATCTGTTGCAGCAAATTTATTTTCAATGATTTTTTGGAGTTTTGGTTTCTTAAGAATGGGTACCGTTGGTTTAGTCTCACAAGCATATGGAAAGAAAGATTATTCAGAAATATTTAATATTGTTTTAAGAAATCTAATTTTTGTATTAACAATTTTCATAATATTAATTTCACTTCAAAATTATATTTTTAGATTAAGCTTAAATATTTTTGATCTATCAGTTACAACTGAAAAATTTTATAAAGATTATTTCCAAATTCGAATTTGGTCAGCACCAGGTGAGCTAACATTATATATTATTACAGGTTTATTTATTGGTTTACAAAAGACCAAGATTTCAAGTTTAGCGGTAGGTTTATTTTCTATATTAAATATAATTTTAAGTATCATTTTTGTTGCAAAATTTGATTTAAATATCAAAGGTGTTGCTTATGGAACTTTATTCTCAGCTTTAATAATATCAATATCTTTTTTAATTTATACTTTTTGGTATTTATACAGAATGTCTAAGATTGAAATTAAGATTGATGATTTAATAAACTTAAATAAAATTAAGAACATATTTAATATTAATTTAAATATATTTATTAGAACAATACTTTTAACTTTTTCCTTTTTATGGTTTACCTATCTTGGAAGCCAAATTGGTGAAGATTATATTGCAGCAAATGCTATTTTAATTAATTTAGTTTTTCTATCTGCTTTTATTTTGGATGCCTACGCTTTTTCTACAGAGGGAATGGTTGGCTATTCTCTTGGAAAAAATGATATCAATCTTTTTAAAAAGATTGTTAAAAATTCTTTTATTTTAAGCTCAATTACTGGATTGATTATTTCAATTATTTATTTCTTAATTAATAAGTTTGCTATTCAATTAATGACTAACATTGAGGTCATCAAAAGTCTTAGCTCTTCTTATGCAGTTTGGTTGATTATAATGCCTTTAATCTCTTCATTTTGTTATCAGTTCGACGGGATATTTATTGGAGCCTCACAGACAAAAGAGTTACGTAATGCAATGGTTTTTTCAGTATTCTCATATGTAGTCATCTCCCTAATACTGGTAGATCTTTTGGGTAACACTGGTATTTGGATTTCGCTATGTCTATTTATGATCTTAAGAGCTTTGTCCTTATATTGTTATTTAGATAAAATTTATTTAAGGTTTAATGTTATTAAATCAATTTAATTAATCTTTAGTTAACTATAGAAGCCTAGTTAACGGCACCGAGCAACAGAACGCCCCTTCCAAAATTTATATTAACTTGACATTTCTTATCAAATCAATTTAAAGGTTCACTGTTGTTAGTTTTTTCTAACAATAAAGTTAAACTAAAAAGAAAGAAGATAAAATGAGTATAAAAGGAAAAGTTAAGTGGTTTAATGGACAAAAAGGATATGGTTTCATTGAACGAGAAGATAAGGAAAAAGATGTTTTTGTTCATGCTTCTGCAGCTGAAGCAGCAAGCTTGCAGTTAAACGAAGGTGATGCATTAACATTTGAAGTTGAGAGCGGCGACAAAGGCCCTTCCGCAGTTAATCTGCAAAAAGCTTAATCGCACACAATCTATTGTTGCAAAGTAATAATTTTATGTTATTTTGCAGCAATGATTGGAAATTTAAAAATTATAAGTATTCTAAATGCAAAACATCATTTTGCACACGCTAGGCTATTGCTTAGCTATTAATCATAAAATAAATTTTAATTTTTAACAATTTAATATAAACAGGAGATATGCAGCTGTAGCTCAGTTGGTTAGAGCGCTTGGTTGTGGACCAAGAGGTCGGTGGTTCGATCCCACTCAGCTGTACCAAATAAATGAGTAAACAAAAAAAATTAAAGCCAGAGCTAGCGTCTGGTTTTAGAGATAGAAAAGGCAATGAACTAATACTGAAAGATCGTTTGATTGAGATAATTAAACGTAATTTTCAACTATTTGGTTTTGAACCTTTGGAAACACCCGGCTTTGAGCTTTCAGAAAACATAGGTAAATTTTTACCTGATGAGGATAGGCCTATGGCTGGAGTGTTTGGATTTAAAGATGAAAAAGATTGGATATCTTTAAGATATGATTTAACTGCTCCGCTTGCACGATACGTATCTGAAAATTTTGATAATTTATCCAAGCCTTTTAAGAGATATCAAGTTGGTTCAGTTTGGAGAAACGAAAAACCAGGACCGGGAAGATACAGGGAGTTTACCCAAATTGATGCTGACATTGTCGGAACTAAAAGTGTTTCAGCTGATGCTGATATGTGTGTTTTATTAGTTGATACTTTAAACAAGTGCGGATTAGATAAAAATGAATATTTAATTAAAGTCAGTAATAGAAAACTGATTCAAGGACTATTAGAAGAATTGAAAGTAACGAGTGACTTAAAGAAACTTACTGCAATAAGAGCGGCTGATAAGTTAGATAGGGTGGGTATATCAGGCGTTAAGGCTTTATTGGGCAAAGGAAGAAAAGATAAGTCAGGAGACTTTACAAAAGGAGCTGGATTAACTGAAAATCAATCCGAGGAGATTATTAACTTTTTAAAAATTGACAGTTTTTCTAAACTAGGTAATTTATCTTCGAATTTGACATTCAAGGAGGGAATAAGCGAATTAAATGAAATTCTTGAATTAACAAAATTAAATAAGTTTGCAGATCGCATAAAATTTTCATCTGCTGTAGTAAGGGGGATTGAATATTACACTGGTGCAATATTTGAGGCCAATTTACTTTTTAAAGTTAAAAATAAGAAAGGTAAAGAAATTGAATTTGGTTCAGTGGGAGGTGGAGGCAGATATGATGATTTAATTTCGAGATTTACTCAATCAATATATCCCGCAACAGGAGTTTCAATAGGTTTAGATCGACTTTTATATGCAATTACTCAGAAAAAAATGGAGAAAATTAAAGATAATAATCCAGTTGTTATTTGTGTTTTTGATAAAAAACAAATGTCTCAATACAACAAATTATTAACGCTTCTTAGATCTTCAAATATTAATTCAGAAATTTACTGTGGTGACGGGAGTTTAAAAGCTCAAATGAAATATGCTGATAAAAGAAATGCTCCAGCTGTCATATTGTACGGTGATAATGAAATTAAATCAGGAATAGTCACTATAAAAAATCTTAAACTAGGAAAAGAAGCATCAGTGGATCTTAAGACAAGAGAAGATTGGACAAGTAGCAAAACTGCTCAAATTACAGCTAAAGTTGAGAATTTAGTCGATGAAATCAAAAAATTACTCTGAAAAAATTTTAGACGTTTTTAAAAAAAAGGGATTTGTTTTTTCAGAACCTGATGTTCTTTTAGATTCAAATTATATTATTCAAAGATCTGGTGAAAACTTTAAGAAATTAATGCTTACATTTGAGGACGATACTGGAAAAAATATGTGTTTAAGGCCTGATTTAACAGTTGCCGCTTGTGTTAAATATTTAAAAGAAAATTCCAGAGGTGCATCAAAGATTTATTATTCCGGGCAGGCATATAGAAGATCTAATAATAGCAAAGAATCAATTATTAATGATCAAGTCGGTCTTGAAATTATTGGTTCAAAAAAAAAATTATCAGATGATAAAGAGATTATAAACACTATTCTGAAATCGATTGATAAAATTAAAATAAAAAACGTCTCTATAAATATTGGTGATGTAAGTTTATTTAGACAACTTATAGATTCACTTAACATGCCTGAGAGATGGAAGTTAAGGTTAATAAGACATTTTTGGAGACCTAAGTATTTTGAAGATTTGCTTAATAGGTTAGAAACTAATTCAGATATCGATCCCATAACTGTTGATTTTGATAAAAAGAAATTTTCTGAAATGAAAAAGCTTAATCAAAATCAAGAAATTGCAGGTCGTAAAATTTCAGAAATATTATCTAGATTTGACAAAAAAATTCGTGATCCAAGATCTTTTGCAGAAGGAAAAAAGACTGCGAAAATTATTAGGGAATTCCTAAAAATTAGTTGTCCTATCGACCAGATGGATAAAAATCTCAATAAGTTTTTTAAAAAAAACAATATTAAAAAAAACATAATTAAGAATTTATTGCCTATGAAAAATTTATCTAAAAGTGATTACAAAATAATTTTTTCCACAAATTTTGGTAGGGATATTGAATATTATACTGGAATGGTTTTTGATATATGGGCGTCAACAAATAAAAATAAGCAAGAAATAGCCAGAGGTGGAAGATACGACAATTTATTAAAAAGCTTAGGTTCTAAGAAAGATGTTTCTGCAGTTGGAGCAGCAATAAATTTAAATAACTTATCAAGGCTTATGCAATGAAAGATTTAGTTACAATTGGTTTACCTAGCAAAGGGAGATTAAAAGAAAGCTCACTTAACTTTTTAGAAAAAAATAATCTAAAATTAAGTTCTAAAGGCGGAGATAGAGATTATTTTGCAGATTTTGATAATTTAGCAAATGCCAAAGTTATTTACTTGCATGCTAGAGAGATAATAGAAAGGCTAGGCGATGGTACACTTGATGTAGGAATATCAGGTTTAGATTTATTAGGAGAGTCTTCTAACAGCTTACAAAAAAAAGTAGAAACGTTAAAAGAATTAGATTTTGGCAAAGCTAACTTAGTTGTTGCAGTACCTGATGACTGGATTGATGTTCAAACGGTTGCTGATTTGGAGGAGGTATCCTTTTATTTTAGAGATAAGAAAAATTCACGATTAAGAATTGCTACAAAGTACCCAAATTTGACCAATAAGTTTTTTGCTACTAAAGGCGTCACTCAATATAGGCTTATTTTAAGCTTGGGTGCTACGGAAACATATCCATTTATCGGATCGTCAGAAATTATTACCGATATCACCTCAACTGGAAGCACTTTAAAAGCGAACAATTTAAGAGTTTTAAAAGATGGATCTATCTTAAAATCTTATGCATGTGTCATAGCTTCAAAAAAATCTTTGATTAATAAAAATAAAAAAAAAATAATAAATTTATTTTTAGGAAAATAAAAAAAAAGGGCAGTAAAAACTGCCCTTTTTGAATTTTGTTTTGAGTAAGAATGATTACATTCGCATTCATTTGACGTCAGTACTCACTTATTTAACTTCTTCACTGCAAACTTCACTGCAGAATCAGACGAAACGAGAAGGGTACGAGAAGGATGACTATAATAACCTTATTATTTCTTTACTTGTTAGAACAGTGGCAAATTCATCTTTTAGACTTGCTAAAGAAATTTGATGTATTTGTTCGGCATCATATTTTTCTCCATTGATACCCACTTTATCAAATGTTGCCGTGGCATCTGAGATTAAATATGTATTGTAACCATAGTTGCCTGCCATTCGTGTAGTTGTTGAGACACAATGGTCAGTTGTTAAACCTGTTATAACCAAAGTTTTACATTGCTCATTGTCCAATGTTTCTTTTAGATTTGTCCCAATAAAAGCACTATTAACATTTTTGGTAATTACTATTTCATTATCCATTGGAGTTGTTTGATCACTAAATTCAAAACCTGGATTTGATTTATATAATGGACTATTTGGATTCAAGGAACTATGCTTGATATGAATAATTTTGAGTTTTAATTCTCTCCATTTTTTTATTAAATTACCACAGACATTTTCAGCATTTTTATTATTTCTATTTCCACCCCAATAGTTCTCATCTAAAAATCCTTTCTGGCAATCTACGACTAACAATATAGGATTTAATTCTTTTATTTTATTCATTAAAAATACTAATAGCACAAAAAAACCCCCGAAACTTTCGTTCCGAGGGTTCTAATTTTGTTTAGTGTATGTATTTAGAGTGTTCTGGTTGGGGAACCGTATTACATTCCCATTCCACCCATTCCTCCACCCATTCCTCCACCCATTCCACCAGGAGGCATAGCTGGACCCGAATCTTTTTCTTCCGGTTTGTCTGCAACCATTGCTTCGGTTATAATTAATAAGCCAGCAATCGATGCAGCATCCTGAAGAGCCGTTCTTACAACTTTAGTTGGATCTATAATTCCTTTAGCGAACATGTCACAGTACTCTTCGTTTTGTGCGTCATATCCTTGATTTGTTTTTTTACCTTCCAAAAGTTTTCCCACAACAACTGATCCATCAATGCCAGCATTAGCAACTATTTGCCTGATTGGTGCTTCTAAAGCTTTTTTGATGATGTCTATTCCAGCTTTCTGATCAGATCCTTTAAATTTTACCTTGTCTAAATCTTGGGATGCATAAAGTAATGCGCATCCACCTCCAGCAACAACACCTTCTTCTACTGCGGCTCTAGTTGAGTTCAAAGCATCTTCTACTTTGTCTTTTCTTTCTTTAACCGCAACTTCGGTTGCACCACCAACTTTAATTACAGCAACTCCACCGGCTAATTTAGCTAATCTTTCTTGAAGTTTTTCTTTATCGTAATCAGAAGTTGTTTCTTCAGTTTGTTGTCTAATTTGATTACATCTTGCTTCGATGTCAGCTTTTTTGCCTGATCCACCGATAATGGTACTGTTTTCTTTATCAACTTTTATTTTTTTGCAAGATCCAAGGTCATTTATTTTTACGTTCTCTAATTTAATGCCAAGATCTTCTGAGATTACTTGGCCACCCGTTAATATTCCAATATCTTCTAGCATTGATTTTCTTCTATCGCCAAAGCCAGGAGCCTTAACAGCAACTACTTTTAAACCACCTCTTAATTTGTTTACAACTAAAGTTGCTAAAGCCTCACCCTCAACATCTTCAGAAATTATCATAAGAGGACGTCCTGCCTGAACAACAGATTCTAGTAATGGCACTATTGATTGTAAGTTAGTTAATTTTTTTTCATGTAAAAGAATAAGGGGATTTTCGAGTTCTGTAGTCATTTTGTCTGCATTAGTAATGAAATATGGAGAAAGATACCCTCTATCAAACTGCATACCTTCTACAACATCTAATTCCGTTTCTATTCCTTTAGCTTCTTCAACAGTTATTACACCTTCATTTCCAACTTTTTGCATAGCTTTTGAAATCATGTCTCCAACTTCTTTTTCACCATTCGCAGAAATTGTTCCAACTTGTGCTATTTCATCATTGGTTTTAACTTTCTTTGAGGACAATTTTACTTTTTCAAGAACATGCGTAACTGCATTATCAAGCCCTCTTTTAACATCCATTGGGTTCATTCCAGCAGTAACGTATTTGCATCCTTCTTTAACGATTGCTTGTGCTAAAAGTGTAGCGGTTGTGGTACCATCTCCTGCTTCATCGTTTGTTTTGCTTGCTACTTCTTTAACCATTTGAGCACCCATATTCTCAAATTTATCTTGAAGTTCAATTTCTTTAGCAACGGTAACACCATCTTTTGTTGAACGTGGGGCGCCATAAGATTTGTCTAAAACGACATTTCTTCCCTTAGGACCCAAAGTCACTTTAACTACATTTGCAAGCGTATCTACTCCTTGCAGCATTTTAGTTCTCGCTTCCATATCAAATATTATAACTTTTGCCATTTTCTATCTCCTTAATTTACTTTTTGCTTTTTGAAATTCCCATAATGTCTGATTCTTTCATTATGCTATATTCTTTACTATCAATTTTTACTTCAGTACCAGACCATTTCCCAAAAAGAACTATATCTCCCACTTTGACATCCATAGGTGTGATTTTTCCATCTTCTGTTCTCGCGCCTGATCCTACTGCCACAACTTCTCCTTCTTGAGGTTTTTCTTTTGCTGTATCTGGTATAATTATTCCACCTGAGGTTTTTTCTTCACCATCTGAAATTTCAATTAAAACACGATCATGTAAAGGTCTAAATTTCATATTAAATGTACTCCTTATTTTGCTAGTGAGATATCATATAGATATGAGTTTTAAAATTTCAAGCCCACTTAAAAAATTTCTTAAATTATAACGAAAAATCAGCCAAAATGGTGTATTTTTTGATCTTACTTGGCAAACATGACAAAAAAAACAATTAAAGGATTGAGTGAAATTTATCATAAATATGATGTTTTTTTTATAGATCTATGGGGAGTTGTCCACAATGGAATACAACTTTATCCTGGAGCGATCGAAGTTTTAGAAAACTTAAACAGATTAAACAAAAGGTTTGTTTTATTGTCCAATGCGCCAAGGCCTTCAAAAAATGTGGAAAAATTTTTATTAAATTTAAAAATGGATAAAATTTTTGTTAAAACTGTTTTTACTTCTGGAGAAGCCGCTTTAAAGAGTTTGGAAAAAAATATTTATGGAGAAAAATTTTATCACCTTGGCCCTAAAAGAGATAATGACTTGTTCAAGGGATTTGAAAAAAATAAAAGGAGTTTAGAAGAGTCCGATTTTATTTTATGTACAGGATTTTTTGAGGATAAAGAAGATTCATTAGACTTTTATAAAGATCTTTTAAAAAAAAATATTCAACTGAAGATGGTTTGTACTAATCCAGACTTGATAGTTCATCATGGTTCTAGCAAAGAATACTGCGCAGGTACATTGGCTGCAATTTTCGAGGAATTGGGCGGAAAAGTAGTCTATTTTGGTAAGCCCTATCCAGCAATTTATAATTTTTGTATAAAAAAAAATGAAACTGTTCTTGTTATTGGGGACAATGTTCGTACGGATATTAAAGGAGCTAACAATATGAAATATGATTCATTGTTTATAACTGGGGGAGTTCATAAAGATGAATTTTTAAATTTGTCAGTAGACAAATATGATAAAATTTTAGAACAATACAAAATTAAAACTGATTATTATCAGGAAAAACTAACTTGGTAAAATATGAGAACTTTTAAAAATACAATCATTCCAAAAGAATATAGAGGTTCTGCTATAGCCATAGGAAATTTTGATGGTGTTCACAGAGGCCACCAAAAAGTTTTTAGACAAGCAAAAAAATACGCGAAAAAAAATAAAATTAAATTTGGTGTATTAACATTTACTCCATTACCTGTGATGTTTTTTAATAGAAATATTAAAAATTGTAGATTGGTTTCTGAAAATAAGAAATTTCAACTTTTTGAAAAATATGGAGTTGATTTTGTAATAAATATTAAATTTAATAAAATTTTTTCAAAAATAACTGCAGTAAAATTTATTAAAAATATTATTTTTAAAAAAATAAATCCACGGCTAATTTTTGTAAGTAATAATTTTAAATTTGGTAATAAAAGAAAAGGTAATGTACGTTTGCTAAAAAAGTTTAGCAAAAAATATGATTACCGATTAGTAAATACTATGGCATTTAAACATAAAGGAAAGGTAGTTTCTTCTACCCAAATAAGAAAAAGTTTACAAAATGGACATCTTGATTTAGCAAATACCCTACTATCAAGAACTTGGTTCATTGAAGGTGTAGTTCAAAAGGGAAAAAAATTAGGCAAGAAGTTGGGATATCCTACATGCAATATTAATATTAATAATTATGTACTACCTAAAATTGGAATTTATACTGTTAAGGTTTTAATAGGTAAAAATAAGAAAATTTTGAATGGTATTGCTTACTTGGGATATAGACCCACATTTGGTGGAAAAGAAATTATGCTTGAAGTAAATATATTTGGTATTAAAAAAAATCTATATAAAAAGAGATTAAGAGTTTATTTCATAAAATTTATAAGAGGAGAGCAAAAATTTAAGAATTCAACTAGTTTAATGAAGCAAATGAATAAAGATGTAATTTTTGCAAAAAAAAGTTTAAAAGCAAAGTTAGCTTTATGAGTAAAGAAGATATTAATTTACCCAAAACTTCATTTTCAATGAAGGCAAATTTACCCAATAAGGAACCAGAGATCCTAAAAATTTGGGAAAAAATGGATTTATTTAAAAAACTTAGAGAATCTAGAAAAGGTAAAGAGAAGTTCGTGTTACATGATGGGCCTCCATACGCTAATGGTCATATTCATATGGGAACAGCTCTCAATAAAATTCTTAAAGATATCGTCACGAAATTCCATCAGATGGATGGGAAGGATTCAGTCTATGTTCCGGGATGGGATTGTCACGGTTTGCCTATAGAGTGGAAAATTGAAGAGCAATATAAAAAAAATAAAAAAAATAAAGATAGTGTTCCCATAAAAAACTTTAGATTAGAATGCAGGGAGTTTGCGAATAAGTGGATTGATATTCATATTAAAGAATTTATCAGGTTGGGGGTAAAAGGAGATTGGAAGAATTATTATTCTACAATGAGTTATGATGCTGAGGCGCAAATTGTAAGAGAATTGGGTAAATTTTTGTTAGATGGAAGTTTGTACAGAGGCTTTAAACCTGTTCTTTGGTCAACAGTTGAAAAAACAGCATTAGCGGACGCTGAGGTGGAGTATAAAGATCATACCTCCGATATAATTTATACTTCTTTTAAAATTAAAAATACTACAAAAGATTTTTTAAAAGATGGTCATGTTATAATTTGGACTACCACTCCTTGGACAATTCCTGCAAATCGAGCTTTGGCATATAGTAGTAAAATTAAATACTCAGTTATTAAAATCGGCAAAGATACTAAATACTTTCAAAACAAAAATATAATAATTGCGAGTGAACTTATAAAAACAGTTTCTGAAGAATGTAACTTTAAAGATTTTAAAGTTTTAAAAGAATTTAATGGCAATGATTTTAAAAATACTGTTTGCCAACACCCGCTTCTAGATTTGGGTTATAATTATGATGTACCAATGTTGGAGGGAGATTTTGTAACACTTGAGCAAGGAACAGGAGTGGTTCATACAGCCCCTAGCCACGGTCCGGACGATTATAATTTATGCTTAAAACATGGACTTAAAGCCCCTGATACCATGAATGATGCGGGCATATATTCTGACGCAATACCTTTTTTTTCAGGCATACATATTTTTAAAGCGGACTCTGCTGTTATTGATAAGCTATCAGCATCCAAAAGTTTATTAGGAAATGGCAAACTTCAACATAGCTTTCCCCACTCATGGAGATCAAAAGCTCCCTTGGTTTATAGAGCTACACCGCAGTGGTTTATTTCTATGGAGAAAAATAATTTGAGAAAAAAAGCACTCAAAGCAATTGATGACACCGCATTTTATCCAGCAAAAGGAAAAGCGCGAATTAGGTCAATGATAGAAACTAGGCCAGATTGGTGTATTTCTAGACAAAGAGTATGGGGAGTTCCACTTCCTATATTTGTATCAAAAAAAACTAATAAACCTTTAAGAGATCCTGAGGTAATAGAAAACATTGCTAAAATATATGAAAAAGAAGGAGCTGATTGTTGGTTTAATGACGATCCACAAAAATTTTTAGGAAAAAAATATAAAAAAGAAGACTATATTCAATCAACCGACATTTGCGAAGTTTGGTTTGATAGTGGTTCTACTCATAGCTTTGTTTTAGAAAAAAGGAAGGATTTGACGTGGCCCGCATCTATGTATTTGGAAGGTTCAGATCAACATCGAGGATGGTTTCATTCATCCTTATTAGAGTCATGTGGTACTAGAGGCAGAGCTCCTTTCAATAGTATTCTTTCTCATGGTTTCGTTGTAGATGGAAAGGGTTTGAAAATGTCAAAATCCACAGGAAATATAATTGCACCAGAAGATATACTCAAAAAATATGGCGCTGATATCTTAAGAGCCTGGGTAGCTGCATCAGATTATTCTGAAGATTTAAGGTTAGATTATTCAATTTTAGAACAACATGCTGAATCCTATAGAAAAATTAGAAATACATTTAGATTTTTGTTGGGTAATTTGCGGGATCAAAAAATCAATTTTGATACAAATTCAAAAGAAATTGAAAAGTGGCCTGAACTTGAACGTTTTATGCTACATCAAATTTTTATTTTAAATAGTAACTTTAAAAAATACTTTAAAGAATATAATTTTCATAAACTTTACAGAGAATTATTAAATTTCTGTTCACTGGATTTATCAGCATTTTATTTTGATATCAGAAAAGATACTCTTTATTGCGATGAAACGAAATCAAACAAACGAATGGCATGCATCAGATTATTATACTTAATTTTAGATATATTGTTAAAATGGTTTGCTCCAATATTATCTTTTACAACTGAAGAAATATTCAGAATTTTAAATAAAGACAAAAACTTAAGTATTCATTTGGAAACTTTTCCAACTATTCCATCTAAATGGAGAGATGAAAAATTATTTCAAAAATGGGATAAGCTTAAAATAGTGAGAAATGTTGCTAACGCAGCTATTGAGGTTAAAAGAGCAAGCAAAGAAATTGGTTCGAGCTTAGAAGCAGATATTAAAGTTTATCTAGGTGAAGAATATTTACAACACAGTAAAGATGTTAATTTACCAGAATATACTATTACTTCAAAAGCTGAGGCGAAGCCAATGATCAATGATGGTAAGCTTTTTAAGTTAGATAGCGTAGATAATGTAAAAGTTTTAGTAAAAAAAGCCAAAGGAGAAAAATGTTCTAGATGTTGGAAAATTCTAGAAAGTCCCTGTGAGCGAAAAAACTGTGGTTTAAAAAATTAATTTTTTCATGAAAAAAATTATAATTGTTTTAGTTGTATTTTTTTTTGATAGGGCAACTAAAATGTATTTAATAAATTTACAAACAACCGGAACAGATATCGATTTTTATATATTTCCATTTTTAAATTTTTATCTTGTATGGAATACAGGCATTGGATTTGGTCTAGCGTCACTAGAAACAAATATTTTTTACCACATTCTAACTGCAATAATTACAATAGTTAATCTTGCTCTTATTTTTTTCCTTTTAAAAGCAAAAGGTATTTATACTTACTTGTTTGCTTTAATTATTGGTGGTTCTCTAGGAAATTTGTTCGATAGAATTTATTATTATGCTGTACCAGATTTTATCGATATTCATGTAGGTAATTTTCATTGGTTTATATTTAATGTTGCTGATATTTTTATCACAGTGGGTATAATTAGTTTTATATTTACAGAATTATTAAAAAAAGAAAAAATTTCTACAAATGTTTAAAAAAAAAACAATATTTCTTATGCTGCTTATTTTTTTAGTTACATCTTGTGCTGATTCTTGGAGCAATGTAAAACGCGGCTTAACAGGTGCGAAGCAAAAATCAACCGATGAATTTTTGGTTCAAAAAAAAGATCCACTTATTTTACCTCCAGATTTCGATAGCTTACCTTCACCCTCCGACAGAGATGAAGCGATAGAAGAAATGTCAAGTTTTGAAAAAACATTAAAACAAGAGTCTGAAACTGAAATCACCGCTTCTTCAACTGAAAGTTCTGCAGAAGATTCAATACTGAAACAGATCAGAAAAAAATAGATGTTAAATAAAAATATTTTTTTTAATAATTTTTTTTTTAAGTCAAAAAAGTTCTATCAAAACTTAAAGAAAACTCAAAAAATTTTTAACTCTTTTCAATTAGATTTAAAAAATTTTGAAATACCTTTACTTAAGTGTTATGAGAAAGACTACACATTTGATTTTTCACCAACAACAGTTAAAAAGTTTTCTAAATATAAAAATATTGTCGTAATTGGCATGGGCGGATCAATTTTAGGTACAAAAAGTATTTATTCCTTTCTTAAAACAAAAGTTAAAAAAGAAGTGTTTTTTTTTGATAATCTAGATGAAAATTTACATTTACAGTTTAATAAAATTAATATTTTAAAAAATTCTTGCTTTATAATTGTTTCAAAGTCGGGAAATACACTCGAAACAATAGCAAACCTTAGTGTAGTTTTTTCAAAGTTTCTATTCAAAAATAAATTAATTTTTATTACAGAGATGAAGGATAACGTCTTAAATAATATAGCCGATAAATTTAATGCTGAGATTATTGAACATAAAGATTTTATAGGTGGTCGATATTCAGTCTTGTCTGAAGCAGGAATGTTTCCTGCTGCATTAATGGGGCTTAATATAAATAAATTTAAAAACTTAAAAAAATTAATTCAAGATAAAAATTTTATTTCTTCTCTAATTCAAAATGTTGCAAGTATTTATACTTTAAATATACAAGATATAAAAAATTCTGTGATTTTAAATTATGATTCTGACTTAAATGATCTAGGTTATTGGTATCAACAACTAGTTGCTGAAAGTTTGGGTAAAAAAGGAAAAGGAATCACTCCAATCTTATCGGCAGCACCAAAGGATCATCATAGTGTTTTGCAGCTTTATTTAGATGGACCAAAGGATAAATTTTTTACTTTTTTTAGTTCATCAAACGAAGGGAAAAAACATAAAGTAACTGGCAAAATTATTCCAAATAATATGAAATTTTTAAAAAATAGAAAGTTAGGATATATAATTCAGGCACAATGTAACGCAACAAAAAATATTTTTAAATTAAAAAACATTCCATTTAGACACTTTGTTTTTAATAAAAGTAATGAAGAAGAACTAGGTATGATTTTTACATTTTTTGTTTTGGAAACAATTCTTTTAGCACGTTTAATGAATATAAATCCCTTTGATCAACCTGCTGTTGAACAAGTTAAGATTGAGACAAGAAAAATTCTTTCAAGGTAAAAATTTTCCAAACGTTACTTTTGATATTCCGTATATTCTTTCATCAATTATTTTAAAATAATTTGGCAATTTTTCTTTAGTATTTTTATTTCTGTGTAAAATCAAAATGCCGTCTTTTCGAAGTACGTTATTATTACAAATAAGCTGGATTAATTTTTCAATATTTAAATCTTTAAAAGGAGGATCACAAAAAATTAGATCAAATTTTGATTTAAAAATATTTCGTTTTTTCATTAAATCAAAAACATCATCAAAAAATATATATACATTTTTTTTTACTTTTAATTTTTCAATATTTTTTTCTAATATTTTTCTTGCGTCTTTTGCTTTTTCAATAAAACAAACACTTCTAGCTTGCCTTGATAGACATTCCAATCCAAATGATCCTGTGCCGGCATATAAATCTAGAATATTTGATTTTTCAAATTGAAATGACATTTTATTTGAATGAGTCAATAAGTTGAAAATGCTTTCTCTTGCTCGATCTTTCAACGGTCTTGTTATTTTATTTTGCGGAAGATGTAAGATGGATCCTTTAAGTTTGCCTGCTATTATTCTCATGTAAATTTATATATTATTGATATATCAATAATTATTTATATATGAACGGCAATAAAGCAAAACTTAAATTTAATCCAAATAATTTTGAAGTTATTGAAGAGGGCGACTATGTTGTCTGCGCAGTTTCAGGAAAAAATATTCCTCTCAATCAACTAACTTATTGGAATGTTGAATTACAAGAAGCCTATTTCTCACCAAAAGAAGCTCAACAGAGATATGAAGAATTAAATAAAAAATGAAAATTTTAATTAGTTTAGTTTTTTTATTAATTACAACCTCAAGTTTTGCAGTAACTTTCGATGGCAAATTTATTCAAGGTTCATTTATTCTTGGAAAAACTGAACCAGGTTCTGAGGTTTTTATTGATAAAAAAAAAGTTAAAGT
>ENA-OQTX01000142-OQTX01000142.1-marine-metagenome-genome-assembly--contig:-NODE-142-length-17793-cov-9.793802_pt1 | contig 17793 bp, 11 predicted proteins | sample MGYA00240992_ERZ505281 | MGnify/ENA primary metagenome ERZ505281 (study PRJEB26146, sample SAMN05422147) | marine metagenome | isolation source: South Atlantic Ocean | place: Atlantic Ocean:South Atlantic... | reverse complement strand
ATTAATTCTTTTAATTTTTCACAAACTAACCTACCTTGCGAATGAACAAAATCTTTATGGATAATCATTGATAGGGCATCAACAGGCTCTGTGTTTATCAAAATCCCCATCTTAACTAAATTGCCTTCTTTATAGCCGATAATGTCATAATCAAAACTAGCATATCCACTCGAAATAGATTTAAGGCGATCATAAAAATCAAAAACAACCTCATTCAAAGGTAGTTCGTAACTCAGCACAGCACGATTTCCTGAATATGTTAAATTATTTTGATTCCCTCTTTTATCCTGGCAAATTTTTATGATTGCTCCTAGGTATTGATCTGGCGTAATGATTGTAGCCTTAATCCAAGGCTCTTCTATAGATTCAATTTGAGTTGGATCTGGCATATCTGTTGGATTTTGTAATTCCTGAACAGATCCATCTCTCTTATTTAATTTGTATATTACTCCTGGCGTTGTAGTAATTAAATTAATATCAAATTCCCTTTCGAGCCTTTGAGTAATGATTTCCAGGTGAAGCAAACCTAGAAATCCGCATCTGAAACCTAGGCCAAGTGCACTTGAAGATTCAGATTCATAAGAAAAACTTGAGTCGTTTAACTTCAATTTTGCTATACCATCCTTTAATTTTTGATATTCCGAATTATCCACTGGAAATAAACCACAAAACACAACTGGCTTACTTGGTTTAAATCCTGGTAAAGGTTTACCTATGGGGTTGGATGGATCACATATTGTGTCTCCTACTTTTGTATCAGATAAATTTTTTATTCCAGTAATAATAAAACCGATTTCACCAGATGAAATCTTATCAACATCTTTGGGTTTGGGAGTAAATACACCAACTTTTTCAATTACGTGTTTGCTATCATTAGACATCATTTTAATTTCCATTCCCTTTTTTAAACTTCCATCGATCACTCGTACTAAAATAACAACACCCAGATAACTATCGTACCAACTATCCACCAATAGGGATTTTAATGGACTTTTGACATTTCCTTTTGGTGGAGGCAAAACCTTAATTATTGACTCTAAAATGTCTTCAACTCCTTCACCTGTTTTACCTGAGCAATTAATTGAATGCGTGGTATCAATACCAATTACATCTTCTATTTGTTTTTTAACCTTTTCCGTATCCGCTGCTGGTAAATCAATTTTATTTAAAACAGGTATAATTTTATGATTATTGTCCAAGGCTTGGTAAACATTTGCTAAAGTTTGTGCTTCAACTCCTTGCGAACTATCAACAATTAAAATGGATCCTTCACATGCAGATAAAGATCTACTTACTTCATAGCTAAAATCTACGTGTCCGGGTGTATCAATAATATTTAGAACATAGTTTTTTCCATCTTTGGCATTATAATTCAAACGAACAGTTTGAGCTTTTATAGTTATCCCTCTTTCTCTTTCAATATCCATAGAGTCAAGAACCTGTTCCTTCATTTCTCTATCGGTTAATCCTCCGCATTTATGAATTAATCTATCAGCTAAAGTAGATTTACCATGATTGATGTGCGCAATTATTGAAAAATTGCGAATGTTTTCGTTTGTTGACATTAGGATCTTAGTGTTGCGCCTGTCGATTCTTGAACAGTTAAAATAATTTTTTTACTTATTTGATCAATATCTTTATCACTTAAAGTTTTGTCTTTGGGCTCTAGTATTACATTAAAAGCGATCGATTTTTTTCCATCATCAATATTATCCCCTTGGTAAACGTCAAAAATTTTTACAGTCTTAATTAATTCTTTATCAATTTTTTTAACTAAACTAATAATTTCGCCAGAACTATATTTTTCATCAATAACAAAAGCAAAATCTCTAACTACCTTTTGATAGTCCGAAACAACAAATTGAGGTTTAGCTTCTCTAATTTTTTTTCTTGATTCAGGTATGTTATCTAAGAAAATTTCAAAACCTAATACGTTATCAGTTCTTAAATCCAATCTCTTAATAATTGATGGATGAATTTCACCAAAGTATGCTAGCTCTGGACCATTAGTAGACCCCAATGATAACAATCCAGATCTTCCTGGGTGGTACCATTTCTTTGTCTTGTTACTCACTGCTATCTTAGAATTGTCCATACCAACTTCGTTTAAAGTTCTTAATGCGTCATTTTTAATATCAAAAACATCAAAGCTTCTTTCTTTCTCGATCCAATTTTTCCTGGAATATTTTCCAGTTCTAATTGCGCCTATCATTGTTGATTGCTCTCCTGGTTTGTTTCCTGTAAAGACTGGACCAATTTCAAACAACATTAAATCTTCAAAATTTCTATCGATATTTTTTTTTGCACCTATCATCAAATTAGAATAAAGAGATGATCTCAAAACATCTAAATCACTAGAAATTGGATTAGATAGTTTAATCTCAGTTTTTAATTCTGAAAACAAGGTGTCTATTTTTGAATCTGTAAATGACCATGTAACTGCTTCTGTGAAACCTTTTGAAGCTACTGATCTTTGAGAAAAATGAAAAAGTTTTTGTTTATAATTTAATGTATCTTTAATATTTTCTTTTTCCGGATTTATTAAAGGTACTTTATCGTAACCCTTAATTCTTGTTAGCTCTTCTATAAGGTCTATGTCTTCTTTAATATCAGGTCTCCAGGAAGGAGCCAAAACCTTTATTTTTTTTCTACTCATTTTTAGAGAACATCCTAATGAAGATAAAATTTTTTTAATTTCTGAACTTGTAATTGGAAATCCAATAACCTTTGAAAATTTTTCAAGTTCTAGATCAATTGCTTTTCTTTCGTCCTTTAATTTACCAACAATTGAAAATTTGCTAGCCTCACCGCCACACAGATCCAAAATCATACACATTCCTAGCTCTAACCCTATTTGAATAGAATTTGGATCTATACCTCGTTCAAATCTATATTTGGCATCAGTATCAATATTTAAAATTTTCCCAGTTTTTCTAGTTGATGAAGGATAAAAATAAGCTGATTCCAATAAAATATTTTTAGTTGAAATCTCTGTGCTAGATCTAGTTCCTCCAATAATACCACCGAGACCCAAAACTCCTGATTTGTCAGTGATTGCACACATGTTATTTTGAAGTGTATATTTTTTGTTATCTAAAGCTTCAAAAGACTCACCTTTTTTGGAATTTCTTACAATTATTTCTTTATCAATTTTATCAGCATCATATGCGTGTAAAGGTCGATTTAAATCAAACATCACATAATTTGTTGCATCTACTATGGCAGAAATAGGTTTTAAACCTAAAGATATAATTTTATTTTTTAACCAATCAGGACTTTCTTTATTTTGAACATTTCTAATATATACACTTCCAAAAATTGCACAGCCTTGGTCTTTTTCTTTACCTATTGAAACTTTAATGGGTTGTTTAAATTTTTGATTTATTTTAATAGATGGCTGTTTTTTTAGCTGCCCTAAGCCAGATGAGGCCAAATCTCTTGCAATACCTCGAACTCCTAAACAGTCTGGTCTATTAGGAGTGATAGCAATATCCATAATTTGTTCGCCAGTGCTTTTGAAATATTTATCACCTATATTTTTTTCTTTTTTATTTAACTCAATAATTCCTTCTTTGTCGGAAGATTGATCAAGCTCGTATCCAGAACACAACATTCCATTGGATTCGATCCCTCTTATTTTCGCTACTTTCAGTTTCATCTTAGTTTTTGGAATTGTTACTCCTGGAGGTGCATAAACAGCAAATAGTCCGTCCCTAGCATTTTCAGCTCCACAAACAACTTTTACTAAGTTTCCTGTTCCAATATCGACATCACAAAGTTTTAATTTATCTGCGTTTGGGTGTTTTTGAGATTTTACAATTTTACAAATAATAAAATTATCTAAATTACCATTTGATGACTTTATATTTTCTACTTCCAAGCCAATTTCAGTTAAACGTTCAACTACTTGATTTAGGTTTGCCTTGGTTGCTAAATGGTTTTTCAACCATGATAAGGAAGTTATCATCTACTTAAACCTCTATAATTTGTAGGAACATCAAGTGGATCAAAACCATAAAATTCTAACCATCTAATGTCACTTTCAAAAAATGCTCTAAGGTCATTAATTCCATATTTCAACATAGCTAAACGATCTATTCCAACGCCAAAGGCGTAACCTTGATATTGTTTTGAATTTACTTTTACATTTTTAAGAACACTAGGATGCACCATTCCACAACCAAGAATTTCTAACCACTTGTCACCTTCTCCAATTTTAATTTTTCCATCTTGAATTTTATATCCAATATCCACCTCAGCGGAAGGTTCAGTAAAAGGAAAATAACTAGGTCGAAATCTTATTTTTACTTTTTCAACTTCAAAAAATTTTTTTACAAAATAATATAAACAACCCTTAAGATGGCCCATATTAATATTTTTATCTATGTGCAAACCTTCCAACTGATGAAACATGGGTGAATGTGTTTGATCACTATCACATCTATAAGTTCTTCCAGGAGCAATTATTTTAAATGGTGGTTTGCTTTTTAACATCGTTCTAATTTGAACTGGAGATGTATGTGTCCTTAAAAGTAAATCTTTAGAATGATCAAGATAAAAAGTGTCTTGCATATCCCTAGCTGGATGATTTTCAGGCGTATTAAGTGCAGAAAAATTATAATATTCGCTTTCCACATCAGGTCCTTCCTCAACAGCAAAACCTATTTCAGAAAAAATAGAAGTAACCTCATCTATAACTTGTGAAACCGGGTGAATTTTTCCAGTAAAGTAGGTTCGCCCTGGTAAAGTTATATCTATTTTTTCATTTTTAAGTTTTTTATTAATTGCTGATTGATCAAAATCAACAAGTTTTTTTTCGAAAATCTCTGTTACTTTTGTTTTAAGTTCATTAAGTTTTGAAGCATATTCTTTTCTTTGACCTTGATCTAAGCTTCCAATTTTTTTAAAAAGTTCGGTAATAACTCCTTTTTTGCCAAAAATTTCAGTTTTAACTGAATCTAGAGCGTTGTGATCGCTTACGTTTTTTATTTTATTTAGAATATCAGATTCAATTTGATTAAAATTTTCCATTTTTAAATGTTTACTTAGTGATTCTTTACTTTATTAAAGATAATAGAAAGGTCGAAAATATTCAATTGGCCTTTTGCCTTCATGTCTCTCTACTCCCCCAAATCACTAGGTTAATGATTGTTTTATTTTGCATATCGTTGTACCAGAAAGAATAAAGCTATGACAGAACTTAGTAACAAACTCGAATCAAATTTGGATAGAAACTCCCCGAACAAGTCCAAACAAAAATTAAATGATAATGTTATATATAAGTTTTTACCAACCCTCGGTAATGCTCGGTACGTACGAATTTCATTTAACGTCCGACCCTCGTAATTCACATCTTAAGGGCCCAATCCTAAAGGCCAAGGGATTAACAAGACTTTATTTTCTATTAACTTTCTTTTTGAATTAGATGCAGCAATTAAAGGTGCCCTTGTATATGGAGAATATGAGGTCCCACTACTATTGATTGTGTTTTTATTTTTTAAAACTCTTTATGTCGAATATCGAATATGCTTAAATTCACATAAGTTAATTAACTAATGACAAAAAAAAAGGGGGACTAATGTCAAAAAAAGATAAAACGTTAAAAAGGATTAAAACTCCTTCAAGACGTAAATTCATTAAAGCTGCCGCTGCAACAGGTGCAGTTGCCGCTGTTGCTGCATCTAATTTAGCCGCACCAGCAGTTGCCGCTGAAAGAATTGAACTAGCTATGGTTACGACGTGGCCAAGAGACTTTCCAGGTTTAGGTACTGGAGCTCAAAGGTTTGCAAAAAGACTCACGGATATGAGTGATGGTCGTTTTCAAGTTAACTACTTTGCCTCAGGTGAAAGAGTAAAAGCTTTTGATTCATTCGATGAAGTAGCTTCGGGCAATGCTCAAATGTATCATGCTGCTGATTACTACTGGGTTGGTAAAGATAAAACTTGGGGATATTTTACTTCTGTACCATTTGGTTTAACTTATACAGAATGTAACGCGTGGATTAGATTTGGAGGTGGTCAGGAACTGTGGGATGAACTTGCTGAAAATTATGGACTTAAAAATTTCATGTGCGGTAACACAGGGGTTCAAATGGGAGGATGGTTCAACAAAAAAATCAATTCTGCAAAAGATTTAAAAGGTCTTAAAATGCGAATCCCAGGTTTAGGCGGTCAGGTAATGGCAAAACTTGGAGCATCACCAGTTACACTTCCAGGTGGTCAAATATATGAAAACTTAGTATCTGGTGCTATCGACGCAACAGAGTGGGTCGGTCCTTGGAATGATGAAATTATGAAATTCCACGAAGCTGCTAAATACTATTATTATCCTGGCTTTCATGAACCAGGTTCAATGCTAGCCGCAGGTTGCAATAAGTCATGGCTTACTGGTTTATCAAAATCAGATCAGCTAATGATAGAATGTGCCGCAGCTATGGAGAACGATGTAATGATGTCCGAATACAATGCGAGGAACGGAGCGGCATTAGATCGTTTAGTCAATGATCATGGAGTAAAAGTTATGAAGTTTAGTGATAAAATTTATGATGCTTTTGCTTCAGGTGCTGAAGAAGTATATGAAGAAGTTATGGCAAGCAGCGATCTAGCTGCAAGAACACATAAGAGTATGGTACAAGCGCGTAAAACCGTAGGTGGTTGGCTATCATTAGCTGATGCAGCTTATGCAGTACAGCGTAATAGAGTTCTTGGAGTTTAATTTAAGCTTTAATTAATTTGTATTTTAAAGGGCCCTATACGGGCCCTTTTTAATTAGAGTGTAAAAATGTTTTCTGATTATAACATATCAAGATTAATTAGGGTTGTTGGTTATGTGATTGTTTCAATCACTTTTGTTTTTTTGGTAAACAATTATCTTAATTATTGGGTTGATTGGCCAGGAGTAAAAAAATTATTAGCCAATTATGGATTATTTGGATTTGAAAAGTTAAAAAATCCAATTTCAGGTTCATTATTTACGTATTCTTTGTTTCAGTTATTTTTTTATATAATTTCAATTTTTTTAGTAATTTTCTTCGTCTCTAAGACACCCAACCAAACTTTAGATAAAGATTCTGAAATATTGTCTTCATTATCTGCCTATATAATTCGCTCAGCTTTTTGGGCAGTTTTTACAATTGGATTAATTGATTTGATAATTTCATTTCTAGCAACTGAAAAATTACTTGCGGTAATTTTTAATGAACAGATTCATCTAAATTTAATAATTCCTTCATTTAGAATACAATTTATTCATCTTCCATTAATATTTATTTCTATGATTTTGGGATATTTCACTCGAACTTCTGGATTTATATGGTTAGCAATATTAGTATTATTTGCTGAATTTTCGATTGTAATTACTAGATTTATTTTTTCATATGAACAAGCATTTATGGGAGATCTAGTTCGTTTTTGGTACGGAGCACTTTTTCTTTTTGCAAGTTCACATGCTTTAATTCACGAAGGACATGTGCGAGTGGATGTTCTCTATGCTAATTTTAGCGACAAGTTAAGGGCATGGTCTAACACGATTGGATCTTTTTTTCTGGGAATTCCGCTTTGTCTTACCATAATATTTTTGGGAATGAGTAATAAAGCAAGCATCATTAATAGTCCATTACTTAGTTTTGAAATTACCCAACAAGGAACAAGTGGTTTGTATGTTAAATATTTAATGGCGGCTTTTTTAGCTATTTTTGCCTTAAGTATGTTAACTCAATTTACAAGTTATTTTATGAAAAATTCTTTTAAAATTTTAAATAATTCTTAATACCATTTACATGGAAACATTTTTTCTTTTAATTTTAGTCTTAACAATGATAACTGCACTTGCTTCCGGTTTTCCAGTTGCGTTTGCTCTTCCAGGCTCAGCAATTGTTTCCATCTTATTAGCAGCATTATTTGGTTATCTTATTGAAGGAAATGCGAGTGCTTATTTTGCACAAGACGGTCCTATTGAATGGTTAACAGCGGGTATTACAAATTTTAGAGCTGTTTATTGGGAAGTAGAGGGAGACACACTTATTGCAATTCCATTATTCATCTTTATGGGAATAATGTTGCAACGTTCTAAAATTGCCGAAGATTTATTAGTTACAATGGGACAACTCTTTGGACCAATTCCTGGGGGCTTGGGTATATCAGTAATTTTTGTTGGAGCATTACTTGCAGCAACAACTGGAATTGTTGGTGCTACCGTTATTGCAATGGGATTAATTTCTTTGCCAGCCATGCTGAATAATAAATACGATAAATCTTTAGCCAGTGGCATTGTATGTTCTTCAGGAACATTAGGACAAATAATTCCACCATCAATTGTTTTAATTATTTTAGCGGATCAATTAGGTAGTGCAACCGATGTAGCTAATACAATGAGAATTGCAGAGTATAAAAAAATATCAGACGAATTCAGTATGCCTGGAGAATTTTCAGTGACTTCGACTAGTGCTGGTGACATGTTTCTTGGAGCTCTTTTGCCAGGTCTGGTTCTTGTAGGTTTGTATATGTTGTATATTTTTATTTATGCAAGGTTTAAACCTAATGCCGCTCCACCCATACCCTATGAAGGAAAGTTTGATGCAGCATTTTGGTTAAAAGTTTTATTGATAATAATTCCACCTTTAGCTTTAATTTTTGCAGTTTTAGGTTCAATTCTTTTAGGTGTTGCAACAGTTAATCAGGCTGGCGCAATAGGAGCCATTGGTGCAACAATTATGGCTGGATATCGCCTCTCCAAAGGTAAAAAAAATGCTTATACGCCAATAATTGTTGCTTTTATTTCTTTAATAATAATTCTTATATTAAGCAGTTTTTTTAATTTAAATATAAAAAGTATAGAAAACAAACAAAGTTTAATAGCAATTTTAGTGACTATTTTTTTTGTTTTTTGTTTCTTATTTGCTATTGGATGGAGTTTTTGGAGAACTTTCAAAATTGATAATGTTTTAAAAAAAGTTGTTACAGATACATGTGTAACAACATCAATGGTATTTATAATTCTTCTTGGGGCGGCAATGTTAACTGCGGCGTTTCGTGCATTTGGTGGAGAAGAACTTGTAAGAGATTTTTTACAGGAATTACCAGGAGGTTTTTGGACACAATTTATTGTTGTGATGGCAGTAATTTTTTTATTAGGTTTTTTTCTTGATTTTATTGAAATTGCAGTTGTGGTCGTTCCTATTATTGCGCCAATTCTATTGGCCGATCCATCAGCGAATATTACCGCAGTTTGGTTAGGTGTGATGATTGGTGTTAATATGCAAACCTCATTTTTAACTCCACCATTTGGATTTTCTTTATTTTATCTTAAAGGCGTTGCTCCAAAATCTGTTACTACTATTGATATTTGGAAAGGTGCGACTCCATTTATTATATTGCAATTAATTGGCTTAGGAATTGTTGGATTTTATCCTACGTTGGTAAACTATTTACCTAATCGGACTTATTTAACATCAGATGTCGCTCCACCAGCAAAGAATCCTAGGCTACAATACTGTTTGCAAGAATATAAATTTTTAAATTATAAAAATAATGAAACTGAATTAAGAAATCATATTTCAAACGCTCAATTATTGAATATTGATTATATTCCAGAGGACAAAACTGAAATTTTTCGTTCACATTTTGCAAAGGCTTTACTAACTTTTGATTTAGTGAACAATGTGAGAAAAAGCGAAACCGAATATAATTTATTCGCAAAAGACTATAAATCTCTTCATTTCAAAGTAAGAAAAATTCAAAAAAAATTGTTTAAAATAGATAGTAAAATAAAAAAATTAGAATCTGATTTAAGAAATTTGGATAAAGATGACCTTTCAAATGAAAAAGACAAGATTGAAAAAGAAATCAACGATTTAAAATCTGAAAAAACTAAAATAGAAGAAAATATTCCTCAGAATTGGAATGAGCAAAATATGAAATATAAAAATTTTGCTAAAAATAAAAATATTTCCACAAAAAAATACAGAAGAAATGTAGATGAGTCTTATGAAGAATTAAATATAATTAAAACAATTATAAAAGATGGATCAAAACTTAATGTTCTTTTAAAAGACATAAATTCATTAAATGATGAAATAAAAAAAGAAAATTTAAGCGAGATTGAGAATAAGGTGGACGAGTTGCTGGAAAAATTAAATGAAATTTCAGGAATAGATGAAATAATATTTAAGCTAGATGAGATTAGCTCTATGATTCAAGAAGATGAGATTGATTTTGAAAAAATAACTAATTTAATGAAAGAAAATATTACTATATTTAATAAGGAAGTTGATTGGAGAAAAAAAGCCTTTGGCTCTTTGCTCGCAAAATTAAATCAATATGATGATGCAATAAAAGATACAATTGGATTAAGGCTTCAGGAACGACTGACGAAAAAACAAGCAAAAATTGTATCTAGCTGTAAAGCTATTCATAGAGATATTTCTCTTAATTTTTAATTTATAACCCCAGAGCATATCCATCTTTTCTCGGATCAGATCCACCAATTAACAGTCCTTTTTGCCAATCAATTTGAATTGCTTGACCACCTCCGAGATACTCGTTAATGCGAACTGTTTTATGTCCCTTTTTTTTAAGATCGTTTTCAGTTCTTTTACTAATTCCGGACTCGAGTTGATAAATATTGTTAAAATGAAAAGCTCTTGGGAAAGAGATAGCTTCTTGAGGACTCATGTTGTAATCAAGAATATTATTTAATACATGTGTTTGACCGACTGGTTGAAACTGACCTCCCATTACACCATATGAAAGGATTGGTTTATTAGCATCATTACAAACCATACCAGGAATAATTGTATGCAAAGGCCTTTTTAATCCATCAATACAATTTGGGTGATTTTCTTCTAATCTAAAATTTGTACCTCTGTTTTGAAATAATATTCCGGTGTTGTCAGTAGTAATTCCGCTACCAAAAGCGTAACAAATTGAATTAATAATTGATACAGCGTTAAAATCTTTATCAACAACAGTTAGATAAACAGTTTCAGGATGTGCAGGTATATCTAAGTTTCCAACATTATAACATTTGTCCATAGAAATTTTCTTAACAGCTTCATCAATAGCTATTTGTGATAAGATATTTTTCAGATTTAAATTTATAAATTTTGGATCTCCAATATTTTTTTCTCTAATTGAATAAGCTAATTTAGTAACTTCTGCTTCGATGTGAAATCGTTCAACACTATCTGTTTTATAATTTTCTATATTCAGTTTTTCTATCATTTTCATCATTAAAAGGACGGTTATTCCTGTTCCGTTAGGAGGACACTGATGTAAAGTTTTACCTTTATAGATGGAACTTATAGTATTTAACCTCTCCGTTTTTTGTTTTGCAAAGTCTTCTAGAGTATGTATACCACCAACTTTTTTAAGTGAATTTACCATATCAACAGCAATATCTCCTTCATAAAATTCTTTGAAGCCTTTTTTGCTTATTTTTTCAAGGGTATTTGCTAATGGTATATTTTTAAATTTTTCTGAAAAATTATAAGCTTTTCCATTTTTTAAAAATATTTTTTTTGTATTTTCATTATTACTTAGTTTTGAAATATTTTTTTTCCAATTTTCTGAAACATTTTGTGTAATTTCAAAACCTTTTCTAGCGTAATTAATGGACTTTAAAAATAATTTCTTAAAATCTAATTTTCCATACTCTTTATGAATAGTTGCCCACGCATGAATTGCTCCAGGAATAGTTACAGAATGTGGGCTTTCCAAACCAATTGATTTAATATTTTTTTTCTTTAAAAAATTTACCTTAGCTTTTTGTGGCGCAATACCCGAACCGTTGTAAGCGACCGGATTTTTTCCATTCATGGATATAATTGCAAAACAATCACCACCAATTCCTGTTGCATGCGGTTCCACAACTGACAACATGATTGATGCAGCAATGGCAGCATCAATAGCATTTCCTCCCTGTTTCAAAATTGATATGGCTTCATCAGAAGCTAAGGGATGAGATGTGGCTGCTAATCCATTTGAACTTACAATGTTCGATCTTTTTGGTGATTGAAGATTTGTCATACTAAATTCATCTCTAGATTATTATTCATTTCTTATAAGAGGGTATATAGGAGGATCAAAGGTATTTTTATTGGTAATCAAAATTAGTATGAATGTAATTATACCAGTTACCATTGTAAGAGTAAGTGTTAAGTCTAAATCAAATATCCATTCTAATCGAAAAATATTTTCAACAATATAATAAGAACCTAAAGCTGCAATGACTATAGCAAAAAATAAGATGGATAAATAAATAAATAAAAATTCTAAACATACGGCTTTTACTAAAGTTGAAAAATTAATTCCAAGGATTTTATAAATTAGGTTTTGATATGTTCTAAGATTTGTTTGAACTAATATTGCACTTATAATTACAATTAACCCAATACCAACTACTACTAAAGATATACTTATGATGGCTATTAAAATTTTATTTAATAAAATAGTTACTTTAGATAAAATGTTGCCAATTTTGATAATTGATATATTTGGGAATTGTTTTAATATTTTTGATTGAATCTCATTAATTGATAAATTAGAGCTGAGAGTTCCTATGTATTCGTAAGGTAGTTCATCAGCGAAAGAATCATTAATAATAATGGCAAAATTAATGCTTAAGTCTCGGTAATCAACTTTTCTGAAATTTTTGACTGTCCCAACAATCTCTCTGCCTAAAATATTTAAGGTTATTTGATCATTAATTTTTATTCTAAAATCAGATGCTATTTTGCTATCGATGGAAATAAATAATTTATCACTATCATTTTTTGTCCACCATTCGCCTTTTGTAATAGGATTGGCTGTTGTTTGAGGGTTGTTATACCAGGAAATGCGTCTATCTCCTTCTATCACCCATGCGGAGTTATTATTAGGTTGAATAATAGTATCTATAGGTATGGAATTTAATGACACAAAAGAAGCACTGATGACAGGTTGAAATTCAACAATAGCGTTTTGATCTAAAGTTGTAATGAATAATGCAAGTCTTTCCTTATCATCTTTGTTTACGCTTACAAAAAAGATATCCGGAGCTATGTTTGGAATGCTTTCTGCAATTTCTCTTTTTAAATTATTTGCAACAAAGCTTAGCGTTAACAATAAGGTAAGACCGATACCCAATGAAATCGTGATGATTGGAGCAAGAGATTTTTTTGCTGCTATGTTGCGTTTAGCGATTTTAAAACTATTGCTAGGATAATTAAAAAAATTCCTAAATATGAAAATTAAAAAAAAAGAAGTAATAAAAAATACCAGTATACTTGCAAAAAACGATATGAAATAAAAAAAGGTGTAAATTTTTTCATCTGTTTGAAAGATAAAATAAACAATAAGTAAAACACTTAATATTATTATTAATAATATATTACTGAAAGAAAAGAAAAGATTAATCTGTTGAAAAACATTGCGGAAGAGGGAAGTAGCCTTAATCAAATTAATAGAATACAAAGTAGGAATTGAAAAAATGAGAACAACCAACAACCCAATAAACAACAAATTAAAATAGTCTAAAAAACTTAAGGTAAACTGAAGGTCTATATTAAATGATGCTGGTATAAATATATTGGCAATAATAGGCGATAGTAGTCCCAATAAATATGACAGAATAGAAGTAATAAATAATATTAATAAAATTTCGTAAAAATATATTAATTTAATTGTTCTTGAAAAAAACCCAAGTGATTTTTGTATAGCGATACTTAGGCTTTTTTTATTTATAAAAGATAGAAACGTATTACTAATACCTATACCTGCAATTAACATAGCACTGACAGAAACAAGACTTAAAAAATGAGAAAAATTATTAATAGCCCGACGTAAATTTTGACTACCATCCTTTGGCGTTCTTATTTTTATTGTTTTATCATTATTTATAAATGATTTAATTTTTTGAATCTGTGATTGAGTATTTTCATTATCGTTCATCTTTAATCGATAGTCATAATCTAAAAAACTCCCTGCAGAGGTTAGATTAAATTTTTCAAATTCATTTTTACTTATTATTGCAAACTCCCCAAATATCATAGCGCCATCAAGATTAGGAACTGATAAAATAATACCTTGCACAGTGAATTTTTTATTTAAGATTGTAACATTATCTCCTACCTCCAATTCAAATTGGTTTTGAATATTCTCATTTATCAAAATGCCAGGATTAGAGCTTCCTAAAAATAATGTTTGAGAAGATTCCTTAGGATTGGTTTGAATAGATCCGTACAGAGGATAGAACTTATCAATAGCTCTAATATCAGTAAATATTGAACCTTTGTCTTCCCTGGATACCATTGTATGGAACTTAACGGTTTGACTTAACTGACCAGATTCAGAGATCTTTTTAATGATTTCCTCAGAAAGAGGATTAATTCCACTTGATATTTCAAGATCACCCCCTAAAAGCTCTTTAGAATTTATTTCAATCTCATAATTCAATGATGTTTTAATAGTAAAAATTGAAGATAAAAGAAAAAGGCTAATGAAGAGTGTAATAAATATGATCCAGAGACTTTTAAAACTGCGTTTAATATCACGTACTGCGTATTGATGTATGAAATAAAATTCCCTAAGATAGGACAATGCGACCTCCCTTTAGTTCTATAATACGATCGCATTGGTTGGCAATTTCATGATTGTGAGTAACCAGAACAAGGGATGTTTTATTTTTTTTTGAATAATCAAAGAGTAATTTAATTACGTTTTCAGAATTCATTTCATCTATATTCCCAGTTGGTTCATCAGCTAAAATAATAGATGGTTTATTAATGAGAGCTCTAGCAATAGCTACACGTTGTTGCTCGCCACCCGATAATTCACCTGGTAGGTGATGAAGTCGGTGAGATAGTCCAAATTCTTCTAACAAATTTTTTGCTTGATCTTCTAAACCATATTTGTGATTTGCTTCGAGTGCTAATAAAACATTCTCTAGGGCGCTGAGGCCGGGGATCAAGTAAAATGATTGGAAAACTATACCAATGTGTTGACGTCTAATACTTGCTAGTTCATTTTCATTCAGGTGATTAATAACACGATTATGAATACCAATAGTTCCATCAGATATTTTTTCTAAACCTGCAGTAAGCATAATAATAGACGTTTTACCCGATCCACTTGGACCAACGATAGATACAATCTCATCTGCTTTTATTGAAAAACTGATATTTTTTAGAACTTCTACAAGATTATCACTTTGATTGTAATTTAATGAGACGTTAGAAAATTCTATGGCTGGATTTTTCATAAATTGTGTATCATATAATTCTTTAATATGTTTTTTAAAGTTTTTAGTTTCCTGAAAATAGCTTGTTTCTTCTTACTATTCATCTTTTCCACCAATCTATCTGCGATGTCTATTAAAATTATGCTTTACGGTGATAGTTTAATGGCTGGATACGGCCTCACTCAAAATGAAAATTTAAGTTCAGTGTTAATGAACAAAATTAAAGAGGATAATATGAATATAGACTTGATTAACGCTAGTGTATCGGGCAATACATCCAAGGATGGTTTAACAAGACTTAAATGGTCGTTAGAAGATAAACCAGCAGTACTAGTCTTATGTTTGGGGGCTAATGATATGCTACGAGGAATTGATCCAACAATCACAAAAGCAAACCTCAATGAAATAATTATCCAGGTGAAGCAAAAAAATATTATCGTAGTACTTTGCGGTATACAAGCCCCTGATAATATGGGGCAAAATTATAAACAACAATTTGATAATATCTATCCTGAACTTGCCAAGGAACATCAATTAATTTTTATGCCATTTTTTCTACAAGATGTGGCGTTAAAAGAGGAATATTTACTGAATGATTATAGGCATCCAAATAATGAAGGAATAAAAGTCATTGCTGGTAATTTACTTCCGTACATTAAAAAAGCTATCAAGTTTTAATGAGATATCGATGAAAAACGATTAAAAGAGTATTTTTTCCTTGGATCCCTAGATTTCCTTTTCAAGTTCTTTGCAGGAGTTAATGTTCTTAGAGGTTCTACTTCGAGTCTAAAACGTGCTTAAAATAATACTCGTTTTCGAAGTTGCCGCTCTTTTAATTGCGTTATATATTATGAATCAATGACCACGACCTCACTGATAGTTATCGCCTGCTGTATTGTGATCTCACTAGGTACCATAAGCATGGCATTAATCACCGACTATAAAGATAAAAAATCAAAAAAAAAAGAAATAAAAACGGTATCGGAGCAATCACAGGACGAATTAGAACCTATTAATAGTCCTATGTCAGACGAGTAATGAAAATAAATAAATGTAAATATTGTAACTGTAATTGTCACTGTTCTGTGCAGAACCATTCTAATATATATGGAATATGTCCTTGTCAGTGGTGCCATTGCGGTCAACCAGTAACGATAAATAACAAATCAGTAACGATAGATAATAAAGATGAGCGTGAAGTATGCCAATAAAAGCTCTTAAACAATTAGAGAGAAATAAAAAAAAATAATTAATTGTTTTTTAAAATTAATTTTTTAGAAATTTGTCAACACCATCTGTGGTTGACATCAGTAAGAATAAACATAAGACTAAAAAAACAAACGAATCATTTATGATTTGTTTTAGTTAAAACAAAAAATGGAGTTGAAAATGGCTAAAAAAAGTAGAAAAGGAAAAAAGAAAAAAGCTAATAAAAAAAGAAAGCATTAAAAAAAACCTAAAATTTTCTAGGTATCAATAGTCATGCGGACTACAACTTTGTAGTCTGCGTGGCTCTCAGGATTGTTCTGTTGCCAGGTGCCATTAACCAAGCACCCCGAAACCAGAGGCGGTATAAATAAAAAAATAATAAAAAATCTAAAACTTAATGGAAAAAATAAAATAAAAAATTCAAAACTTTTTCAAGTTGCCCTGAAGTTGCAGTTTATTAGGTTTTCTTTGAAAAATTAATTCTTCCTTAGCTTAGATTAATTTTCACATCAGATAAATGTAATCTCAAGGCTTTTGTAGAAATTTGAATTTCTATTATAAAAAAAATTATTGAAATTATCATTGCTAGACAACAAGAACCGAAAATTATTCTAGCTTCAAATATTCTATTTAGATAAAGAGCAAACACCGTTAACATGTTAAATAAAAATCCAAAGCTTGCAACCATAATTGTATATTTTAGCAATTTAGCTCTTCCATTTAGATTAATAAGTTGTTTTTCCCATTGTGGAGGAACTTGTTTTTCCAAAACATATTCATCGTGTATTTTCCTTATTAGAGCACTAAGAGTGTGAAATCGATTGGCATAAACACTCATTAATAATGGAATAGTTGGAAACATTAGTGCCGTGACAGTGAAATCTACATTCATACAGATCTCATTAATATTAAATTGAAGTCAAAGGACCGACAATAATCACAGTCCAATAAAAGAAGATAAAAGCGTAAAAATAAATAATTCTCATTTTTTATATCAAGGACAGGATCATCAAAAATACCATTATAGCTACTGCCAAGAACGTAAGGACCAGAGACGAAGAGATGACATAAGATAAAATTTTCATTGAACGGTATATAATAATCAATCTTGTTCAAAGTTTGTTGGAAGCTCTGGTTTGAAAATAATATCTTTGAAATATTGTCGCAGTTTGAAAAATATTCAGAAGGGTAGTAGTGTTTTGAAATCTTGGCAATGTTCAAATGGGACACTACCCCTCAAATGGATCTGGAGGTCAGCGATTTGTAAACTCGGTTGGACACCCTGAATATGATTGTTAACAAAGCACCCCGAAACTTGAGGCTAGATCACCCTGTGCAAGCATCTGTTGTCTTGGTCAAAACATTTTGGG
>ENA-OQTX01000140-OQTX01000140.1-marine-metagenome-genome-assembly--contig:-NODE-140-length-17868-cov-2.586870_pt1 | contig 17868 bp, 18 predicted proteins | sample MGYA00240992_ERZ505281 | MGnify/ENA primary metagenome ERZ505281 (study PRJEB26146, sample SAMN05422147) | marine metagenome | isolation source: South Atlantic Ocean | place: Atlantic Ocean:South Atlantic... | reverse complement strand
CGCGGGGGCTCCTAGCGGCCGGCTTTGCGGCGGCTTCGCTTACCACTGCTGTGCTGAGTCTCGATGCCACGGTCGTGTTGTTGACACCGGCGGTCATCGGTGCGGCGCGGGTGCTGCGCACACCGGCACGGCCGTACAGCTACGCAACTGCTCACCTCGCGAACTCCGCGTCCACGCTGCTACCGGTGTCCAACCTGACGAACCTGTTGGCATTCGCCGCGACCGGGCTCACTTTCGCTCATTTCGCGATGTTGATGGCACTGCCGTGGGCGGTGGCGATTGCTATCGAATTTGTCGTGTTCCGGATCTTCTTCCGACGCGACCTCGCTCGACAGGGTGCAGTTGGTCCGGATGGGAGTCCGACCGAAGCGGCGCCGGATAGGAGGCCGGCGGTTTCGGGGGCCGGGCAGCCTGCTCCAAAGCTCGCCCTCGCAGTTCTGGCGACGACGTTGCTCGGCTTCGGCGCTGCCGGATTCGTCGGCATCGAACCGTTCTGGGTGGCTGCGGCAGGCGCCGGCGTTCTCGCGGCATACGCACTGCGGCACGGGTACACCGCGCCGACCAGGGTCCTCAGCGCCGCCGACCCGATGTTCTGCGGCTTCGTGCTGTTGCTGGGTGTGGTCGTCCTCGGCGTCACATCCGGGCCGATTGGCGACTGGCTAACCGGGGTCCTGCCGACCGACACATCGCTGACCGGTCTGCTGGTCACCGCACTGATCGGCGCGTCCGCGTCGAACATCGTCAACAATCTGCCTGCGACATTGTTGTTGCTTGCCGCATTGGGGCCATCGGCGCCGCCTGGCCTCGTCCTGGCGATGATCATCGGGGTGAACCTGGGACCCAACCTGACCTATGTCGGATCGCTGGCGATCATGCTGTGGCGCAGAGTGACCTCGAACAACGGTGAACCTGCATCGCTCGGCACGTTCACCCTGCTCGGTTCGATCACGACTCCGCTGACGATCCTGGGATCCGTGGCAGCACTGTGGTTGGCGTTAGGAGCTCAGATATGACGTGTCGTTGACCAGACGCACCGACGCACCGCCGTCCGGGTAGAACTCGGCGACGCTGAGCGAGGCCAGATCGAGATGCAGTCTGTACAGAAGGGACGGACCGACGTCGAGAGCCAGCTGAAGCAACATCTTGATCGGCGTGACGTGGGTGACGACGACCACCGTGGATCCGGCATACGCCGTGATCAGTTTGTCGCGGGCCGTCGTGACTCGTCCCAGCACCGTGTCGAATGCTTCGCCACCAGGCGGGGCCACGGAGGTGTCGCCGAGCCACTTACGGTGCACGTCCGGGTACCTCTCGGATGCCTCGGCGAAGGTCAACCCTTCCCAGTTGCCGAAATCGGTTTCGACGAGTTCGTCCATGGTGGTCACGGGGAGGCTCACTCGATCTGCCAGAGCCCGGGCAGTGTGTTGCGCCCGATCGAGAGGCGATGCCACCACAGCGGCGATGTCGGCGGTGTCGGCAAGGTGAGCCGCAGCAGCCGTGGCCTGCCGCTCACCGAGGTCGGTGAGTACTGGATTGCCTCGGCCGGAATAGCGTCGCTCCACCGACAACGGTGTCTGGCCGTGCCTCAGGAGCAGCAGCCTCGTGGGGGCGCCCACCGCCCCGGTCCATCCCGGCGCAGCAGATGAGCCCGCCGGTTTCTGCTGCACCTTCGGTGGAGTCTCTTCGAGCTTCGCACCGGTCGCGGCAGCATCCATCGCTTCGTTGGCGAGGCGGTCCGCGTGCGAGTTCTCAGCGCGCGGTATCCACGTGTAGGTGACGCGATCGAAGCCGCGAGCTACTTCTGCAGCTTCCTTGTTCAGAGGAATCATGTCCGGGTGCTTGACCTTCCAGCGCCCAGACATCTGCTCCACCACCAATTTCGAATCCATGCGGACCTCGACCTCGCGGGCTCCCACGTCGGCCGCAGCCGTGAGCCCTGCGATGAGCCCTCGGTATTCGGCCACGTTGTTGGTGGCAACGCCCAGGGCGGACCGTCGTTCCGCCAGCACCGTCGAACGGTCCGAGGTGAAGACGACAGCCCCGTAACCGGCGGGACCGGGGTTTCCGCGCGAGCCGCCGTCTGCTTCGACGACGACCCTTGCCACTGCGCTCACAGACCCGATTCTTTGGTTCGCACCAGAATCGCGTTGCACTCGGAGCATCGAATGAGCTCGTCGGCAGGCTTCGCGGCGATTCTGGAGATCTCGCCCCGGTCGAGTTCGATACGGCAGGCACCACAGCGCCTGGCCTGAAGCAGCGCGGCACCGCGGCCGGTGAGCGAGCGCTGCTTCTCGTAGATCGCAAGAAGTTCAGCCGAGAATGTCGTTGCGAGTTCCGACCGTCGTGCAGTCGCTCGCTGCTCGGCGCTCTCCACGTCCGCGACCGCGTCGTCGCGGCGGCGGCCGGCGTCGATCAACTCGTCCTCGATCTGGGTGAGCTGCGCTCCAGCATGGTTGTAGTCGGTCTCGGATGCCTCACGTCTTTCCATGACCTCGAGCAGTTCCTCTTCGAGAATTCCCTGCCGACGTTCCAGACTGCCGAGCTCGTGCTGCAGCTCCGACATCTGCTTGGCAGCGACGGTGCCGCCTTCGAGGAGCTTTCGGTCGCGGTCCTCTCGCTGGCGGACGGCGTCCACCTCGCCCTCGAGCTTCTTGATGTCCCGGTCGAGATCGTCCATGGCGATCTGCACGCTGACGGCAGCGTCTTTGCGCGCTACGCGCTCCGCCTCGAGTTTCTCCAACTCGGCCTGCTCGGGCAGAGTTTTACGGCGATGTGCGATCTGCGTCAGCTCGGTGTCCACTGCGGCCAGTTCGAGAAGGGAGGCCTGTACTCGGGGGTCGACATTCACGCGTGATGACTCCTGCGACTATGGAAGTTGATTCGGTCAAGCCTACCGGGTGCGGCGGCTAGCGTTCACCGCTCGCGTGGACCGATCCCACTGTCCACGGATCGGTACGACGGACGCTGACACGACTCGTCCATCCTGGATACCGCGAGAACCGTGAGTCCAGAACACCGCGTGCCTGTTCACACCACGGCCACTCCGAGGCCCAGTGTGCGACATCGATGACGGCAGGCCCGCCGGCACGCAGGTGCTCGTCGACGGGGTGGTGCCGGAGATCGGCCGTCACGAACACATCGACACCCAACGAACCGACGACTCCGAGGAATGAGTCACCCGACCCTCCACACAGCGCCACCGTGGACACGATCGAGTCGGGGTCGCCCGCCGCCCGGACGCCCCACACGGTCTCCGGCAGAGCCGCCCGCACGCGCTCGGTGAAGTCCCGCAGCGTCGATGGTGCGTCGAGCGTGCCAACTCGCCCGAGGCCGGTCGAGGTCGGCAACGGTGCTTCTTCGAACACGTCGAACGCCGGCTCCTCGTAGGGATGGGCTCGACGCAGAGCCGCCAGGATCTCCGCACGCGACGAGACCGGGGCGACCACTTCGATCCGGTCCTCCTCGACCTCTTCGAGTTCCCCGATCCGGCCGATGGCAGGTTGAGCGCCGATCTCGGGCAGGAACCGGCCCAGGCCGCGGACGGTCCAGCTGCAGTCGCGGTAACGCCCGATCGAGCCGGCACCTGCATCGAACAACGCTCGGCGCACGGCGTCGCCGGCGGCTGTCGGGACCAACACGGACCACTTGTCGATCCGCGGTGTATCGATGGGCGCGATGGGGCGAGTTGCCGTCACCCCAAGCGCCTTCGCCAACGCGTCGGACACCCCGGGATCGGCGCTGTCGGCATTGGTATGCGCGGTGAACAGTGCGCAGCCCGCTCTGATGAGTCGGTGAATCAACGCGCCCTTGGGGGTGTCGGCAGCGACCGTATCGACGCCACGGAGAAGCAGCGGGTGGTGCACGACGAGTAGGTCGGCGCCCCATTCGATGGCCTCGTCGACGACGTCGGCGGTGGCATCGACCGCGAACATCACGGCGCCGATTCGGGCTTGCGGATCGCCCGCGACGAGGCCCACCGAATCCCAGCTCTCGGCCAGGCGCGGCGGGTACGCATCGTCGAGAACATCGATGATCTCGGCGAGCGTCACGGGATGTTCGGTCACATTCGTCTCCTCGGTAAAGCTCGCTGTAGTCCTTCGATGAGCAGATCTACCTGATCCGGCGGCCGGACCGCGACGCGAAGGTGCCCCGGGGCCAACCCTGGAAACGTGTCGCATCGACGCACCGCGACGCCGTCGGCTCGGAGCCTCGACCTGACCTGCTCGGCGGCCGGAATCTTCAACAGTAGGAACGGTGCCTGCGGTTTCCCGCAGATCTCGATGCCCAGGCTCTCCAAACGGGCGGCCATCGACCGTCTGTCCGCGCCGATTGCTTCCGCTTTGGCAGCGGCGATCTCGAGCGCACGGGGTTCGCTACAGGCCGCGATCGCTTCGATCTGCAGTGTTCCGACCGGCCAGTGGGCGCGGCCGCGAGTCAGGGCGGCCAACACGTCCGGGTGGCCCAGGGCGTAGCCGCACCGCAGCCCCGCGAGCGCCCATGTCTTGGTGAGACTGCGCAGCACCACAATGTCGTCGAACGTGTCGCCGGCCACCGACTCGCGTTCACCGGGAACAGCATCGGCGAATGCCTCGTCGACGACGAGCACACGGCCGGGCCGTCGCAGCGCGAGAATTGCACTCCGCTCGTGCAGAACCGATGTCGGGTTGGTGGGATTTCCAATGACGACCAGGTCTGCCTCTTCTGGAACCGAGGCTGTGTCGAGTGTGTACGGCGGCGCCAACATCACCTGCACGATGGGCACGGACGCTTCCCGCAGCGACACCTCGGGTTCGGTGAACGAGGGATGCACGACGGCCGCGAGACGGGGACGCAGTCTTGGCAGCATCGCAAATCCCTCTGCTCCGCCGGAGAGCAGCAATACCTCGTCGGGAGAGCGCCGGTGTCTGCGAGCGATGGCCTCGCGTGCATTCAGATCGGCAGCTGCGCTGGGATAGGAACCCAACGACGTCAGAGCCGCGGCGATCCTGGCGGTGAGCCAGTCCGGTGGCGCGAGCCCTTGAACGTTGACCGCGAAATCCATCAGTCCGTCGCCAACTTCGACGTCACCGTGGTGACGGAGAAGCGCCATCGAGTCCACTGCGCTCAGGATCCTTTCGTTGCCGATGAGCGTAGTCGCCGCCGTCACCGATATGGTTTTGTCATGACAAACCCAGCTGCACCGGACCGCCCGGGTGCCACGGTTGTGCTCTTCGATCTCGATGGAACGCTCACCGATTCTGCACCGGGAATCTTCGCCGGATTTCGCCACGCGCTGGAGACCATCGGTGCCCCCGAACCCACACCGGCCCAGCTCGAAGGTGTCATCGGGCCACCGCTCATCGACACGCTCAGGATGATGGGCTTGCCGGAGGGCCGCGCGCAGCAGGCCCTGAGCGCGTACTTCGAGCGCTACGACGCCACCGGCTGGGCCGAGAACACTGTGTTCGAGGGCATCGAAGAGGTCCTCGAAGGCCTGCGAGCTCGGGGTATTCGCCTGGCTGTCGCTACCTCGAAGTCGGAGCGATTCGCCCATCGCATCCTCGACCACTTCGGGCTGTCGCGGTATTTCGAGTTCATCGGCGGCGCGAGCAACGACGGTGTTCGACGCGCCAAACCAGACGTCATTGCGCACTCACTGCGCAATCTCGAACTTGTTCCCCGCGAGGTAAGTGCCGGTGGAACGGCCGGTGTAGTGATGGTCGGCGATCGTGACCACGACGTCCACGGCGCCGCGCGATTCGCGATACCGGCGGTCTACGTGGACTGGGGATACGGCATCACAGGTGAGGATGACGAGGCCGCCTTCACTGTTGCGACGATGGAGGAGTTGAAGAAGGTGCTCGATGAACTCACCCGCTGACCGAGCAACCCTGCACATCACGTTCATCTGCACCGGCAACATCTGCCGTTCCCCCATGGCCAAGAAAGTCTTCGAGACCTACGTTCGCGAAGCCGGACTCGTCTCGAGCGTGCGGATATCGAGCGCAGGCATCGACGGTTGGCACGAAGGAGAACCGGCAGACTCCCGCACCGTCGCCGAACTGGACGCCCACGGGTACAGCAGCGAGCACGAGGCCACTCAGGTGGGCGCGGACCACCTCGCCGCGGACCTGCTCGTCGCTCTCGATTCCTCGCACGCCACCGAGCTGCATCGACTCGGCGCCCCGAAAGATCGAGTCGTGCTGCTGCGCGCATTCGACGACGCAGCCGATTCGGAGTCGGTGGCAGACCCGTACTACTCGACGGACGACGCCTTCACCGAGGTGCGAGAACAGATCGAAGCGGCAGTCCCCGGCCTCGTGCGGTGGCTCGAGAACAAGCTCTCCGACGAGGCGTCGTAGGTCACTTCGAGTCAACCGCTACCGTAGATGTCGTGCGAAGGCTCAAATTCCTCTTACGCCCCCAGTGGCTGGCGCTGGCTGCTGTCGTCGCATTGTTCGCGTTTCTGTGTTTCTCCGTTCTCGCCCCCTGGCAGCTCGGCAAGAACACTTCGACTGCCGAGCGCAACGAACTGATCAATCAGTCGACGGAGTCCGAGCCGGTCGCGATCGGTGAGCTCCTCACCTCGACCGATCCCGCAACAGGAGAGCCGAGTTTCGCCGCCCAGGACGAATGGCGTCGCGTCACTGCCACTGGCACGTACCTCCAGGACCAGGAAGTACTCGTTCGTCTGCGGGTCGTGCAGCAGTTGCCGGCCTACGAGGTAGTCACCCCGTTTCAGCTCACCGACGGCCCGATCGTGCTGGTCAACCGCGGGTACGTGTTGCCTGAGCAGGGAACTGCACCACCGCCGTTCGAGGCGGCACCAGCCGGAGAAGTCACTCTCGGCGCCCACCTCCGGCAAGCCGAAGATGGCTCTCGCGCATCGATCGAAGAAGCCGGCCATGTTCAGGTCTACAACATCGATCCCGAGCAGATCGGTTCTGTGGTGGGGGTGAGCGCAATCGACGGCTACCTTCAGCTCGAGAGCGATCAGCCAGGCGGCCTCGGTGTCATCGCACTTCCCCAGACCGATTCCGGCCCCTATCTGGGGTACGGGCTGCAGTGGCTCGCATTCGGCATCATGGCGCCGCTCGGGCTCGCCTACTTCGTGCGGGCAGAGTTGCGTGAGCGACGCAAAGCCTCCGGTGAGTCCGAGGACACCGCACCTGAGGACACCGCACCTGAGGGCGTCACCTTGCCCCTGCCGACCGAGTCGGATCCTGTTGCGGCAGAACCGGAGTTCACCCTGCCGACGCGCAAGCAGCGCAAGTCGAAATCGAAGAACACATCAGTCCCGAGCACGGCGAACGATGTCCGCCTGGCCGATCGCTACGGCAAGAAGCGCTGAGACCACCGTCGCGGCGACCTGCACCAGAACGGACAGCGCCGCTGCGCGGTCGAGGTCCGAGGGTGTCGGTGTACGGCCGGACCCGAGCGTCGGTCTGATCTCGATTCCGTGGGCGTATTCGGTTCTCCCGCCGAGACGAACCCCCAGCGCTCCCGCCGCGGTGGCTTCGGCGACACCGGCGTTGGGACTGGGATGACGTGCCGCGTCGTCCCGCCACGCTCGAATCGAGTCCGACGGCCTGCCACCTACCGCTGGCGCGAGTGCCACGGTGAGTGCGCCGGTCAGGCGCGCGGGGGCCAGGTTGACGACGTCGTCGAGTCGCGCCGCGCACCACCCGAACTGCCGGTACCGCTCGGATCGGTATCCGATCATCGCGTCGAGTGTGTTGACGGCGCGGTACCCGACCACGCCGGGAACACCTGCAACAGCTCCCCACAGCACAACGCCGACGGTCGCGTCGGAGGTGTTCTCGGCCACCGATTCGAGCGCCGCACGCGCGATCCCCTGCGCGTCGAGTACGTCCGGGTCGCGCCCACACAGCGAAGGCAGAAGCGCCCTTGCCGCTGCCATGTCACCGGCGGTCAGGTGGCCGGACATGCGTGCACCGGTTCGCGAGAGCGACGTTCCGCCGAGGCACGCCCACACTGCCGAGGCGGTCAATGCTGTCTCGGCGATCAGCCCACTACGCCGCGCGATGCCGGTGGCCACCACACCCGCGGTGACCGTGCCGCCGACCAGCGCGCTCGTGTGCAGTACACCGGCCCACCTGGAATCCCGATAAAGACTGCGCTCGGCCCGCGCAGCGATGAGACCGAAACCGGCGACCGGATGCCACCTGCGGGGATCGCCCACTATCCGATCCAACGCAAGCCCGAGGGCAAGTCCCGCAGCCCGAGCGTGGAATCTCGTTCCCGAGCCCGTCATCCTGCCGATGTGCATGACCCGACGGTAGACACCTGCGACTGCGTGGCCACTCGGCGGGTGCGCGCGATCACGCCCAGCGAGACCGATACACGCCCGCCATTTGACGGTTGTTGAACTCGAGGTCGCGACCCGAGTTGAGCATCGCCACAGCGATACCGAAGAATCCGACCGTTGCCATCAGAAACATTGCCATGATTTCCCCCGAAAAGGTGTCGTGGGCCTGCAAACCAGCCCTGATGATCTTGATTGTTGCCGACGCGTCCGTGGATGGAAATGCAGATGAGTGCGCCATCACATGTGGCGGCTGTCACGACGAGTCACGCGTCTAGGATCGTTCTCATGACAGTCGACGGAACATCCCCCGCTCCTTCCACCACAGGTAGGCCGCGGTGGGTGAACAAGGCGATCGTCATCGCCATCGGCGTGGTCGCTCTGGTGATCGCGTACTTGATCCTGTCTGCGTTCCTACCGCGCTGGTGGAGTATTCGTGTGGCAAATCTGGCCGACCAGACGTTCACAAGAGGAATCTCTTGGGGCCTGACATTCGGCATCGTCTGCACCGTGATCCCGCTCGCGTTGTTCGCAGCAGCGTGGCTGGTGCGCAAGCGCCGAGGGGGCAAGATCGGCGCGATCGTGTTGTCGATACTGGCTTTGCTTGTGGCCGCCCCGAACCTGCTGACCCTGTCGATCGTCCTCGGTAGCAACAACGCGGCGCACGCCGGCGAGCGAACGCTCGACACCGAGGCGCCAGGATTCCGCGGGGCAACCGCCCTGGGGTTTGTTCTCGCGATTGCGTTGTTCGCGTTCTTGACCTTCGTCATCGTCCGCGCGCGGCGCCGACGGGCCCAGAAACGGCTCGACGCAACGACAATCGACGCGGCGGGAAGTGGTCAGTAGGTGCGTGGGAATCAGGGAACTACGGGTGCTTTCCCGCCGTCGTACGGCTCGACCGTGACCTGCGTCTCGGGCGCGAACGTCATCACGGCGGGACCTGTTTCTTCCGCTACCGTCACCACCACCGACATGCCCTCCTGGGCCACCGATTCGATACGCCCACGCTGTTCACCCGTGTCGTTCACGAGCGCATAGTCCCCGACCAACACGAGCAGCTCCTCGGCCGAGAGTGTGCGTCGGCCACCGAAATCTTCCACAGTCATGTCACCACCGTAGGCGAGGTGGTACCGGTTTTCGCTCGCTCTCCCTTGGCGGATCGGTGACCAGGTCAACGGCCGGGCGTCAGATGCGGCGCATCGGCGACGATGTCGGTCAGCACGTCGTTCACCGCCTTCACCCGCGCGAGCCCGGTGAGTTCACGCGGAACCGCGACCCAGTAGGTCCTTTCGATCGAGAACTGCTCGGGCACAACCCGCACGAGGGAGTCGTCCGGTTCACCGATGTAGCTCGGCAACGGGGCGATTCCGAGACCGCTGCGCGCCGCGAGCCAGTGCCCGGTGATGTTGTTGGTCTGGATTTGCGCCCGACCGTCGGCGAGGATCGAATCGAGTATGCGCAGCGGCTCGACGTCGAGGAGCGCGGCCACGTACCAGATCAGTGTGTGCGCGCGTAGGTCGTCCAGCTTCGTGATCGTCGGGGCGGCATCGAGATACGCCCGTGTCGCGTAGAGGTGTAGGGAGTAGGTGGCCAGTTTGCGAAACGACACGAGCCTCGGCGACGGTTGCTCCAGGGTCACGGCAACGTCGAATTCCCTTGTGCTGAGCGAGTTGTGTTCCGTTGCGGTGACGAGTTCGACATCGAGATCGGGATGCATGCGCCGCAACCGTGTCAGGTTGGGCGTGAGCACGAAGGCTCCGAAACCGTCGGGCGCGGCTATTCGAACCGACCCCGTCAACGAGCCCATCGTTGAGGTCTGGTCCTCGAAAGCTGCGATGAGGGTGGACTCGACCTTCTCGGCGTAGCCGACCAGGCGTCGTCCGGATTCGGTGAGTCGCCATCCGGTGGGGGTTCGATCGAACAACCTGCCGCCCACCGATTTCTCGAGGCTGGTGATGCGACGGCCCACCGTGGTGTGGTCGACGCCGAGCGCACGGGACGCCTCGTTGAGCCGACCGTGTCGCGACACTTCCAGAAAGAACCTGAGGTGGTCGGCACTGAACACGTGGTCAACCGTAGCACTGCATGCATTTATGCACGTGAAAGTGCGATTTTGACCTTTGACACATACAACAATGCGAACGAGACTGGGGTCACACCACGAGCAAAGGACAACCGTGACAACTATCGCTCACTGGCTGGACGGGAAGCCGTTCGCCGGCACCTCCGACCGCACAGCCCCCGTCACCAACCCCGCCACCGGCGAAGTCACCGGACAGGTGGCGTTGGCCACCGTCGAGGACGCCCGCGCGGTCATCGACTCCGCCGCAGCCGCATTCCCGGCGTGGCGCGACACCTCACTGGCCAAGCGCACCGCGGTGCTGTTCACCTTCCGCGAACTGCTCAATGCCAAGAAGGGCGAGCTCGCTGAGATCATCACCGCCGAGCACGGCAAGGTGCTCTCCGACGCCCTCGGTGAAATCAGCCGCGGCCAAGAAGTCGTCGAATTCGCCTGCGGCATTCCCCACCTCCTCAAGGGCGGCTACACCGAGAACGCCTCCACCAACGTCGATATCTACTCCATCCGCCAACCCCTCGGCCCCGTCGGCATCATCTCCCCGTTCAATTTCCCCGCCATGGTGCCGATGTGGTTCTTCCCCATCGCCATCGCCGCCGGAAACACCGTGGTCCTCAAGCCCAGCGAGAAAGACCCGACCGCCTCCATCTGGATGGCCGAGCTGTGGAAGGAGGCCGGGCTGCCCGACGGTGTCTTCAACGTCCTGCAGGGCGACAAGCTCGCCGTCGACGAACTGCTCGAGCACAAGTCGATCAAGTCCATCAGCTTCGTCGGCTCCACCCCCATCGCGCAGTACATCTATGAGACGGCAGCCAAGAACGGTAAGCGCGCACAGTGCTTCGGCGGCGCCAAGAACCACGCCCTCGTCATGCCCGATGCCGACCTCGACCAGGTCGCCGACGCGCTGCTCGGTGCCGCGTACGGATCCGCAGGCGAGCGTTGCATGGCCATCTCGGTTGCCGTTCCCGTCGGCGAGGAGACCGCAGACGCCCTGGTCGCCAAGCTGACCGAGCGTGTCGCGAAGCTGAAGATCGGCCGCTCCGACGACGAGGACGCAGACTTCGGTCCGCTTGTCGGCAGCGACGCGTTGAAGCGGGTCAACGACTACACCCAGATCGGTGTGGACGAGGGCGCCGAGCTCGTCGTCGACGGCCGTGGCTTCAGTCTCGAAGGCCACGAGAACGGATTCTTCGCCGGTGCAACGCTGTTCGACAAAGTGACGACCGACATGCGGATCTACAAGGAAGAAATCTTCGGACCGGTCCTGATCGTCGTGCGGGCGAAGGACTACGAGGACGCGCTGCGTTTGCCGTCCGAGCACGAGTACGGCAACGGCGTCTCGATCTTCACCCGAGACGGTGACACCGCTCGTGACTTCTGCTCGCGGGTCCAGGTCGGCATGGTCGGGGTCAACGTTCCGATCCCCGTGCCGATCGCGTACCACACGTTCGGCGGCTGGAAGAAGTCCGGATTCGGCGATCTGAACCAGCACGGACCGGACTCGGTGCGGTTCTACACCAAGACCAAGACCGTCACTCAACGCTGGCCGTCCGGCAAGAAAGAGGCTGCTGCAAACCACTTCGTCATCCCGAACATGGACTGACGCATGTTCACACTCACGGAGGACGAGCGGGCGATCAACGAGACGGTCAGGGACTTCGCCGACGAGTTCCTCGCCCCGAACGCTGTCGAATGGGACCAGAGCAAACACTTCCCGGTGGACGTGCTGCGCAAAGCCGCCGGCTTGGGAATGGGCGGAATCTACATCGGCGAGGACGTCGGTGGTTCCGGGCTGACCAGGCTCGACGCGGCCCGGATCTTCGAGCAACTCGCCACGGGTGACCCGTCCATCGCTGCGTACATCTCCATCCACAATATGGTCGCGTGGATGATCGACACCTACGGCAACGAGGAGCAGCGTCGCCGCTGGGTGCCGGGCCTGTGCTCGATGGACCAGTTGGGCAGCTACTGCCTGACCGAGCCCGGCGCCGGTTCGGATGCGGCGGCATTGAGTACCAAGGCTGTGCGCGACGGCGACGACTACATCCTCAACGGCGTCAAGCAGTTCATCTCGGGCGCGGGAACATCGGATGTCTACGTCGTGATGGTGCGGACCGGTGACGCCGGACCGAAGGGGATTTCGGCGATCATCGTCCCGAAGGAGTCGGAGGGTCTGTCCTTCGGCGCCAACGAGAAGAAGATGGGATGGAACGCCCAGCCGACGAGGCAGGTTGTCTTCGAGGATGTTCGGGTGCCGGTGGCGAACCTGCTGGGCAACGAGGGGGACGGCTTCCGGATCGCGATGAACGGCCTCAACGGTGGCCGGCTCAACATCGCGGCATGTTCGATCGGGGGCGCGCAGAGTGCACTCGACAGGGCTGTTGCGTATCTGCTCGAACGCCGGGCATTCGGTGCCCGGTTGCTCGACGCGCAAGCGTTGCAGTTTCGTCTCGCTGACATGAAGACCGAGCTCGAAGCCGCGCGCACGATGCTACTGCGCGCTGCCGACGCGTTGCAGAACGACGCTCCCGACAAAGTCGAACTGTGTGCAATGGCAAAGAGATTCGCCACCGATACCGGTTTCGAGGTCGCGAACGACGCACTGCAGTTGCTCGGCGGCTACGGTTACCTCGCGGAGTACGGTGTGGAGAAGATCGTTCGCGATCTGCGTGTGCACCAAATCCTCGAAGGAAGCAACGAGATCATGCGAGTCGTCGTGGCTCGCTCGATTGTGGGAGCAGCATGACAGAGCCTCAGGTTATGTTCGACGAGCGTGGTGGTGTCGGCCGTATCACGCTGAACCGCCCGAAAGCCATCAATGCGCTGAACCATGCGATGGTGCGTGAGATTGCGCCGCAGCTCGACGCGTGGGCCGCGGACGAGAGCATCGACACGGTGCTGTTGGTGGGAGCCGGCGAGCGCGGTCTCTGCGCGGGCGGCGACATCGTGTCGATCTATCACGACGCGAAGGATGGCGGGACCGGGACGAAGGACTTCTGGCGTGAGGAGTACATCCTCAATGCGGCGATCGCTCGGTTCTCCAAGCCGTATGTCGCGATCATGGACGGCGTCGTCATGGGTGGTGGCGTCGGATTGTCTGCGCATGCGAACACTCGCATCGTCACCGAACGCTCCAAGATCGCGATGCCCGAGGTCGGGATCGGTTTCATCCCCGACGTCGGTGGCACGTACCTGCTCGCCCGTGCGCCGGGTGAACTCGGCACGCATCTCGCTCTGACGACGGCGCGTATGGACGCAGCCGACGCCATCGCGGCCGGCTTCGCAGATCACTTCATGCCCTCGGAGAACTTGGAGAAGTTCTACCAGGCGCTGGAGTCCGGTTCGGTCTCGGATGCATTGTCCGAGTTCACCGAGCCTGCACCGGAATCGACGCTGGCCGGTGCTCGCGCATGGATCGACGAGGCCTACAGTGCCGACACCGTCGAGGAGATCCTCGATCGTCTTCGTCGCAGCGCCGCGCCCGAGGCACAGAAGGCAGCCGGCGACATCGAGTCGAAGTCGCCCGTCGCCCTCAAAGTGACGTTGAAGTCGCTGCGCAGTGCCGCCCAGGCATCCTCGCTCGAGCAGGTGTTGAACGAGGAGTACCGGGTTTCTCTCGCGAGTCTGAGCTCACACGATCTCGTCGAAGGGATTCGCGCGCAGGTCGTGGAGAAGGACCGAAACCCCGCGTGGTCACCGGCGACTCTCGCAGACGTGACACAGGACGATGTCGATCGGTACTTCGAGCCCCTGGGCGACGCCGAACTGAAACTGGAGACAGCATGAGTGAGAAGACAATTGGGTTCATCGGTCTCGGCCATATGGGCGGACCGATGGCGGCGAACCTCGTCGCAGCCGGGTACACCGTGCAGGGTTTCGACCTGGTGCCGGCCGCGCTCGAGCAGGCGAAGTCCGACGGGGTCACCGTCGTCGACTCGGCGCTCGCGGCCGTGCAGGATGCTTCCATCGTGGTCACGATGCTTCCCAACGGGCGTCTCGTCCTCGACCTGTATGCGGATCTGCTGCCCGCTGCGGCGCCCGGCACGTTGTTCGTCGATTCCTCGACAATCGATGTCGCCGATGCGCACGCCGCGCACAAGATGGTTCAGGCGGCCGGTCACCGCGGGCTCGACGCACCTGTCTCGGGTGGCGTCGGGGGAGCGGCGGCCGGAACACTGACGTTCATGGTCGGTGGATCGGAGGACGATTTCGCCTCCGCTGCTGAGATTCTCGATGTCATGGGCCGAAAGGTCGTGCACTGCGGCGCAGCAGGGAACGGTCAGGCGGCGAAGATCTGCAACAACATGATTCTCGGTGTCTCGATGATCGCGATCAGCGAGGCCTTCGTTCTCGGCGAGAAGTTGGGTCTGAGCAACCAGGCGTTGTTCGACGTTGCCTCGACCGCTTCGGGCCAGTGCTGGGCCCTGACGACCAACTGTCCGGTACCCGGTCCCGTTCCCACCAGTCCCGCCAACAATGACTACAAGCCCGGTTTCGCGGCGGCGTTGATGGACAAGGATCTGTCACTCGCGGCGAACGCGCTGCGAGACAACGGAGTCGACGGTGTGCTCGGTCTGCAGGCCGCCGAGTTGTACGCGCGGTTCAAGGGTGAATCGGGTGGCGGCACCGACGTCGATTTCTCCGGCATCATCAACGATATCCGCGCACGATCGACAGGACCCAATTCATGAGCGAGTACGAGACCATCCTGGTCGAACGCCGGGGACGCGTAGGAATCATCACGCTCAACCGTCCGAAAGCACTCAACGCGTTGAACTCGCAGTTGATGCGTGAAGTCGTCTCCGTCGTCGACGATTTCGATCGTGACGAGGGCATCGGGGCGATCCTCGTCACCGGTTCGGAAAAGGCATTCGCGGCCGGTGCGGACATCAAGGAGATGCAGCCGAAGTCGTACATGGACGTCTATCTCGACGATTTCTTCACTGCGTGGGATCGGCTGTCTGCGGCGCGCACTCCGCTGGTGGCCGCGGTTTCCGGTTACGCCCTCGGCGGCGGATGCGAGTTGGCGATGCTGTGCGACGTGCTCATCGCGGCTGACACCGCGGTGTTCGGTCAACCCGAGATCAAGCTGGGTGTCATCCCGGGTATCGGTGGTTCGCAGCGCCTCACTCGTGCGGTGGGCAAGGCCAAGGCCATGGAGATGTGCCTGACGGGTCGCAACATGAAGGTCGAGGAGGCCGAGCGTGCGGGCCTGGTGTCGCGAATCGTTCCGGCTGCGGATCTACTCGACGACGCCATCGCCACCGCCACCACCATTGCCGAGATGTCGCTGCCGATCGCGATGATGGCCAAGGAAGCGGTGAACCGTTCCTACGAGAGCACTCTCGCCGAGGGTGTTCGGTTCGAGCGTCGGTTGTTCCACTCGACATTCGCGACGGAGGACCAGAAGGAAGGGATGGCGGCGTTCGTCGACAAGCGTCAACCGGCGTTCGTCAACCGCTGCCCGCTCGACAGTAGGGCCGCCCCGCGCGCGGACACGAGCTCGGGGCGGTGCGGAATCACGATGCGAGGGCCGAGTTTCGACTCGAAGGCCACCGCGATCGATGCGATGTTCGCGCCGCCCCCGAGCAGCACGATCGATGCCGGTTCGATACCGGACAGTTCGATGGTTTGCTCGACGATCATCCTCGCGTACCGAACCGGCCCGGCGGTGATGTCGTCGAAATCTCTGCGCGTGAACACGTGATTGCCACGGCCGTCCAGGTCGCGAGCATTGACGACCCCGCCCTCGCTCAATCTCTCCTTGATCGACCGCGCCGTATCGACATCGGTGCGAACACCGTGGACGGCGAGGTGGCGTCGGACCAGTTGGTCGAGGTCGTCTCCGCCGAAGGACGTGGCCCGCTGCGAGGTGACCATGGCTCCCCTCGCCAGATCGACGACGGATACGCTCATCCCGGTGCTGCCCAGATCGCACAGCACTGTGGCCCCGTGTGCGGGAACGGTTCCGGTGAAACGAAGGTAGCGGAGCTGAGCTATGGTATCGGGCACCAACTGGGCCGAACCCACATCTTCACGCGCATCGAACTCGTCGCCCGAGCGGTAGGCGATCGCCGAATGCTCGACGTGCACATCGAGTGTGGACGCAACTGCATGAAGAGCTGAAATAGCGTCGACGACGGTCGATGCCAGCGATCGGTCTCGTCGGCGACGAACCGTCCGGGTCGCAAGCGGCGCGCGGTGCGGACTGTCCAGGTGAGTCAGAATTGCTCGCGCACCGTGTGCACCCGCCCCGACACCCACTACCAACATCGAGCTACTCCCACCTGGCGCGACCCCCCGCCGCGTTCCGGATTCATTTCATCACGGATCGACGCCGGTCGGCGCGTCTCACCAGGTAGGCGCCGTGCCGGTGTCGTCGAAATCACCGGCTGCCCTCCTGAGTTCGGCAAGGATTCGAACCAGCGAGGTGAGCTTGTCGTCGCTGAGGCCCGGCTTCGCGAACACCTGATCGTTGAGCCTTTCCGTGGCATCGACCGCCAGCTTGCGACCGGATTCGGTGATCTCCACCAGCGTCGTCCGACGGTCGCTCGGATGCGGCGTCCTGCGAACGTATCCTGCTGTCTCGAGCCGGTCCACCGCATTGGTGACACTGGTGGGATGAACCTGTAAGCGTGCGCTGGCCTTCGCCATCGGCAGGGCGCCGTTCTTGGTGAAGGTGAGCAAGGTCAGCAACTCGTATCGCGAGAACGTCAACCCGGTGGGTTTGAGAACTTCCTCCACACGGGCGAGCATGATCTGCTGAGCACGCATCAGCGAGGTGACTGCAGCCATGCCGTCGGCGACATTTCCCCACCCGTGCTTGGTCCACTGACGATGAGCCTCTGCGATGGGGTCGAGTGGAAGGCGCGACGAAGCAGACATGCTGTCCATCCTCCCACGACGATGGCCTGTGAGACGCTTCCGATGGCTCGGGTCAGCGCGCGGCGGAAGGCTTGCGCGCGACGCTGACGGCGAACTTGGCATCGCCGTGCCACGGCCTCAGATCCCACGTCGAAAAGCGGTGCTCCAATTCGAGCCCGACCGCGGCCAGATCCTCGTCGAACTGGCCCACGGTGTACCCCCGGTCGGTGGCGAACCCGGCGACGAACACCCCGCCAGGAACGAGATGAGCGGCGAAGTTCGACAGCGCCGCGCGCTCGGTCCCCGGCGTCATGAACACCATGACATTGCCGGCAGTGACGACGGCATCGAACTGAACGCCCAGGTCGAGCTCGGTCAGATCGGCCTGGTGGACGGTGAGGTCGGTGTGCGCTCGGGCGGCTTCGACGAACACCGGATCGAGGTCGACGGCGGTAACCCGATGGCCCCGACGCGCCAACTCGGCGCCGAGTCGTGCGGTGCCGCAACCGGCATCGAGGATCGTGAGCTCGGAAGCGTCAGGGACAAAGCGCTCGACGAGCGCTAGGGAAATACGCTCCATGCCTTGGAACCACCACATGTGGTCTTCGAGCTCGTGGAGTCT
>ENA-OQTX01000130-OQTX01000130.1-marine-metagenome-genome-assembly--contig:-NODE-130-length-18489-cov-2.730719_pt1 | contig 18489 bp, 9 predicted proteins | sample MGYA00240992_ERZ505281 | MGnify/ENA primary metagenome ERZ505281 (study PRJEB26146, sample SAMN05422147) | marine metagenome | isolation source: South Atlantic Ocean | place: Atlantic Ocean:South Atlantic... | reverse complement strand
GGCGAGGACGCACAGATCTACATCGCCGCCGCTACGAACACGTTCTGCTGAGGCATCTGTAGATGGCGAAACGTAAGAGGCGGTTACTACCCAAGCTGATCGCGGCGGTGGTGATCCTCGGACTGATCATCCTCGCGCTGTGGTATCTCCTCGCGGGCCGGTTGCCCGAGCGGATTCCGTCGCCGTTGCCCCCGCCACAGGAACCCCAGTCGCAACCGGCGGACTGCTCGGACGTCGTGGTCATCTCGATCCCGGGTACCTGGGAGTCCTCGGCGTTCGACGATCCGTACAACCCGACAGCCAACCCGGTGTCGCTGATGTTGAACGTCTCGCGTCCGCTGCAGGAGCAGTTCGACCCGAGCCGGGCCAGCGTCTTCACCGTCCCGTACGTCGCGCAGTTCTCCAATCCGATCGCGTTCCCTCCCGACGGTCAGCAGTCGTACAACAACAGCCGCACCCAGGGCGCCGACGCGACGCTGGCCGAGCTCACTCGCGTCAGTGATCACTGCCCGTTGACCAACTACGTCCTGGTCGGATTCTCCCAGGGTGCGGTGATCGCCGGCGACATCGCCGCCGATATCGGAGCGGGCAACGGCCCCGTCGCCGCCGACAAAATCCTCGGCGTCACCCTCATCGCCGACGGCCGGCGAACCTCCGAAGTAGCCGTCGGCCCGGCGGTCGGTGGGGTCGGTGCCGAGGTCGCGCTCGGCGGCCTCGATCTTCCCGGCATCACGATGACGGGAGCCCGAGAAGGTGGCTTCGGCGAACTCGAGGGCAAGGTCCAACAGATATGCGCTCCCGGCGATCTCATCTGTGCCGCGCCGTCGGAGGGGATGTCGATCACCAACATTCCCCAGAGCATCAACATTCTGCTCGGGGCCGCCGGAAATCCGGTGCACGCCTCGTACAACAGCTTCGTCGTAGACGAGGCGGGAACCACCGCGACACAGTGGACGACCGGCTGGGCGCGGGGTCTCGTCGAGTCCGCTCCGGAGATTCCGCACTCCTGACTACGGGGGCTGAGTTCTCACAAGGACTCGGTGCCCGTCCTGTTGGTGTGGCACAAAGCGGACGGGCCTGGACATGCCCGGTGTATTCCCACGTGGGGAACAGCTAGAGTGGCGCCTTGGACCAGCGTCGAAGTGGCGTTGACCATCGACCGAGCGCCCGCACCGAGGAGACCTATACATGAGTTCCGCCCAGGCCCCTGACCTGCCTTCCGAAGGGCACGTCACGGCGCTGCGCAAGTTCCGTTTCGCCGCAGGCGGAGAGGGCAACGCGGAGGAGGGGGGAGCGCGGAAGTTCGTGAAACTGGCGCAACAGGCCGAGGAGCTGGGCTACGACAGCTTCATGATTCCCGATCACCTGGGCAACCAGGTCGGCCCCATCGCTGCCCTCGGTGCACTCGCCATCGCCACCGACAAGATTCGGCTCGGCACCGCAGTGCTGGCGAACGGGTTTCGGCATCCGGCGATCCTGGCCAAGGACGCAGCCACCATCGATGTACTGTCCGGAGGCCGCCTCGAGCTGGGGCTCGGCGCGGGCTGGATGCGCGAGGAGTACGACAAAGCCGGCATCGTGTACGACCGCCCCGGCATTCGTATCGAGAAGCTCGAAGAAAGCCTCGTAATCCTCGATACTCTGCTGCGCGGCAAAGAATGCAACTTCGAGGGCAAGCACTTCACCATCACCGGTTTGAAGGGAAGCCCCCGGCCGAGGCAGGGCCCACGCCCCCCGATCTGTGTCGGCGGCGGCGGACCGCGAATGCTTGCCCTGGCCGCGAAGTACGCCGACATCATTTCCGTGGTGCCGAGTACGACGAAGGAAGGCAAGCTTCTACTGTCCGGCATGACGTTGGACAAGACCCTCGAACGTGTCGAACTCATCCGCAAGGCGGCGGGTGATCGGTTCCACGAGATCGAACTGAACTGGGCCATCACCACCATCGTGGTCACCGATGATCGCGAGCAGATGGCAGAGATGGCGTTGGCCGCGCTGGACAACGGTTACCCGCCCAACGTCGACGTGGACGTCAAGCTCAGTGTGGACGACATTCTGTCCTCGCCCTACCTGGCCTTCGGGACTTACGAGGAGATCGCAGATCAGATCCGTAACGTTCGCGAGAAAACGACGATGTCCTATGTTGGGGTTTTTCCCACCCAGATGGAAGCGTTCGCGCCTGTGATCGACCTGCTGAAGGGCGAGTGACACGGGTGCGTCGAACAAACCCGCAGACCTGCGGGTTTGTTCGACGCGGACACGATGAATTGGTCATCGAAATAGCTACCAGCTAGTAATATTCACGCTGCTCGGGAATGCGTGAGCCGTAGATAAATCGGGGCGCGATCCGTTGTTCGAGAACCAAGCAGCAGCGGATTCGTCGGAGGAGATTGAACACAAATGAGCCACACATTCGATGACTACATCGATGAAAACGGCCACATCACCATCGCTGAGGGGCTGACGCTGGTTCGCCACGTCGAGGTGAACGTGGCCGAGAACGCCGATACGCTCGCCTACCGATTCATCGACTACTCCCGCGAGCGAGACGGCGAGGCACACGAGCTGACCTGGTCCCAGTTCGGAACTCGACTGCGCGCGGTGGCGGCGCGCCTGCAGCAGGTGACCAAGCCCGGTGACCGTGTCGCGATTCTCGCCCCGCAGGGCCTCGATTACGTCGTCGCATTCTTCGGCGCCATCTACGCCGGTACCATCGCTGTCCCGCTGTTCGACCCCGACGAGCCCGGGCACACCGACCGTCTGCATGCCGTCCTGGGCGACTGCAGCCCAACGGCCATCCTCACCGCAACGAACTCTGCAGCCGGCGTGCGCAACTTCTTCCGCTCGCTGCCCGCGGCCGAGCGTCCCCGTGTCATCGCAGTCGACGCCATCCCCGACAGCGTCGGCGAGACGTGGGTCGAGCCGCCGGCTCAGCTCGACGACATCGCGTATCTGCAGTACACCTCCGGTTCGACGCGTACCCCCGCAGGTGTGGAGATCACTCACCGCGCTGTGGGCGTCAACGCCCTCCAGATGGTCGACAGCATGGAGATCAACGAGGACTCGCGCGGCGTGACCTGGTTGCCGATGTTCCACGACATGGGCCTGCTGACGGTCATTCTGCCTGCACTGGGCGGCAAGTACATCACCATCATGAGCCCGCGCGCATTCGTGCAGCGGCCATGGCGCTGGATCAAGGAACTGGCGGCTGTCTCCGACGGCGCCGGCACGTTCGCCGCCGCCCCGAACTTCGCCTTCGAGCACGCCGCGCAGCGCGGTCTCCCGAAGAACGGTGAGGAACTCGATCTGTCCAACGTGATCGGGCTGATCAACGGCAGCGAGCCCGTCACCACGACCTCGATGAAGAAGTTCAACGACGCGTTCGGCCCGTACGGTCTGTCGAAGACGGCGATCAAACCGTCGTACGGCATGGCCGAGGCCACCCTGTTCGTCTCCACCAGCAAGCACGCCGACGAGCCGAAGGTCGTCTACGTCGATCGCACCGAACTCAACGCCGGCCGGTTCGTCGTGGTGGATCAGTACGCGCCGGGCGCCATCCCGCAGGTCTCGACCGGGTACGTCGCTCGCAGTCAGTGGGCCACCATCGTCGACTCCGACAATGCCACCGAGGTACCGGACGATCACGTCGGCGAGATCTGGCTGCACGGGGAGAACATCGGCAAGGGCTACTGGGGACGTGAACGCGAGACCAGCGAAACGTTCCACAACAAGCTAGTGAGCCGCATTGCCGAGGGTTCACACGCCGAAGGCGCCGCAGAGAGCGCCAACTGGATGCGCACCGGCGACTACGGCGTCTACCACGGCGGCGAGCTCTACATCACCGGCCGTGTGAAGGATCTCGTCATCGTCGACGGCCGCAATCACTACCCGCAGGACCTCGAGTTCTCGGCGCAGGAAGCGAGCAAGGCTCTGCGCCCGGGTTTCGTGGCCGCGTTCGCCGTTCCGCTCAACCAACTCCCCGACGTCGTGTTCGAGTTCAGGGGTGCCGCGCTGACGAAGGATCCGGACGACAGCTCGGAGCAGCTGGTCATCGTCGCCGAGCGGCGCCTGCTCGCCGCCGACGGCATCCCCGACGTCCCGGTGATCGCGATCTCCGCCCGCCACGGTGTCACCGTCCGCGACGTTCTACTCGTCCCCGCCGGATCCATCCCGCGCACCTCCAGCGGCAAGATCGCCCGCCGTGCATGCAAGGCCGCCTACATCGAGGGCACCCTGCGCGGCGGATACCAGCAGAATGCGTTCCCAGACGCGGAGCTGCCGGACTGACGTCCGCGCTCCCGTACTCCTTCGACACGTAACTTGGTGAGTGATGGCTGAACAAGAAACTGACAACATCGAACGTGTCGAGGGCGCTGACATGACTGTCGCTCAGCTACGTCAGTGGCTGCGTAACTGGGTTGCCGACGCCACCGGTCAGCCGGCCGATCAAATCTCCGACGATCGGCCGATGGAAGAGTTCGGACTGTCCTCCCGCGACGCCGTGGCGCTCAGCGGTGAGATCGAAGAGCTGGTCGGAGTGACGCTGACGGCAACCGTCGCCTACCAGCACCCGACCATTGCCTCGCTCGCCACCCGCATCATCGAAGGCGAACCGGACGAACCCGCGGACTCGGCCGACGATGCCTTCTACCTGCAGGGCAACGTGCATGCGGACTCGCACGACATCGCTATCGTCGGCGTCTCCACTCGATTCCCAGGTGCGGGCACGACGCCCGAGGAGATGTGGGCACTGCTGAGCGAGGGGCGCGACGGGATCACCGACCTGCCCGAGGGCCGCTGGGAAGAATTCACCTCCGACCCCGCGATCAAGGCCGCCGTCGACGCATGTGTCACCAAGGGCGGCTACCTCGACGACGTCAAGACCTTCGACGCCGAGTTCTTCGCGATGTCGCCCAACGAGGTCGTCAACGTCGATCCGCAGCAGCGGTTGGCACTCGAGCTCACCTGGGAAGCCCTCGAACATGCCCGCATCCCGGCGAGCTCGGTCAAGGGCAAGCAGGTCGGCGTCTTCATCGGTAGCTCCTCCAACGACTACCAACTGCTCGCCGTCAGCGACCCGAACGCGCACCCGTACGCACTCACCGGCACTTCGACGGCCATCGTCGCCAACCGGGTGTCGTACTTCTACGACTTCCGCGGACCGTCCATCGCCGTCGACACCGCCTGCTCGTCCTCGCTGGTGGCTGTGCACCAGGCGGTCCGCAGCTTGCGGACCGGCGAATCGGACTTGGCCCTCGCGGGCGGGGTCAACATGTTGCTCGCACCGCCCATCACCGTCGGCTTCGGTCAGACCGGTGTGCTCGCACCCGACGGCAAGATCAAAGCATTCTCCTCCGACGCCAACGGCATGATCCGTTCCGAGGGCGGTGGCCTCGTCGTACTCAAGCGACTAGAGGACGCCAAGCGTGACGGCGACGACATCCTGGCGGTGGTCGCCGGTTCCGCCGTCAACCAGGACGGGCGTTCCAACGGTTTGCTCGCGCCCAGCCCGGATGCCCAAGCCGACGCGCTGCGGTTCGCATACCGCGATGCCGGCATCGCCCCGTCCGGGGTGGACTACATCGAGGCGCACGGAACCGGAACGATTCTGGGCGATCCCATCGAGGCGGACGCGCTCGGACGCGTCGTCGGGCGGGGCCGCGACGCGGACAAGCCTGCGCTGCTCGGATCGGCCAAGACCAACTTCGGCCACCTCGAATCCGCTGCAGGCGCAGCAGGTTTGATCAAAGTCGTGCTCGCGATGCAGCAGAACCGTCTGCCGGCCTCGCTGAACTACGCCGGCCCCAACCCGTACATCGACTTCGACAAAGCACACCTTCAGGTCATCGCCGAGGGTGCCGAGTGGCCTCGGTACACCGGCAAAGCCGTCGCGGGTATCTCCGGATTCGGTTTCGGCGGCACCAACGCGCACGTAGTGGTGAAGGAGTACGTCGCCGACGAGGTGGCAGGAGTGGAGCCCGCGGATCCGGATGCTGTTCTGGCGGAGGGTGTTTCTGGGGGTGTTTCTGGGGGCGGGTCCGAGGTGGAGTCCACCGACCCGATCGCCGAGGCAGAGCAGATCACGGAGGAAGCCGCCGCAGCGGAGACCGTCGTCCTCGCGGTGTCCGCGGCACTGCCCTCGCGCCGCAAGCGCGCCGCATCCGATCTCGCCGACTGGCTCGAAACCGAAGCGGGCAGCACGACGCCGCTCGCGGATGTGGGTCGTGCGTTGGCAAAGCGCAACCACGGCCGTTCACGCGCAGTGGTACTGGCATCGACGCGCGCCGAGGCCATCACCGGCCTGCGCGCCATTGCCGCAGGAAAGCCCGGACAGGGTGTCTTCTCGGCGGATTCCCCCGCGTCGAACGGCGCCGTGTGGGTGTTCTCGGGCTTCGGCTCGCAGCACCGCAAGATGGCATCGACGCTGTACCGCACCAACAAGGTTTTCGCATCGGCCGTGGACGAGGTCGACGAGCTGCTCATCGACGAGGCCGGCTACTCCATCAAGGAGATCATCCTCGACGACTCGCAGACCTACGAGTTCGAGAACTCCCAGGTAGCCATCTTCGTCATTCAGGTCGCCCTCGCCGCGACGCTGCGGGCGCACGGCGCCGAACCGGCAGCGGTCATCGGTCACTCGATGGGCGAGGTCGCCGCCGCCTACGTCGCAGGCGGACTGAACCTCGAAGACGCAGTTCGGATCATCTACGCCCGCTCACGTTTGCTGGCCGAGGGCCAGGAGGGCCTCGGTGCGGCCTCGCAGGGCGCCATGGCGCTCGTCGAATACACCCCGGACGAGGTCACCGCGCTCACCGATCAGTTCCCCGACGTCGAACCGTGCGTGTACGCAGCACCGACGCACACCACCGTCGGTGGTCCGCGTGCGCAGATCGAGGCTCTCGTCGAGATGGCAGAGGCCGCCGAGAAGATGGCACGCATCCTCGATGTGAAGGGCGCGGGGCACACAGCAGCCGTCGACGTACTGCTCGGCGAGCTAGCGGCCGAGCTGGCGGGCATCGAACCCGGCAAGCTTCGCGCGGGTGTCTACTCGTCGGTGGACAAGGAATCGGACTACCGTGCCGGCCACGAGCCGATCCACGGCGTCGACTACTGGACCAAGGGCATGCGCCACCCGGTCTGGTTCACACAGGCTGTCAACGTTGCCGTCGGAAATGGGCATACGACGTTCGTAGAACTGGCACCCAACCCGGTGGCGTTGATGTCGGTGGCTGCGACGGCATGGGCCGCCGGTGTCGCCGACGCGACCCTCATTCCCACGCTCAAGCGCAAGGAAGACGAATCCGAGACCTTCCTCGCGGCCCTCGCGCAGCTGTACGTGCACGGGCACGCGCTGGACCTGACCACTCTCTTCGGTGCGGGCGGCTACGCACCCATTCCGCGAACTGCCTACCTGCGCAAGGAGTTCTGGCTCAGCACCCGAGTCAGCTCCTCCGGCAACTCACGTGTTCCCGGTGCCCGGGTCTCGCTGCCGGACGGTCGCCGTGTCTGGGAGGTCGACGCCTCGGCCGTCGACTCGCTGGATCTGCTCGTCGAAGCTGCTGCAGCGCAGGTGCTCTCGGACGTAACGCTCGGCGCATCGGTGACGCACGCGGTGGTGCCGCGCGGTGGCACCCTCGTCACCACCCTCACCACGCACCTCGGCGGAGCCTCCCTGCAGATCCACGCCAACCGCGGTGGTGGCTTCACCCTGCTGCACGAGGCAGTGGTCACCTCCGGTGACGCGCTACCCGAACCGACTGCCGCAGTTGCGTTGCCGTCGACATCGCCGATGGAAGAACTGCCCGAGGTGGTCGAGGACTTCGGCGATCGCTGGGACCCCAACGGAAATCAGAGGCTCGAAGATCGTCTGGCGATCATCGTCGCCGAGTCCATGGGTTACGCGCCCGAGGACCTGCCGCCGGAGATCCCGTTGATCGAACTGGGGTTGGATTCGCTGAGCGCGGTGCGCATCAAGAACCGTGTCGAGTACGAGTTCGATATCCCCACCGTGCAACTGCAGGCAGTACGCGATGCGAACCTCCTCGAGGTGGAGAAGTACCTCCGCTACGCCCTCGACAACCGCGAGGAAGTCCAGGCACTCGCCGAGAAGCAGCAGGCAGACAAGGCCGCCGAGGCCGCCGCCGACGAGGGCCAGCAGGCACGGGAAGAAGCCGTCGACTCCGCCGTGGGCTCGCCCGAGGCGACCGTGCCGAGCGCCGAGTACCAGCCGGTCCCTGCCGCCGAGCCGTCGGATGTGAGCAGTCGCGAATCGTTCGCCGAGGCTGCCGGATCCGATGTCCCGCCGCGTGACAACGCCGAGCGTCTGACCTTCGCAACCTGGGCGGTGGTGACGAAGGAATCCGCGAAGGGCATCTTCAACACCCTCCCGATCCTCGACGACGAGACCGCCGAGAAGTTGGCGGCACGGCTGACCGAGCGGGCAGGCGGCGAGGTCACCTTCGACGACGTGCTCGATTCGGAAACCATCGAGCAGTTGGCAGAGAAGGTCCGACCGCACCTCGAAGGCGGCGAGATCGACGGGGTTGTTCGCAACCTGCGCCCGCGTCCCGAAGGGTCGACCGCCACCCCCGTGTTCGCGTTCCATTCGGCTGGAAGTTCGACGGTGGCTTACGAGCCGCTGCTACGCAAGCTGCCCGCAGGCACACCCATGTACGGTCTCGAGCGCGTCGAAGGTCCCATCTCGGTGCGTGCAGCCGAGTACGTCCCGCTCATTCGCGAGATCCAGCCCGAAGGACCGTACGTGTTCGTCGGCTGGTCACTCGGCGGAATCCTGGCCTACGAGGTCGCCCGGCAGATGGAAGAGCAGGGCATCGAGGTCGCATACGTGGGGCTTCTCGACACGGTGATGCCGGGTAGGGAAATTCCCGACACGCGTGAAGAGGTCCGGCGTCGTTGGGAGCGGTACGCCAAGTTCGCGAAGAAGACCTACGGCGTCGACTACCCGATTCCGTACGACAAGCTCGTCGACGCGGACGACGAAGGGCAGATCCGGATCATCACCGACCTGGTCAAGCTCAGTGGCGCAAAGATCCCCGGCGGGATCATCGAGCATCAGCGCACGTCGTGGCTCGACAACCGAGCAATCCAGACCGCGGAGCTCAAGAAGTACGGCGGGCACGTCACGCTCTACATGGCCGACAAGTACCACGATGACGCCATCGCGCTCGAGCCCGCATACGCCACCAGAGAAGAGCACGGCGGCTGGGCTCCGGTGGTGCAGGATCTCGAGATCGTCTACATCGGAGGCGACCACCTCGCAGTGGTGGACGAGCCGTACATTGGACGGATCGCGGCACACATGACGAAGAAGCTCGACGAGATCGAGTCAGCGAGAACCGGAGCCTAGAACCTTGACTGGTACCACCGCCGAAAAGTTGGCCGATCTGCGGGCCAACCTCGAACTCGCCAGCGAACCGTCTGGTGAGATCGGTATCGCCAAGCGTGCGAAGAAGGGCATCCCCAGCGCCCGTCAACGTATCGACATGCTGCTGGATCCGGGTAGTTTCGTCGAAATCGGCGCCCTGGTGAAAGCGCCCAACGACCCGACCGCGCTCTACAGCGACGGCGTGGTCACCGGGCACGGCACTGTCGACGGCCGACCGGTGGCAGTGTTCTCGCACGACCAGACCGTCTTCGGTGGGACGGTCGGCGAAATGTTCGGCCGCAAGGTCGCCGGGATCATGGACTTCGCGATCAAGGTCGGATGCCCGGTGGTCGGCATCAACGACTCCGGCGGTGCCCGTGTTCAGGACGCCGTCACCTCGTTGGCCTGGTACGCCGAACTCGGGCGACGCCATGAACCGCTGTCCGGTATGTGCCCGCAGATCTCGGTGATCCTCGGCAAGTGTGCCGGCGGCGCCGTCTACGCACCCATCAACACCGATGTCGTGGTCGCCACCGAAGAGGCGTACATGTTCGTCACGGGACCGGACATCATCAAGTCCGTCACCGGCGAGGAAGTCAGTCTCGACGAACTCGGCAGCGCCCGCAAGCAGGCCGAGTACGGCAACGTGCATCACGTGGCGAAGGACGAGAAGGCTGCATTCGACTGGGTGCGAACCTATTTGGGCTACATGCCGTCGAGCTGCCAGGACGACCCACCCGTCGTCAACCCGGGACTCGAACCCGAGATCACCGAGTCCGACCTCTCGCTCGACAAGGTCATGCCCGACGCCGACAACGCCGGTTACGACATGCACGACATCATCCTGCGGATCTTCGACGACGGCGAGTTCCTCGAACTCTCGACGGGAATCGCACCGAATGTGATCACCGGCCTCACCCGCGTCGACGGCAAGTCCGTCGGAGTCGTCGCGAACCAGCCGATGTTCCTTTCCGGCGCGCTCGACGCCGACAGTGCCGACAAAGCCGCGCGGTTCGTACGCATCTGCGACGCCTACAACATCCCGCTCGTGTTCCTCGTCGATACGCCCGGGTTTCTGCCCGGGGTCGATCAGGAAAAGGTCGGCGTGATCAAACGCGGTGGGCGCTTCCTGTTCTCGTACATCGAGGCAACCGTTCCCAAGGTCACCGTGGTCGTCCGCAAGGCCTACGGTGGCGGCTACGCGGTGATGGGCTGCAAGCAGCTCGGCGCCGACATCAACTTCGCCTGGCCCACAGCCCGCATCGCCGTCATGGGCGCCGAAGGTGCCGTCAACATCATCGGCCGCAAGCAGCTTGCCGCAGCCGGCGACAACGCACCCGCCGTCCGCCAGCAGCTCATCAACTTCTACAACGAGCACGTGGCAACCCCGTGGGTGGCAGCCGAGCGTGGCTACATCGACGCCGTCATCGAGCCGTCGCGAACCCGACTCGAACTCCGCACGGCCCTCAAGCTGCTGACGGACAAGAAGGTGTTCAAGAATCCCCGGAAGCACCACCTGCTGCCGATCTAGCTGCCGCCGCTTTTTCCCCTCCCCTTTCGGCATGAATGGGCCATTGCAACCGTCTAACCGTTGCGGTGGCCCATTCATGCCCGTGGCCGCGGTCAGTGACGCTGTGCAGGCCGGACGACGACTGGAGGCCGCGGCCGGTTCAATGCCTGCTGGTAGTGCGATCGCAAATCGGCCAGCACTCTGCCTGGATTGTCCCGAATGTCTCTGGGAAGGTGGGAGGCGACAATCAGGCCGTGTCCCTGCATCCTCATCCGTCGAGACATGGTTTCCGCGTGATCTTTCGGCGACAGATGGTGAGCGAGCGAGTCGATCTCCCACGAGAATCCGACGCAGTCGAGCCAGTTGTCGGTGTTGCAGATGAATTCCCCTGACGCGGTGTAGATGTTGCAATTGTGCATCATCGGCGGCAGCCCACTGTCGGCATACAGCTTCTGCGCTTGTAGTTCCGCGACCGAGTGCGCATCGTCGCGAAGCTCGCGCACGACTCGCTTGCTGATCGCTCCGTATCTTCTTGGCCCTTCCGCAAGTTCGCGCGCGATGTCGTCGAGCGTCGCACCCCCTCGCTGCACAACTTCGGCGATCAGCTTGACGCAATGCTCGTCCGTTTTCGTAGACCGTGTCGCGTCTGCGAGACTCCGAACCAGTGGAGCCACGCGCAGGCTGCCCTTGACCACGGCCTCGGGCATACGCCAGGACCGCTCGACCCGAACGAACGACTTCGACGCCCGCCGTGCATCACCGGGGATGAGCACGTGCACTTCGTTCGGCGACGAGTCGGTGCCATAGCCGTGCGCACCCAGCCCGACCAGGCCGGTGATGAGTCCGTCGGGCCCGCAGTATTCCAGCGCCGCGACCGAACGCTGAAGTTGCGACGGATAGCCGTTGTGCAGGAGATATATCCCGGGGAGCACACGCTGCCACGGCCCGCCGGGTCCAGAGCGCGCGGTGAGGGTGCTGTCGGAGACCTTCGCCTCTCGCAACTGTGCTCTGGTCACCACGCAATGCGTACTCAGGTCTTGAAGTTGGGAGGTTCGCGCCCATGTCGGTTTCTTCATGGCTGCACTGTCGGTGCTCGAACCGACATCGGAACCGCGATTCGAGGCGTATCAGGGCCGTCTGTGGACGAGCGCCGCCGCTGTGGATAACCAGGGCTTGCGGGCGCCGAACTGATGCATTGTGTCGTAGCTGCATGCTAGGTCGCCGTGTGCCACCCGTTCTTGTCCCCGCCCCTGCCCCCGCCGCATGAATGGGCCACCGCAACGGTTAGAGCGCTACAAGGGCCCATTCATGCTGGTAGTGCGGCCCGCCCCTTTCCGCATGAATGGGCCATCACAACCGTCTAGCCGTTGCAATGGCCCATTCATGCCGAAACCCGAAACCCGGCACGGCTCACCTACCGGTCGAACACGCGCAGGTTCCCGGGCGTCCAGAGGCCGGATCTGGTTATCTCGCTGGTGTCGATCTCGGCGGGCACGGCCTGGGGGTAGTAGGGGTCGTAGCGTTCGAGGGAGCCCCAGTCGCGTGCCCAGTCATTGTCGAGGTAGGTGGGGACGGTGACGGGCTGGGCGAGCATTTCGCTCCATCCCAGGGGGCCGCCGTTGTCGGCGGACTGCCAGGTGTCGGTGGAGCTGACGGCCAGAGGTCGGTCGGGGAGGATGCGGTAGTTCGGCATCTCGGCGACGCCGTAACGGTGGTCGAACGGCCGCTGGCACGGGAATTGCAGTCCGACGGCCCAGTCGAGCAGCACTGGCTGGTCGCTGCCGATGAGCGAGTTCAGGCTTTCGAGCTGCGGGACGCGCGGCGGGGTGAAGGCGAACCACTGGTCGCCGGTGAGGTTGGGGTCGTTGGCCACGATGCGGACGGCGTCGGCGTCCTCGGGTAGGTCGGCAATGGGGATGCGCAGGTTTCGCCACGACGGTGCGGGGCCGATGTCGCGGGGCAGGTAGGTGCCCTTGACGTCGACGGTGCCGTTGGGCTGACGCGTGCCGTACTCGACGAGCAGCGACTGCCCGTAGGTCATTGCGCCCGTGTCGTCGTAGGACAGGATGCGCCCTGCTGCGGAGACGACGATGAGTGGGCTGGTGTCGGAGCGCTCGGGGAGCGAGTACCAACTCGATGTCGCCGACGCCGGTTCTTGGATGCCGGGTTGGTAGGAGCCGAGGACCGGGGTGGTGGCGGGGTCGAGACCGAAGGGGAGGGCTGCGGTGGAGCCGTTGACGCCGACGGCGCCGATGCCGCCGCCGGTGCCGGCGCTCTGGCCTTCCTCGAAGGCGGGGCCGACGCTTTGCTGGTCGGTGTTGCCTTGTCCCGGTTTGACTTCGACGGCATCTGCGCTGAGGTCGGTGGGGATACCGTTCGGGGTGAAGTTCCTCGGGTTCTCACCGCCGAGTGGCCCGGCTTCGGGGTCGAACTCTGCGGGGAGGGGGTTGAGGATGCCCGCGTTGGGGTTGGATTCGACCAGGACGTCGTTGGCGAGTCCGCACGAGTTCCCGGTCAGCGCTTGAACATTGGATCGGGCGAGCGAGTAGGCCGGGTACTGCGACACTGCTCCCTTGACGAGGGAGAGCACCTCGAACAGCACCATCAGGCCGGCGATGACGGTCAGCGGTGCTGCCGCGAATTTCTTTATGCGCCTGCCGCGTTCGGTTCCGGCGCGCGGTTGCGGTGGCGCGTAACCCTCACGCAGATACTGCCATCCGGCCAGGGCCAGTGCGGCGGCGAACAGGATGAGGAACAGGGTGTTGGATTCGTAGCCACTGAGCGAGACAGTCTTGTCGAACCACGGGACTCCGTAGCTCGAGACGTACCACCAACCGTTGATGCCCGAGAACGACAGTGCGAGAACGAACATGAGCCCGGCGAGGAATATGGTTCTGTTCCGCCGCGATCGAAGTGCGCTCGCGGAGATGGCAACTGCCGTCAGGGCAGCGAGACCGCCGGCGATGCCCGCGTACGAACCGAAGTGGTGCGTCCACTTGGTCGGGTTGAACATCATGAAGAAGATCGTTCCGAAAACGACACCGATCAGGCGCCAGGCCGGGCCGTTGGAGATGCCGGGGACTCGCTTGCGGCGCAGCAGGATGAACAGCGTCGAGAACAAGCACAGCAGCATCACGAGGAATGCGAACCGTCGGGCGACGGAACCGTCGACGGTTTGGACGAACAGGTAGTAGTAGCGCAGGAAGTCCTGGTACCACGCTTCGTTGGGGCCGATGGCTGTGCGTACGCGGGTCGATTCCATGACCGAGGCGTAGGTCTGGTCTGCGAAGACGACCACGAGTACGAGGAAGCCTGCGGCGGCGAGTGGTGCGAGCAGGGGCAGTGTGCCGACCTGGCGGTGACGACGCACGACGATGCGCGCCATGGGTCTGGCGCCGGCGAGCAGGGCGGCCACACACATCAACCCGGTAGGTGCGGAGGCGAGGGTGAAGGCGCCGATCAGGAAGGCGCCTGCGGCGGGAAGTAATCGTCCGGTTGCGATGGCCCGTTCGATCGAGCACCAGGTCAGAAGTGCGCCGAGGGCGACGATCGGTTCGGGACGCAGTCCATTGTTGTACGGCAGCCAGAAAGCGAGGAACACCAAGCCGCCGGTCCACAGGGCGACGTTCGATCTGCGGACGGCTCGGCCGAGGCGCGGAACGACCTCGCGGCTGATGACCATCCAGCACAGCACGCCGGCGATGAGCGCGGGCAAACGCATCCACGGGCTGGCGGTCGAGACCTTCGCGAACACGGCCAGCACGTCGTAGTACCAGCCGAACGGGGCTTCGGGGACGCCGAACCAACGGAAGTAGTTGGCCATGTAGCCGGAGTGCTCGGACGCGCGGGCCATGGTGAGGAGGTAGCCGTCGTCGGAGGTGTTGGCGCCGACGAAATGCCAGCCGACGAGGACGCCCACCACGGTGATGTCGACGCCGGTGAACTTCCACCAGTGCGCCGGCAGGAACCGTCGGTGACCGCGTCCGTCGGTGCCGTCGAGCTTTCCGAGTGCGCCCATCGCGATGATGGTGCAGACGACGGCGAGGATCATCGCGAGGAGTTTGAGGACGGTCGGGCTTGAGGAGAACCGCGAGTCGATGTCGATGGTGGCGGACATGCCGGCTGGGGCCGAACCCTCGAGGTCGGTGAACAATCCGGCGATCTGAGGCCGAAGGTCGCCGTCGAGCCGACCGGAGCGGGGGTTGCCCTCCTCGTCGACGAGGCCGGTGAACTCGGCGGAGGGGTAATCGATACTGGAGACGATTTCGATCGATCCACAGGAGGCGTTCTGTACCTCCGCGCGAGGAGCCGATGCGACGACGACGTTGCGGTCCAGCACATCCACGTTGGACTCGCCGACGCGAACGAAGAGGCTGTTCAGCGCTGCGCCCTGCCCCTGCGGTGGAGCGGTGGCCAGCAGCAGACCACCCTGCGGTGGGAGACGGTCGATGGCGGAACAGGGGATCGTCGCGCTGAAGGAGATGGGTGCCTGCGAGACGAGTGGTGCGTCGATGTCCTCGATGACTCCGGCGTTGGGCCAGGTAATGGACGAGTCGGTCTGCACGACGGGCAGGAACGGCGTCAGGATCGCCAGGATCGCGCCGAGGATGCCGGTGACGATGGCGACGAGTCGCGTAGTGCGCACTTCGGAGCGCAGATCCATATTGGAACCCTTCGGCGGAGTAGCGAAGGGCACGGCGGAGTTCTCTGTCACGGCGTCGGGCACGGTTGTCGATGTTATGCGAGCGTGATCCGAAGAGCACACACGCCCGGTCCGGGACGACTCCCCGGAACCGGCGTGTGAACCGGGAGATCAGTCGTTTTTGATCGGTCCGGGGCTGAACAAACCGGACCGGGTCTCCTCTGTGACGGTCACCTCGGCGGGTGCGGCGCTCGGTTCGAGTGGGGAGTATCGCTCGATGGATCCCCAATCTCGGTCGTAATCGTCCTGCAGGTACGAGGGCAGGGTCCGTGCGGTGAGAAGCTGTTCGGTCCAGCCCAGCGGACCACCGCCGATCCAGTCCTGCCACGCGTTGGTCGATTCGGCACCGGGCCGATCGGGGATGATTCGGTACTCGGGCACCTCGGCGACGCCGTAGCGGTGATCGAACGGCCGCTGGCATGGGAACGCGAGCCCGACGGCCCAGTCGAGCAGCACCGGCGCCTCCGAGCCGACGAGGTCGTTCAGCGACTGCGTGATCGGCACGCGCGGGGGAGTGATGGCAGCCCACTGGTTGGCCGCGAGATCGGCATCATCGACGACGATGCGGACGGCGTCGGCCTCGGGTGGCAGGTCGGCCAGCGGCACTCTCAGGTTGCGCCACGACGGGTTCGGGCCGATGTCCAGTGGCGTGATGCGTCCCAGCGCCTGCACGTCGGCACCGTCGCGCACGCCGTATTCGAGTTCGACACTCGCGCCCGGGGTGACGATGCCGTCGGAATCCACCGAGCGGATGCGGCCGGCGGCGGCGATGGAGATCAGGTCCCCGCCTTCACCCGGTAGGCCGTACCAGTCCGTCGTCAGCGATGCCGGTTCGTCGGTGCCGAAGCTGCCGAGAACCGGTGTGGTGGCCGCGTCTAGTCCGAACGGCAGTGCGACGGTGCTGCCGTTGATTCCGGCGTCGGCTTCGGTTCCGCCTTCGGTGCCGGAGCTGTTGGTGGAGACGGTGGTGCTGCCGTCGGTCGGGGTGATGGAGTTCGCGCCGCCCTGAGAGGATTCCTCGGCGTCGGCTCGCAGGTCCGACGCGACCCCGTTGGGGGTGAATCCGATGTTTCCGCCGGCGGCGAGTGGATCCGGATTGCTCGAGAGCGGTTGCAGCATCGAGGCATTGGGGTCGGTCTCGACTCGAACGTCGGTTGCGAGGCCACAGGTGTTGCCGACGAGCGAGTTGATGTTGGACCGCGCGATCGAATACGCGGGGTACTGGGCGGTCGCGCCCTTGAGGAGCGAGAGGATTTCGAACAGGACGACGCCACCGGCGACGACCGTCAGCGCGGACGGCGAGAAGCGGCGCCGTTTCGGCTTCGGTGACTTGGCGAACGGCGTTCGGATGTGCTGGTAGGCGGCGTACATCAGGGTCAGCAGGGTGAGGCCGAGCAGAAGGGTCGAGAATCCTTTGCCCGCAATGGACGGTGGCTTGTCGAACCAGGGGATGCCGTAGCTCGAGACGTACCACCAACCGTTCGACCCGGTGAACGCCAATGCCGTCAGGAACAGCACGGCCGCGGTGAAGAGCGTGCGGTTGCGCGGTGAGGTGATGGTTGCGGCCGTGACGCCCACTGCAGCGAGTGCTGCGACGGAGCCGGCCAGGCCGGCATACACGCCGAAGTGGTGGGTCCATTTGGTGGGGGTGAACATCATCAGAGCCAGTGCGCCGATGATGATTCCGAGGATGCGGCGTGACGGACCGATTGCGGTGCCGGGGATGCGGCCGTTCTTGCGGAGCATGACGAAGATCGACACCGCGACGCACAGCAGCATGGCGAAGACACCGAACCGGCGAGCCAAGGAGCCGTCGGGAGTGATCATCATCAACGAGTCCCAGCGGATTCGCTCGTCGAACCAGGCGACATTGGGGCCTACCGCCGACCGCACTCGGGTCGCTTCGAGGACGGATGCGAGGGTCTGATCGGCAAAGATAGCCATCAGAACCGCGGTTCCCGACGCCAGCAGCGGGGCGATCAGCGCGGCGAATCCGACGAGTTTGGCGCGGCGGACGAGAATCAGTACGAGCGGTCTGGCGCCGGCCAGCAGGGCGGCGATGCAGATCAGTCCCGTGGGTCCCGCGGCGAGTGCGAACGCCGCGATGAGCACGGCGACGGCGGCGGGCAGCAGTCGTCCGGTTGCGATGGCACGTTCGACGGAACACCAGGTCAGCAACGCTCCGAGAGCGATGATGGGCTCGGGGCGCAGGCCGTTGTCGTAGGGGAGCCAGAACGCGAGAAACACGAGTCCGGCAGTCCATCTGGCGACGTTGCTGCGGACGACCGCGCGGCCCAGACGGGGGATCACTTCGCGGCTGATGACCATCCAGCAGAGGATTCCGGCGATGAGCGCGGGCAGCCGCATCCACACGCTGGCGGTGGATACCTTGGCAAACGCGGCCAGCATGTCGTAGTAGGGCATACCGAACGGCGCTTCGGGGACGCCGAACCACCGGTAGTAGTTCGCCATGTAGCCGGCGTTCTCCGACACCCGTGCCATGTTGAGCAGGTAGCCGTCGTCTGAGGTGTTGGCGCCGATGATGTGCCACAGCAGAAGAGTGCCGATGACGATGGCGTCGAACTGCTCGCTCACCGCCGCCCGCCTTCCACCGGTGCCGGGCCCAGGTCGGGAAGCGGGGTCAGCGCACCCGTGCCCACGGCGAGGTCGTCGAAGGCGAGGTGCCGGCGGTCGGCGCGGTGGTAGCCGCCGGCGTCCTGTCCGGCCGAGAAGGTACGGCGGCGCTGCTCGTGGCGCTGCTCGGCGCCGGGGCTGTGCACGGTGCGGCTGTCCAGATCGGTCGGGGTCTGCATCGGGGCACTCCTTCGTTCTTCGTGGGCGAGCGCGAGGCGGGACGGATAGGGGTTAGGGGCGGCGGCCGCGCAGGCTCCA
>ENA-OQTX01000119-OQTX01000119.1-marine-metagenome-genome-assembly--contig:-NODE-119-length-19795-cov-7.548788_pt1 | contig 19795 bp, 20 predicted proteins | sample MGYA00240992_ERZ505281 | MGnify/ENA primary metagenome ERZ505281 (study PRJEB26146, sample SAMN05422147) | marine metagenome | isolation source: South Atlantic Ocean | place: Atlantic Ocean:South Atlantic... | reverse complement strand
CTAGAACTATGATCAATATCCCTTTCTTCATCACCAAATACTACACCAAATTCCTTGACGCTCATATGACGCAATGCGAGTTAGATTCAGCCTCTGGTTTCGGGGTGCTTGGTTAATGGCACAGGGCTGACAGAACGCCCCCTTCACAATTAAGTACTTTTATATTAGATATCAAATCATGAAAACTCTTATTGAAAAAACTTCAGATAAACTTGTTAACGCATTTCTAAAAAATAAAATAGTAGCTCCTATTCCTAAAAAATTTACTAAGAAACTAATTGATGCTCAAAAGTTTAGAAAATTATGTGAAAGTAAAATTAATAAACCAGTTATTGGATTTAAAGCAGCTGGCACTGGAATTCCTATTATGAAAAAATTAAATGAAAAAGAACCTTTTTATGCGTCAATTTACAAAATAAATGTTTTAAAAAGTGGAAAGACAATAAAAATTAATAGATCAACTTTAGGTATTGAGCTTGAAGTTTGTTATAAAATTAAAAAATTATTCTTCTATTCAAAAGGGAATATTACTATGAAAAATATTTCTAGATATATTTCTCATATGGCACCGTGTATTGAAGTTGTAGGTTACAGACAAAGAAAAAAGGGTATTACATCTTTTGGAGATCTATGTAGTGATTTTGGTGCAAATGTTAAGTTTTTGATTGGGAAAAAAAAGAAATTTAAAAGAATTAATATAGGTAATTTAAAAACAAATATTTCTAATAAAAAAATAAAACAAAGTATAAATGGTAATACTAATACAGTTTTTGTTAATCCTTTAAATTCTCTTAGATTTGTTCTTAACAAAGTTAAAAAAGATAAGATAAATCTCAATAAAGATTTTTATGTTTTTACAGGATCAACTGTTGGAGTTGTTCCAATATTGGGTAAAGGTCTTTACATTGGAAAAATTGAAAAATTAGGAGTTGCAAAAGCTGTAATTAGCTAAAGGGGCTTTCCGTTTTATTGAAATACTGATAGATTCAAGTTAGAAGAACCAAGATCCCTAAAAGCTTTTTCATTAAATTATCTTACCAATTTCATTTAATTCGCTCGACTCAAAAACTGTTTTTTGATCATGGTTTTGAGCAATACCCACCATTGCTTTTGCAACATTTTGAGCTTGAATAGGCTTATATTTTTTTAAACTTCCTAAAAAAAATATAGATAGAGCTTTCATCACAAATATACCAATACGTTCACCCAATCTAAAAGTCTTCCGGTTTCCAAGCAAAATTGATGGGCGAATTACTGCAAGTTTTGGAAAATTTAATTTATTTAATTCTTCTTCTACCTGACCTTTGTTTTTTAAATAAGAACCAGAACTATTTGGATTAGCGCCTAGTGAAGACACATAAACAAAAGACTTTACTGAATTCGATTTTGCTATTTTTGCAATATCTACAGGAATATTATACTCGACCCTTCTATATTCGTTCTTGTCTGGAGTGTCTTTTCTAGTTGTTCCAATACAAAAAAAACAATCGTGGCCTACCACTGAATCTTTATGCTTTTCTAAATTATTAAAGTCAATTTGAATGACCTCTACTTTTGGATCGTTGCTATTTGGAGCTGAACGAACGAATAATTTTATCTTATTGTAATTATTATTTTGAGTAATAACATTTAAAAGCTCACTACCAATCAACCCAGACGAACCAAATATTAATGCGGTTTTCATTTAAAACCCAAAACCAAGATCCCTAAAAGCTTTTTCATGGAATTTTTTTCAATTTATTTTTATTACTCATCTGACATAGGACTAGTAATTGGTGTTGATATAATAGGTTCTAATTCGTCCTGTGATTGCTCCGATATCGTTTTTATTTCTTTTTTTTCTGGTTTTTTATCTTCAACTAACTTTAGTGTAGGCAATACTTTATCTAATTCTGCTGATGATCTTTGCTTTTTTTTACGTTTAAGTTTTTTGATAGATGACTTTCTTTTTTTCATAATCAGATAATAAAACAAGAATATGGCAAATAAGAGAACAAGCCACGCAGACTGCTCTAATTTGGATATATAAGCTTTATTAAAATTTACTTTTTTCATATCAGTTGTCGTTCTTCAAGCTTTTTTATTACACTAAATTTCTTTTAAAAAATTTTCTGCTGCAGTTATTTCGCATTTTCCAGCAATTTCTTCTTCAGAAATTTTAACAACATTGCCCTTTTCTACTAACATAGTATATCTGCTTGAGCGAATTCCAAGGCCCCTATGACTTAAGTTTTGTTCAGCTCCAATGTTTCTAGTAAAATCACCATTATAGTCTCCTAACATTATTATTTTACTCTGAACATTGTGAATTTTTCCCCATGCATCCATTACAAAAGGATCATTTACTGAAATACAAATAACTTTTTTAATATCTTTTTCTTTAAGCTGATCTGTTGCCATGACAAATCCCGGTAAGTGTTTTGCAGAACAGGTAGGTGTAAATGCACCTGGTAAACCAAATAAAATAGTTTTTTCGTCTCCAATAATTTGTTTTATAGATACCTCTTTAGGATCACTATCTAAAATAAAAACTTTACCGTCAGGAAGTTTATCTCCTTTTTTAATTTTCATTAATTTCGTCTATTATATGTGTCGTTCCTTAGATGATAAAATAATTCCAATAATAATCAATATGGCACCAATTAAATGGAAAGTCATAAATTCCTCTTTAAATATCAACATTGCCATAATCGTACTAAAAATTGGCATTAAATGTAAAAATATTCCTGATCTATTGGAACCTATTATTGAAATACCTTTAATCCAGAAAAAAAAGGAAGCTAATCCCGGAAACAACACAACGTATCCTAAAGTTAATAAAAAGGGTAGGTGCAAGTTTAATTTATGACCCAACATTATTTCTAAAAGGTAAGCAGGTAATAAGAAAATAAGGCCAGCGGTAATAATCGTTTGTAAAAAAGCAATGTGTGATAACTCGAACTTTTTCTTTTTTAGAAGTGCCGAATAAATTGCCCAGGAAAACATGGCTACCACCATCCACAAATCTCCTTTATTGAAATTTAAATTTAATAGTATTACCAAATCTGCCTTAGTTATGATTACGATTACTCCAAATAAAGAAAAAATTACTCCCAATATCTGATACAAATTTGTTTTTTCAATTCTAAATATCCAACAAAAAAAAATTATCATAACGGGGATTGTTGAAATCATTAAAACTCCACTGATAACCTGGGTAAAGTTTAAAGAGTAGTAAACGATGGAATTAAATACGGTGATGCTTGTGATCCCTAAAATTGTAATAAGTTTAACATTTTCCAATATGTAATTTCTTTTTTGAAAAATCTCACTTAGGGTAAATGGAGCTAGTATTAACCAAGCACACAACCATCTATAAAAATTCAATGTAAAAGGTGGTATCTCAAATAGACTTGCTGCTTTTCCCACAATAAAATTTCCAGACCAAAATAGAGTTGTAAATATGAGTAAAATATAAGCAATTGTATTTTTTGACATCAAACTCAATCTCCTAGCTAAATCGAAGTGAGCTGTAAGGAGTTAGATTGAGGTTAGTATTTTCTTCGGCAAGCATTCCTGTAATAATTTTTCCTGTAATTGCGCCCAGTGTCCACCCTAAATGATGATGGCCAAAGGCATAAAATAAATTTTTGTAGTTTTTGGATGGTCCTATAACTGGTAAAAAATCAGGCAAACTAGGTCTAAAACCTAACCACTCATCACAATGTTCGGATAATTCTGGAAATAAATATTTTGCATTATTTACAAGATTGAGGATTCTTTTTTTACTTAATGGATTATCTAAACCACCAAACTCTACCGTTCCTACTACCCTTAATCCCTGTTCCATAGGGGTTATTCCAAATCCTCTATTTAAAAAAATCACAGGTCTTGAAAGCAAATGGTCATGACCTTTAAAGTGAACATGATAACCCCGTTCAGTATCTAAAGGAATTTTTTCGTCCACTTGATCTGTTAATTTTTTTGAAAAAGCTCCACAAGCAATAACTGCTTTATCAAAAGAATAGGAATTTAAATTAGTTTTTATTATAGGGTTGCCATTAGACGAGAAATTAATTGTTTCAACGTTTTGTTTTTCAAATTTACCACCTCGTTTTAAAAACAAATCGAATAATTTCAGCAACATTTTTCTAGGATTTTTTGCATGTCTTGCACTAGGATAATAAACTCCACCATGATAAACTTTTCTCATATTTGGCTCTAGATCATGGATTTCATCTGGTGTTAAAAGTTGTTGCTCCACACCCAACTCTTTTCTTATATTGATTTCCAATTCTCTACTTTTTAAATCTTTATCAGTCCAAAAATAAATAATCCCTCTACTTTCTACTAATCCTGAAATATCAATATCTTGAAATAGTTCGTCGTAAGCGGGTAGGGCTAAATCTAAAATTTGGTGCATATATTTAGCCGTATGCATCATACTTTTCCTGTTACAATATTTTATAAATTTCAGAAACCACGGGATCATCTTGGGTACATAATTCCATTTCAATGCTAATGGTCCAGTTGTACTTAATAGCATTGCAGGGACATCAAATAAAACATCTGGTCTATTCATTGGAACTGAAGCGTATGGAGACAAATGCCCAGCATTTCCATAAGAAGCTGAGTTTTTTCCAGGTTCATCTCGATCTATGAGCGTAACCTCAAAACCCTTTTTAACAAGAAAAAGGGAAATACAAATACCTTGTATGCCGGCACCAACAATCCCAACAGAAGATCTTGTCATTACATCTTCGTCCATCGTGCTCTTGTTTATATATTAAATGAGATCTAAAGATACGGCGTCAATTTATCCAGCTTCTTTGCTCTGCGCTACTGGAACAATTTCTGGTTTTTTAGGCTCAGCTCTTTCAACAATTTCTTCAATTGCTATATCTTCTTCGGTATTCGCTTTACCATTATTAATTCTTTTTATGTAACCATCAATGTCTGCGCCTTCTTCTGTCTTTAATGTGTTTTTAAAATAAACGTCACCTTTGATTACCGCATTTCTTCCAATTACTATTGCGTCAGCTATAATTTTTCCCTGAATGTGTCCGTTGATTTCTATTTTGGTAGCTTCCACAGAACCTCTAACTGATCCTGTTTCAGTTACAGTCACCTCTGAAACATAAACATTTCCATTTATAAGACCCGCAATGTCAAGGTTTCCAGAGGTTCTTAAATCCCCTTCCAATTGTAATGTTTCCCCCACATATGATCGACCGCTATGATTGAGAGTTTTTGTTTCAATCGCCCTTAAATTTTTAAACATAAATCTTAGTTAAACACAAACCCACAACATTTAAAAACGAAAAAACTAAAATATTTAGAACCAAAAAAACAATCACAGGTTGTTTTATTAAAATCTTTCCGATCCTTAAAAAAATAAATCTTGGTGATAAACTCTACAGCTCATTACAATTCCCAAGCCTATCATCATGGCAAGCATTGCAGAACCACCATAAGACATGATTGGTAGAGGCGCTCCGACAATTGGAAGTAGACCTAAAACCATTGACATATTGACTGTAACATAAATAAAAAAAGCTGAAGCAAAACCATAGCAATACAGTTTTGAAAAATTGTTCTTTGATTGGTTACCAATTACGATAATCCTCCAAATAATAAGCACGTAAACCATTAATAGGGAAATAGATCCAAAAAAACCAAATTCCTCAGAAAATAAAGTGAATATAAAATCTGTATGCTTTTCTGGTAAGTAATCTAAATAACTTTGACTTCCTTTTAAAAAACCTTTTCCCAAAAGTCCTCCGGATCCTATTGCAATTTTAGATTGAATAAGTTGATAACCTGCACCTAGAGGGTCTCTTTCGGGATTAAAAAAAGTTAAAATTCTTAATTTTTGATAAGGTTTTAAAAAAATTATCATAACAGGTGCCAAACAAATGAAGGTAAAAAATAAATAGATAAAGTACCTAATTTTAAGACCCGCCAACCAAATTACAGCAAGACTTCCAGTCACGATAAGTATAGCGGTCCCCAAATCAGGTTGGGTGATGACTAAAGCAACGGGAATAAATAAAGCAAAAAATGGTTGAATCAAAAACTTCAAACGATTTACGTCACGTGATGAGATCCTATTGTAATATCTTGCTAGAAAAATAATTAGGGCAACTTTCATCAGTTCAGAAGGTTGCAGATTAATAAAAAATAAATTTATCCAACGAGTTGAGCCTGAAGCGGTAATACCAAAAAAGCTAACTCCAATTAGCAACATTAATATGACAAAATAAAATAGATAAGCGGATTTATGCCACAATCGAATATTGATAAAAGAAATAGCAATAAAAATTATAAAGAAAGTGAAAAACCTGTAAATATGATTTTTTGTGTAATAGTCAAAGTTCCCTCTTTCTGTAGAATACATGGCAAAAAAACTAATAATTCCTAATAATATAACAAGAAAAATTAATTTGAAATCTAAAGATAAAATTTTTTCTTTAAAACTCAAATTACGTTTATAAAAATAATTACTTTCCATTATCTATATTTCTTGAAATAAATCTTGTTGATATTTTTTTCTTAATTGATGTCTATCAATAACTTTTTTTATTATTTTTTTTGCAATTGGAGCGGCTATACTAGCACCCGTTCCACCATGTTCGATAAGAACACTAAGTGCATATCGTGGATTTTTGTAAGGTGCAAATGCTGTGAAAAGAGCGTGATCCCGTCTTTCATAAGGCAAATCCTTTTGTTTTAGTTTGAGTTCTCTTTCTTCTTCAGTAATGGTTCTTATTTGAGATGTTCCAGTTTTTCCCGCATATATGTATTCTGATTTAATATGTCTTGATCTGTAAGAAGTACCCATTGGTTCGTTGGTTGCGCCGAATTGAGCATCCAGAACAAATTTAACATTTTCGGGATTTCGATATAATTTTAGTAAATTAGATCCAACATTAATTGGTAGGTCAGCAGTTTGTGAACTTGTTGTTGTATTGAAATCGCTTTTTTCTTTATTTCGATAGGTAAACTCTTCCCTCCAGGCAAGAATTATCGGTTCTAAAGTATTTTTGTCATCGATGATTCTTGGTTTAATCTTACAACCACCGTTAGCTAGTTGGGCGGTCATTAAACACAGTTGTATGGGAGTGGCCTGAAAATAACCTTGGCCGATTCCAGCAAGCAAAGTTTCCCCTATTACCCATCCTTTTCCAATATTTTTTAATTTCCATTTAGTCGTTGGAACAAGGCCTGTTTTTTCCTCATCTAAAATATCAAAAACTTTGCTTCCTAAGCCAAATTTTTTAGACGTTATTGCTAGACGATCGACTCCCAATTTTCGCGCTGTTTCATAAAAATAAATATCGCAAGATTGTTTGATAGCATTTCTTAATTTTAAAAATCCATGACCTTTCTCTTTCCAACAATGATACTTATGACCATAAAGTTCGATCTCGCCTTTGCATTCAACTATTGTATTAGGACTAACAACATCATTCTCTAATGCTGATAGTGCAACAATAGGTTTAATGGTCGAACCTGGAGGATAAAGTCCAGCTATGGATTTATTAATCAAAGGTTTTTTATCATCATTAAGTAGATCCTGCCAATCTTCAGAGGCTATACCATGCACAAATTTGTTTGCATCAAATGTTGGGCTAGATACCATGGCTATAATATCCCCTGTATAGATATCCATTACACAAATCGATCCACTTTTGTCTTTTAGTAAGTCGTTTGCAAATTTTTGAACATCCATATCTAGTGTTGTTTTATAATTTTTTCCTACTGTGCCTTGAATAAATTTAAGTTCTTTAACTCTTTTACCATAAGCATTTACTTCATATCTTTGGTATCCAGCCTCACCAACCATTGATTCATTTAGAGATTTTTCGAGACCAGTTTTGCCAGTTTTTAATCCTGGAACGTGAACTTTCCTTAAAAATTCGCTATTTTCTAAATCGGATATGCTTACATCCGAAACATATCCAATTAAATGAGAAAAAGAACCATCTTGTAAATATTTTCTAGCGACAGCAACCACGGGTTTTATTCCCGGAATTTCATGCAAGAAAAGATTTAATTTAGAAAACTCAGACCAAGTTAAATTATCTGAAACTATAACAGGTTCCCAAGGTTTTCGTTTTTTTATTTTTTTTAACAAATTTCTTTTTTGTCGTTCGTTAAAATTAATTAATTTTGATAACCTAAAAAACAATACCTCAATGTTCGGAACGTCTTCTGGCATCATATGTAATTGAAACACCTGAGTGTTGTCTGCAATTTTTTCACCAAAAAAATCTTCTATAATTCCTCTTTGGGGCGGAACCTTCCATTCTCTTAATCGATTCTTATCAGATAACGATCTGTATTTTATATTTTCAGAAATTTGTAAATAAAACAAACGACCAATAATAGCGAAAAAGACAGCTAATTTGACTCCTGTTAGCATAAACATTCTTCTGCCAATTAACTTTGCCTTATTTTGTATTGGCTCTGAATCTCTAAGCATGGGATCCTGATTTGGTAAAGTTTATTAATATTCCAAAAATTACCCATAGGAATGGATAAAAAAGAAATGTGAATATAGAATTTTTAAAGAAATACAAATAATCAATAGAATAATTTGAAAAATATAGCGCAATAAAATAAATAAAGTTTGCAATCAATAAAGCTGGAATAAAACTCATCCAATCATACAAAAGCGATGGTCTTACAGTTACAGCTCTTACATAGGCAGCCACCGACGCAATAATCAATAAAGTTAACGCACTAATTCCTATTGGGAGTCCAAAAACCACATCGGTGATTATCCCCGATAAAAATATAAATCCATATCCTAAGGCTTGTGGCTGTTTTAAAACCCAATAATAAATTAAGATATAATGAACATTTATAGAAAAAAATTTAAAATCAATTACAGAATTTCCATTTAGTGAAATAAAAAAAAGTAATAATAAAGGTATTAATTCTAAAAATTTAAACTTAATTTTTTTTAATGAAAAAGCCATAAAATCTAGTTATTTTTATCTCCTAAGTTAATATTCACAAACATGATTTGACTTATGTCAGAAAATAATGAAACAAAAATTTTTTCAGTACCCATTCTGACTTTACCGATTGGAATGCCCGGGGAAAAAATTCCTTCTTTTCCTGAGGTATAAACTTTATTTCCTGATTGAACTTTATGGTTTTCTGGTAAATATTCCAATGTTGGTTCGTTTGTGCCATGACCACTTAAGATCGCGTGGTGTCCAGATGGCTCAACTAAAACAGGAATTTTGCTGTTTAAATCTGTAACAAGCAAAACTCTAGATGAAAAAAAATTAACATCAACTATTCTTCCGATAAAATTTTTTCCATCTAATGCTGCCATGCTATTTTTTATTTCTTTGTTACTTCCACTATTTATGATAAATGAATTGAGGTAGGGGCTTTGCTTATCAAGTATCACCCTTGCACTAACAAAGTTAGCTGAAGATGTTACCTGCTCATCAAGTAATTGTCTTAATTGCTTATTTTCAAATATTAAAAAGCCTGGATCATAAATTTGTTCTTGTAATTGAGCATTTTCTTCTTTTAATTTAATAATTTCATTATAAAGATTTAGATGATTTGCAACAGTACTAACAACACTTTTGAAACCTTTTGATGGCAAAGAAACTACAACTGAACCTCGATAAATTGTGTCTTTAATAAAGGATCTTAAATAATCAAGTGGCTTAGCTTCTATTGTTTCAACATATATGAGAATGATAGAAAATACGATGAGAGCAAACAGTGAAAATCTTTGTTGTGTCCCTTTTTTTAAAAAGGCAGACCGTATTGCTATACCAACATCTTCACGACTAGTTTCCATATTTCATTAACCACGGTTATCACTCACCTATTAATAGGTTAGAGAATGTTTGTTCATCATCCAGCGCTTTACCACATCCAAAAGCAACACAAGATAATGGGTCTTCTGAAATTTGAACGGGCAGTCCAGTTTCTTTTGAAATAAGTTTATCTATATTTTTTAGAAGGGCCGAACCACCAGTCAGTACCATACCCATGTCAACTAAATCTGCAGATAGTTCGGGAGGTGTGTTTTCTAAAGCATCTTTAATTCCTGCTAGAATTTGATTTAATACTGGCCTTAACGCTTCTGCTGTATCTTCCTCTTTTAATGTTATTTCCTTAGGAGTGCCTGATCTTATATCCCTTCCTTTCATTAAGTAAGAGTTGTTGCTTGTTGGCATAGCCGTACCAATTTCTTTTTTAATTTTTTCTGCACTCGCTTCTCCCACTAATAAATTAAATTGTTTTCTCATATATTGAATAATACTTGCATCCATTGCATCGCCGGCTACTCGCATTGAGTTAGCATAAACCACGCCACCTAATGACATAACCGCAATCTCCGTAGTGCCACCCCCAATATCAACCACCATAGATCCGGTCGCTTCGGAAATAGGAAGTCCTGCTCCAATTGCAGCTGCTATCGATTCTTCAATGAGTTGAACCTTTCTCGCTCCAGCAGCTAAAGCTGAATCTTGAATAGCTTTTCTCTCAACGGGAGTGGATCCGGTTGGTACGCAAATTAGTATTCTTGGATTTGCAAAAGCTTTTTTTTTGTGAACTTTTTTAATGAAATGTTTGATCATTTCTTCAGTCACTACGAAATCAGCTATCACCCCATCTCTTAAGGGTCTCACGGCAGTTATATTTCCAGGCGTTCTTCCAAGCATGGTTTTTGCCTCATCGCCCACGGCAAGCACAGATTTTTTACCCTTATCATCGATTATAGCCACAACCGATGGTTCATTAAGGACAATGCCTTGTCCTTTAAGATAAACTAAAGTATTGGCTGTTCCCAAATCTATGGCCATATCTGTTGACCAATACCGAATTAGCTTCTCTATTCCAAACATTATATTCCTTTCATTGTTGCGCTCTCATATTCTTCTGGCGCTGTTTTTTTTCTTTTAATAATCATCTTATTTAATGCATTTAAATAAGCGTTGGCTGAGGCAACAAGAGTATCTGTGTCGGCGGCTTGACCAACAGTTGTTTTGCCATTTTCCTCAATTCTCACACTTACCGTTGCTTGAGCATCAGTTCCTTCGGTTACGGCATGCACTTGATATAATTGAAGTTTTACTTCGTGAGGGTACAATTTTTTTACACATTTAAATATAGCATCCACTGGACCATCTCCAGTCTCAGTTGCTCTTTTTATTTCTCCATAAACTTCTAATGTCATATCTGCTTTTTGTGGTTCTCCAGTTCCAGCAAATACTCTTAGAGATTTTAAAATAATAACATTATCTTCTTTAATTAAACTATCATCCACTAAAGCTGCGATATCTTCGTCGTAAACATGTTTTTTTTTATCAGCAAGAACTTTGAATTTACCAAAGGCAGTTTGAATAATATCATCAGTAATATTCATATAACCAAGATCAGTCAATTTATTTTTAAAAGCATGTCTTCCAGAATGTTTACCCATAACTAAAGAAGTTTGTTTAACACCAACGCTCTCTGGAGTCATAATTTCGTAAGTGTTTCTATTTTTAAGCATTCCGTCCTGATGTATTCCAGATTCATGAGCAAAAGCATTTTTTCCAACAATCGCTTTATTAAATTGAACAGGAAAGCCAGTAGCATTTGATACAACTTTCGATGCTTTGCTTAATAATTTTGTATTTATTCCTGTTTTAAATGGCATTAGATCATTTCTAGTTTTCATTGCCATTACAATTTCCTCAAGAGCAGCATTACCAGCTCTTTCTCCTATACCATTAATTGTACATTCAACTTGTCTAGCGCCCGCTGAAACACCAGCTAAAGAATTTGCAACTGCTAAACCTAAATCATTATGACAATGTGTTGATAGAATAGCTTTATCTATGTTTGGCACTTTATTAATAAGTGTTTCGATTATTTTTTTAAATTCCGAAGGAGCAGAATATCCAACTGTATCAGGTATATTAATCGTTTTTGCTCCACATTTAATTGCAAGTTCAACAGTCTTACACATAAAATCCATATCCGTTCTTGTTCCATCTTCGCACGACCATTCTACATCATCAGTAAATTTTCTTGCGTAAGTTACATGTTCTTTTATTGCCTCAATAACTTCTTTTGGTGATTTATTTAATTTATGCTTCATATGAAGTGAACTTGTTGAAATAAAAGTATGAATTCTAAATCTCTCAGCTGATTTTAATGCCTCGTTACATGCATCAATATCTTTTTTTATATGTCTAGATAATCCACAAGGAATTGATTTTTTCAAAATTTTACTAACCTCAGTAACAGCCTCAAAATCACCTGGTGAAGCAATTGGAAATCCGGCTTCAATAATATCAACACCCAATTCATCAAAAACTCTGGAAATTTGAATTTTTTCTTCAAGACTCATAGATGCGCCAGGCGATTGTTCACCATCACGCATCGTAGTATCAAATATGTAAACTCTATTTTTGTCTGTAGACATTTTCCTCAAGACCCAAGTTTAAACATGGGTAATAGTTAATTTAATTCATGTTACAACCTAAGCGAGTTTTATGCAAAAGATTTTTTATTTTGTAACAAAAAATTAACTAAATTTACTAATTTTTCGCCTTATCGACTAATTTATTTTTTCCGATCCATGGCATTAGCTCTCTGAGCTTCTTGCCTACTTTTTCTATAGGATGTTCTGAAAGTTCTTTTCTCATTTTTAGAAAGTTTTTTTGCCCATTTTTACACTCATCCACCCATTGCTTGGCAAACTTTCCTGACTGAATATCCTTTAAAATTTCTTTCATTCTTTCTTTGGTTTTATTATCAATAATTTTTTTTCCTGAAACATACTCTCCGTATTCTGCAGTATTTGAAATAGAATAATTCATATTTGCTATTCCACCTTCATAAATTAGATCCACTATCAATTTAACTTCATGTACGCATTCAAAATATGCCATTTCAGGAGAGTAACCTGCCTCAACAAGAGTCTCATATCCATTTTTAATTAATTCGACTAAGCCCCCACACAAAACAGACTGCTCTCCAAATAAATCAGTTTCACATTCTTCTTTAAAATTTGTTTCAATGACTCCAGCCTTGCCTCCTCCAATCGCACTTGCGTAAGAAAGTGCCAAATCTCTTGCCTTACCAGAGCTATTTTGGTGAATTGCCATCAAACAGGGAACGCCGCCGCCTTTTTGATACTCGCTTCTTACCAGGTGCCCAGGTCCTTTGGGTGCAATCATGAAAACATCAAGATCTTTTCTGGCATTAATGAGATTAAAATGGATGTTCAATCCATGTGCAAAAGCTAAGCTTGTTCCTTCTCTCATTCTCTGTTCAATATGATTTTTATAAATTTGAGATTGTAATTCGTCAGGAGTTAAAACCATCAAAACATCGGCCCATGCTGCAGCATCGGAAAGAGACATTACTTTAAGTCCTTGTTCTTCTGCTTTTCTTTTGCTTGGAGAACCATCTCTCAAGGCAACAGCCACATTTTCTACTCCGCTATCTTTTAAATTCAAGGCATGAGCATGCCCTTGACTGCCAAATCCAAAAATTGCTATTTTTTTTGATTTAATTAAATCTACATTTGCATCCTTTTCGTATAACATTTTCATAAAAATTTCCTCTAATGTTGTTTAAACACTTCTGAGCCTTTAGTCATTGCCACCACTCCGGTTCTGGATGCGCTTGCTAGTCCTAAAGGTTGTAATTTCTTTATCAATTCATCAATCTCTTTTTTTAAAGCAGAAACTTCAACTACAAAAGATTTTTTTGTTTTGTCCAAAATAGTATACTTATATTTTTTACATACTTTCCTTGCTTTTTCTAGTTTTACTGCTGATGAAACAACTTTTAATAATGCCATTTCCCGCATTAACGTTTTTTTATCACTTGGAAAATCAGCTACCTTATGAACTGGTACAAGTTTTCCCAGTTGTAGTTTTATCTGTTGAAGAACTCGTGGTGTTCCTGACGTAGCAATTGTTATACGAGATATATTTTTTTTCTTATCCACCTCGGCTACAGCGAGTGAGTCAATATTATAACCTCGACCAGAAAAAAATCCTACAACTCGCGCAAGAACCCCTGTCTCATTATCCACCCAAACGACAATTATATGTTTTTCAATTTTCTCTATCTGGGTTGCAAAGCTGTAAGCTGATTTTACCATAATTAAACTAATATCTTTCCCTCTTCAGAAATTTCCTCTTCTGTCTTATCTTTTGAACCTAATAACATTTGATTATGTGGTTTTCCAGAAGGAATCATTGGATAACAATTTTCTGTTTTATCGACCACACAATCAAAAATAACTGGTTTGTTTACTGTAATCATGTGTTTAATTTTTTCATCTAATTCTTCTGGTTTATTTGCTCTGATACCAACACACCCGTAGGCCTCTGCTAATTTAACAAAATCTGGCAACGCAGCCGTATAGCTTTCAGAGTAATTTTTATCATGTAATATTTCTTGCCACTGCCTAACCATTCCCATGTATTCGTTATTGAGAATAAATATTTTTATTGGCAATTTATATTGAACAGCGGTTGACATTTCTTGCATCGTCATCAAAACTGAAGCTTCTCCCGCAATATCTATAACCAATTTACCAGGGTTAGCCACTTGTACGCCAACAGCTGCTGGCAATCCATAACCCATGGTTCCAAGACCTCCCGAAGTCATCCATCTGTTAGGTTTGTCAAATTTATAATGTTGGGCTGCCCACATTTGATGTTGACCTACTTCAGTTGTGATAAACACATCCTGAGCTTTAGTTAATTCATAAAGTCTTTGAACTGCAAATTGTGGTTTAATTATCTCTTTACTATTTACAAAACTAAGAGAATTTTTCTTTCTCCATTTTTCAATTTGATTCCACCAAGCAGCAATTCTTTGTTTATTTGAATTGATAAAGTTTGGATTCTTTTTTTTTAAAGCTAAAATTAATTTTTCTAAAATGATTTTAACATCACCAACTAATGCTAAATCAACAGCAATGTTTTTATTAATTGAAGAAGGATCAATATCAATGTGTATTTTTTTTGACTTAGGAGAAAATTCGTCAATTTTACCTGTTATCCTATCATCAAAGCGTGCCCCAATATTGATCATTAAATCACAATCATGCATTGCATTATTCGCTTCAAATGTTCCGTGCATTCCTAACATGCCTAAAAATTGTTGATCATATCCGGGAAAAGCTCCTAACCCTTGAAGGGTGGACGTGATAGGAAAACCAGTTAATGACACTAATTCTCGAAGTAATTGAGTTGCCTTTGGTCCAGAGTTAATAACTCCTCCTCCTGTATACAAAATAGGTTTGGAAGATTTTTTAAAGAGTTCAACTGCTGCCTCAATATCCTTATTCTTTCCATTAAACTTTACATCAGCCCTACCACTATTCTTTTTTGATTCTTTAGGCCTAACATATTTCCCTTTTGCAAATTGAATATCTTTGGGTATGTCGACCAAAACTGGACCAGGTCTTCCACTTGTAGCAACTTCAAAGGCTTTGTGTAAAATCGATGATAATTTATTTATATCTTTAACGAGCCAGTTATGTTTTGTGCATGGTCGTGTTATGCCCGTCGTATCACATTCTTGAAAAGCGTCCGTACCAATAAGATGTGTCGGTACCTGTCCAGTAATACAGACCAAAGGAACAGAATCCATATAGGCGTCCGTCAAAGCAGTAACTGTGTTGGTTGCTCCAGGTCCTGAAGTCACAAGTATTACTCCAGGCTTACCCGAAGATCTTGCATATCCCTCGGCAGCATGACCAGCTCCCTGTTCGTGACGAACCAAAATATGCTTTATCTTTTTATGGTTTTTAAGTTCATCATAGATTGGCAACACAGCACCACCTGGATAACCAAAAATATGCCTTACGCCCTGATCCTCAAGGGCTTTGAAAACCATTTCTGCACCAGTCATTAAATTTCCCATAAACTCTAATCTAACTGAGTTTGATTGTTGGTCAAGTTTTAGGATATTTTATTGATAGCTTGCTTGAATAAATCATTAGAATTGGGAGCATAAATCATCTCCCAAGATCTCATATGTCCTCTGGCCCATGTAAATTGCCTTTTAGCATACTGCCTAGTTTTTAGTTTAATTAGCTCTTTAGTTTTAATTAAAGTTATTTTTCCATCAATATAATCTTTAATTTCTTTAATTCCTATTATCTTGTTTGAAGACAATTCTTTATTCACTTTCATCTTTAAAAAGTTTTTTACCTCCGCAACCACACCTTCTGCAAACATTTTTTCAACTCTTTTATCAATTTTTTTATGCAACAGCTCTCTTGGAATGTTAATAAATAATTTTTTAAAAATTTTATTATCAAAATTTGATTTCGTTTTCTTCATAAAAACAAACAAAGATTTGTTAGTCAGTTTTTTTACTTCATAAGCTCTCATAGATCTCTGGCTATCTGACGGTAAAAGAAATTTTTTAACTAATGGATCAAGTTTAATTAATTTGCTATAAAATTTTTTTTGTCCTATCTTTTTATGTAATTCTCTAATCTCCGTTCTTAAATCATTCGGGATATCTGGAATTTTTACTAAACCATTTGTTAAAGCTTTAAAATACAGGCCTGTCCCTCCCACAAGAATTGGAATTCGATCCTGATTCCATTGTTCTTTCATTTTATTGATTACCATTTTAAGCCAATGACCCGTTGAGAATTTTTGTTTAACAGAATTAAATCCATATAAATGATGCTTTACAATATTTGTATCTTGCAAGGTTGGTCTTGAAGTTAAAATAAAAATCTCATTATAAACTTGCATACTATCAGCATTGATAATTTCTCCATTTAGATTTTTTGCTAATTGAAGTGCTAATTTTGATTTGCCTGAGGCGGTGGGTCCAGCTAATAAAATTACTTTCTTTTCTTGCTCCATTTGAAGCTCAAAATGCAAAATTTAATTCAATTTTACAGTTAAGTAAGATCTTTGATTTTTTGAATTGTAAATTGCAAACATCAAAGTTTTTTGTCCTTTGTTGAGAATATCGTTAACTAATTTCAAAAATTGATTTGAATTCGTAATTTTTTTCTTTTGTAACTCAACAATAACGTCATTAACAGATACAAACTTTAGAGGACTGTTCTCAGATATTTTGGTCACTACAACTCCTGTCGAATTTTTTGGTAATTCACGTTTGGAAATATCATTTTTATTTAAATCTCTAACAGAAATTTTTAGAGCTTCCACAATTATATCTTTATCAGATTCCGTTTTATTTTCAGCTTTAAATTCCTTGGAGGACTCTAATCTCCCTAATAAAACTTTTTTTGAAATTAATTGTTGATTTCTCCAAATTTTAACCTCAACCCTTTTGCCAACTTTAGTTTGAGCCACTAATTTAGGAAGTGTTCGCATGGTATCAACTTTTTTTCCATCAAACTCCAAAATAATATCGCCAGGTTTTATTCCTCCTTTGGCTGCTGGACTTCCTTCCGATACATTTGCGACCAAAGCTCCTTCTGGTTTTTCTAACTTTTCTACTTCAGCAATTTCTTCGGTAACCACTTGAATTCTTACTCCTAACCAGCCTCTTTTCGTTTCACCAAATTCAATAAGTTGCTCAATAACTTTGGATGCCGAATTTGAAGGTATGGCAAAACCGATACCGATAGAACCAGATCTTCCAGGTGCAATAATTGCTGTATTAATTCCTACAACTTTTCCATTTAAATCAAAAAGAGGTCCACCTGAATTGCCTACATTGATAGAAGCATCTGTTTGAATAAAATCGTCATATCGAGTTAAACCGATATCTCTATTTCTTGACGAGATTATTCCTGTAGTAACGGTACCTCCAAAACCATATGGATTACCAATAGCAATAACCCAATCTCCGACACGCGCTTTATCTGAATCGCCAAAACTAACGGGTATAAATTTTTCATCTGATTCTATTTGCAAAACTGCTAAGTCCATATAAGGATCTTTGCCTATGACTTTAGCTTTATATTCTTTAGATCCATTAACACTAACAACGATATCTTCTGCTCCTTGAATAACGTGATTATTAGTAACCACTATACCTTTACTATCAATTATAAAGCCTGATCCAAGTCCAGTAGCTTTTCTTTCCCGTGGCTGATTAAATTCTTTAAACATGTCCTCAAATGGAGATCCTTCTGGAAATTCAAAAGGAAAGGGATTGGAAGTTGTTCTAATTGTTTGTGTGCTCGCTATATTAACGACTGAAGGCATCAGTTTTTCAGCTAGATCAGCGAAAGAGCCTGGCACCATTTTTGCATGAGCAAATGAAATGGGTAAAATTAATACAATAAGAATTAAGCAGTAATGAAAAACTTTTTTATAAATCTTCATATAATCTTAACTTTTGTTAAACCAAACAATTGCAAAACCAATCAGAGCAAATAATAGACCGCTTATCCTCAGTTGGTTGACTGGCAATTTTTCGATAACTTTCAACATATTTTTCATTTTTGATGGAAATAAGGCATACAGAATGCCTTCAATAAATAATAAAAGACCTATCGCAATGATGAGCTCTTTCATCGAACAATCTTATTGTTCTTTAATAACTCCTGAATTTCCGAAAAACTTAAAGAAATCACTATCAGGGGATAAAATTAAAGTAGTATCACCTCCGATTAAAGCCGTTTCATAAGCTTGCATCGCTCTGTAGAAAGAAAAAAAATCTGGATCTTGACCAAAGGCGTCAGCGAATATTTTATTTCTAATACCGTCGCCTTCACCCTTCATAATTTCAGATTGTTTTTCTGCATTTGCCAATATAACAGTTACCTTTCTATCTGCTGTTGAAGTAATAGTAACCGCCATCTCAGCCCCTCTTGCTCTAAATTCTTTTGCTTCTCTTTCTCTTTCGGTTTGCATTCTTTTGTATATAGCTTCACTGTTAGCTTGAGGAAGGTCGGCCCTTTTAATTCTGACGTCAATAATGGTTATACCAAATTTCTCTGCTTCTACGTTAACCCCTTCTTGAATAATTGACATTTGTGTACTTCTCTCTTCGGATAGTAATGTTGCAAGACTCTGTTTACCTAAAACACTTCTTATTCTCGAATTAATAATAGTAGCCAATCTTGATCGTGCCACTCTTTCATCACCCACTGAAATATAAAACTTCAACGGATCAATAATTTTAAATCTTGCATAAGCATCAACAATTAATCTTTTTTGGTCGGATGCAATCACTTCTGCTGGCGGAGGATCTAAACTTAAAATTCTACGATCTAAATACACAACATTCTGAATAAAAGGAATTTTAAACTGAAGACCCGCTGTAGTGATTATTTTTTTTGGATCACCAAATTGTAACACTATAGCTTGATTAATTTCTTTCACTGTGAAAAGTGATAAATAAACTACTAAACCAATTACAAATATAAGGGGAAGTATAAATTTACCTAGTTTCATTGTGTATCGGTTCCTTTCGATTTCATCGTTAATGCCGGTAAAGGCAAGTAGGGAACCACTCCTCCAGCATTTTTGTCTATAATAACCTTATCTATATCCGCTAAAACTTTTTCCATGGTTTCAAGATACATTCTTTCTTGAGTTACTCGTTTAGCTTTTGCATATTCATTATAAATTGCTAAAAATCGGCTCGCTTCTCCTTCGGCCATAGCGATAACTTTTTTTTTGTATGCTTCGGCTTCCTGTAAAATTTTTGCCGCATCTCCTCGCGCCCTTGGTATAACATCATTTTGGTAACCTTCGGCTTCATTCTTTGAACGCTCCATATCCGCTCTAGCAGCTTGAACATCTCTAAAGGCGTCGATGACTTCATCAGGTGGGTCGGCTTTTTGAGTTTGTACTTGTGTGATCTGTATTCC
>ENA-OQTX01000117-OQTX01000117.1-marine-metagenome-genome-assembly--contig:-NODE-117-length-20588-cov-3.740237_pt1 | contig 20588 bp, 17 predicted proteins | sample MGYA00240992_ERZ505281 | MGnify/ENA primary metagenome ERZ505281 (study PRJEB26146, sample SAMN05422147) | marine metagenome | isolation source: South Atlantic Ocean | place: Atlantic Ocean:South Atlantic... | reverse complement strand
GGCAGTGTCTTCGCCGGCTTGGACCGGGTGTTCCGGATCCTCGGCGGCGCCCCGACCTACCTGCTCACCGACAACGAGAAGACCGTCACCACCGGCCACGTCGCGGGCGTCCCGGTCCGCAACCGACAGGTAGTGACGTTCGGGCGGTATTACGGCATCACGGTGCTGACCTGCCAACCCGCGGACCCGGCATCGAAAGGCGGGGTGGAAAACGCCGTCAAACTCGCCAAAGCAGACATCGTCCCCACCGAGACGAACCTACTCCCGCAGTACGCCACCTTCGCCGACGTCGACGCCGCCTGTACTGCGTTCATGACCGAGATCAACGCCCGCGTGCACCGCACCACCCGCCGCGTCCCGAACGAGATGCTCACCGAAGAACGCCCGCGCCTGCACGCCGTCCCTGACCTCCCGCATACCGCGGTCCTCGGTGTCACCCGCAGAGTGCCGGACAACACCCCGATGGTCACCTTCGATCACTGCCAATACTCGATTCCCTCAACACTATTGGGTCAGAGCGTGTGGGTGCGGTTGCACGACGGTGCCGATGAGGTCATCATCTGCGCACTCGACGACGGGGGTCCGATCGAAGTAGCCAGGCATCGACGCACCACCCCGGGAACTCCCGCCATCGACGACGCGCACTTCCCCGGCCATCACCCGAGGATTCCCGGTGACTACAGCGTCCGTGCACGCACTGCCTCCGAGCAGGCATTCCTCGCGATCGGCGAAGGCGCCGCGACGTGGCTCAAAGAAGCAGCCGCAGTCGGCACCGAACGGATCTTCCAGAAAATGTCCCACGCCGTCGACCTCGCCCGGCTCGGCGGCCGAGCAGATGTCGACTGGGCGCTCGGGCATGCGGCCGTGCACGGCCGCTTCGCCACCGGAGACCTCGACTCCATCCTCGCCACCAAAGGGATGGACCTCACCCGCCGGGGCGCATCCGAATCCACTTCCCTCGCGCAAGGCACCAGCGGATGGGATCTGTTCGGCAGCAACACCATCGGAAGCAACACCATCGGCAGCAACATCATCGGCGACACCGCCGCCGGGCGAGACGACACCGACACCACGAACGGGAGCCGGGCATGAACACCACCACTGCAGAACTACCCGCCGACGTCGAAGCGCTGATGCGTCAACTACGGCTCCCACACGCTCGGTCCATCGCCGCCGAGGTCCTCGCCACCGCGCGGGCGCAACGCTGGGATCCCGCCGAAGTGATCAAGGCACTGCTCACCGAAGAGTCCGCCGGCCGGGCCCGTTCGATGCTCACCTCCCGCCGCAAAGCCGCCGGCTTCCCGACCGGGAAGACCTTCGAGGTGTGGGACGAAAACGCATCATCGATCCCGTTGCCCACCCAACAGGCATTGCGGACCCTCGAATGGGTCGGGCGGCGGGAGAACCTCGTCGTCTGCGGACCAGCCGGAACAGGCAAGACGTTCTTCCTCGAAGCGTTGGGACAGAACGTGATCCAGGCCGGGATGCCCGTTGCATGGTTCACCCTCGAACAAATCGGTGTCCTCGTTCGCGCGCACCGCTCCGATGATTCTCTCGGCAAAGCGATCGCGAAAATCGTCCGCGCCGAACTCGTCGTCATAGACGACGTCGGGCTGTTGCCGGTCGGGACCGATGCCGCCGAAGGGCTCTACCGGATCGTCGAAGCAGCCTACGAACGCAAATCCGTCGCGATCTCCTCGAACCTGCATCCCAGCGGGTTCGACGAACTGATGCCGAAAACCCTCGCAACTGCGACGGTCGACCGACTGCTCCACCACGCACACCTGTGCCAAACCAGCGGCGACTCGGTCCGCCTCGCCCAAGCACTGCACGGTCAGGGGGTCAAACCCTTGACCTGACACACCACCCTTCCACCGGTGGCGGGCACACCCGAATGGGCAGATTCATGTCCGCCACTGGGCAGTTCTTATCGACCACCCACGGGCAGTTTTCGTGTCCGCATACGGGCACTTCCCGATGTCCATTGACATTCGAGTTCTGCCACAAGGGAAATCAGTTTATCGATGTCGCCAGTGCCCATGCTGGATATGTTCATGACGACACTTCACAACATGAAGCGCACTCGAGGTCGAGAACGGCACGCATCTTGGCCTGGATTTCGCGGCAGTGCCGCGATGACCTCACCGAGCAGATCGAAGAACTCACCGCGCTTCGTGACAACTTCTCCAGCGGCATCGGTTGCGGATGTCTGTCCTTGACCCCGTGCCCTTACTCGAACCCCGCCGATGTTCTGGGCCGAAAGGGACCGGGTGCGCAACGGCTACGAAAGTAGAGCCGTCGCTCACCACGAAGGTCGGGCGGACTCGCTGCAACGCAGTGACCCGACACGCGGCCCCGGTCGCAGTGCATCATCCGAAGGAATCCCGGTAGCCTTCAGCATGCCGTCAGACGCCGATTCCGTAGACCCACCGTCCGTGATCACCACAGAAGATCCGGCGCACACCTACTTCCACAACAGCGACCCTGTGGCGCTCGCCGGGGCAGCAAACCTGGGCGAAGGTGGCCCAGAAGAAGTCGTGCAAGTACAGCAGTTTTACCGGCAAGTTCTCGAGTTCGTCGATGATGTGGCTTGGGCGGAGGACCCGGTGGGTCCGCTCGGCAACCATTGGCGGGGTATTGGAAACGGACAATCAACGAACTACTTGATAAATATCGCCGACATGTTGCAACGTCTCGCTGGGAACGTCTCGCCGGGGGTAGGGCGAACTATCGTTCAGCGCATCAGGAGCGTGCTCCGCCCGGTTGATGACCACGGGTACGAGGAGGCGCTTGCGGAACTTGAGGTTGGCAGTGTCCTCGCGTTACGCATGACTCCGGTGTTGCTCGAGCCACTGGTTCCGAGCGATTGGAGGCCTAGCCACGGCAACCAGCCGATGTCCCCTGACTACGGCGTTCGGATGCCTGAAGGTCTTGTCACGATAGAAGTGACCGTGTGGCACTGGGAGGCGTACGCGGCTTGGCAGCGGATGAGCAACATGATCAGTACTACGCTCTCCGCGCGAATGCGCAAACGTGATGTTGTCCGGAACATTCGTGTCGAACTGCCGATCGGATCGCCCCAGGACCTGGTGTCGACACTGTGGAGCCATGAGTTCTGCGACATGGTGTGCGACAGTGAGTCTGGTCAGATTACGACGACCCCTGACGCGGCCGAAAGACCCATCCGGGCGACTTGGCGCCCCATGCTCCACTTCGCAGACGACAGCAACATCGACTGGGACGCAGTCGACGCTAACGGCGGGCTACCCTTCACCTCCGGCCCGTCCATCGGCCACGCCTTCGGGTACTCCGTTAACCCTTGCTTCAACGACGATGACCGTGCCGCCGCCTTCGAATCGCTTCGCAAATCAATTGACCGAAAGAAACGACAGCACGACCCCGCCTCACCGCATTTTCTGGCACTTGCATCGACTGCACCCAAAATTTCCACTGGGTCTGGGGAATTCACTGACACCTGGGACCTTCTCGGCCTCATGATCGAGAAACGGATGTGGGCGAATCCGCGATACGCCTGGCTGTCTGGGGTGCTGCATCACAGACCCAACCGCATGGCTCTCAAGTCCGACACCATCTACACGCTCGAGTACAACCCAAATCCAAATGCCCGAGTACCCGCTCCGCCGACCTTCGTGAAAGCAATCGCAGGCGATGGTGAATTTCATTTTATGTGGCAGCGCCCACGTCGCCGATCCACAAACAGGCAAGCTTGACGGTGGTCACCCGAGCTGGAGACTACTTCCGCTGTGCGGAGTACTGCATCCACGGTTGTGCGGCCAGTTCGGCGTAGCGGTGGGCGACTGAGTAGCTGTATCCGAGCATTTCCGCGGCGAGCGGCGGTGGCACCTGGGTAACGAAGGTGCGGAGAGATGTTGTGCGCGCGCCGAGCAGATTCCCAATGATCGGATGCGGTCCATCATCGTGTTGGGGTGCAGGTGCCGGCCGGTACAGACGCTGGAAAACAGCCAGCCGGTGTCAGTCCCGGTGAGTTGCGTTCTTCGTGAGTCGATGTGGCGTCGACGAAGATCTGCGAAGGGTTCAGGTACTGGGGCTGGTTCGAGACCGAGGTTGATCCGTAGCCCATCGTCGCCGGCACTTACTTGATCGGTGCGTAGTGCGGCGATTTTCACCATCGGTTGGGCGTAGAGCAGGAGAAGAATGCCGGCCACCCGATACGGGAGAGATTCATCGCTACCGGTGAGGAGTTCACGGATCCAGTGCAGTCGCTCATCTTGGGTGAAGGTGGTTGTCGGGGCAGGGGAGCGGTGCGCGATTGCCACCGACCGGTTGATGCGCGTTGTCTTTGCCCCAGACGAAGAACGTTCGGATCAGCTGCCGGGTGGTGGGTCCGGCGGGAATCCATTCGTCGACGTCGAGTTGGCGGCATGTCGCGTCGGCGCGGCCGTGGGTGTCGTGGAGCCAGGTCAGGAACTTGATGGCTTCGGTGATGTCCTGTTTCGAGGCGTGGACAGGTCCGCGGGTGGGTTTGCTTGCGGCCGCGATTGCGCAGACTCGTTTGAGATGGTGCCAGGTCGCGAACTGTTCAGCGTAGCGCCGAACCGAGCCGTCATCGATGGCGGTCATCTTTGCAGCGATCCAGCCCTCGAAGAGGGCGAGGTAGCGGTCACGCGGCGAAATCAGTTGGTGATGTTCGACAATGCCCCGCAGGTGCATCGTGCGTCGATCGTCGCCGACGCCGTCGAGGCCCTCGTGGGTCATCGGAATGCGGCCGGATGCCAGCTGGCGCAACAGCTCATGCAACTTGATGGATCGTTTCCAGATTTGGATGCTTTCGGGCGGTCCACGGCACAAAAGCAATGCCGGCGCAGTCGACACAGACAGCTGAGTCTCCGACTCGTCCGGGGAGCATGCGCTCGAATCCACATGCTGCGCAGTATCCGTAGGTGCTCACGGCAGCGTGGAAGCACGTTCCGCAGATCTTGCCGTCGGGCCAGCGCGCGCGCAGTTTGTTGGCCTCACGCCGCAGCGATCGCAGGTGAATCCGCCACCGGTTCTCGGTCGCCCCCGAACTGTGTTGCGGGGTCGGATCTCAATGGTCATCGCGGATCACTCGTGCGCGTCGCGGTCGGACTGTCTTGTTGAGCTCGGCGACGTTCGGTGCCGATGACGTCGCAGTTCGCTTCTTTCGTTCGTCAGCTGCCGTGACGGTGACCAGGTCCTCCATTCCGCAGCCGAAGATGTCGCAGAGCGCCGCCATCATCTGCAGCGAGACACGTTCGGGTCGTTGCGCGACGAGACGGTAGACCTGAGGGCGGGAGAGGGAGATTCCGCGTTCGAGCAGGCGGGGATAGGTCGGTGCTGTTGTGCATGCCGTGCGCGGCCATCAGCTCGGGAAGGCGCCAGGTGTAGTCGACGATGCGTTTCACGAGATTTCCCCTTCCATACTGAGAGCGTCGCTCACGGTCGCATCCAACGCTTGCCGCAAGGTGCGAGTGCGGAAGTCGCTCGACACGCAGGTATAGAGGGAGGTGGTGCTGGCGTGCTCGTGGCCCATCTGCTGTTGTACGGACGACGGATCCCAGCCGCCTTCGATCAGGTGGGTGGCGTACGAGCGACGCAGTGAGTGCAGGTCCAGCCCGGGGGGAGAGCTGCAGCTTCATCGGATGCAACATGCAGCACCGTCATCTGACATAATGTAGATTATCGGCAATCAATCTCAATGCAAATTGCATTGGATGCAAGGACTCGCAGCTCTGAGCGATGGCTACGTCGGCGCAGCTGGTTCGCTTGGTCGCCCCGTTTCACCATCGACGGCCATGTCTCGTTACTAGGTGACGAGATGCTGATGCTGGTTTGCTTGGGTCCGCCTGCGATTCCGCGCCGGCCTTGACCCCCGTCCGTCGATACCCTGAAAACGTCACAGTGACGAATTGATGGGGACGAGTCTCGTCTGTTAGGCGCGCACCCTGCCATCAGAGGCTGGCTGCAGTTTCGGATGCCCGGGCCGCGATGTGACGACAAGCGTGGCTCATCAGTTGGGTGTTGTCCTGTGCAACATCACCAGTGCTCAGATGCAATGTATCTTCGAGTCCGATCCGAGTGTGCAGACCTCGCTCGGCGGCGTAGCGGAGCGCCGGCCAGCAGCTAGGCCCCGATCCATGTAGCAGTATCGGTACCGTCGGATGCGCGGATTCGACGATCGAGATCATTTCGTCGGCGCAGTCGCGTACCTCGGTGTCGTCTAAATCGTCGGGCAACTCGATCAAGGCGCGCAGGCAGTTCGTTGCTTCGGCGTACCGCGCCCATGCCCGTGCTGCGTTCGGATTAAAAAGCCCGGCTTCGACGCCGATGTCGAGGTGCATGAGTGCGTCCGCGACATCGACTGCGCCCTCTTCGTGCCAGTTGACGGACGCGAAGCTCGGAGTGCTCGGCCAGGATCGGATGAGCTCCACGCGTCGTCGTGGATCGGGCTCGATCCACGCGCCGGTGGTCACGCCGACCGGCACGTCCACCGCGGACATCACTGCTGAGACGCAGCGCTCGACGTCTTCGGCTGCCAGGCTGTCGGTTCCGTCTCGGTTTTTCTGATGGAGATGCACGTTGTCGGCACCGGCTGCAACGGCATCCGCAGCTGCGCTGGCCATAGATGCGGGGTCAGTGGGCAACTCAGCGTGGGCATCTGAGTCGCGATCGCCGTTCAGGCAGGCTTGCAGCATTTCTCTTCTCCTCGATTCATTGGCAATCGAACGTGTGCTGGGCGTCGCGGTGCGTCGGGTATGCCATTCGAACGCCGCGATCACTGAGATGGCTGCTGCGGATACGGCACCGGCCCGATCCGGTGTCGTCCCATGCACCCTCACCCTTCCGTTACTATTCAAACATATGAATGGTGATCTTGGAGGTGTTCGCAATGGTCCATGACACAGATCGAAGTGGCGCTCCCGGCGCACTGGAGGACGTCAGAACGCTGGTCAACAGCTGGAGCATCCCGAACGAGACCAGGATCGCGCAGGATGAGCTCGGTGATTGGATCGCCGACCGCACGAACTGGAGAACTCGGTTTCGGTTTCTTCCTGAGCCGCAACCTGGAGATGACGAAGCGCTGGCTTCGGTACGTGACGCGATTCGGGCGGCATTGTCCGGTGACTTCGCCGGACTAGAGGTGGTCGTCGCGGATCAGCCACCGGGCATAGTCGTAGACGAAGCTGGCGTCACGTTCGTTGCCCGCCGTGAACACTCGGTCAGTGACACTGCGATCGCGGTGGTACTCACTGCGGCAGCCGATCGAACCCTGCCGCGTCTGCGTACTTGCGGTGACTGTGGTTGGGCGTTCTACGATTCATCGCGCAACAACCGCCGTCGGTGGTGTGCGATGGATCCTGCACCCGGCGGCAGGGGGTGCGGAGCGGCGGCCAAGTCGAGGAACTACCGAGCACGCAAGCAACGTGAATAACGCGGCCTGCCTCAGCTGAAGCGCCCGATCGCGTCGAGTTTCGCGAGAATCCCACCACGCGTGACAGTAGAGCTGTCCCGGTACTGATGATTCCAATAGCCATCGACTTCCCCATTGCCGTTGGCTCATATCGCTTCGGTTCGCCGAATTCAAGTGCCGGCGCAACCCCGTGGTCGTCGAAACCGACTGCGGGGCAGGCTTGATGGCACCGTCGAGGTACTCGAGTCGACCCATGGCACGGTCTCGGCCTCGTACTTTCGGTTGGGACAAGACTGGCCATCGAACCGATACGCGCACGAGGCGATGCGGCGAGGGTTGAACCCATGATCACAGTTGAGTCCCTGACCCGGAGGTACGCCGGCTTTGCCGCCGTCGACAATGTCTCCTTCACCGCCCAGCCCGGCCGCGTGACCGGTTTCCTCGGTCCGAACGGCGCCGGCAAGTCGACCACGATGCGCGTGATGGTCGGTCTGACCGTCCCGACATCCGGCTCGGCAACCATCAACGGAAAACGGTTCGCCGACCTCCCCAACCCCGGCCTCGAGGTGGGCGTCCTCCTCGACGCCTCAGCCCAGCACGCCGGCCGCACCGGCCGCGAGATCCTCACCGTCGCCGCCGACACCATGGGCCTGCCCCGCACCCGGGTCGACGAGATGATCGAGCTGGTCAGTCTGACACCCGCTGAGGCCAAGCGCCGGGTGCGCAACTACTCCCTCGGGATGCGTCAACGCCTCGGCATCGCCACAGCACTCCTCGGAGACCCCCAGGTGCTGATCCTCGACGAGCCCGCCAACGGGCTCGACCCCGCGGGGATCCGGTGGATGCGCGACCTCTTGACAGGCTTCGCCAGCCAGGGCGGCACCGTGCTGCTGTCCTCGCACCTGCTCCACGAGATCGAGGTCATTGCCGATGACCTGGTCGTGATCGGCAACGGCAAGATCGTCGCGGCCGGCACCAAGGAAGAGCTGCTGGCTGCCTCGGGGACGCTCGCCAGGTCGACGTCACCGCGTGACCTCGCACACGCATTGGAACAGGCCGGGATCCCCAGCACGATCGCCGGCGACGGCTCGGTCCGCACGGATGTCGATCCCGCTCGTGTGGGAGCCGTGGCCCTGACCGCTGGCATCGCCCTCACCGAGCTCCGGTCCGCCGAGAGCGCCGGCCTCGAAGACATGTTCCTCTCGCTCACTGCCGACACCCAACGCGAAGGAGTTGCAGCATGACCGCCACGATCGTCCCCCCGGCTACCGCCACGGCCCGCCGGGCCGCCCAGCCCATCCCCATCACCCGACTCGTCAAGGTCGAACTGCGCAAGATGTTCAACACCCGCTCCGGATTCTGGATGCTTATCAGCATCGGCGTCCTGTCGGTCATCGCTACCGGGGCGGTCATCATCTTCGCTCCCGACACCGACATCACCTACGCGAGCTTCGCGACGGCGATCGGGTTCCCGATGTCGGTGATCTTGCCGATGATCGCGATCCTGGCCGTCACTAGCGAGTGGAGCCAGCGCAGTGGGCTCACGACGTTCACGCTGGTGCCTAGCCGCGGGCACGTGATCGGCGCCAAGGCGGTCGCGACGCTCCTCGTGGGCCTCGGCTCCGTGGCCGTCGCCTTCGCGGTGGGCGCCCTCGGCAACGTGGCCGGTTCCGCACTCGCCGGCGTCGACACCGTGTGGAACATTTCGTTGTCCATGGCGCCCCAGATGGTGCTCGGCAACCTGGTCGGCATGGCGATCGGCTTCACCCTCGGTGTCGTGCTCCGCAACTCCGCGGCCGCGATCGTGGGCTACTTCGTCGTCTCACTGGTCATGCCGGGCATCCTCGTCCTCCTAGCCCAGGTGCGTTCGTGGTTCGAGGACCTGCAGCCGTGGATCGACTGGAACGAAACGCAGGTGGCGCTCTTCGAGGGCGCCACGAACACCGGTGAGGAGTGGGCGATGCTCGGCTCGACCACGATGATCTGGATCGTCATTCCTCTCGTCGTCGGGGTGCTGTTCCTGCGCCGCTCCGAGGTCAAGTAGTCACACACAGGCGGCGGTACCCGGAACTCATCTGTGCGTTCCGGATACCGCCGTTTCGGGGTGGATCGGCGCAGCGTGGGAACAGGTGACCCTGCACGGCCTCTACTCTCGGACCCGGCCGGTCTCGTAACCCCACATCGCGACCTCCACCCGGTTACGGGCGCCGAGTTTGGCCATGAGGCTGCCGATGTGGGTCTTCACCGTGCTGATGCTGATGTACAGCTCGGCGGCGATCTCTGCGTTGGTGCGACCCCGCGCGATGGTGAGCAGCACCTGCTCCTCGCGTTCAGTGAGCGGGTCGACGGGCTGGGCGGGAAGTGCCGCCCGACCTGTGCCCGCAAACGTCGACAGCAGCCGGCGGGTGATGCCGGGTGAGATGAGCGAATCACCTCGGGAGGCCGCCCGAATCGCCTCGCCGAGCAGCGCGGGTCCGGCGTCCTTCAGCAGGAAGCCAGTGGCGCCGGCCAACAGCGCGCCGTGCACGTACTCGTCGAGGTCGAAGGTGGTGATCACGACGACCGCGACCGGGTCCTCGACACCCGGCCCGGCCAGCAGACGGGTCGCCTCGACGCCGTCGAGGACGGGCATTCGGATGTCCATCAGGCACACGTCGGGCCGGAGCTCGCGGGCCAGCCGCACCGCCTCCTGCCCGTCGCGCGCCTCCCCCACGACCTCGATGCCGTCCAAAGTGCCGAGGATCAGCCGCAGTCCGGTCCGCACGAGATCCTGGTCGTCGGCGACCAGGACCCGGATACTCATGTCGGTACCCGCCGCGGGAGCGTCGCGACGACGGCCCAGCCACCTCCGGGGCACGGGCCCGCCCGGCACTTGCCGCCCACAAGCAGAGCGCGTTCGACCATCCCTGCGAGGCCGAAGCCTGCGTCCGGGTCGGGGTCACCCGGACCGGCGTCACCGTCGTCGCGGACGGTGACACTGACGGTTGACTGATCCCCTGCGACGCGCACGTCGACCAGGGTGGCGTTCCTGGCATGCCGCAGCGCGTTCGTGACCCCCTCCTGGGCGATCCGGAACACGGCGGCGTCGACCGCCCGCGGGAGTGCGGCCAGGTCACCCGTGACCGTCACCTTCACTCGGGGACCGGTTGGCGAGGCCCCGGACAGCCGCTCGAGGTCGACCACACCGGGCTGCGGGGCGTAGTTTGCCGGCGCCTTGTTGCGCAGCACGCGCACCATCGCCCGCATCTCCGCGAGCGTGCGCGACGCCTCCGCCTCGATCACCTCCAGCGCCTCGAGCGGCGACGACGGGCTGGTGGCCGCGAGCGCGCGCCCTGCCTGTGCCTGGACGGCGATGGCAGAGACGTGGTGGGCCACCGTGTCGTGCAGCTCGCGCGCCAACAGGACGCGCTCCTCCGACTTCACCTGCTCGAGTCCCCGTTCCCGGGCGTCGTGCTGGGAACGCACGGCCCAACCAAGGGCGAAGGCGGACATCAGGACAGCGACCCCGCCGATTGCGTCGGCGACCCCGGTCCAGCCGACGATGAACCCCATGGTGGCCGCGAACAGGATGATCGCCAGACCCGCCACCGCCTCTCGCCCGGAACCCCATCGGAAGAGTGCGTAAGGCAGCAGCAGGAAGTAGACCATCGTGTACACGTCGAGCGGCGGCGCGTCGGATGCGATCAGGACGATGTCGACGACAGCGACGACGCCGAAGGCGGTCGCGACCGCTGCGAGCGGGTGGGTACGTCGCCATAGCAGCAGCGGCGCCAGTCCGACCGCCAGCACCACCGACAGCCCCGGTAGCGGCATGTCCTCACGCAGGACAACCTCCAGCACCCCGGAGACCGTCACTAACGCCAGCAGCGCCCAGTCCCGCCATACCCGAACCGGTGGGGCCGAGGGCCGAGGTTCCTCCAGCAGGGACCGCAGTGGATTGCTCACCCCCTCAGCGTAGGCATTGAGTGCCGCCAGCGGACCGGCCGAAAGTCTGACCCCCAGCCGAAGGCGCGATCGGCCCCGAGCCTTACGGCCTCACCCGGCATAGCCGCCGCAAACCCGACTGCAATTCGTCACAGTGACGAAGGGCAGTCGGGTTTATCGACTGTACAGCGTCAAGAACCAGTAAGTTGGTCGAGTATTCGCCGATGTAAACGTCGTGCGGCCCGTTACGCTCCGAGTCAGCCAGTGCTTGTGGCCCAACTTTCCATCCAGAGGTTTTCGATGTTCGCCGTGCGTTCCCGATTCTCCACATTGGGATCGTCCATGCCTCGGTATCGGGGCGGTTCGGTCCCTGCCTCCGGGGCTCTTGGACCTCAATGTGCGTCGTACCCGTTTCACACAATTCTTTGTGGGTTTGGGTGTGCTGGCGATCGGCGCAATCGGACTGCTCAGCGCGCCGTCGGAGGAATACAGCGGTGGGCGCGTTGTGGTCGTCGTCGCCGTCAGTATTTCTGCACTACCGGTTGCTGTGCGCTGGTTCGTCGGCGGGTGGCCGAGCCCTCGTTGGCTGATTGCGTTCATCGTCTACTCGGACGTGTCGATCACTGTGTGTCTCCTTCTGAAAGATACCGAAATAACGGCGATCGGCGGAACGGTGCTGTTCGCGGTGGTTACCACTCTGGCCGTGGTGGCGGTGCCGCTCCTCCCCTGCCTCCTTCACATGCTGTACAGCGCCGTCGTTCTCGGCGTCGTGGCGTTGATGACTGTCCGCTCCGACGCCGCCAGCGGATGGGTCGTCGCCGCTCACAGTCTGACCATGCTGTTGATGTTCTCGGCACCGCTCATCTTGATGGTCTACGTGAGGGAACTCCGATCACGTGCGCGCGAATCCCTGGTGGATTCTCTGACCGGTTTGCACAACCGACGCGGGTTGTTTGCTGCGGTTACTGCGATCACCGTGACGATGCAGAGAATCGAACCGACCGTCCTGTGCGCCGTCGCCATCGACGTAGATGGGATGAAAGGCGTCAACGACACCTACGGACATCACACTGGCGACGCAGTGCTCGTCGACCTGGCCCAACACCTGCGTGCGCTCGCCGTCAACCGGTGGGTTGTCGCTCGCCTCGGAGGCGACGAGTTTGCGTGCGTCTCGATCGGCCAACCCGCGGATATCGCCGTTCGCAGTGATGAGCTCGTGTCGAACGTCGCGAGTGCTCGGATGATCTCTGGACTCACCGTCAGCGTCGGTGCGGCCACTGTAGACATCTCGGCCGGAGTCGATGAACATCAGACGGTGCGCGACGCGCTCAGACTGGCCGACGCCGAGATGTATCGCGTGAAAAGCAGCCGCAAGCGAATTCGGGGTCACAACGACACGGCATACCGCTGAATAGTGCCTGTACCGCGAATCTGACGCCTTCGCCCAGGTTTCAGCTGATGGGGTCGTCTCCAGGGGGCTGGACTGTCGGATCGGCTTGGAACAATCGCTGTGGTTGCGGTGATCGTCGGGGCCGAGTCGGGCATCTCGTGGCGGCGTCCTGCTCAGGCTCAACCTGTTGCTCGGTGACCTTCGGGTGCAACTCGTCGCGATCGTTATTGGTAGATCGAAATACCTAGCACAGAACGGATTTCGCGTGTTTCGTCGAAACACGGGCCCGGTTCTGCAGGAGGAGCATGCGGTAGACATTGGTCCTCCCGGCGACTCCCCCGAGACCTTCGAGCGCGCTTCGAAAAGAAGGGGAAACGGTCTGTTGAGACCAACAAGATGGACTACAGTTCGAACTTGACATCCACTCGCGTGCGACGTCACGCGTCACCAGATTAGGGGTCTTCCGACGATGTGCACTCGCGTGATGTGGCCCGATGCCAACGGTTCCGTGCTGGTCGGCCGGAATATGGACTTCCACAAGGATTTGGCGACCAACATGTGGACGCAGCCTCGGGGGATTTCTCGAGACGACGGAGTCAAGGGCACGCTGACTTGGACCTCGAAATATGGCAGCTTGATAGTCGCGTCGTTCGACCTCATCTCGGTCGACGGCTTGAACGAGGCCGGGCTCAGTGGGCACGTGTTGTGGTTGGCGGAATCCACCTATGGCGAGTACGACGAGAGCCGTACCGCGCTGAGTCAGGCTGTCTGGCTGCAGTATTTCCTCGACAACTTTGCGACCGTCGCCGAGGCCGTCGACTGGATCAATGACACCAACGTCCAGGTCGTGCAGATGCCAGATCCGACCGGTGGCAACCCTCCGACCATTCACCTCGCGCTCGATGACGCTACCGGTGATTCGGCGATCATCGAGTACTTCGACGGCCAGCCACATGTTCACCACAGCGCCGACTACCGCGTGATGACCAACTCACCGCCTTACAGCGAGCAGCTCGAACTACTCGAGCGCTGGGAGGGTCTCGGTGGCGACCAGCCGCTGCCCGGAAGCACACTGGCCGAGGCCCGCTTCGCGCGCGCCGCCTACTACGCGCAGCGACTTCCCAAACCGAAAAGCAAGGTCGAAGCAATCGCGAGCATGTTCAGCGTCATGCGCAACACCGCACAGCCCTTCCGTATCCCAGACCCGGGCAAGCCCGATGCCTCGCAGACGATTTGGCAAGTGGTGGTGGATTTGACCAACAAGCGATACGTCTACGAGTCGACCACTCAACCCAACATCGTGTGGGTGGATCTGGCCGACCTCGACTTCAGCGAGGGCAGCCCGCAGCTCAAGCTCGACCTGCAGAGCAAGCTGACGCTGGAGGGTGGTATCGCCGGCGACGTGAGCGACAAGTTCGAAGACTCCGGGCCGATGAACTTTCTGTCGCTCGTGCTTGTCGAACAGATGGACACCGCAGACACGTCCACAAGCTCGTGACGGATGAGTCCCAGGCGAATCGTCTTGCTCGTGGTGACTGGTACCTCGATGACGACGAGCTGCGTCAGCGGCGTCTCGAATGTCGGCGGAAGCTAGATTCGTTCAACGCTGCCGCCGCCGACGACGAAAAGGTTCGGACGCAGGTTCTCACGGAACTTCTCGGCGTGGTTGGCGAAGGGGCCCTGGTTGTGCCGCGATTTCGATGCAGCTACGGCTGCAACATTCGTCTCGGAGACGATACGTTCATCAATGCCGATGGGTTTCTCATGGACGATGCGCCCATCACGATCGGTGCGCACGTCAGGATCGGCCCAGGTGTGCAGCTGATGACGGCGCTGCACCCGGTGGACGATCATCGTCGACGCCGCGAAGGATGGGAACGTGCTGCCCCGATCCACATCGGTGAAAATGTTTGGCTCGGAGCCTCTGTGACAGTCGGCGCCGGCGTCTCGATCGGGCGCAACACGGTCATCGGTGCCGGGAGTGTGGTGTTGCACGATATTCCCGACCACGTAGTCGCTGCTGGATCCCCGGCGAGGGTCATTCGCCACACCCCTGTCGAACCGGATGTGAGCACTCCCCCGTGACGCCACCCCCGAGCATGCGTCGGCAACTCAGCGCAGTCGTTCGGCATCTCTCGCACGGGTCACCATGTCGTGGCACAGACGCTCCAGCTCGGCTGTGTCCGCGCCCTCGGACACGGCTGTGGCTACATCTTCCGCTGCGCACCTGACCTCGAACGCGCGGTCCATGAGTGCTGAGGCCTCGTCCGCGGAGAGTACGACGGCGTTCTCCGGAATCGAAGTCCCCTTCACCGCTGTCCTGTGCTCGTAGGCCCGTTGACGGCACGATTGCCTGCAGTAACGGCGCCGACGACCCATTCCGGCCTCCGGTACCTCCCGCCCGCACCATGCACATGCGTGAACCCGACGCGACATCACCGACATGGTCTCGAGACTACGGGTGCATGGCGTTAGAATGAACGCACGTGTGCGCGGAACCATCCGTGTCGCCGAGATGCGTCGGGAACGAATCATGTCGGCGAAGCGTTGGACAGTCGTGTAGGAAGTGCAGTTCGCGCGGTTAGTCGGCGCGCTGCACACCAGCGGAACCGAGGAGCGATCCACGGGTCTGACGGCGGACATGCATTTCGAGGGAGAGGACTTCACAATGGCAGATCGCGTTCTACGGGGTAGCCGGCTCGGTGCCGTCAGCTACGAAACCGACCGCGACCACGACCTCGCGCCGCGGCGCGCCGCGCGCTACCGCTGCGACAACGGCGAAGAGTTCGATGTTCCTTTCGCAGACGAGGCGGAGATCCCCGGCACCTGGCAGTGCCGCAACGGCCTCGAGGGCTCACTGATCGAGGGCACCGCGCCGGAAGCGAAGAAAGTCAAGCCTCCGCGTACCCACTGGGACATGCTGCTCGAACGCCGTTCGGTCGAGGAGCTCGAAGAACTGCTCAAGGAAAGAATGGACCTGCTGAAGGTCAAGCGGCGCGGAGCCTGAACCCCGCCGACTTCACGACTGCGCCGGACGATTGAAACAATCGTCCGGCGCAGTTTTTTATTCCTTTTCGAACTTCCGGTTCCTTTTTCAATGCGGCAGACGGTGCCGTAAAAAAATTGTGCAAAGCCCTTCGTCGAGATGACGAAGGTGGGGTCTCAATGCAACTATTGTGGATCATGTTCGGTGGGCACGTTTGGTAACAATTCACCGTGAACATGCGATGAATTCGTCAGCACCTTTGAGCACGACAAGCACTATGTGGATTGCACAACGAGGGGGCCACTGCACATGAGCGAACAGTCCGAGAATCAGTTGTCCTCCCTGCGCCGAGAGCTAGACGCCATCGATCGTCGTTTGCTCGAGAGCGTCCGCGAGAGAATCGACGTCTGCACACGTGTGGCGTCGGTCAAGCGTGAGTTCGACATTCCCATGATGCAGCCCGGACGGGTCGGGGTGGTACAGGAGCGTGCGCGCGAATTCGCCCGCGCTCACAACATGTCCGAAGACTTCCTCGCTGCGCTCTACGACCTCCTCATCGGCGAAGCATGCCGCGTCGAGGACCTCATTATCGACGCTGAATCGACCGCGGGCGATCGCAGGTAGGTGACCGTAATGGCTGTACGCACGCTGCTCATCGACAATTACGACTCATTCACCTACAACCTCTACAGCCTGCTGTGCGAGGTCAACGGGGTCGAACCCACTGTGGTTGCGAACGACGTCGACTGGGCTTCGCTCGATATCGACAGTTTCGACAACATCGTCGTCTCGCCGGGGCCTGGCAGTCCTCGCACAGCCCGCGACCTGGGGATCAGCGCCCGCGCAATCCTGGAAACAGATATTCCGATTCTGGGTGTGTGCCTCGGGCACCAGGCCATGTGCCATCTGCTCGGGGGCAACGTGGATCTGGCCCCCGTGCCGATGCACGGCCGCCTCTCCGAAATCTCCCACACCGGTGAACACCTTTTCGCGGGAATTCCTTCGCCGCATACGGTTGTGCGCTACCACTCGCTCACCGCAGTCTCCTTGCCCGACGAGCTCGAGCCCTGCGCGTGGACCGAGGACGGCATCGTCATGGCCGTCCGGCACCGCAGCCGACCCATGTGGGGCGTGCAATTCCATCCCGAGTCGATCAGCACCGAGTACGGTCGAGAGCTGCTGTCGAACTTTCGTGACCTGACCAGAGTGACCTCGACGGCCGGCCCCGCACCGTCGCAATCGCCGTATTTCATCGAGACACGCTCTGTTGTCGGTGAGTTCGATACAGAGCAGGTGTTCGGGACGCTGTTCGCTGCCGGTCCGAACAGTTTCTGGCTCGACGGGAGCGCGGCGGTCGAACCGAACTCTCGTTTCACCATCATGGGTGATTGCTCGGGTCCGCTCGCGGAATACGTCACCTATCGGGTCGCCGAGAGGCGTGTGGACATCCATCGCGCCGACGGCTCCCTCGTATCGGAGGAATCGACGTTCTTCGATTACCTGGATCGTCAGCTGAAGGAGCGTGCCACTCCCCCGCGCCATGATCTGCCCTTCGCGTTCTCGCTGGGCTACGTGGGATACCTCGGCTACGAGCTGAAAGCGGACGTCGGTGGGCAATTGGTACACACGGCAGCGACGCCGGATGCCTCGATGGTGTTCGCCGACCGCGCGCTCGTGTTCGACCACGAATCCGGAACGTGTTATGTCATGGCACTTGTCGTCGATCATGCGGATCCGGTGACAGCAGCGTGGTTCGATACCGTCGTCGACTCGCTCGAGGCGATGCGTGATGGCGTTCAGGCGCCTCCTCCTCAGGAAAGGCCGCTTCTCGCACCGTATTTCGAGGCGGACTTGCCGCTGCGACACGAGCGTGAGAAGTACCTTGGGCTGATCGAGCAATGCCTTGCCGAGATCCGATCGGGTGAAACCTACGAGGTGTGCTTGACCAACACCGCCACCTTCCCCGGATCCATCGACGCGTTCTCGACGTATTCGACGCTGCGCGAGATCAATCCGACACCGTACAGCGCGTACCTGGGCTTCACCGACCTGTCCATCTGCAGTGCATCACCGGAGCGGTTCTTGCGCATCGACGCCGACCGCGTCGTCGAATCCAAGCCGATCAAGGGCACTCGTCCCCGCGGCGCCACAGCTGAAGAGGATGCGAAACTTCGCGCTGACCTGGTCGGCAACGAAAAAGACAAAGCCGAAAATCTTATGATCGTCGACCTGGTGCGCAACGACCTTGCGCGAGTATGCGTGCCGGGATCGGTGCACGTGCCGAAATTGTTCGACGTCGAGACCTACGCGCCCGTTCACCAGCTGGTATCCACGGTCCGCGGACGGCTTCGAGACGACGCGTCCGCAGTGGGCTGCATCAGCGCCGCATTTCCCGGCGGATCGATGACCGGTGCACCCAAACTCCGTACGATGGCCATCATCGACAAACTCGAAGACGGCCCTCGCGGAGTGTATTCGGGGGCGATCGGCTACTTCTCGCTCACCGGAACAGCCGACTTCTCCATCGTCATCCGCACCATCGTTGCCACCGAGCACGAGGTGACCTTCGGAGTCGGCGGTGCCATCGTCGCAATGTCGGATCCCGAAGAAGAATTCGAGGAGACGATGGTCAAGGCCGTGTCGATGCGACGAGCCCTCGCCGCACCGACACGCGCGCGCAACCGCGACAACTAGCGATCGCGACAACCAGCAACAGAACGACGAGAGCCGGAAGGACACCGAGGTGTCCTTCCGGCTCACACGCCGACAGGATCGGTCAGGGCGTGGTGAAGTACTCGAACACTGCGGGCTGAACCTCGGGGTTGGCGTTCGCAGTACCGATGATCGTGCCTGCAACCGCGCCGATAGCCGTTCCAATGATGCAGCCGGAGATGAAGTTCGGGAAGATCGACACACATCCGATCGCGAAGCCCAAGCCAGCGCCGACCGCTGTGCCGATGGCACCGCCGTTGGTGTAGCCGATCGCGAGCTGGTTGATCATGTTGTCGAATGCGGCCTGCTTGCTGACAGGTTCGGCGACCTCGGTGAGCAGCGCCGCGGGCTGAGGTGTCAGAAGCAATTCCCGATCGCCCTCGAGCAGCGGCGCGATGGAGTAAGTGGCGCCGTTCAGTGAGTAGGTCAGCGGCAGTGTTGCCAACACGGCCCCGGAATCACCGACGACGGAGACCGTGTCGGCTGTGGTGTCGATGCGGAACGCACCTGCATCGAGCACGGTCTTCGTCGAACCGTCCAGTTCGACGGTGGTCTGGTAGCCGATCGACTCTGCCGGCTCGGCAGCTGCGGTTCCCCCACCCACTGCGACGGTCACCGAGGCAGCCGCCAGCACCGTGGCTGCCATCGTTGTCACTGACTTCATTTTTCTCACAGGCATCCCCAGACCGTAGGCGAACGAACAGGTGCATTTTCAGGCCAATGATATCCCTGGCTGACGGTTTCACATTGCAGAAACATCATGTCGAAAGATAGTTCTCGAGTGCGGTTCCGATTTCGGCGAGAACCTCGGGTTCGATCATTTGATTGTGCGCACAATCGATCGAACGAATCGCAAGCTTTCCGGTCACGAATTCATTCCATTTTTCCGGATCACGCCTAATTCCGTCGCCGGACCCCTTTGCTGCCGCGAAGAACAGAATATCGCCGTCGAATACGTCGGGCTCGAAACTGCTCATGATGGCCGTCGAATTCGCAAAGCCGTCGTTGATGCGTTCGAGATGCCCCGGCGTCAGACCCGTCTGCTGCCCGAACGAGGTGTCCAGCAACTCGACGGCGCCCTCGTATGTCAGCGGCGCTCCCCCGGTCGCACCGGTGACGTCGAGGCCCAGCCCTGCCAGTAGCTCCTCGACACTGAGCTTGCCCTGCGGCATTGCATCGGAAGTATCGACATAACTGTCCATGATGGTCAGCGAGTCGACCTTCTCACCGGCCCGACGTAGCTCCACCGCCACCGCGTGTGCAATGGCCCCACCCAGCGACCAGCCGAGCACGTTGTACGGACCATTCGGCTGCACACGGCGGATCTCTGCTGCATACCGGCTCGCCAGAGCCTGGATCGAGTCGAATGTTCCACCCTCGGCGATGCTCGGCAGTTGTATGCCGTACCCCGGCCGGTCCTCGGCCACGTGGCGAACGATGCCGGCATAACCCCAGGACAAGCCGATTCCGGGATGAATGCAGAACAGGGGACTTGCCGTGCCCTCCGCGCGAAGCGGAATCACCACCCCGAAGGTGCTGGTCAGACCTGCCGCAGCGTCCGTGTCGCCACCGTCGATACGCGCCGCCAAGCCTGCGGCCGTCGGATCGAGGAACAGCGACTGCAACGGCACCCGCACCCCGGTGGCCGTCTCGAGCGCGGGCACCACCCGTGTCGCGACGAGTGAGGTACCGCCCAGGTCGAAGAAGTTGTCGTCGACGCCGACCAGTTCCACTCCGAGTATGTCGGCGAAGACCTCGACGACCGCGTGCTCGGTCGCGGTGGACGGTGCGCGGTACGCCGCGGTGCTGGTGGCGAGTTCCGGCACCGGCAATGCTCGGCGATCGAGCTTGCCGACGGGTGTCAGCGGAATCTCGTCGAGCATCACGATCGCCGTCGGCACCATATGACGCGGCAACACCGCGGCCACATGCTCGGTCAGCTCCGAGGAGTCGACCGAACAACCTTCGGCAACTCGCACGTAAGACACGAGCACGGTGTCCCCGGACGGCGCGGTGTGCCCGACTGTCGCAGCGAAGCTCAGCGCGTCGTGGTCGGTGAGCACGGAGTCGATCTCGCCGAGTTCGATTCGGAAACCGCGAACCTTGACTTGGAAGTCACTGCGCCCGACGAACTCGATGGTGTGATCGGCGGTCCACCGCACTAC
>ENA-OQTX01000115-OQTX01000115.1-marine-metagenome-genome-assembly--contig:-NODE-115-length-20942-cov-6.243374_pt1 | contig 20942 bp, 20 predicted proteins | sample MGYA00240992_ERZ505281 | MGnify/ENA primary metagenome ERZ505281 (study PRJEB26146, sample SAMN05422147) | marine metagenome | isolation source: South Atlantic Ocean | place: Atlantic Ocean:South Atlantic... | reverse complement strand
CAGAATTATGGCGGAGAGGGTGGGATTCGAACCCACGAATGAGTTGCCCCATTGCTGGTTTTCAAGACCAGTGCTTTCAACCGCTCAGCCACCTCTCCGAAGTGTAGTTATATGGGGACTTTAATATATTTTTTAAGAATTTTACACAACCTCAATATTAATTTATCTCGCTTCGTACATGTTTAGTACATGTTTGTCCTATGAAATCCTATAATTAGACTAGACTGACTTGCTCTAATAATTTTGCTAGGATTATTTGAAATGCAGAAACTATCTCTATACGTGTTTTTAGTTTTATTTTTTTTCAATATAAATTTTGTTAATGCTGAAAATATAAGGCATGCATATTTTGCCGGAGGGTGTTTTTGGTGTATGGAGGAATCTTTTGAAAAGGCAAGCGGTGTACGGGAAGTCATTTCAGGCTATTCTGGAGGAAACCTACCTAATCCAACCTATAAAGAAGTCACTTATAAAAATACTGGCCATTTTGAAACAGTGAAAATAATCTATGACCAAAGCAAGATTAGTTTTGAACGCTTACTAAATTTATATTGGATGAACATAGATCCTTTTGATGACGCGGGTCAATTTTGTGATAAAGGACTTAGCTATAGAACAGTTGTATTTTATCAAAATAATTTGCAGAAACAGTTAACAGAAAAATCAATAAAGAAGATTGAAAAAAAATTTAATGGAAAGAAAGTTGTGACGTTTGTAAGAAAATTTGAAAAGTTTTATCCAGCTGAGAACTATCACCAAGACTATTATCAGGAAAGTTTTATTAATTATTTAATGTACAAAAAGGCTTGCGGTAGAGAAATACAATTAAAAAGAATATGGCAATAATGAAAAAACTATTTCTATACGTGTTTTGGTTTTATTATTATTGGCTTAATTACAATAAAATTTAACCTTAATATAAAAATCATAATTTTTTTGAAATTTCCATTCTATCTGCACTCCAAATAACTAAAGCTATAATTGCTAAAAAAGGTAGGCATACTAAGTTTATAGTTTGCCAACTTATCATATTAAGGAAGTATCCTGCTGAAAGTGCTCCCACTGCTTGTGTGCTAAATACGGTAAAATCATTAAATGCTTGAGCTTTATATTTTTCTTCTGATCTGTAACTAATAACAAGTAAGCTTGTTCCTGAAATAAACAAGAAATTCCAACCTATGCCAAGAAATATTAATGCAAATAAGTAATTTAAAAATGTTTGATCAAGATAACTTACGAAAATACAAATTGCAAAAAAAGATACTCCGAAATACATAATTATAGTATGTCCGTACTTTTGAATTAAACGTCCCGTAATTAACGAAGGTAGAAACATGCCAACGATATGCCATTGGATTACAATTCCTGTTTCATTTAAACTAAACTTATTAATAATATTCATACTTATGGGTGTTGCGGTCATTAAAAAAGCCATAATTGCATAAGCAAAAGCGGAGACGATAATTGCTTGCAAAAATCTTGGTTGTAAAATTAATTCTTTATAACTTCTTCCTTGAAAGGATTTATTTTCTTCAGCTTTATTTACATTTTTGAAGAAAGTTAAAAATATTGCTGGCAATATAGTCAAACACGCCAGAGATAGATATGACCCCACATAAAGTTTATCAAAAATTAAATCTTTAGTTAAATTTGCAACATTGGGTCCTATAAAAGCAGATAAAATTCCAGCTAATAAAATCATTGAAATTGCTCTTGGTATCTTCTCTTTGTCAACACTTTCGCTAGCGGCAAATCGATATTGGTGAACAAAAGCTGACCCCATTCCCGTTAACAAGCAAGAAATACAAAAAAGCACAAAACTTCCAATACTGATTGAATAAGCTGCAAGAAGAGAAAAAAGAGAACTAGCTATTGATGCGCTTATAAAACCAAATTTACGACCGAACTTACTCATTATATAAGATGCAAAAACAGTGAAAATTGCAGTTCCAATAATAAATAATGTGGGAGGTAATGTTGAAAGGGTTTTTATTGAAATAAGTTGAGAACCGATAATTCCACCTAATAAAACATTAACAGTAGCGGCGGTAAAACCAAATACTTGGCTTAAAGTTAACAGCCATAAATTGCGGTTATTCATAAAATTGATAAATCACTTTTATTCTAGTTTTATGTTCATTTAAATATAAAATAGTAAATTAATGTATATCTATTTTGTTTGTTCTGTTTGATTCTAGATAAATTAAAGTTATAACTTCAAAAAGTCTTAGAATGATAATTTCAAAAACACCATACAGAATATCTTTTTTTGGTGGAGGATCGGATTACCCTTCATGGTATATTAGGAATGGTGGAGCCGTATTATCAACAACAATTGATAAATATATATATATTTCATGTAGATATCTTCCACCTTTTTTTGAGCACAAGTATCGTATTGTTTGGTCTCAAATGGAAAATGTAAAAGCAATAAATGAAATAAAACATAGAGCAGTAAAAGAAATGTTAAAATATTTTAAAATTAAAAGTGGTTTAGAAATTCACTATGATGGTGATCTTCCAGCAACAAGTGGAATGGGTTCCAGTTCTGTTTTTGTAGTTGGATTGATGAATTTACTTAATAATTTTCAAGGAAAAAAAATTAAAAAAAAAATGCTGGCACAAAAAAGTATTCATTTTGAACAAAAAATTTTAAAAGATGTTGTGGGCTCACAAGATCAAGTAGCAGCTACTTATGGAGGATTTAATAAAATAACTTTTAAAACCGGAGGAGGATTTAATGTACATCCAATCTCTATTAAAAAAAAAACGCTTGACAAACTTAATAGAAATTTATTGTTAGTTTATACGGGTATTTCAAGAACAGCCCATGATATAGCAAAAGGTTACATCAACAAATTACATAAATCCAAAAAGTCTCATATTTTACAAATAATAAGTCTCGTTGGAGAGGCAGAAAAAACTTTAAGAAAAGGAGATGTTAATAATTTTGGAAAATTATTACATGAGTCTTGGTTAGAAAAAAAAAGCCTTAGTTCATCCATTACTAATTCTTCTATAGATGAAATTTATAATAATGCAATTAATAAAGGTGCTTTAGGAGGAAAATTGCTTGGAGCAGGAGGCGGGGGGTTTTTTTTATTTTATGTTCCTTATTTTAAACAAAAAAACTTTATTAAGCACTTTAGAAAATTAATAACTATTCCTTTTAAATTTTCATCAGAGGGAAGTACAATATTGTTTAAAAATATTGATAAAAAAATAATTTAGTAATTAATAATTTAAATTTAAATGCAATTTTCTCACCCATTAATGCACAATAATTTTACAAAAGCAGACATGAACGCTGCAATAAAATTGTTTAAGCAGAAAAATATAATTTTAACTCAATCCAAATATGTTAAAAAGTTTGAAAAAAAATGGTCAAAATGGCTCGGAGTTAAATATAGCGTATTTGTAAATTCAGGATCTTCAGCAAATCTTTTAACAATGACAGTATTAAAGATACTATATGGTAAAGGGGAAATTATATTACCACCCTTAACATGGGTTTCAGATATAAATTCAGTAATTCAAAATAATTTCAAGCCAGTTTTTGTGGATATAAACCCAAAGAATTTGTGTATGTCAGAAGAAGAAATAGTTAAAAAAGTAAATAAAAATACTTTAGCTGTTTTTATGACTCACGCTCAAGGATTTAATGGCTTAACGTCAAAATTAATTTCTTTTTTAAAAAAAAGAAAAGTCCTATTAATTGAAGATGTAAGCGAATCTCATGGGGCAACTTTCAATAAAAAAAAATTAGGTACATTTGGTAAAATTTCTAATTTTTCATTTTATTATGCTCATCATATGTCAACTATTGAAGGGGGCATGATATGCACAAATGATAAAAAAATTTACGAAATTGTAAAAATTTTGCGATCACATGGAATGGCAAGGGAATCAAACAGTTCTGTTTTTGAAAAAAAAATGATTAAAACATATCCAAAACTGTCTCCAAAATTTATTTTTTTGTACTCAGGTTATAATTTCAGAAATAATGAAGTGGGTGGAGTTATTGGCTTAAATCAATTGAATTCATTAGATAAAAATAACAAAAAGAGAAAAGAAAACTTTAAATTTTTTTTAAAATTGCTTGATCAATCAAAATATAGAACAGATTTTCAACTTGAGGGAAGTTGTAATTACGCTTTTCCAGTTATTTTAAAAAGAAAAAGTTTAAAATCCAGAAATGTTTTTGAAAAAACACTTTTGGAAAATAAAATTGAGTTTAGAAGAGGTAACGCAGGTGGAGGTAATCAATTAAGACAGCCTTATTTGCAAAAATTTGTTGAGAATGTAAACTTAAGTAATTTTAAAGAAGTTGATCACGTTCATTTTTTTGGATATTACATAGGAAATTATCCTTCCCTCTCAAAGGTAAAAATAAAAAAAATTTGCAATATATTAAATTGTATAAAGATATGACAAAAAAAATTTTAATTACAGGTGGAGCTGGATATATAGGCTCAATGTTAACATCACAATTAGTCAATCTTGGTTATGAAGTTACAGTTATTGATTTATTAAAATTTTCATCAAATTCATTGAATCATCTTCATTTTTTTAAAAATTTTAAGTTAATAGTAGGAGATGTTAGAAGTAAAAGTTTAATTAGAAAAGAGTTAAAAAAAAACGAATATATAATTCCCTTGGCAGCTTTAGTAGGCGCTCCATTGTGTGAAAAAAACAAAAAAGAGGCAATTTCTGTTAATTTAGATTCAATTAAATTATTAATGAAATATATAAGTAAAAAAAATAAAATAATCTATTTAACATCTAATTCTGGGTATGGGGTTGGAAAGAAAAACAAATTTTGTGACGAGAAATCTCCATTAAATCCTATTTCTCTATATGGTAGAACTAAAGTAGAAGCAGAAAAAATAGTTATGAGATCTAAAAATGTAATCTGTTTTAGGCTGGCAACTGTTTTTGGGTATTCATACCGAATGAGGACAGACCTTTTAGTAAACAATTTTGTCTTTAACTCAATTAAAAAAAAAGAATTAAAACTCTTTGAACCTCATTTTAGAAGAAATTTTATACATGTTAAAGATGTAGTTGATGGTATCTTATATTCGATAAAAAATTTTGAACGTTTGAAATCCAATGTATATAATTTAGGCTTGTCATCTGCTAATCTAAGTAAGTATATGTTAGCAAAAAAAATTAAACAAAAATTAAAATATTTAAAAATTAAAATTATAAAAAATATAAAAGACCCCGATCAAAGAGATTATTATGTCAGCAATAAAAAAATAGAAAAAAGAGGTTTTAAAGCAAAAATTAAAATCGAAAGTGGAATTGATGAATTAATAAATGTGTTCAATAATACCAAAGAAAATATTATTAATAATTATTAACAATTTCTTTATCTATGCTTTTAATCTGATCATATATTATGTCATTAAAATTAAATGAGATTTCGGTTAAAGGTTATGAAAAAGTATTACATGCAACTAACGAAACTACAAAGTTGGATTGTATAATATCAATTCATAACACTAAACTTGGGCCAGCATTAGGAGGTGTTCGATCATGGAGTTATAATAGTTTTGATGAACAAAAGGCAGATGCTTTAAAACTTTCAGAAGCCATGACACTTAAAAATAGCATTTGTGGAATAAATTTTGGAGGTGGAAAAGCAGTACTTAATCTTAAGAACACAAAGAAAACACCTGGACTTTATCAAAGTTACGCTGAAGTAGTTGAGGCCTTACAAGGTGATTATTTTACAGCAGGTGACGTAAATACATTTAAAGAGGATCTAATCGAGTGTTCCAAAGTAACGAAGTATGTTTACGGAATTAATGTTGAAACTTCTGCCCCAACTTCGATAGGTATATTTAATGCTATTAGATCCACAAATAATTTTATTAATGGTAACAATGATATAAAAGGCATTCATGTTGCAATTAGTGGAGTTGGAAAAGTTGGCGGTAAGTTGGCAAAATTACTTGTTGAATCTGGAGCCAGAATCACAGCAGCAAGTATTAATCTAGAATTAATTAAGGAATTAAAAAAAGAAATTAAGATAATGGAAGTAAGTCCTGAAAATTTATATAAAACTAATTGTGATATAATTTCACCGTGTGCTTTAGGTGGAGTAATTAGCGCATCAACTAGAAATAAACTCAAATGTAAAGGTATAGTGGGTGCTGCAAATAACCAGCTTGATAATTCTGAAACAGGCGAATGGTTATTGAAAAATAATATTGTATATTCACCTGATTATCTTGTTAATTCTGGTGGTGTTATTGCAATTGCTTCTGAAATTAATGAGACAGAAAACTTGTTAGAAAAACAATTAGAGAAAATTGGTGATCGTCTTAAACTTGTTCTTACAGAAAGTAAGAAAAATAACGAATCAACCGATTCAGTTGCAAAGCGTATTGCTTGGGAACGTATAAACAGTTCTGAAGTAAACGAAATCTAAAAAAAATAGTTAAATCAAATCTCATGTGATAATAAAAACTTATGTCATTTTTTTCCAAAATTATAACCTTATTGTTTTTGTTTAAAGTTTTAATTTTTAATTCAGTTTTTGCAGCTACTTTAGATACTGATTTTGAAACTTGGCTAATTTCATATAAAAAAATTGCTTTAAAAAAAGGTATTTCGCAAAAAACTATAGATGTTGCTTTTAAAAACGTAAAATTTCTAGAGCAAGTTATTAAGTATGATCGTAAACAACCTGAATTTTTTGAAGATACAGTTACATATGTTAGCAAAAGAGCTACTGATTCTAAAGCCAAAAAAGCTGAGGAATTATTAAAAAAAAATACGCATTTATTTAGTGAGATAGAAAATAAGTTTAAGGTAGAAAAAGAAATTTTATTAGCCTTGTGGGGGATAGAAACACATTTTGGAAAACATGTTGGTAAGATGGACATTATCTCTTCACTAGCTACTTTAAGTTATGATAAGCGTAGAAGAGATTTTTTTTCTTCGCAATTACTCACTTTATTAAGATTGATTGATAAAAAATTAATTGATCCAAGTAAACTTTATGGGTCCTGGGCAGGCGCCTATGGTAATTTTCAATTTATGCCATCTAGCATTAGCAGGTATGCTATTGATTATGATGGAAATAATAAAATTGAATTAAAGATATCACTTGCAGACTCTTTGGCTTCAGCCGCAAACTATATTAATAAAATTGGTTGGGAAAAAGGACAACCTTGTTTTTATAGGGTAAAATTAACAAAAAAAGTGAAAAAGAAATATATTAATTTATCGGCTAGAAAGATCTCTCATAAATTAAAAATTTCAAAATGGAAAAGTAAAGGTGTTGTTAACTTTGATGGATCTGAATTAAAAACTAATCTTAAAGCTGCTTTAATTTTGCCTGATGGAAAACCAGAAACGCCAACATATTTAGTTTTCGATAATTATGAAAAAATTTTAAAATGGAACAGGTCTCTAAGATTTGGAATTAGCGTTTGCACATTAGCAGGGATGATAAAAACATGAACTTAACAAAAAAAATTATATTATTTTGCGCCATCTTGTTGTTGAGTGCTTGTGCCGAATATAAAACTGATAAACCCAAAGAAGCAAAAGAAAGAAAATTTTATTCATCAAAAGGATTCGCGCTGATCTATAGTGATAGTCTCTTTGAACAAGGCGGTATTGATAAAGAATTAAATAATAATGAAATAATCGACAATAAATTAAATAATGAACAAATAATAGCTCTACACTCATCATTAAAAAAAAATACTCTTATTAAAATTATTAATCCCGATACTTCAATAGTTGTTGAGACAAAAATTTTTAGAAGGGCCGATTATCCAAATATATTTAATATAGTTCTGAGTAAAAAAATTGCCACAATTTTAGAATTAAATTTAGACAATCCTTACGTTGAAGTTTTTGAAGTCAAAAAAAATAAAACTTTTATTGCTAAAGAAGGTAATATTTTTGAAGAAGAAAAACAGGTTGCAGAATCTGCTCCAATCGACGAAATTAAAATGGATGATTTATCTGAAGAACAAATTGATATAAAAAAAAAAATTGATAAAAAAAATAATTTTGTCTTAGTTATATCTGATTTTTATTATTATGATTCTGCTCAAAATTTAAAAGAAGAATTAATGAAAAAAACACAAATAAACAATTTTTCGGTAAAAAAAATTAACGATACAAAATACAGGCTTTCAGTTGGCCCTTTTAAAAATTTTAACGCTTTAAAATCAATTTATATTAGTTTAAATAATTTAGGTTTCGAAGGTATAAATATATATAGAGTGCAGGAATGAAATATTCTAAAATTTTTTTATTTTTTTTTATTTTTTTACTTTTTCATCAAAAAGCCTATTCAAAAATAGAAGTAGATGCCAGCTATATAATATTACAAGATCATCTTTCTGGTGAAATTCTTTATGAAAAAGATGCAGATGCTCAAATCTATCCAGCATCAATGACCAAAATAATGACAACGATTGTTACTTTTGACTTACTTAAAAAGGGAGAAACTTCTTTAGATGAAATGATCACTATTTCCGAAAAAGCTTGGAGAATGTCACAAAGCGGTTATTCATCAATGTTTATAATGTTAAACGACCAAGTATCAGTTGAAGATTTACTTAAAGGAATAATTATAGTTTCGGGTAATGATGCGTGCGTTGCTTTGGCCGAAGGTTTATCCGGAACCGAAAAAGAATTTGTTATCCTGATGAATGAAAAAGCAGAAGAAATTGGATTGGAAAATACAAATTTCAACAATTCTTCAGGAATAAATGATGTAAATAATTATTCTACCGTTCGAGATATTTTAAAGATGTCTAGATATATGATTCAAAATTATCCTGAATATTATTCATATTATAAGGATACTTCTTTTACGTGGGATCGCACTGGTGGTGATCCTATTACCCAAGGAAATAGAAATCCTTTGTTGTATAAAAATATTGGTGCAGATGGAATAAAAACTGGATTTTTGACTGTAGAAAAATATTCTCTAGCATCATCGATCAAACATGGCGATAGAAGAATTAATGCAGTAGCAAGTGGATTTAAAACTATAAATTCCAGATCAAGAGAGTCTGTAAAAATATTGACTTGGGCATTAAGAAGTTTTGATACTATTCAAGTTGCTAAAAAAAATGAAGTAATTGCTAGTTTAGATGTTTGGTTAGGTAAAAAAAATAAAGTTGAAGCGCTTGTCCTAGAAGATATTTACATGACAGTTCCAAAAAGAAAAAAAAAAATAATTAAAGCTGTTATTGAATATAATACACCTATAGAAGCCCCGATAGCAAAAGGTGATAAACTTGGATCATTGAATATATATGTATCTGGAGAATTAAAAAAAAAAATTGATGTTTTGTCTGGAGAAGAAATAAAGAAAGCGAATATTTTTTCAAGATTATTGAAATCTTTTAATTTCCTAGTATGGGGAAATGTATAAAAAAAAATCTCTTTTTGTGACATTTGAAGGAATAGAAGGCTCAGGAAAATCTTATCAAAGTAAAAAGTTATTTAAAAAAATTAAAAGTATGGGACTTCCTACAATTTATACAAGAGAGCCCGGAGGTACAAAAGCTGCGGAAAAAATAAGAGAAGTTATACTTGAAGATTATTTTCATCCAGATTTTAAAGAAAAATTTAACAAATATACAGATACTTTACTTTATCTAGCAGCAAGAAATGAACATATAGAAAAAAAATTAAAACCAGCAATTTTTAAAAAGAAAATTATTATATGTGATCGATTTATCGATTCTACGTTAGCTTATCAAGTTTATGGGAAAGGAGTGAATAAAAGTTTGGTTGATTCTGTTCATAAATATATTTTGGGAAGTATAAAACCTGATCTGACTTTTATACTAAAAGCTAATATATCAAAAGCTATGCAAAGATTAAAAAAAAGAAAAAAGAAAAATAGGTATGATAAATTTTCCAAAAACTTTTATGATAAAGTTCAGAAGGCTTTTTTAAAAATAGCTAAGACAGATAAAAAAAAATATATAATTATAGATAATTCTCTTGATACACCAGAAACAGAAAAAATAATATTTAAAAAATTTATTAAAGTTTTTAATAAATGAAAACAACAAACGAAGATATAGAAATCGTACCGGCAAAAAACCAACTACGCTTATTTGGTTTTGAAGATTATTTTAATTCCTTTATTAAACTTTATGAAAAAAAGAAACTGCCTAATAGTATACTATTGAGTGGACCAAAAGGTTTAGGTAAATCCACATTTGCATATCATATTATTAACTATCTTTTATCAAATAATGAGGAAAGAAAATATTCTACTAAAGATTTTGTCATAGATGAAACTAACTTAAGCTATAAACTTTTAAGTACAAACGTACACCCTAATTTTTTTTTAATTGAAAATAATTTATTAGAAAAAGATATTAAAATTGAGCAAATAAGAAATTTATTAAAATTTCTTAATAAATCCACTTATACAAGAAATCTAAAGGTTATTATGATTGATAATGCTGAAAATCTAAATTTAAATTCATCAAATGCACTATTAAAAGCTATAGAAGAACCTCAAAATAATACCTTTTTTTTTATTATTCATAATAGTGCATCGAAAATTTTAGATACAGTAAAATCACGTTGTACTGAATTTAAATTTGCTCTTACTACATCTAAGAAAAAAAATATTTTTGCGAACATTATTAGACAATACAAAAATGAATTTGAAATAAATGAAATAATAGAAAATTATTATTTTGATACACCTGGAAACTTAGTTAAATATTTATTAGCCTTAGATAAAGCAAATATAAGTATTACAGAAAATACGCTAAAATGCATTTATCATTTTATTGAAAAATATAAGAATGAAAAAAATCCAGAAACTCTTTCTTTTCTCTCTCTTTTTATCGAAAAGTTTTATAATGAATTATGTTTGAATAATAATAAAAATTTAAATAGTTACTTTTTTAATCAATCAAAAATTTTAAAACAAATTGATGAAATGAGAAGATTTAATTTAGATGAAAAAAATATTTTTATTTGGATTAAAGATATTTTACAAAATGAAGCAAAATAACTTTTATATAACTACACCAATTTATTATCCTTCTGGACAACCCCATATGGGACATGCTTATTCAAGTATCTTGGCTGATGTTTTCGCAAGATTTTACCGAAACGACAATTGTAAAGTTTTTTTCTTAACAGGAACTGATGAACATGGCCTTAAAATTCAAAAAGCTGCTGAAAAAAATGGTTTAGAACCTTTAATTTATTGCGACAAAATATCTAAAGTATTTAAAGATTTAACAAAAAAATTAAATTTGTCTAATGATGATTTTATTAGAACAACAGAAAAAAGACACTATAAAGCGGTATATGATTTATGGAATAGACTAGTTAAATCCGGTGATATTTATTTATCAAAATATAAAGGTTGGTACTCAGTATCTGATGAAGCCTATTATGCTTCAGATGAAATTGTTGAGAAAAATGGAAAAAAATTTTCAACTTTTTCTGGTTCAGCAGTAGAGTGGGTTGAAGAAGATTCCTTTTTTTTTAAACTATCTTCTTGGGAAAAAAAATTATTAGAATTCTATGATAAAAATGAAAAATTTATACTTCCTATTTCAAGAAGAAATGAGGTCATTAATTTTGTAAAAAGCGGACTTAAAGATTTATCGGTAAGCAGAACATCGTTTACTTGGGGTATTAAGGTACCAAACAATGATAAACATGTAATTTATGTGTGGTTGGATGCATTAACAAACTATTTAAGTGCTCTTAATTTTCCTAATACTAATGATGTGCTTTATAAAAATTTTTGGCCTGCATCATTACATGTAATTGGAAAAGATATTCTAAGATTTCACGCAATTTACTGGCCAGCTTTTTTACTTGCCGCAGGTATAAAGCCGCCAAATAGAGTTTTTGGTCATGGGTGGATATTATCTGGTGATGAAAAAATGTCTAAATCCAAAGGTAATATTTTAAACCCATTAGAAATAATTGATACCTACGGAATCGATGAACTTAGATATTATTTGATGAAAGAGGTATCCCATGGTAGCGATGGAAGCATTTCATTAAAAAGTCTAGAAAGTTGTATTAATAGCGATTTAGCAAATAACTATGGCAATTTATGTCAGAGAGTTTTTTCTTTCATAAAAAATAATTGTAAAAACAAAGTTAGCAAAACAAAAAATATATCAAATTCTGATAAGAGATTAATTGAACAAACAAAGGTTTTAACTAAAGATTTAAAAAACGAAATGAATAACCAAAATCTTAATAATTACATAAAATCCGTTATAAATATAAGTTTTTTGACAAATAAGTACATCAATGATGAAGAACCGTGGAAACTTAAAAAAAATAATATTGAACAAATGAATAATATTTTACATATAGCTCTAGAGCAAATTGCAAAAATTTCTATTTTGTTAAGTCCTATTATTCCTAATGCATCTGCAAAAGTTTTGAATGCATTAAATATAAATACTGAATTAAAAAATTTTTCATTTTTAGACGGTAAAAATATAATAACTGATGAAATTAAGATTAAAGAATTAGATATATTGTTTAAAAAAATCACTAAATGATTACCGATTCACACTGTCATTTAGACTATCCAAACCTTTACAATCAATTAGATGATGTGGTTAGAAGAGCCGAATATAATCAAGTTAAATATTTACTTACAATTTGTACAACATTAGAAAGTTTTGAAAAAATTAAATTAATAGTAGAAAAATATAAAAATATTTATGGAACATTTGGTATTCATCCCCATGAATCGAAAAAATATACAAATATAGATTCCAAATTTATTTTCAAATTAAAAAACAAATATAAAAAAATCATTGGAATTGGTGAAACTGGTCTTGATTTTTACTACAATCATAGTGATAAAAAAATTCAAAAAGAAAGTTTTGTTGAACACATATCTGCAGCTTCTCAACTAAATATACCTGTTATTGTTCATTCGCGTAATGCAGAAACTGATACTTATGAAATAATAAAAAGTGAAAAAAAAAATTCTAATTTAAAAGTTTTAATGCACTGTTTTACTGGTTCCAAAGATTTTGCAAAAAAACTTATAGATTTAAACTGCTATATTTCTGTAAGTGGTATTATCACTTTTAAAAACTCAGCAGAACTAGATGATACGATATCATCTATTCCAATAGAAAATTTATTAGTCGAAACTGATTCACCTTATTTAGCCCCTATACCTTACCGAGGCAAGTCTAACGAACCATCATACATTGTGCATACTGTGGAAAAATTGTCTCAAATTAAAAATGTTTCAAAGGAATATGTTATGTCTAACACAACTAATAATTTCAAGAAACTTTTTAAATTGATATGAAGGCAAAGTTAATTATTTTAGGCTCAGGTAATTCCATGGGTGTTCCAAAAATTGACGGATCTTGGGGTAATTGTAATAAAAGAAATAAAAAAAATATCAGAACAAGATGTGCGGCTATTATTTTAAAAGGCAATAATTCAATATTGATTGATACTTCTCCTGACATAAAAAATCAATTAATTGCCAATAAAATAAAGAATTTGTCTTCAGTAATTTACACGCATGAACATGCTGATCAAACTAGTGGATTGTTTGAATTAAGACCCTTTTTTTGGAAATATAAAAAGAAAATAAATATTTATGGTAATTTAAAAACTATTAATCACTTAAAAAAAAGATTCGATTATTGTTTTAAATCATTTTCTGGTTATCCAGCAATTGTAAAAGGCAATATAATAAAAAAAATATTTTCTTTAGGAAAATACAATGAAAAGATTAATTTTAATACAAAGCAAGTAACACACGGACTTATAAAGACTACTGCTTACTTTTTTGAGAACACAGCTTATATAAGTGATTGTAATGACCTGTCTATCGTTAACATGAAAATATTCCAAAATTTAAAACATTTAGTAATTGATTGTTTGAGAATAAAAAAAAGTCCTGTTCACTTTAATTTAGATGAGGCTCTTTATGTGCATAGTTGTTTAAAGCCTAAAAAAACTATTCTTACTAATCTTAATAGTGATCTTAACTATGATTTTTTGTTGAAGAGGCTTCCAAAAAATGTTTTACCAGCTTATGATGGTTTAAAATTAAATTTATGAAAAAAATTTCTATTCTTTTACCTTATAAAGAAAATTTTTCACCCCGATACGCTGGAGCGGTATCGCTCTTAGTTAACGATACAGTTCTTTCTAGCAAGTATAAGAATAATACTACAGTTTATGGATCAACTGATTTTAAAGAAAAGTTTTATGCAAATTACAAAAATATAAGTTTTAATAAATATTTTTTTGAAAGTTCTAATATTAAATATGCTCATCATTTTTTAAAATTGGAAAGTAAAAATAAATCGGATCTTATTGAAATTCATAATAGACCTGCTGTTTTTAATTATTTAGCTTCCAGAATTGGCAAAGATAGGAAACTAATTTTATACTTTCATAACGACCCACTCTCGCTTCGTGGATCGCTTACAATTGATCAAAGAATAAATATTTTAGAAGAAGCTAGTTCTATTATATTTGTTAGTGAATGGACTAAAAATAGGTTTTTCAAAGATTTAAACATTTCTTCTAATCATGAAAAAGTTTATGTTGTTTATCCAAGCGTCAACAAAAATAAATTTTGTAATAATAAAGAAAAGATTATATTATTTGTTGGTAAATTGAACCGTTCTAAAGGTTATGATTTATTTTGTTCTTCAGTTATAAAAATTTTAGATAAATATCCACATTGGAAAGCATATGTTATTGGAGACGAACCTAGGGAAAAATTCGATTATAATCATGACAGATTATTTAAATTAGGATTTTTAGCTCACAAGAAAGTTTTAAATTATTATAGTAAAGCCAGTATTGCCGTAGGATGTTCACAGTGGCAAGAGCCCCTAGGTAGAATAGGTTTGGAGTCTAGTAGTAGAGGATGTGCTACTATTGTAAGTAATAGGGGAGGGCTACCCGAAACGATATCCCACGGAATTATACTAAATGATTTAAGTGAGGAAAGTCTTTTTTCATCATTGGAAAAATTAGTTACTGATAACAAATATAGAAAAAAAATCTGTAAACTTTCATATAGCAATTTTTCAAAAAATTTAACTAAGGCAATTAAACAAATTGATGATATTAGAGACAAAATTTTTAAACCACAAAAATTGAATGGTTTTAACTCTTATCAATCCAAAAAATTGAGAATTATGCACATTACTAATTTTGCCGATCGACATAATGGAAGATTATACTTTGTATCAATTGGTCAAAAACTTTCGAGAGGCTTTGTAAGATCCGGACATAGTGTTTTAAATTTTAGTGATAGAGATATGATCAGAATCGGGAGAGGTGTTTTTGATATATTTGGTCGAAGAAGTTTAAATAAAAAGATTATATCTTCAGTAAAAAATTATAACCCAGATCTTATGTTAATTGGTCATGCCGATCTTATTGATGCTTCAACACTTGAGGAAGCAAAAACTTATAATAAAAATTTAAAAATTGCTCAATGGTTTGAAGATCCACTGATTAATAGTGGTCCTGATTATAATGAAAATACTAAAAAGGTATTAGATAAATTAGATTTTATTGACAATACTTTTGTCACAACAAGTCCTGACGTTTTAGATTTTGATTTAAATGGATCTAATTTTCATTATATGCCAATCCCGGTTGACGATTCGGTCGAACGATTAAAAGTTTTTGAAATGCCAAATTCTATTTTTGATATTTTCTTTGCAATGAGTCATGGAGTAAATAGAGGAGTTTTAAAGAAAGGCAAAAAAGATGGAAGAGAGGATTTTTTAGAAACATTAATGGCAAATAACCCAACTATAAAATTTGATGTTTACGGATTGAACGGGAGGCAGCCTATTTGGGCAGATAGTTTTTTTAACGTGATATCAAAATCAAAAATGGCATTAAATTTAAGTAGAGGAGTTCCTAAAAAATATTATTCTAGTAACAGAATAGCTTCTTTGCTCGGAAATGGATTATTAACTTTTATTGATGAAAAAACTAAATTTAATCATTTCTTTAATAACAATGAATTGGTTTTTTATAAAAATATCGATGATTTATCAGAAAAAATGCAAAAACTATCTTTAGACGATAATTTGAGAAAAAAAATAGCAAAAAAGGGTTGGCTTAAATATCACAAATATTTTAATTCCCAAATTGTTTCTGACTATATGATTAGTAAAATATTTAATCTGAGCAGAAATAATAAGACTTTATGGGGAAATTAAAAATCTTAGTCACGGGTGCCGCAGGTTTTTTAGGATCTCATTTGTGTGAAAAGTTACTAAATTTACATCATAAAGTTATTGGTATTGATAATTTGTTAGGAGGTACCCTTGATAATCTTCCTAAAAATTTAGAATTTCATAAATTTGATTGTTGTGATTTGCAAAAATTAAATAAAATTATGAAAAATGTTGATGTAGTTTATCATTGTGCTGCAACAGCGCATGAAGGCTTGTCAGTTTTTTCTCCAGTGGAAAATACTAAAAATAATTATTTGGCAACTGTTTCTGTTATTACGGCAGGGATAAATAACAAAGTTAATAGAATAATTTATTGTTCATCAATGGCTAGGTATGGTAGTCAGGCAACGCCTTTTACCGAAGATATGCAACCACGTCCAGTTGATCCATATGGCATTTCAAAAGTTGCTGGTGAGGAGGTATTAAAAAGTTTATGCAATTTAAATAATATCGAATGGGTAATTGCTGTACCTCATAATATAATTGGACCCAAACAAAAATATGACGATCCTTATAGAAACGTTGTTTCAATAATGCTTAATCGATTATTGCAAAATAAAAAACCCATTATTTATGGTGATGGTAATCAAAAAAGATGTTTTTCTTATATAGATGACTGCATTTATTGTTTGTTGGTTTTAATTGATAGTAAAGAAGTGGTAGGAGAAATTATTAATATAGGGCCAGATGAAGAATTTGTTACAATAAATAAAATAGCGGAGATTTGTTCAAACATCACAGGATCTAACTTAAAACCAGAGTACTATCCTGATAGACCAAAAGAAGTTAAACACGCAACGTGTTCATCAAATAAAGCAAGAAAATTATTAAAATATAAAACAACAACCGACCTTTATGAGGGAATAAAAAAAACATTTGAATATATTAAAGAAAAAGGTCCTAAAAAATTTAAATATCATATTGATCTAGAGATTGTTAATGATTTAACGCCTAAAGTCTGGGTAGAAAAAAAGATTTAAAACTTTAACTATTCAATAATTATGAAATTTTCTATTATTGTACCTACTTGGAACAATTTAAACTATTTAAAACTTTGTATTGAGAGCATAAAAAAAAATTCTGAATATGATCATGAACTTTTATTTCATATAAACGAAGGTTCAGATGGATCATTAGAATATATAAAAGAAAAAAAATATAAATATTCATATAGTAAAAATAATCAAGGTGTATGTGTAGCTTTTAATGAAGCTGCAAAACTTGCAGAGAATAATTATATAGTCCTTGCACATGACGATATGTATTTTTGTCCTGGGTGGGATACCGTTTTTTGTAATGAAATAAAAAATAGTTCAAAAGAAGATTTTTTTATATCTGGTACAATGGTTCAAAATTTTGGTACGTATATTAAACTTGATTGTGGAAAAACATATAAAGATTTTAATGAAGAAAAACTCTTAAAAGAACTTCCAAAAATCAAATTTAATGATTACCAGGGATCCCATTGGCAGCCCTCTTTGATACCATTGAAAACATGGAATAGAGTTGGTGGGTTTAGTTTAGAATTTACTCCTGGCATAGGTTCTGATCCAGATTTTAATATGAAGCTATGGAAAATTGGAGTTAGATTGTTTAAAGGTCTCGGGAATTGTAGAGTTTATCATTTCTCTTCAGTCACATTGAGAAAAAGGGTTTCAAATAATGGAGCAAAAACGTTTTTACTTAAATGGGGAATAACTATTAAATTTTTTAGAAAATATTATTTAAGAACTGATACGACTTTCAATGGTGAACTAAAAGAACCCGATAAAACATTTTCTTATTATTTAAATTTATTGAAATGCAAATTTAGTTTTGCGTATTTTTATATTTTAAAAAATTAAAATGTGATTAATTTATAATAAATTTTCAATGATTTCTTTAAATTTGTTTGATGATGGATTAGTCATTGAACTAAAAGTCTTTTCAATCTTACCTTCTTTATTAATAATAATTTTGTGAAAGTTCCATTTGGGAACAGCAGACTTTCCATAATTTTCTTTTGCCCATATATAAAAAGGGTGAGATTTAGCTCCTTTTACAGAAACTTTTTCGGTCATTGGAAAAGTTATGCCAAATTTGGCCTCGCAAAAATTTTTAATTTCTTTATTAGTACCAGGTTCTTGTTGACCAAAATCATTAGAAGGAACTCCGAGCATTACAAAGTCCTTTTCTTGATATAATTCCCATATTTTTTGCATATCTTCATATTGGCTTGTGAAGCCACATTGGCTTGCTACATTAACCACAACAATAACTTTTTTTTTGAATTCTGTTAAGTTTAATGTGCCACCATCTAGGTTTTTAAACACAAAATCATAAGCAAGCTTTTCATATTTAGCAGTTGCGTTATTTCCTAAAAAAGAGATCATAATAATTAATATAAATAATTTTATTTTACTCAGCATATTTAAATTTTTATAAAATCATATTCTTTTTTTTTCGGTAACAATCAATAGTAAAAAATATCCCACCAATGCTGATAATAAAGATCCAGTCAAAACTCCAATTTTAACACCATCAATATATTCCATATTGTTAACGAAAGCTAAATTTCCAATAAATAGACTCATGGTAAATCCAATACCCGTTAAGATTCCAATTCCATAAAATTTAATCCAATTTGAATTTGAAGGCATTTCAGCCAATTTAAGCTTTACAGCTAAGTATGAAAATAAAAATACACCAATTTGTTTGCCAAAAAACAAACCAGCTAAAATTCCTAAAGGAACAGGAAGCATCAATGAACCAATAGATATTCCCTCAAGAGAAACCCCTGCATTTGCTAAAGCAAAAAGAGGCATAATTCCAAAAGCAACATAAGGAGATAAAATATGTTCTAGTTTTAACAATAATGAGAAATCCTTTTCATGATTTCTATGAGGAATACTCAGAGCCAAAAGAACACCGGATATTGTTGAATGAATTCCAGATTCATAAGTGAAATACCAAAGGAAAAGCCAAATTAAAAAGTATGGCGCAAATTTTTTCACACCAAATTTATTAAGGATAATCAAGGCAACAAAAGAAGCCAACATTAATAGTAAATACAAGTATTGAAGTTCACTCGAATAGAAGAAAGCTATAATTATTATAGCTCCTAAATCATCAAGTATAGCAAGAGCCATTAAAAAAACTTTTAGAGATATAGGAATTCGTGAACCTAATAGAGATAATACTCCAATCGAAAATGCTATATCTGTTGCTGATGGTATCGCCCAACCTTTAAGAGTATGCCCAGTTTCAATGTTAATGATTACATAAATAATAGCTGGCACAGCCATACCGCCAATAGCACCAATTATTGGCAACAAAGCTTGCTTAGGTCTGGAAAGTTCGCCTTGGACAAATTCTCTTTTAATTTCTAAGGTAACAACAAAGAAAAACACGGCCATTAGTGCATCGTTAATCCAATGAAGAATACTTAAATCCAAGCCAAAATTCTGAGTACCAATTATTAGGTGGATATTTAATATATTAAAATAATATTCACTTAGGTCTGAATTACTCAAGGTTAAAGCAACCACTGCACCAATAAGTAGAACCAAGCCACTCGCAGCTTCTAATTTAAAAAACCATTTAAAAGGTGCTGTAAGATAATTAATCATGAAATTAAATTGTAAATATCATAATATTAGATAATTGTTTATAATTTTATATATTAATTCCATATATTTTTTTCTTATTAATGAATCTAGTGTGAGGATATATTAATCAATTTTATGATAATTTGGATAGCATCTTACCCTAAAAGTGGAAATACATGGATAAGGTCATTATTATCATCTTATTTATTTTCTGATGATGGCAAGTTTAGTTTTAAATTGTTAAAAAATATTGAACAATTTTCGAGCAAAAATTTATCCTTAAAATTGCCAGAAAACCTTAACTATCAAGCAAGAATATCTAAAAGTTGGATTCCATCTCAAGAAATAATCAATCAGGATAAAAAAATTCATTTTTTTAAAACTCATAATGCTATATGCACTATCAATGGCAATAAATTTACTGACAAATTAAATACTTTGGCAGCAATTTATATAGTAAGAGATCCAAGAAATCTTATTACCTCACTTAGTTATCATTATGAATTAAGCTTAGATGAGGCATTTAATTTTTTAACAAATAAAAAGAAAATTATTTTTCCGACAAATGTTGAAAAGAAAGAAAAAGATATTAAAAACCGTGAAGATTTTAATTTTTTAAGCGATTGGTCTACTCACTATCACTCTTGGAAAAATATTAATTTTTGTCCTATTAAAATAATTAAATATGAAGATTGTTTGATTGATGTTCAAAAAGTTTTTGTTTCAACACTTGATTTTTTATCAAAATTCTTAAAATTTAAATTTGATAATAAAAAAATTAATAATGCTCTTACCTCAACAAGTTTTAAAAATTTAAGTCGAATGGAAAAAAATGAAGGTTTCCAGGAATCGGCTACTTCATATAAAACAATGAAAAAAATTAAATTTTTTAATTTAGGAAAAAAAAATAATTGGGAAACTTTATTAGATAAAAAGTTAATTAGAAAAATTGAAAGTCGATTTAAAAATGAAATGAGTGAATTGGGATATTTATAGTTATTGAAAGTTATTATCATATAGCTTATAAAATCACAAAATCGGGGCGTAGCGCAGCCTGGTAGCGCATCTGGTTTGGGACTATCTAGGCCAGACTAATTGAAATCTTAAAATCCCT
>ENA-OQTX01000105-OQTX01000105.1-marine-metagenome-genome-assembly--contig:-NODE-105-length-22384-cov-2.806025_pt1 | contig 22384 bp, 25 predicted proteins | sample MGYA00240992_ERZ505281 | MGnify/ENA primary metagenome ERZ505281 (study PRJEB26146, sample SAMN05422147) | marine metagenome | isolation source: South Atlantic Ocean | place: Atlantic Ocean:South Atlantic... | reverse complement strand
TCGACGTCGAAGGACAGGCGCGCCGGCGGGCGTCCCCCGGTGGACTGAGTGTCCTCGGTTTCGAGGATGAGGCCGAGCGCGGTGAGTGCGGCGACTCGCGAGGCGATCGCGGAGCGGGAGAGCCCGGTGATCTTGCCGAGTTCGGCTCGTGTGTCGGCCTCGCCGTCCCGCACGAGCGCGAAGATTTCACCCGCTGTCGCAGGTGGGGCGCTCGGAAGGGGCGGTCGCATATCTGCCATTCAATCAATTCGCAACTGTTGCGGCAACAACGCAAGTTCACCCACTTATAACTTTCAAATACATAAGTTGGGTTGTGCGCACACCTAAGTGGCCCTAGGCTGGCCGTTGAGACCGAAAAGGGGAACACCTCATGGACACAATCCACCCGGTCCTGCGTCAGGTCACCGACCGCATCGCAGACCGCAGCCAGTCCGAACGGGCCACCTACCTCGATCGAATCGACACTGCAGCAGACGCCGGTCCCGCCCGCGGCCGCCTCGCCTGCGCCAACATCGCCCACGGCTTCGCCGCATCGGGCAAGGCCGACAAGCAGGCGCTGCGCGGCATGGTCAAACCGAACATCGCGATCGTCTCCGCCTACAACGAGATGCTGTCCGCGCACAAACCCTTCGAGTCCTACCCAGCCACCCTCAAGGCGGCGGTCATCGACGCGGGCGGCATTGCACAGTTCGCCGGTGGTGTTCCCGCCATGTGCGACGGCATCACCCAGGGGCGTGAGGGCATGCAGCTCTCGCTCTTCAGCCGCGACATCATTGCCATGTCCACGGCCATAGCCCTCTCGCACGACATGTTCGACGCCACCCTCATGCTCGGTGTGTGCGACAAGATCGTCCCCGGAATGCTCATCGGCGCGCTGAGTTTCGGTCACCTACCCGCGGTGTTCGTCCCCGCCGGTCCGATGACCTCCGGGCTTCCGAACGGGGAGAAGGCGAAAGCCCGTCAGCTCTACGCTGAGGGCAAGGTGGGACGTGAAGCACTGCTGGACGCCGAGGCGGCGTCGTACCACGGCAGCGGCACGTGCACCTTCTTCGGCACCGCCAACTCGAACCAGCTGCTGATGGAGGTCATGGGCCTGCATCTACCCGGGTCGTCGTTCGTCAATCCGGGAACCGCGATGCGCGACGCCCTCACTCGCGAGGCCGGACACGTCGTGACAGGTCTGACGGCTCTCGGTGATCAGTACACGCCCGTCGGACGCTTGGGCGACGAGAAGGCGATCGTCAACGGATGCGTCGCGCTGCTGGCCACCGGCGGGTCGACCAATCACACGATGCACCTCGTCGCGATCGCGAAGGCCGCAGGTATCACGCTGACCTGGCAGGATCTGTCCGAGCTGTCTGCGGTGGTGCCGCTCATGGCGCGCATCTACCCCAACGGCAAAGCCGATGTGAACCACTTCCATGCCGCAGGCGGGCTCGGCTTCGTCATCGGGTCGCTGCTCGACGCCGGTCTGCTCCACGAGGACGTCGACACCGTCGCCGGTAGGGGACTGCAGCGCTACACCCAAGAGCCCAAGCTCGACGGTGACGGCGTCATGTGGCACGAGGGCACGCGCATCAGTGGCGACAACACCGTGCTGCGCGGAGCCGACGAGCCTTTCAGTCGCGACGGCGGACTGAAGATGCTCACCGGTCCGATCGGCAAGTCCGTCATCAAGACATCAGCTCTGGCGTCCGAGCATCGCGCGGTGACCGGGCCGGCCAAGGTCTTCGACGACCAGGCGGACTTCCTGGCAGCGTTCGAGGCCGGGCAGCTCGAAGGAGACTTCGTCGCGGTGCTGCGCTACCAAGGCCCCAAGGCGAACGGAATGCCCGAGCTGCACAAGCTCACCCCGGCACTCGGCATCCTGCAGGACCGCGGCTACCGCGTCGCACTGATCACCGACGGCCGCATGTCCGGCGCGTCCGGAAAGGTGCCTGCCGCAATTCACCTCACGCCCGAGGCCGCAAACGGCGGATCGATCGCGAAAATACTCGACGGTGACATGATCACGCTCGACTCCAATACGGGCACGCTTGACATCGGCGTTCCCCTCGGCGAGTTCGAGGCTCGCCCGGTCACCGGCCGGGTGCTCACCGACGACGAATGGGCCGGTACCGGCCGCGACCTGTTCTCCGGCATGCGCGCCATGGTCGGCCCAGCCGACGAGGGCGCCATGTTCGTGATGCGCTGACCCCCATCTGACTCTAGAAAAAAGGTAAGAACTTGACTGCATCTCTGCTCGACCGCGTTCCCGTCATCCCCGTCGTCGTCATCGACAACCTCGATCACGCCGTACCGATCGCCCGCGCCCTGGTCAAGGGTGGAGTGCCGGTCATCGAACTGACCCTGCGGACTCCCGTGGCGCTCGACGCCATCGAGCGCATCGCTGCGGAGGTTCCCGAGATCCTGATCGGCGCAGGCACAATCGTGACGCCGGGGCAGGCGAAGCAGGCTGCCGATGCGGGCGCTCAGTTCCTGGTGTCACCGGGCTGCACCCCGGCTTTGACCAAGGCTATGAGGGATACCGGGTTGCCGCACCTGCCCGGCGCTGCGACAGTCTCGGAGGTGCTCACGCTCCTCGAGGCCGGGTACACCGAACTCAAGTTCTTCCCGGCCGAGGCCTCCGGCGGTGCGAACTTCCTCAAGTCCATTCACTCACCCATCCCTGCCGCACGCTTCTGCCCGACGGGCGGAATCTCCACCGCCAATGCGTCGACGTATCTGGCGCTGCCGAATGTCGGGTGCGTCGGAGGTTCGTGGCTCACTCCGGCCGCCGCGGTGGCGAACGAGGATTGGGATGCTGTGACCACCTTGGCCGAGGCCACATCGACGCTGAAGACAACCGCGTAGGTAGGTATTACGCTGCGTCCATGACAGACCCGAATCAGCCATATCAGCAGTACGCGCCGCCACCGCCGCCGCCGTCCAACGTGGGATGGGCAGTGGCGGCGGTGCTGTTCTTCTGGCCGCTCGCGTTCTCGGCCTTCACTCACTCCTCGAACGTGTATCCGCGCTGGGCAATGGGCGATTTTCAGGGTGCGCAGTACGCGTCGGACCGGGCCAAGAAGCTCGGGCAGATCGCACTGTGGGTGTGGGTCGCGTTTTTCGTGGTGCTCATTGCCTTCTATGTGGTGTTCTTCGCGATCCTGATCAATGCGAGCACTTGGTAGGCGCTTCGCGCACGTGCGCGGAAATGCATAGAGGGACACGTATTTCCGCTCACATAGGCGGGGCAGATCGAACGGCTGTCCAGGCTGACGGATCTCCTGCTGGCTACTCGCTCAGACCAGAGGGTTCTCACCTCGATGAGGGCGCGGATCATATTGACCTCAGTCCGCTCGGTGCATCGGCGGTCGACGCAGGCCGGGCACTGTCCGAACTGATGGCCACGTCAAAGTAGACTCCATAGACCGTGAGCCTCACCCTCGGAATCGTCGGACTGCCCAACGTCGGCAAGTCCACCCTCTTCAACGCGCTGACCAAGAACGACGTGCTGGCCGCGAACTACCCGTTCGCGACCATCGAGCCCAACGTCGGTGTGGTTCCGCTTCCTGATCCGAGGCTCGGCAAGCTCGCCGAGATCTTCGGTTCCGAGAAGCTGGTGCCCGCGCTGGTGTCGTTCGTCGATATCGCCGGCATCGTCAAGGGTGCATCCGAAGGTGCCGGGCTGGGCAACAAGTTTCTCGCCAACATCCGTGAAGCCGACGCCATCTGCCAGGTCGTTCGTGTATTCGCCGACGACGATGTGGTGCACGTCGACGGCCGCGTCGACCCGTCCGCCGACATCGAGGTCATCGAGACCGAACTCGCTATCGCGGACCTGCAGACGCTCGAAAAGGCGATCCCGCGCGTGGAGAAGGAAGCGCGGATCAAGAAAGACCGCAAACCCGCGCTCGACGCCGCCATCGCTGCGCAGGCAGTGCTCAACGAGGGCAAGACGCTGTTCTCGGCGCAGGCCAAGCTCGACTTCGAACTGCTCAAGGAATTCCAGCTCCTGACCACCAAGCCGTTCCTGTATGTCTTCAACGCCGACGAGGCCGTCCTCACCGACGACGTGAAGGTGGGCGAACTTGCCCGCTCCGTCGCCCCGGCGGATGCAGTGTTCCTCGACGCGAAGATCGAATCCGAGCTCCTCGAACTCGACGCCGAATCCGCTGCCGAGCTGCTCGAAAGCGTCGGACAGACAGAACCGGGTCTCGACGCCCTGGCCCGCGCCGGCTTCCACACCCTCGGACTACAGACCTACCTCACCGCCGGGCCGAAGGAAGCGCGCGCCTGGACCATCCACAAGGGCGACACGGCACCGCAGGCAGCTGGCGTCATCCACACCGACTTCGAGCGTGGCTTCATCAAGGCCGAAGTTGTCAGCTTCGAGGACCTCGTCGACGCCGGATCCATGGCCGCAGCCAAGGCCGCGGGCAAAGTCCGTATCGAAGGCAAGGACTACGTCATGGTCGACGGGGATGTCGTGGAGTTCAGGTTCAACGTGTAGAGACGCTGCCGTTCAATCTCTGGGGGGGGAGAAGTGATCTGCGCATCATGCGGCATTCCGCTTGCGTCGACGGCCAAGTCCTGCACTGAGTGCGAAGCATCAGTTGGTGTTGGCCGGGAGAATTCAGTCAGCACTGGCGGCGGCGATATCGGTGGAGATGTGTATCAAGCGCAGGGCAATATCGTCGTCAACCCGGCTGCATCGACGCCGCCCGAGGCCAGGTATGAAGCCGTGCCCATGTGGAGAAGCCCATTGACGTTGGCTCTACTGACATGGGCAAGTGTTGCGCTCGGGGTCACCGGCGTCTTTCCGCTGTGGCAGGTCGTCGAGCGCGTCATCGACCTATTTGCTTCCGAAGAGTCTGCGGACTTCATAGGGCGAAGCGGGTTCGCCTGGCTTCATCTGCTCTTGGCAGTCGTGCTGCTACTCGGCCTCTTGCTCGGTCTCCGCCGAATCGCTATGACTGAGACACGCTGGCCACTCCGCTTCGGGTTGGCTGTTAGCGGTCACGGACGACGCATTACGTTGGAAAAGATCCGTGCCGACCGATGCCCAAAGTGTCGCGGGAAGATGAAGTACTACAGCAAGCCGATCGAATGGATTAACCACGTAGACCCGAATGGTCGGCGTTGGCGAGAAATAACGCAGCGGGTCCCCGCCCTGGAGTGTCGGCGAAACTCGAAGCATTGGTACGAAGTCGACCCGGCCGAGGAGGAAGCGGCGTGACTCGTCGCTGAGCCACGGCGGCAACGTCGAGCTTGCAACTCCATGGGTGGACCAGCTCTACTTCCTTGTGCGGACGGGGCTGCAGATTCTCGGGACTGACGATGGTGTAGTAGATGCCGCCTTCGCCTGGATGGACGAAGCCGACGGCCAGCAGCCAGCTCCATGATGTTTGTACGTGTGGCGATGTCGTGGAGTTCCGCTTCAACGTCTAGCTGACACCTCGCGCTATCGGCTGTCCGCTACAGCCTCGGCTACCAGCTCGGCGGCTTCGGCTGCTGTCGCCGCGAAGCGAACGTTGTCGAACCGGTGAAGGTAGGCGCTGTAAATGCCCGACACCTTCTTGTTCGCGTTGTCCATCGCGACCACCCGCTTGCCCATCATTGCGGCCAGTACAGCGGCGTGCAGCCTGTCCGTCAGAACGACCCGACCTTTGCTCAGAATCCGTTGAGCTACACGGAGATTGAGCGCCGCGGCCCGTGGGTAGGAGCGGGCGAGCGCCGGGTAGAGCGGCCGGGTGGTCTTGGGAAAGTTGGAGGCAATTCTCGTCGGGAGCGTAATCACCTGCCATATGGCCAAATCCTTGCCGTGCAGGCCCCAGTCGAATCGGACTGACGAGGCGTCGATGTCGACGGGTCCGTGATCGAGCTTCTCGGAGTCGACGCGAAGGAGTTTCACGACATCGACAGCGCAATCGCCAGGGTTGTTCGCGATCTCGGCTCCGAATGCCATGTCAGGGCAATACTCGACATTGTTGTCAGGAAAGCTTGCGAGCGCGATGTCGTACGAACGCTTCTCGCGCAACATCAGCGTGAGATCCGGATGTGCCGCGTAGATCGCTGCGGTCCTCTTCAGGGCATCGGAATCGGCGTAGTCCATGCCCTGGGGGAGCCCGACGATCTTGCTGTCCGGGAACCGGGCGACCACCCTTTCGCGAAACTCCTGATGTGCAGGCCAACGGTCACCGAAGTTGCCCCCGCCTTGCAGGAAAATGGTGCCTGTGCCTACTCGTCTCCTGGCCAGCGCATCGTCGTGAGTGTTCAGGTCCGAGATGTACTCGACGCGGACCCCTGATTCCTCCAGGTATACGGTTTCACCCGCGTATATAAGGGAGTCACCAGCGTTGTCGTAGCTGGGAAAATCCAGAAGAGCGACGCGATCTCCAGGAGCCGTGTGACGACGCATCACCGCACGAGACTCGTCTCGTATCGATTCGAGCGCGTGCTGGGTCATGACGCAATCATGCCGCACCTGACACAACACCCTCGGCATCGCAGCTGCGCCGCAACGAGCTACCTCCCCCGCAACTTCTTCTCCAACGGTGTGGGGAAGCTGGGGACCACCGCCGAGCCGTCGAGCACATCTGTCAGCCGCCCGGCCTCGGCTGCAACCTCAGCCGGCCTGACGATTTCGAACAACTCCGTCACCACCTCGCCGGAGGGGCTGACGGCCCAGCCACCGACGATGCGTCCGTCCACCCAAATGCTCGGCCCGATGTTGCCGAAGGTGTCGAACAACGGCTTCTTGTAATCACCGAGATACCAGTTGCGGTGCTTCCATCCCATTGCCGTCGGATCCAGCGCAGGCAAGAGCATCACCGACGGACCTGAACTATCAAAAACCGTCCCCGCCAACATCATCCCTTCGCCCACGCTCAATTCCACCTCGACGAGATCCAACCCGGCCAAAGCGGCGCGGGTCTGCGTCTTGTTCCACCCCGTCCACCATTGAACGTCGTCGAACGTGGCCGGTCCGAACACCTCGAGCCACCGCCGAACCAGGTCGCGACGCGCCTCGGCCTCGTCCAGAATGGGAATTCCCTCGGGCCACCAGTGTTCGACCGGCGCCCACGCATGCCGCCGCGAGGTCCATGCCCCGCGCGGTTCGACGCGGACCAGCCGGCCCTCGGCGGCCATCATCGTCAGCACCTCGGAGGTGACATAGCGCTTGACGTCGTACACCTTGTCGGTGGTCGGTAGAAACGCGGTCTTCAACAAGGGAACAGCGTTGGACAATTCCGCGCCGGTAGCGGTTCCGGCGGCCCGCAGCGCAGCCTCGGTGTCCCGTTCCACCGCGGCGACCCACGCGTCGACGTCGTCGACAACAGGCTCGGTCGGCCCGGCAGCTACCTGCTTGAGCAGCCGGGTTCGCATCGTGCGAGCGACGCCGAGACTGGCCGCGGCATGAACCGTCGGAACATCGTCATGGGCGATGACGAACATGGTCCGGCGCATCGCCATGAGGCGAACGAGACTGCGACGGGTATACATTGCGGCCCGAACGTCCTCGATCGTCAGTGATCGAGCGCGCGCGAGAACCGACAGGTACACCGACGCCGGGTCGGTTGCGTGCAGGGCCAGTACGGACGAAACGACGTCCTCTACGGTTGGCGCGCTCGCGAAATGGCGTGCGACGAGACGTGCCCGGCGCTGCTCGTCGGTGATCTTCACAAACACATTGTGCGCTCGCCGAGCCAGCGGTCACCCGTCAACGCTTGTGTCCTCGGGCCAGGAGCTGCAACCGCATTCTCAGCGCGCCATATTGTTGCCCGATGAGATGAGCCCACAGTCCGCGTGGTGGCGGGTTCAGTGCTCTCGGAAGCCATGGATTTCTGACCGTCGCGAAATACAGGATCGTCGCCACATGGGCCGGCACTTGCAGCAGAGCCGACGGGTCGGGGCTTCCGTGGACGCTGTGCTTGCGAGCCAATTCCACCGACGTCCACCCGTAGCGCATTCCCTGTACGAACGACGCGCGCAAGGTGGTACGCAGCCTGTATGCGACCACTGCATCGGGGACGTGGCCCAGCGTCAACCCTGCCTCTTGGATGCGCCAGGAGTAGTCGACATCCTCACCTCCGCCGAGGAACTGCCCGTCGAAGTACCCCACCTCGTCCACAACTCTGGACCACATGCCGAAGTTGTTGCCGCATGCGTAGGGCAAGTACGGCGTTTCGAATCGTTTCTCAGGTGGTGGCAGTGACCGCCACGTTGCGACTTCATCCGAGTTGAGTGTGCGCACATCGACCCCACCGCCGACTGCATCGAAGTCCTCGGCCGCGCGAACAAGTGCACTCAGCCAGTTCGGGTGCACCGCGTCGTCATGGTCGGTGAAAGCGAGAAACTGGCCTCGTGCAGCGTCGATGCCGATATTCCTCGCGTTCGAGACCCCTCTCTTGCCGGAGCTGTCGACCCACCGAACATCAAGTTTCAACCCCAGTTCGTCCAGGTGCCGACGAAGATCGCCGTTCGCGCCGTTGTCGCTGACGATGACCTCGAACTCACCGTCGTAGTCTTGATTCGCGAGGGCTTCGAGCTGCACGTCGAGTTGGGGCATGCCGTCGTACACCGGGATGATGACGGAAACAAGACTGGGTGGCACGTTTCCGAACGCTACTTCACCAGGTGCGATCAGTCCTGGATATAGCGGCGTTCTGTCCCGGAAAATCCAAGGCATCGCACTGTCCCGGCCGATCAGGAATCTGGCAATGCAACCCGTGTCATGATGCAGTCATGACTCCGGAGGTGCGGGACATTCTCGCCGGCATGCCCGCCCATCGGCGCGAGACGTTCGAGCTCCGACTCGAGCAGTGGTGGCCCGACCTGCACGATGCTGTCACCGCCCTGTACGACGGGCCCGACGCGGTGGCCGCCAATCTCGTCGCCATCGCAGCGCAGGGTTTCGCCGAACGCTCCGACGACCTCCATCGTTTGGACGAGCGCAGGCTCCTGCAACCCGATTGGTTTCAGCGCCCCAACATGTTCGGGTACGCCTGCTACGTCGACCGCTACGGCACCACGTTGGAGGGGGTGGGGGAGCGGCTCGACCATCTCGTCGATCTGGGCGTGACCTACCTGCACATGATGCCGTTGCTCACGCCACGGGAGGGTGACAATGACGGCGGGTACGCGGTGAAGGATTTCTATTCGGTTCGACCGGATTTGGGCACCAACGAGGATCTGCGAAACCTCGCGACGACGCTGCGGGCCCGCGGGATCAGCCCCGTTGTCGACTTGGTTCTCAATCATGTTGCGCGTGAACATGAATGGGCGGAGAAGGCCCGTGGGGGTGATGAGAGATATCGCAGCTACTTTCATATCTACCCCGACCGGGAGACCCCAGATTCATTCGAGCGCACCCTGCCCGAGGTGTTCCCGGATTTTGCGCCTGGCAGCTTCACTCTCGACACCGAACTCGACGAGTGGGTGTGGACGACGTTCAACGCGTGGCAGTGGGACCTGAACTGGTCCAATCCCGCCGTGTTGGAAGAGTTCGCAGGAATCGTCATGCACCTGGCCAACCTGGGTATCGAGGTGCTTCGTCTCGACGCCATCGCGTTTCTGTGGAAGCGACTCGGTACCAACTGTCAAAACCAGCCCGAGGTCCACGCGATAACGCAGGCACTACGCACAACATGCCGGCTCGCTGCTCCCGCAACGCTGTTCAAGGCCGAGGCGATCGTCGGCCCTCGTGACCTGATGCCGTATCTGGGCCTCGGCCGCCACACCGGCAGGGTCTCCGACATCGCCTATCACAACTCGCTGATGGTGCACATCTGGTCCATGTTGGCCTCGGGCAGCAGCGAATTGGCTGTTCACGCACTCGCTTCACTGCCGCCGACGCCGCCCAGTGGCACCTGGGTGACGTACGTGCGGTGCCACGACGACATCGGCTGGGCCATCGACGACGGTGACGCCGCCGCCCGTGGGGTGACCGGCGCCGGGCATCGGCACTTTCTGGCGGACTGGTACTCGGGCGATTTCGATGGATCCTGGGCAGAGGGTCTGGTGTTTCAGTACAACCCGGATACCGGCGATCGACGCATCAGTGGGACTTCGGCGGCGTTGAGCGGGCTGGGGCCGTCGAGGAAGGATGCCGACGGTGCGTTCGCGCGCATGTTCCTGGCCCACGCGATCGTCGCCGCGTGGGGCGGCATCCCCGTCGTGTGGAGCGGTGACGAGATCGCCTCACCCGGCGACCCGAACTGGGCGAGCGAACCAGGTCACGAGAACGACAACAGGTGGGTGCACCGTCCCCGCGTCACCGATGAAGACCGTGCCCGACGCCTCCAGCAGGGGACCGACGCGCAGCGAGCCTTCGACGGCATCGCGCACATCGCGCGGGTGCGCCGAGGGTTGCCGATGCTGCATTCCGAGGCCCCTGTGCAGGTACTGACGGACACCGAGGATGGACTCCTGGTGTTGGTGCGACGTCACCCGAGCGGCACTTTGGTCGGTGTGTTCAATGTCACAAGTGAGCATCGAGCGTTCCCGTACGATCGACTGCTCGAGCTGGGGCTCACCGATCCGCACGAGGTGCTTTCCGGACACAGCGTGGTCTTGCACGACGGTCGCGTCTGGCTTCCGCCCTACGCAGCATGGTGGATGGTCTGATCCAGGCCACGCAAAGCCGTTATTTCCCTGTTACCCTCCCACCGACGGTCGATCAGATTCGGACGATAGGGATTCTTTGATGTTGTTCTCTCGTGCGCGCAGCCTCGTGCTGGGTGTCGTGACCGTACTGATCGCAGCGTTCGCTGCCACATTCGTGGGCACCGGCGTCGCGCAAGCGGACTCCGCGCTCATCTACGTTCACTCGAACGCGATGAACAAGGACATCCCCGTCAAGGTCTTGACGGCAGCAGGGGACGGCCCCGCGCCGACCATCTACCTGCTCGACGGCCTCCGCGCGCCCGATGACAACAACGGTTGGCTCATCGAGACCGATGTCGAGCAGTTCTTCGCCGACAAGCACGTCAACGTTGTCATCCCGTTCGGCGGCGGCGGCACGTTCTACACCGACTGGGAGCGCCCCGATCCGAAGCTGGGCGTGGTCCAGTGGGAAACCTTCCTCACCCAGGAACTCCCGCCGGTCATGGCCGCCCAGTTCGGCAGCGACGGAGTCAACAACGCTATCGCCGGCCTGTCGATGAGCGGTACGTCCGCGCTCAACCTCGCCGCGCATCACCCCGACTTCTACAAGGCAGTGGCCTCGTTCAGCGGCTACCCCTCGGCCAGCAGCCCCGGATACGCGCAGGGCATTCAGGTCTCGGTCGGCGAGATGGGCGGAAACGCTCGCAACATGTGGGGCGCATGGCCGTCGGCGTCGTGGCTCGCGAACGACCCACTGCTCAACGTCGGAAAACTGCGTAACACCTCCGTGTTCGTTTCTGCCGGAACCGGATCGCCGCTCACCGACCCGACCGTCAACCCCGTCAGTGCCAGCTTCGACCCGGTCAAGTTCGCGCAGATGGTCCCGCTCGAGACCGCGTCGGGACTGAGCAGCCGCGCGTACGTCGCCGCGCTGCGCGGTACGGGCAACAACCCCCAGGTTCGCATCACCGGCACCGGCACGCACTGGTGGAACTTCTGGGAAGAGCACCTGCACGACGCGTGGTTCACCACGTTCGCGCCTGCCCTGGGCCAGTAGCCCCGCAAAAGCCCGCAAGCTCCGGCATGAATGGCACATTGCAACTGTCTAACCGTTGCAATGTGCCATTCATGCTGAGCGGCTAATGTCCGGGAATATGACAGCCCCGAAGATCGACATGGACTACACCGTTCTCGACTGCCCCGACACCGCCGCGCTCGCGGAGTTCTACCAGCAGGTACTGGGCTGGGAGATCACCCGATCCGAAGGCGACTGGGCGGTGCTGCAGGGGCCGGGCGAGCTGCGGCTCGCTTTCCAGCAGGCGCCGGACTTCGCGCCGCTCGAATGGCCTTCCGAGGGCATCAAGATCCACCTCGACTTCATGATCGACGACATGGCAGCCGCCACTCGGCACGTCCTCGACCTAGGAGCGAAGTTGCTCGACGACTCCGACGAGCATCCGAGCTTCGTGGCATTTCGTGACCCGGCCGGTCACGTGTTCTGCCTGTGTCGGCGCGACTGACTATCATTCGCTCATGGCATCGGATAGCAGCTTCCTGGTCGAACGATCGACGGTGATCCAGGCATCGCCGGAGAAGATTCATTCGTTGCTGGACAACTTCCAGAAGTGGCGGAGTTGGTCGCCGTGGGAAGATGCCGATCCTGAGCTGAAGCGCACCTACTCCGGTCCGGATTCAGGCGTCGGTGCGTCGTACGCCTGGTCCGGCAATCGGAAGGCCGGTGCGGGCAGCATGGTCATCACCGGTTCGAAGCCCGGCCAGATCGTCGTACTGGACCTGGTGTTCACCAAACCGTTCAAAGCTCAGAACGTCACTACCTTCACCATCGAGCCGGGGCCGAACGGTTCCGAGGTCACCTGGGCGATGACCGGGAAGAACAATCTGTTCTTCCGACTCGTCGGCAAGGTCTTCCCGATGGACAAATTGGTCGGCAAAGACTTCGAGAAGGGCCTCGCCAAAATGAAGGTCGAGGCAGAGAAGGCCTGATCAGGCTGCAAGTTCGTAGTGTCCGAAGGTGGCGTTCACCTGGAGCCACTGGGCCAGGATCTGACAACCAGTCAGTCCACTGTTGTCGAGTGGCTCGCTCGCGTAGGCGATGTGCCGGTCGCCCGACGGGTTGGCCACCCGCATGCCTCGCCAGGCGAGGGTGCGAGGCAGGTAGCCACCCAGCTCACGGGCCGCGACGCGCAACCGTCGGACATCTGTGACCCATTGGCGAGGTGACAGTCGTGTCTTGGCGGCATTCTGGAAGCCATTGCTGCGCAGCAACACCCAGACCTGCCTCAGCCACAGCTTCGGTGTCCGAAACGACATGAAGCGGGTGATGTCCGCGATGTCGCGAATGTAGCTGTCCTCGCTGGCGTTGCAGATCATGTCCTCGGGGTGTCCGATCCACATCACCTCCACCGACGCCGGTACGGCCGGTCCGTCACCGGCGACGCCACTGCCGGAGCAGCCTGCGACGACCCCGGCGGGCTGCTGAGGGTCCGAGATCAGCCCAGCGGTGACGACGGTGGGCAACCAGACGGTTCCCCTCGTCATCATGCCGAGCAGTTCTCTGATCACCGAGCATCCCTGTGAGTAACCGATCAACGCAACCGGCCCGTCCGCACGCCGAATCGCGGCGATCAGCCTGCGGACACCGGCCTGGGTGCTCTGCCGATAGCTCAGACCACCGACAGCAACGGGTCCGTAGGACGCGGGGTAGCCCACCCACCTGGACGTGAACCGATCGTCGAGGTGGGTCGTCACGCTGCCGAGAAGCCCGGTGACAACTGTCCGGTGGTCGTCGGGGTGAGATTCGCCAGTGCCGCCCACCGCCAGGACTGTCATGTGCGTCATGACCCAACTGTGGTCGAAGAATCTGAGACCATCACCCTGCCGATGCTGAGAAGACCCTGGCAATCAGCCGAAGGCGAGCGCAACGTCGTCGGCGGCCCCGCGCAGGATCGACTCGTAGACATCGGGGTCGGGCACCGCTGATGCGGCCGAGGTGATCCCGAACGTCACGGTCTCTCCTATTCCGTGCACACCGTGGGTGAGTCCCATGACGGGGGAGAGAGCGGGGAAGCCCGCGGTGAACCGTACCGGGCCGCCGCCGAGCCGCAGCGTGGCCGCGCCCCGAGCGACACTGGATACGACGGTATGCCCGGTGACCGCGTCGGGGACGGCGGTGGCGTCGAACTGGCGCACGCCCCAGTGGAGCAGGACGGCAGGAACCATTTCGGTTGCCAGCGCGCTCACTGCCATTGCCGGATGCTCGGCACGGGCTCGGCGCTGCGCCAGTGCGGCCGCAATCGAACCGGCGCGTTCGAACAGATCGTCCGTCTCGGGGAAGAGTCCGACCCCGGCATTGCGAAAGTGGTTGCGGGCGCGGCGCTCACCGGGTTTTGCGATGGTCACCTCGGCGCCGAGGTCGGACGGAACACGGTCACCGTGCATTTCGAGGTATCGAGACAGGGCCGCCGATACGACGGTGAGTGCGCCGGCTGTGACACCGATTCCCGGGGCCGTGAGATCGGCGCGATCGCGAACGACCGTGCGGATCGATACTGCTTCGGAGGGGGCGACGTTGAGTCGGGTTCTCGGCCGGGGCGGTGCCTGAGCCGGTACTTTCCCGGCATCGGTGTCGGCAGCGAGGCGCTGATCGAGTTCGTGTGCACGCCGCGATCTTCGGATGAACTCGATGGGACGAAACCGTCCACGTGCCGGTGGGTCGAAGACAGCAGTGTCGGCGTCGCCGAACAGTCGCCGTGCAAGTGACGACGCGACCCTGCCGTCACCGAGCGCGTGTGAGATCTGCAGGACCGCAACGAGAGCCGCACCGGTGCATCGAGGTGCACCAGTGACAGCGGTGAAAAGGTGTAGCCGCCAGGTTGTTTCGTGTTGATCGAGCTGTTCCCGTAACAACGTGCCGAGCTCGCTCAGGCACGCACCCCAGTCGCCGGGTTGTCCGTGATCGAGCACATGCGCGGCGTCGAGACGCATCGATCTCGTCCGCGGGTATCCGAGATCGAGTGGGACGTCGGCGATTCGAAGCTGCAACTGTTCGATATCTGCGGCATTGCGCAGCACCTCGCTGCGAACGGGCTCGGCGGTGCTGTCGGTGTCGAAGCAGTAGAGCAGAAACTGATCGTTCGGGATCTTCGACGAAATCCAGTACGTCTGAGCGTCAGTGGGATGCAACGAACTGTGCCGCCGCGTGAGACTTCGACGCGGCGGCACAGGTGATACGAGGTTTCGAATCAGGCGACGTTGACCAAGCCGACCGTCGGGAAGAAGAAGCAAGTCTTCGCACCGTCGGCAGTGTTGTGGGTGACGTTGCCGAACACGGCTGCGAGCACGGTGCCCGATCCGGTTTCGACCGGCACAGCCCGCGCACCTGCGGATGGCAGAGCGGCCAACGCTTCGGTGATCGGTCCACGCGCCAGTTCCTTCACGACGGGCAGAACGTCGAGGTTGTCGAGGATGGCGTCGACGAGCTCGCTGGTGGCGCCGCCCATCTCGGCGAATCCACCCTGGAGGGTGTTGACGTTGAACCAGGCAACCTGCATGCCGGCTTTGTCACCCGAGTCGTCGATGATTCCGGCTGGGACGAATGCGAACATCGTCTCGCCCGCTTCCACCGCGTTGAGCGGGGGTAGCGTCGGGATGCTGAGGTTGGGCCACGGTCCGGCCGCGCCGCCTGCGACACCCGGCACGATTCCCAACGGTGCGCCGGGTGTTGCAGAGCAGTTGATTGCCGCAGTCGGGTAGAAGAACGGCGTGATGCCGGCGTCGGTCAGGATCCGATTGGCGGTCTCGAGTGCTGCCAGTGGGTTGGCGTCCACCGGGTCGGCAACCTCGGTGCGCGAGTTCGAGATCGCCTCGGCAGCTGCGAGAGCGGTCGAATCGCCCTGCCCCTGAAGTGTTGCCACGGCCTGCGACAGCGGATCGGAGACTGGAGCGGGGTCCGCGGCGGCTGTTGCCGGAACGGCGAGGAGTGCGGCACAGGACAGTGCGACTGCACCCGCTGCACGACTGAGACGACGAGACATTGTGTGACTCCTGAGACTGATGTGGCCGAAGTTACTGATGTGGTGATGGGACCACACCGATGTCCGCTTTTCCAAGGAGAAGGCGGCACGGTTATTCAATCGATACGTCAGCTTGCGCTGATCCCGAAGTCGCGAACGATCCCCACCAGGCCGGAAGCATACCCCTGACCAATGGCGCGGAACTTCCACTCCTGGCCGCGCCGGTACAGCTCGCCGAACACCATGGCGGTTTCTGTGGAGGCGTCCTCGGTGAGGTCGAATCGCGCGAGCTCGCGGCCGTCAGCGCGGTCGACGACACGGATGAACGCGTTGATGACCTGCCCGAAGTTCTGCCCCAGGACGTCGGCGTCGTGGATCGATACCGGGAAGACGATGGACTCGACCTCGGGTGAGAGGGCGGTGAGGTCGACGTTGATGCTCTCGTCGTCACCTTCGCCTTCACCGGTGCGGTTGTCTCCGGTGTGCTCGATGGCCCCGTCCGGGGACCGCAGATTGTTGTAGAAGACGAAGAATTGATCACCCACGGACTTCTTGTCGGCGCGCAGCCCTATCGCACTCGCGTCGAGATCGAAGTCCCCGCCGGTGGTGTTGCGTACGTCCCAACCCAGACCGACGGACACGGCGGTGAGGTTGGGTGCTTCCTTGGACAACGAGACGTTTCCGCCCTTGGCCAGCGTGACGCCCATCTGGAACTCCTTTTCGATCGTGTCTGCTGTCGACTCCACAGTAGGGGAACGGCCGAATTGGCGAGCGTGGGGCGGATGGGTCGTGTGACACCTGTGCGAGTGATGTGACTAGCGATACCCAAGTGATTGTGGTGCAATAGCGAAACGCGCCAAGCTACCAGCGTCACCGATCGAATTGTGCGCGACACGCCGAGGTGACCGATCGATCGATATGGGGATTGCACCGTGCACGTTTCGAGACGAGAGCTGTTCAAGTACGCCGCGGTCGGTTCGGCCGCGGCAATGGGTCTGGCTGCCGTGAATTCGACGGCGGCACGAGCGGACGGACTGGGCACTCTCGTCGACTACTCAGGTGGTGTTCCGTCAGCGGCGGCAATTGCTGCGGCCGGCCACCTCGGTGCGGTCCGGTACGTCTCGGATCGTCGGCCGGGCGCCGACTGGATGATCGGCAAGCCGCTGAAGGAGTCCGAGGCCGACGCCCTCGCGGCGGCAGGTCTCGAGGTGGTGTCGAACTACCAGTACGGCAAGGGGGACACCTCCGATTGGAGGGGTGGCTACGCGGCGGGGGTCAAACATGCCAAGCGGGGCCTCGAACTGCACACGGCTGCCGGCGGTCCGGCGAATCGGCCGATCTACGCCTCGATCGACGACAATCCCACCGCGGTGGAGTTCGCGACCATGATCGCGCCGTACATCCTGGGGTGGGAGTCTGTTGTGGGCCCGGAGAACACCGGCATCTACGCAAACTCACCCACCATCGAACTGGCCTCGATCGCCGGTCTCGGTCAGTGGTACTGGCAGCACAATTGGGGAACGCCGAAGGGATACCGGCACCCCAGTGCGCATTTGCATCAGGTCCGAATAGACAAAGACGAAATCGATGGGGTCACCGTCGACATCAATGTCATTCTTGCCTCCGATTACGGTCAGTGGTCCGCGGCCTGAGAGGGTAATCGAATGAATCTCATCGATGTAATTTATTTGATCGCCGGCTATTTCTACGAGCTGTTCTCCGACGCCTTTTCTTCGTGAAAGTCCCTGGACTCGAGTAACAGCAGAGCAAGCGATATCAGGGCCAGCGCGGCTACAGCCGCCGAGAACACCACTCCCGCGGTGACGAGCCCCCAGGCATTGGCCGCGGCACCGGCTCCGATGACCGGCACCGAGATGGCGATGTAGAGCACGACGAAGAACGTCGAGGTCACCTCTGCGCGCCGATCGGTGGGAAGCTCGGCCGTGATCGAGGCCATCCCCTTGCTGAATGTGACGCCCTGACCGACGCCGCACACCACCGCGGCGATGACGAGTAGCGGCAGAGATTCGAGTAGCAGTGACACTCCGAGCGCAGCAACGCCGACAACCAGCGTGATACACCCGGCCCGGAGTGCGAAGGTATCGCCGAGGCCGCGCAGGCCGATCTGGGCGGCCGCGGAAGATGCGAAGATCACGAAGACCACGGCGCCGGTCGCGGCATGATTGTCGATCCCCAGAACCTGCGTCATGAACCCGGGTGAGACGCCCGTGAACAGGCCGAGTACGGCGAAACCTGCGAAACCACCGGTCGCGGCGCGAACGAAGGTACCTCGTATGGGAGCGGGTACGGACAGTCGTTGCATGTGTGGGCGGGCGCCGCGCGCCACAGCGACCGGCTCGGGAACGAAGTACACAGCAATGGCGGCGACCAGCAGCAGCGCGATGTCGACTGCGAAAGTCAGACGCATCGGTTGTGGCATGTACTGGACGAGCAGGCCCGCCAGCAGGGGGCCGAGGCCGAGTCCGCCGATGTTGGCTGCGGTGGCGATGGATGGAGCCCGGGAGCGCCACTTGTCCGGTACCAGTTCCACCAGCGTCACCGTCGCGGTCCCGACGAAGATTCCGGCGGAGAGCCCGGAGAGGACTCGTCCGATCAACAGCGCAGTGAGGGAGCCGGCGCTGATGAACACGATTGCGCTGGCGATGCCGAGACCGATGCCGGCGAGCAGCATCGGTCTACGGCCCAGCGAATCGGACCATCGGCCGAACGCGAGAAGTGCTGCCAACACCCCGAGTGCGTAGGCGGCGAAGATGATCGTGACTACGAAGACGGAAAACCCGAATTCGGCCTGGTAGAGCGAGTACACGGGGGTGGGCATCGTCGTGCCCAGCATCGCTACTGCGAACGCGTATGCGATCGCGACGAAAGCCAGAGGTCTGCGCACGAGCAGACCTTACCCGTGCTATCGGTCAGACGCTCACGGTACGAAAACGGTCCCGATCGTCGGCAGGAAGCTGCAGGAGCGAGCCGGTGCTGTCGGATCTTCCTTCGACTGGGTCGTGATCGATCCCGAGACGACCGCAAGAACGCGACCTGGGCCGGTGTCGGCGATGGTCGACAGAGTTGCGGGCCCGCCGGGGTTGATGTTCGCAGCGCCGGTCAGGTCCACAGCGCCGGTGCGGCGGTTGTCCAGGTTGAGCCACGATACGGTCAGCGGCGCTTCCTGCGTCTGCGCGAGGGGTTGCGTTCCGAGGGCCGTGAAGACGAAGCCCGCCTGGCCGGCCGGGGGGCCGGGGGGAGGCAGGGTTGCCGGTCCCGGCACAGCGAGTGCAGTGCCGACGGAATCGGCGGAATCGGAGATGCATCCCTTGCCGATGGTCGGGTACAGGAACTGCGCGATGACCGGGCCGTCCGCGGGTGGAATCTCCGGGCCGCCGCCGCCGGAGCCGTCGAGGAACGTGATGACCCGCTCGAGGATGGACCTGACCTGCTCGGGTAGTGCAGAGGACTCCAAGAGCATGCGTGCCTGAGCGAGCAGATCGGCTTGGGTGGTGGGAGCGGCGTCGGCCGGCCCCGCTGCGGCACCCATGATGGCCGGCGCGAACGCGGCGAGTGCTTCGACCTGTGCGTAGTCGGGAAGCGGTTGATCAGGAGTGGGGAGGAAAAGAGGAGGCAGTTCCACTGCGGGTGGTGCTGGTTCTGCGGACGCAACGGTCGGCACAGCGAGCGCGGCGGCGACTGCCACTGCTAGGGCTGTGACGGTCCTGCGCGTTACACCGTTACGTAACACTTGTTTTCCCCATCCTGATCGAAAAGCGGGCCGTGAATCGGTTGCTGGCTCGAGGGGTCACTCTATGTATCCGACTCGACGTTGTACAGCCGGTACCAGCGTTCACCGCAAGTGGACAGTAGCCTGTTACGGAAGTGATCAGTGTGGTTGGTGATACAAATGTTATTCGTGATACGTGAATGTGGGAATTCCGACCCCCGCTGGGGCACCTGTTCGGGCCATTTCACAATTGCCTTATAGGCTCAGCCGTCGATTCCGCGCAATCGGCCCAACGCACACTGAAACGGGAGCTGTGAAGAAGTGAACCGCCTGGTTCGATACGCCCCGTTCCTGCTCGCCCTGTCCGTGATCACGCGGCTTGTGTGGGCTTTCGCGACGCCCAACGGCATGAACCTCGTCGACCTGCACGTCTACGTGGATGGGGCGGCGGCCCTCCTGCAAGGCAACCTGTACGAGTTCACCTACGCGGAAAAGACACCGGATTTCCCGCTCCCCTTCACCTACCCACCGTTCGCTGCCCTGGTGTTCTTCCCACTGCACTACCTGCCGTTCACGATCGTCGGCGTGTGCTGGCAGCTCGCGACGATGGCGGCGATGTTCCTGCTGATCCGGCTCGCCATCGGACTCGTCCTCGACTTCAGGCCGGATGCGGTTGGGAGCACGACCGACTGGACGCGTGTGGCGATGCTGTGGACGGCGTTGGCGCTGTGGACCGAACCCGTACGCACCACACTCGACTACGGGCAGGTCAACGTCTTCCTGGCACTCGCCGCCATCGTGGCGATCCGCAGCACGCGCTGGTGGATCGCCGGGGGCATCGTCGGGTTCGTCGCCGGAATCAAACTGACCCCCGCGATCACCGGCCTGTACTTCCTGGCGACGAAACGGTGGAAGGCCGCCGCTTTCTCCGCCGTCGCGTTCGGCGCGACCGTCGCCATCAGTTACCTGGTGCTGGGCCGGCAGGCGGGCACCTACTTCACCGAGCTACTGGGCGACGCCGACCGCATCGGCCCAGTCGGCTCGGTATGGAACCAATCCCTGCGTGGAGCGATGAGTCGCATCGCAGGACGCGACATCGATTCGTCTGTGCTGTGGCTTGTCGGCGTGCTCGCAGTGAGCGTTCTCGCGTTCTTCGCCTGGCGGGCGCTCCGTACGAACGATCGACTCGGAACGTTGCTCGTGGTCCAACTGCTGGGACTGTCGGTGTCACCGATCTCATGGTCCCACCACTGGGTATGGGTGCTGCCGCTGCTCGTGTGGCTGCTGCACGGACCGGACCGGCATCTGCTGGGAACCCGACTGGTCGCCGGATATTGGCTCGTTGCCGTCGTCGTCGGCATCCCATGGATTCTGAGTTTCTTCCAGGAGTCGATCTGGCTCGTCTCTCGGCCCGGACTGCTGGCATGGCTCGGCGCCGTGGACATGGTGGGAGTACTGCTGGTCTACGGCTGGACGATCCGTCTGGGACGAGGACGACTCAAAGGGCAGAAAGCAGAGAATCGATCTCTCGCGCCAGATTCACATCCTTCACCGTGAGTCCACCCGCAGAATGTGTGGACAGTGTGAACGTCAGCTTCCGCCACCTGATGTCGATGTCCGGATGATGGTCGGCCGCCTCCGCGGAAGCAGCCACGCGCGCCACCAGATCGATCGCCGCCGGAAATGTCGGTGCCTGGACTGTGCGGGTGATCGCGTCGCCGGCGAGGGCCCACTCGGGCAGGCCCGTGAGGGCGTCGTCGATCTCGGAGTTGGTAAGAAGTTCACTCATGCAGCGATAGTGACACGAACGAAAGTGGTGGCATGACTGAAACGGCCGATCAGCGAGTGGTCGTCGCGGGCGCAATCGTCTCCGATGGCCGACTGCTGCTGGCGCAGCGCGCCTCCCCGCCGGAGCTCGCCGGTCGGTGGGAGCTACCCGGCGGCAAGGTCGAAGCGGGCGAGTCCGAGGAAAGTGCGCTCGAACGTGAACTGCGGGAGGAACTCGGCGTCGAGACGGCGGTGACCGAACCACTGGGCGGAGAAGTGGCGCTGCCGGGCGCATCGATACTGCGGGCCTATCGCGTCGAACTGGTCTCGGGGACGCCGGCGCCGTTGGAGCATTCCGATCTCAGGTGGGTCGACGCCGACGGCCTGCGCGAAATCGACCTGGTCGAGGCAGATCGCGGATGGATGCCCGAACTGCTCGACATACTCACTTCTCCCGGGCGTGCTCGAGACCCTTCTTGAGTTCCTTCTTGCTGGCCCCGGACGCTTCGAGCTTCTTCATTCGCATGATGACGACGGGGCATGTGATGCATCGCGTCTTCTTGCGGCAGCACTTCTTCTTGGGCTTGAGGCCCGAAACGTCCTTGGCCTTGACCTTGCCCATGCAACTACTCCGGATTTCGATAACTTTGGGTGAACTTACGGGCAAGACTACTGCGTGGTGCAGGTCACCCTGTGCCAGCGGGTAAACTCGGCCGGTCGCGAGAATCTCGCGGTGCAGCGCGCTTCTCTAGCGACATAAGCCCGCTAGCGAACAAGAGCCCGCATTAGACCCAGGAGAATTTTTCGCGTGAGTGCCCCAAGCAGTGCAGACAACATCGATTCCACCACCACGTTCCGCGCCCTGGGGACCGAGCAAGCGCGTGATCAGTTCCCCGACCGCGATGCCTTTGACACATGGGCCGAAAACTGGCGCAGCCGGATCAAGGATGAGCCGGACCCGCAGGCGGTCATGCAGGCGGCGAACCCCGCCGTGATCCCGCGAAATCACCGGATTGAGCAGATGATCGAAGCCGCCGTTGCGGGCGACATGGCCCCGTTCGAGCGGTTGATGACAGCGCTGGCGACGCCCTTTGAAGAGACCGATCCCGAGCTTCAGCGCCCGCCGACCGAAGATGAGATCGTCCCGGCGACCTTCTGCGGCACCTGAAGCCTAGCGCACTCGGGGTTTGCGGTTGATCAGGTGGATCCCTGTCGCCACCAGCAGCAGGGCGAACCAAACGGTGAGCCCGATGTCTTGCGACAG